>Ga0209718_1000187_pt1 | contig 88783 bp, 70 predicted proteins | sample AD_JPNAS1_MetaG_FD_184420 | JGI IMG/M metagenome (GOLD analysis project Ga0209718, IMG submission 184420) | Active sludge microbial communities of municipal wastewater-treating anaerobic digesters from Japan - AD_JPNAS1_MetaG (SPAdes) (version 2) | ecosystem: Engineered > Bioreactor > Anaerobic...
CTCCAGCCCGGTGACCGGATTGGGGCCGAAGACCACCGGGGCGGGCGGTTCCTCCACCGGCGCCAGACCCAGCCCCCGCAGGGTGCTGTTGATCTGAACGCAGAACTGTTGCCCACTTAAGTGCGAATACTGCCCCATCCAGGGCCGGCTGGGAACGTGCAGCGCCGCGGCGTTCCAACGCTCGCGCTGCGCTTCGGTGAGCTTGAGGCCCCACTCCCGCGAGGAGATCCCGAAATACGACCGTGCGGCCGCTTTGCGGTTAGAAGGCCGGTCCCGGGGAACGGTGCGCCGCCGGGCGCACACGCCGAAGGGGGATTGGTAATAGGTTTCCGCGCCCAGGCTGCCCGTGCGCGGAGCGGATAGTATTTTCATAACGTAGTTCCTTTTTGTTGTTTTTTTATTGTCGTTCTGTCATCGCCTCGGAGGGCGACTCGGCTTCCTGCCATTCCTTGGGCTGGAAGTCCCCGCCGCCGCCACCCCGAGCCCACGCGGGAAGGCTGGCGGGTAGGGTGTCTTTGCGCAAGGGCGAATTTGGGAGGAATTGGCGATGGCAGGCCGGTGCAGGGCACCGTGTAAGGGCACGCGGCCTGCAAGGGGCGGCATCATCGCTTTTAGCGCCTTAGCGAATGTTGGCTGCAACACCAACCTGGTTGTTGAGTGGGGCTGGCGAGGGGCGGTCTCTGGATGTACACTAGCCGCGATGCTGGATAACTTGTTGGATTATATTCCCGATGGCGTTTTCACGGTGGACGCAGAGTGGCGCGTGACGTTTTTTAATCGCGCCGCGGAGCAGATTACCGGGATTCGGCGCGCCGAGGCGGTGGGGCGCCGGTGCTGTGATGTTTTTCGGGCGAGCATTTGCGAGAGTGCGTGCGCGTTGAAGCAGACGCTTTCCACGCATCGGCCGGTGGTGAACAAGGTGGTGTATATCATTGACGCGCGCGGGCAAAAGATACCGATCAGCATTTCGACGGCGGCGATGAAGGATGGACGCGGGCGCGTGGTGGGCGGAGTGGAGAGTTTCCGGGACCTGCGGGTGGTGGAGACGCTGCACCGGGAATTACAGCAGCAGAATTCCTTCGCCGACATCATCGGGCGCAGCGCGGCCATGCAACAGGTTTTTGAGCTGCTGCCCGAGATTGCGGAGAGCGACAGTGCGGTGCTGATCGAAGGAGCCAGCGGGACGGGCAAAGAGTTGTTTGCGCGCGCTTTGCACAACCTGTCGCGGCGGCGGTCGAAGCGGTTTGTGGCGCTTAATTGCGGCGCGCTGCCGGATAACTTGCTGGAATCGGAGCTGTTTGGCTACAAGGCGGGAGCATTCACGGATGCGCGGCGCGACAAGCCGGGGCGTTTTGCGCTGGCCGAGGGCGGCACGATTTTTCTGGACGAGATTGGGGATATTTCCCCGGCGATGCAGGCGCGATTGCTGCGGGTGTTGCAGGAACGGGTTTATGAGCCGCTGGGCGGAGTGGAGCCCGTGAAGGCCGATGTGCGTTTTATTACGGCCACCAACAAGAACCTGGGCCAGCTCGTGGAGCGGGGGCGGTTTCGCGAGGATTTATTCTACCGCATTCATGTCATCCGGCTGGAGCTGCCGAGCCTGCGAGACCGGCGGGAGGATATTCCGCTTTTAATTGATCACTTCATCGCGCGGTTCAACCGGCTCAAGGGCAAGGATATCGGGGGTGTTTCCGACGCGGTGCTGGCGCGGTTGATGGAACACGACTTTCCGGGGAACGTGCGGGAACTGGAGAACATTATTGAGCACGCCTTTGTGTTGTGCCGGGGTGGCGTTATTGAAATGAAGCACCTCCCTCCGCCGCTGCGGGGCAGCGCGTTGGGGGAAGCGCTCCGGTTGGGCCGGGCGATGACTCTGAAATCCATGGAAAAGTTGCTGATTCAGGATGCCCTGCGCCGGAATCGGGGGAACCACCAAAAGGCGGCTCAGGAGCTGGGCATTAATCCCAGCACGCTTTTCCGGAAAGTCAAAGCGTTGAGGCTGGCAAAGCGAGGTTGAGCATGGCACACTTAAAGCAAATGGTCTGGTCATAAAATGAAACTGGGCATTATTCTTTCACAGACAGAGCCAGAAACGGTCTTTAACGCACTGCGGCTGGCGAACTATAGTTTGCAGCAGGGGGACAGGGTGAAGATATTCCTAATGGGCAAGGGAGTGGAATTGGAGCAGATTCGCGATCCGAAATTTGATGTTCAGGGACAAGCGCGGGCGGTTCTGGACGCGGGCGGGCAGTTCCTGGCCTGTGGCAGTTGCCTGAAATTGAGGGAATCGGCAGGGTCGGAAGTGTGTCCGCTTTCAACGTTGCAGGACCTGTATGAACTTGTTCGGGATTCGGATCGGCTGGTGACCTTTTGAGCATGGGGAGGGGCCTGAAAACGGAAAACCGGCCGCAGCGCCCGGCGAAACGCGCGGCAGACCCCGAGATGGCGGCCAACCGCCGGCTGCTGCTGAAACGCGAGGCCCGGCTGCGGCGGTTTGGCTATGACTCGCGGGTGGGAATTCAGTTTGTGCTGGCGCAGGCACTGCCGCTGGGAGGGAAGGTGCTCGAGGTGGGAACGGGCAAGGGGCGTTTCCTGATCCGGTTGGCGCGCCATGTCAAGGCCGTGGTTAGTGTGGATGTCTCAGCCGAGGAACAACGATGCGCCCGCCTCAACGCAAGGAATGCGGGCGTGGAAAGGAAGATTCAATTCGTGCTGCGGGATGCGCGCCGGCTGCCGTGGGCGAACGAAACTTTTGATGCGGCGGTCACCATGAACGCCATGCATCACATCGCGAATTTCGGGCAGGTGCTGCGGGAAATGCTGCGGGTGGTGAAGCCCGGCGGCAAGATTGTGTTGGCGGATTTCAGCCCGCGGGGGTTTCAGATTATCGCGCGGGCGCATCGGGATGAGGGGAGGACGCATCCGCGCGAGTTCTATGACTTTCGGGCGCTGGCGCAGACGCTGCGAAAACGCGGATTGGCCACGCGGCTGCGCAAAGGGGCAAACCAGGAGGTGCTGATCGGTCGGCTCCCGGCGGCTGCGGCGTAAGTATGGTGAAACGAGGGCCAGCCCCAATCAGGGGACATGCTACGCGACGTGACTTTCTCCGGCGGGCGGCGGGCGCAACTTCCTGTCTGCTGATGCAAGGATTGGGCGTCGTGGGAGGCGCCGGCCAGACCCGCGAGCGGCGAACGAATATGCCAGTTCCGGTTTCCGGAGCGGCAGTGAGTGGCCGACCGGGAATAGTTCCAGGCGCTCCGGTCACGGTGATTACACAGCCGGTTTCCACTGATGCCAATCCGCGCGCGCGGGCCTGGGGCTACCTCACGGAGGTCCTCAGCCGCGCCGGCCTGTTTTACGAGACCCTCCCAGCGAGCCAGGTGGAATCACTGTTTCGGCGCGCGAAAAGCGTCGTGATCCTTGCCGGCGATTTGCCGCTGACGCAACCGCAGCGAGCGGCGCTTGCTCAGTGGGTCAAGGAGGGCGGGGCGCTCATCGGCCTGGGAGGAGCCTCCGGTTTGGAGGAAGTATTTGGGGTGGCCGGGGGAATCCCGGTGGCGGAGGGGTGGATAAAGGTCACGGCTGGAGAACACCCCTTAACGGCGGGGTTGCGCAGTTCTCTGCATGTCTTTGGCGGGCGCGCACTGAAGAAGAGTTCGGCAACCGTTCTGGCAGAACTGCAAACGGGCAACGGCATTTCCAAAGGGAGCGCCATACTGGAGAACCGCTTCGGCACGGGCCGAACCGTTTTGTTGGGCCCGGATTTGCTCTTCTCGATTGTTCACATCCAGCAGGGGCTGAGGGTGCTGCAAGATGGCAGGCCCGCGCCGGATGATTCGGCTCCGGTGAACGAGGGGCTGCTCAAGACCGAAGACGGCCTCGTATTGGATTGGCAGCGGGACCGATCCCCGGTGCCGCCGGATGGCGGACCGCTTTTCCTGGAGCCGATCAGCGATGAGTTGCGCGAACTCATTCTGCGAAGCGTTTTTCACCTGGCCCGACAGCAGGCGATCCTGCTGCCCGTGTTGTGGTATTGGCCGCGCTCACTCAAAGCGGTAGCGCAGCTATCACATGACTCGGATGGGAATGACCCGCAAAAGGCGGCGGCTTTGCTGGAAGTGATGAATCGCAGCCGGCTGAAGTCCACTTGGTGCATCCTCTACCCGGGAGGCTATCCGGTTGAATTCTACCGCACGCTCGTGGAACAAGATTTTGAAGTCGCGTTGCACTATGATGCCATGACGGGCGGGGAGCATACGGCATGGTCCCGAGACAACTTTCTGTTCCAACGGCGCTGGTTGATGAAGGAAGCCGGGCTGGAGCAGATTACTACCAACAAGAACCATTACCTGCGCTGGGAGGGGCGCCTGGATTTCCTGCGCTGGTGTGAATCGGCGGGCATAGCTTCTGATCAATCGCGCGGACCGAGTAAAAAGGGCACCATTGGCTTTCCGTTGGGAGGTTCGCAGCCCTACTTTCCACTGGATGATGAAGCCGATTCGCCGCGGTTCCTCAACGTGCTCGAGGTTAACCTTCTGACGCAGGACTTGGTCATTACCTGTCCGCCGGAGTACGGCCAACCCTTGCTCGATTCCGCCGCGCGGCACCATGGCGTGGCGCATTTTCTTTTTCATCCCGCGCACATACGCAAGCCGGGGGTGGCGGATGCCCTTGCGGGCTTGGTGGACTACGGCCGGAGACAGGGATTGGAATGGTGGACCAATCGGCAGATTTGGCAGTGGGAAATGGCGCGCCGGAGCGTGGAGGCCCGCTTCCATTCCGGGAACGCCATCACGCTGCGGGCAGCCGCCAGTCTTCCGCAAGCTACGCTGTTGCTGTTGCGCTCACACCCCGCGAGCTGCGCTCTTGCTTTGAACGGGCGCCCGGCGGACCCTAAGCCTTGGGACTTGTATGGGTTTGAATTTGACGCGCTCACCGTGGATATTGGGGACGAGATTCGGGTGCAAACAATCTGAGAACCAATGAAATAAACCCCGCTCGCGGAATGCTCAGCGACCACGACCAAAAGATTCTGCCCCGCTGCCCCCGCCTTGGCCACGAAATCACCTTCGGTTATTGCCGCCGGGAAACAGGCGGCCGGCCCTGCCGGTTGATCTTAAACTGCTGGTGGGAACAATTTGATGTGCGCGGTTTCCTGCAAGCGCATTTGCCCGAGGACGAGATGGCGCAAGTCGAGCAAGCGCATGCCGCCGCACCCCCAGCCAAGATTGTCAGCCTGATGGAGATAATTGACCAGGCGGCGCAGAGAATATCGGGCGAAAAGCCCGGCGGGGCTTCCGGTTAGCATGGCAAAATGCAACGGGCGGCGCAGGTAGCTATTGCAGTCTGCGCTGCTTCCGGATCATTGCCCCAGCGGGTCGCCATGCCCAAAAGCCTGATTATAAAGGAGATTTAGTATAAAACGACCGGAGGGTGGCTTGGCATGAATCCGGCATTAGGGAGGGTCGTGCTGATAGCGGTTCCCAACTGTCAGGGTCGCGTGTCGCCCGTATTCGACGTGGCGGCGCGACTGGTATTGATTCGCTTAAAAGGCGAGGCCGAAGTCGAGCGCAAGGAGATAGTGCTCTTTGAAAAGCAGCCGGAAGGGATGCTTCACAGCCTGCAAGAATGTGGGGTTAAGCTGGTGATCTGCGGGGCCATTTCGCGGGAGTTGCAGATGAAGCTGGAAAAGGCGGGTATTCGAGTCGTGCCGCAGATTTGTGGAGAATTGGAGACGGTCATTACGGCTTTCCGACGGGGCACGCTGGGGCAGCGTGAATTTACGATGCCAGGGTGCTGCGGCCGACAGTGGGGCGCCGGCCGATGGCGGGGCCGATGTCGGCGGGGGCCTCATGGCAAGGCTCGGGGAAATTATGCTGCCTGGACTTAAACTGGCGGTGAAACAGACTGCGATTTTATTAGGAAACACATTGATATGAAAATAGCAATCCCTCTGACGGGAGGCCGATTGTCGGCTCACTTTGGGCACTGTGAACAGTTTGCCTTGATTGAGGCTGACCTTGCCTCCAAACAAATCCTGACCCAGACCCGGGTGGCCCCGCCGCCGCACGAACCGGGTTTACTGCCCCGCTGGCTCTATCTCCAAGGGGTCCAGACGGTTATTGCCGGGGGCATGGGAAGGCGCGCGTTGGATTTATTTGCCCAAAACGGCATCGCGGTACACGCCGGCGCGATAGATGATGCGCCGGAGAAATTGGCGCAGGCGTTTTTAAACGGGACGCTGAGCGGCGGGACTCCGACATGCGGCCATGATCACAAGCACACGCATTGCTCATGAAAGTCGCAATTACTACTCAGGGACCGGATTCCGCTTCGCCGGTGGACCCTCGGTTTGGCCGGGCGCGGTTCTTTCGCATCGTGGATACCGAGAGCGGACAGCAGACGACGGTGGACAATGCAGAAGGGATGAACGCGGTTCAGGGGGCTGGCACGCAGGCCGTTCAGGCACTGGCCCGTCTGGGGGTTCAAGCGGTCCTTACTGGACATGTTGGCCCAAAGGCCTGGAACGCGCTGCAAGCGGCCAAAATCCAAATGTATTCCGTCACCAGCGGCTCGGCTGAAGCGGCTTGCCAGGCCTTTCTCGCGGGCCAGCTTTCGATGCTGACGCCAGCGGAAGCGCCGGGACACGCTTGAGGCAAAGCAGGCTGCCCGCCGCCAGGCCGGGCGAAAACCAAACTTCATCACGGAAAGAAACCAAGCTAGAAAGGACAAAGTTATGACACCAATGGGAGATGGGACCGGCCCGTTCGGACAAGGGCCAGTGGGTAAGAGGATGGGGCCTTGCGGCGGAGGAAGGCGTTGCGGCAGAGGCCAAGGCAGTCAAGGCCGGGGTCGGGGTGGCGGTCGAGGTTTCGGCCGCCGCCGTTGGCGCAGCGGGCCGCAAGGAAAAAACTTCAGGGCGGCAAACGCTCCAACCGAAAAGCAGTCTGGTTGAGAATCAAGACGCTCTCTTGGCAGTGAGGCTTGCGATAGCCAGCGGCAAGGGTGGAACGGGCAAGACCACCATTGCCACGAATTTGGCGATGCGACTGGCGCACCACGGCCAGGAGGTGGTGTATGTGGATTGTGATGTCGAGGCACCCAATGGCCATCTCTTTTTGAAGCCGGATGAGGTCCGGGAATACCCGGTCAACCGGCTCGTTCCCCAGGTGAGCCAGGAACGATGCCAGCATTGTGGCGATTGTGGCCGAATTTGCCGTTACAATGCCATCTTATGCCTGGCTGAGCGAACGCTGATTTATGACGAGTTGTGCCACAGTTGCGGCGGCTGCGTTCGGGTGTGCCCCACGCGGGCTATCACTGAGATACCGCACTTTGTGGGGGTAGTTCGAATCGGCATTGCGGGCAAAGTTCAATTTGTGTCCGGCACCCTCAAGGTATCCGAGGCCAGCAGCCCGCCGGTTATTCGTGCCGCCTTACAAGCTATGCCGCCGTCGGACTGGGTGATCCTGGACGCTCCCCCCGGCGCGGCTTGTTCGGTGGTAGAAACGCTTCGGGACTGCGATTATGTATTATTAGTAAGTGAGCCAACGCCCTTCGGATTACACGACCTTCAGATAGCGTTGGAACTGGCAAAAACATTGGCGGTGCCATGTGGGGTAGTCGTCAATCGGGCTTATTCCTCCATGGCCGAGCTCCGGGAATTATGTGGACAGGCGCAGGTGCCTGTTCTGGGGGAGATTCCTGATGATTTGGCCATTGCCCGCGCATATTCCCGGGGCCAACGGATCATTGACGTGGTGCCGGGATTGCATCGGACTTTTGACCACTTGCTGCTTCGGTTGCTGGAAGAGCTTCAACCGAATGTACTGCCGTTTCGGACGCGGCAGGATTTAGAACAAGCTATCTACGCAAACGATCGAATGGAGGCGACAAATCTAAACGAACCGGGCCGGCTGATGGCGACATGAAAGACGAAGCTTCCAAGAACATGCAGAGCGTGTCCGGAACAATGCGGAAATATTGGAAGTCCTGTGAATCGGAGTTTTGGCAGAACGTCTTTCGCGTTGAAACAGATTATTTATTGAAGCATTTAAAGGGCTGCCAAACCGTCTTAAGTGTTGGCTGCGGCCCGGCCGTTATCGAAGCTGCGCTGGGCAAGCATGGCTACCAAGTTACGGGGGTAGATATCGAGCCAGGAGCTTTAAGGGAGGCTTCAGGCGCGGTGAAAATGGTGGTCGCCCGGGCAGAAGATTTGCCCTTTCCCGCGGCCGCCTTCGAGGCGGTAATTTTTGTAACCTCCCTGCAATTTATCGAAGATTATCGAGCAGCCGTGGTGCAGGCGGCGCGGGTATTGCGCGAGAGCGGGCAGCTTATCGTGATGCTGCTTAATCCCGCATCGGCGTTTTTCCAACGGAAACTCTGCCAACCGCACTCGTACGTGCACTGGATTCGGCATACAGACCTCGAGGAAATCCAATCGGTCATCAGCGAGCAGTTCGAGGCGCAGACGGAGTATTTCCTCGGCATAGACGGCGCGACGTTGTTTGAGACTCGGGATCCTGCAGGAGCAGCTCTATTCGTCATTCGAGGCACAAGGAAGGCCGCATCCCTATGACGGAACTGGTTGTTCTCAGCGGCAAAGGCGGCACCGGCAAAACCAGCGTGACGGCGTCGCTAGCTGCTTTGGCCGAAGCACCAGTATTAGCAGATTGCGACGTGGATGCCTCCAATCTGCCACTGGTTCTGGCTCCACGCATCCAGCACCACGGGACATTCTCCAGCGGACTACGAGCTCGTATTCAATCCAGTCGCTGCTCCGTCTGCGGCCAGTGCGAAGAGTTATGCCGATTTAATGCCATTTCCTACTATGAATCCGCCAACGACGATGAAGCCGGCGCATTCCGGGTGGATCCCATTGCATGCGAAGGCTGTGGTGTTTGCGCTCACTTCTGTCCAGAAGGCGCCTTGGAAATGATTCCAAGCGACGGCGGTGAATGGTTTTTGTCGGAAACCCGCTTGGGACCATTGGTCCACGCGCGCCTGCGGCCCGGACAGGGGAATTCTGGCAAATTAGCAGCGCTCGTTCGTGAAAAAGCACGCGAAACGGCACGCGCCAATGGTCGCGAACTGGTCCTGATTGATGGCCCGCCAGGCATTGGTTGCCCGGTCATCGCCAGCATGACAGGAGCTACGAACGTGTTGGTGGTTACGGAACCGACGGTCGCCGGCAAGTACGACCTGGAACGAATCCTTGCGTTGATCCGGCACTTCAACCTCCCTGTTTCGGTATGCATAAACAAGTATGATTTGAATTCGGCGATGGTGGCACAAATCGAGCGCTACACTGCGGAACTCGGGGCAACCACTGTCGGGCGGATTCCCTATGATCCTGCCGTGACTGCAGCCCAACGTCGTGGCATCTCGGTTGTGGAACTCAACCAGGGTCAGGCGGCGCCTGCTATCGTTGAATTATGGAAGACTCTATCCGAAAAATGCCTCAACCTGACGCCTGGTCACTATCAGCCGATTTCGGCCGGCTAAAAAGTACTGACGCCGTCACCATGCGAACTTTTGTAGAAATCAGTGTCTTTTGCTTGCATTTGCGCGCTCAACGGAATTTCCATGTTGGCAACAGGAAAACCTGAAGGTTCCCAGGCTGTTACCGGGTTTGTTTGTGAAAATTGTAACTTTTCCCCTTCTGTTGGATCAGTTTAACCAGACACGTATTTATAAAACAGTAATTACAACCATAGACAAAACATGACAACCGCATCCGTAGCACCTGAAACTACTTCCGCCGCCCGTATTCCGTTGATTGGCGAAACAGCACCGGCCTTCGAGGCCCATACCACGCAAGGCCCGATTAGCTTTCCGAAAGACTATGCCGGCAAGTGGGTCATTCTCTTTAGCCATCCGGCTGACTTCACACCGGTTTGCACCACGGAGTTTATGACTTTTGCCACGATGATGCCGGAGTTTAAACAACTGAACTGTGAGTTGGTGGGGCTCTCAATAGATAGCCATTACGCCCATATTGCGTGGTTGCGCACCATCAAAGAGAAAATCAAATACAAGAATATGGCCGATGTCGAAATCGTCTTCCCGGTGATCTCGGATGTGAAAATGGAAGTGGCGAAGGCTTACGGGATGGTGCAACCCGGGGCCAGCAGCACGGAGGCTGTGCGGGCTGTGTTTATTATTGATCCCAAGGCCATTATTCGCGCGGTGCTGTATTATCCGTTGTCCAATGGGCGTAATTTCCCTGAAATCAAACGGTTGTTGATCGCTTTGCAAACCACGGACAGGCATGGTTGCGCCACCCCGGCGGATTGGCAACCTGGCGACGATGTTATCGTGCCACCCCCGGGTTCTTGTGGCACCGCCAAACAGCGCGTAGAGAAGCCGGCCCCGGATGCTTATGCCCTTGACTGGTTCATGACGTTCAAAAAGCTTCCAAAAGATAACTAGGCTTGGCGGGAAGGAACTGCACGGTTGGCGTTGTGCAAGGCTTCCCCGCGGCGGAAAGGAAATATCATGAATGTGGCCGTTTTAGGAGCTAGCAACAAGCCTGAGCGCTATAGCTTTAAAGCCGTGCGGATGCTTCGTGAGCATGGACACACGCCGTTGCCAATTCATCCGGCGCTGGCGGAGGTGGACGGTTTGCCGGTCTTTCCTTCGCTCGAGATGGTTTCGACCCCGATTGATACGATCACGGTTTATCTCTCGCCTCGCAACCAGCAGCCTATCGTCAAAGACCTGCTGAGCAGCGGTGCGCGCCGCGTTATTTTCAACCCCGGCTCTGAGAACCCGAGTTTGGCTGACCAACTCCGCCAATCTGGCAAACAGGTCGTGCATGCCTGCACCCTGGTATTGTTAGCCACCGGTCAGTTCGCATCCTGAAGGACCTGCGACGGCGCACCAAAACGGGGTATCGGGGCAAGGACGGCCGCGCGCAACTGCCTTAATGCAATCGCTGGCACTTCCGCTCGTTCTTATGCTATAAATAGCCGATGACTCTACCAACTGCACTGTTACTCGGCTACTGCCTGCTCGCCCTGCTGGCAGCCTTAATTGGCGGCATGATGCCCTCTTTGATCAAGCTGACGCATACCCGCCTTCAATTCGCCGTCAGTTTGGTTGCTGGTTTGATGTTGGGATTGTCGGTGCTTGGCCTTCTTCCGCATGCCACGCATGAGTTGGGGTCAGTTCACCAAAGCACTTCCTGGCTGCTGGCGGGATTCCTGATCATGTTTCTCTTGCAGCGATTTGCACCCTTTCACCATCATGATGTCCCTGAAGGAAGTCCCCCCGAGCCTTGTGGGCATACTCATTCGCTGGCCGAGAGATCGGCGCGCGGCCTCAGTTGGATTGGGTTGGCGTTCGGATTATCTCTCCACTCGGTGTTTGATGGATTGGCGATGGCCGCGGCAGTGACCGCTGACGCGCAGACACCGCGCGGTGGAGCCTTGGGGCTTGGCACGGCTTTAGCCGTCATTCTACACAAACCTTTCGGGGCCCTGGCGATTACGACGCTAATGACTGCCAGCGGGGCAGGACGCGCTTTAAGAAACTGGGTTAACTTGGCATTCGCTTGTGTGACTCCGTTGGGAGCGATGCTTTTTTTCCTTGGGGCTGGGCCGTGGGCGGTGGTGCATCCCTCCTGGCTTGGTTGTGCCCTGGCTTTTTGTGCCGGAACCTTTCTCTGCATTGCCTGCGCCGACTTGCTGCCGGAATTGCAGTTTCATACGCATGATCGCTTTAAACTTTCCCTGGCATTAATCATCGGCTTAGGTATCGCTATTTTCATAGGGCAGTTGAAACTTCCAGGCCACGGCCACAGTTCAAACCACCCCAAGACAGAACACTTGCATCCTCCCAGATGAGCTCCACCTTTTTTGAGCGGGGCGGCCTTTGGATGCTCGGCCAGAATCTGTTGCTAGTATTTGTCGGAGCAGGCGGTTTCTTCTATCGCAACCATTGGCACCATGTTCTTCTCGCCAGATGTGGCGCTTTTCTGCTCCTGTTCGCTGCGGGTTGTGGCTTGGCGGGCGCGATTAGCCTGGGCCGGAATCTAACGCCATTCCCCAGACCTTCGCAGAGCGGTCGCTTGGTGCAGACTGGTATTTATCAGTTTGTACGCCATCCCCTCTACGTTGCCGTGTTTTGCGCCTCGGTAGGCTGGGCGCTGTTTTGTGCCAGTTGGCCTGCGCTATTGGCGGCTTTGGTTTTAGCGCCGGTTCTCGACGCCAAAGCGCGGCGCGAAGAACGCTGGCTCCAACAGCAATTCCCCGAATATGCCAGCTATGAACAGCGGGTGCGGCGCTTTATTCCCTGGGTTTATTGAACCAAATACCCGGGCTGACTGTTTACGTCGGCACGGACAATGTCATCAGTACTTCCAAGCCGCGAGGCTTTCGATTTTTAGCGCTCACCGTTCCCCGGCATGCTTCGACGCAAGCCTTTACTATCGCCAGTCCAAGACCAGTTCCCCCGGTAGTGCGGCTACGCGATGGTTCTCCTCGGAAGAAAGGATCGAAAACCTGGGGCAGGGACTCTTCGGGTATGCCTGGGCCTTCATCAGCAACCCCTATTATAACTGTATCGTCCTTGCGCTCGGCCGTGATGGTGATGGGGCCCGCTGGATCAGCATAGCGTAAAGCATTGCGAATCAGATTTGCCAACGCACGAAAGAGCAACTCCGGCTGAGCCATGACCGTCAGACCATCCGGCACTTGAACGTGCAAACGATGGGTTGGCACTGCCTCCTGTTCCAAAACTCGCTGGACAGTGGTGGCAAGATTAACCGGCTCGAGTTGAACCGCTTGCGGTGTCAGCCCGGCTTTGGAGAACGAGAGAAGCTCGTTTACCAGGCGCGACATTTGCTCCACCTCCTCGCGCAGGTCATGCATGTATGTCTGCTGTTTATCATCCGTTCGCTGTTCTAGAATGCCAAGAGCTACCTGGATGCGCGCCAGAGGGGAGCACAATTCATGGGCAATATCGCCCAAAAACCGCTTTTGGCCCGTTACAAAGCCCGCCAGGCGTACGGCCATACGATTGATCGCCAGCCCCAGCCGGCCCAGTTCATCGCCTCGCCGATCATTGACCCGCGTCTCAAACCAACCCTCGGAAATTTGCTCGGTAGCGCGAGTCATCTGTGAAAGCGACCGGGTTATGCCTCTGATCAAAGGCAACCAAAACAGCACCGAAAAGACTAATGCTCCCACTCCCACCATCACCCACGGCGTGGGGTCAAAAAACAAACCTCCAGCACTGAGCGAGCTTGAATTTAGCAGAAGAGTTAGTGGCCAGGGACGGCTGGTGCCAGGCTCAGCCAGAGGTAAACGAATGCCAATCCAATATCCCGTTGGATTGCTGGTGCGCACAACAAACCGCGCCTCCGGCCTGACGTCGGATTCTTCTCGCGTCCAACGAGGCCCTCGCCCAGGCGGCGGGCCGCGCCTCACCCCCGCGCCTGGATTGGGCCGTTCGGCGACCTTAGCCGCCACTTCGGTTGGCAGGTCCATGGTTGCACCGGCCACTTGAGAACCGTCCGGACGAAAGAGGAAGAATTGCACTTGATAGGCTTTGCCGAAACGCTGGAGAACTTCGTCCCAGGAACTAACGGACTTGGCTTTGAGTTCGTCGGTAATTACATCGCTGACCGCTTGCACGCGTCCGCCCGCGCGTCCTGCCAGCAAGGAATCCAATCCAAACTGAAATTGTAATCGGACAACGAGATGTATCGCCGCACCTAGAACCGCCAGGTTCAGGAGCAGCCAAATGAGAATTTTTGGCAACAGCGGAAAACGGAGGTGCAAAAGCATAAATACGCGCCACTAGGCGTCAGGATTGATCAGCATGTAGCCCGCACTTCGCACCGTGCGAATGTAGCGCGGGTCCCGGGCATCATCGCCCAGCTTGCGGCGCAGCGTCGAGACGTGCACGTCAATTGAGCGGTCGAATACGTCGTAGTGCCGCTCCCGGATTTCCTCCAGCAGTTGCTCGCGCGACTTGACCCGCCCCCGCGCGCGCGCCAGGGCCGCCAGCAAATCAAACTCGACGGGGGTGAGCGTCAGCGGCTGGTTCGCCAGCAGCGCGACGCGTGAGGCGTGGATCACGCGCAGTGCTCCGACCTGGATTTCGGGTTCGTTTTGTGGTTGCGCGCTCACTACTGTGCGCGAGGAGCGTCGAACCACCGCGCGAAGTCGGGCGAGCAGTTCACGCGTCGAGAAAGTCTTGGGCAAGTAATCGTCCGCGCCAATCTCCAGTCCTACAATCCGGTCGGGTTCCTCGCCCCGCGCAGTCAGCATGAGCACGGGAACGTCGGACGTGCGCCGCAGTAGCCGGAGCACCTCGAAACCATCCATGGCGGGCAACATGACATCCAGGATGATAGCCTGGAACTGCCCCGTTTGCGCCTTCTCCAGCCCTTCCGGCCCCGTATGCGCCGCTTCGACTTCAAAACCCATTGGCTCCAGGTAATCCCGAATCAGCCGACAGAGTTTCTTGTCGTCGTCAATAATCAGCAACCGGGGCTTTATCTCCCCGGCCTGCGGGCGCCTAGCTCCTTCCGTTAGCATCTTTGGTTCCACAGGTTATCTTAGCGTGCGTGCGCTGATTGACGCCAACTTTTACAATACCTTAACAATTTTCTCCCGCGGCACACATAAAAGCTTAACATTGCGGGAGTCTATTTTCTATAGGGGCCAGTAGTTTGAACGGCGTGGCCGACTCAAGCCTGGCCAAACATAAGAACATAGAAAACAATAGAAAACGTATGAAACAGACAATAACACTAGTTATCGGGCTGGTCCTTGCCGGCGGGGTACTAACCGTTGGCGCTCAACCTGGCCAGGGACGAGGCGCAGGAGCCCAACACCGACGCGGGGCGCAGCAATTCCCGCCTCCGATTGCAGTCACCTTCGACATTGACTTGGACGGTGTGCTGTCGGCGGCGGAAATACAGCAGGCTCCGAGTCGTTTGTTAAAGCTCGACCAGAATGGGAACGGACAACTTGAACAGCAAGAGTTGTGCTCTGGGGGGGGAGGCCCAGGCGGGCAGACCTGCATGTGGGGGGGGCAGGGCATAGGGCGCCGCGCCAATGGCAACGGTCAAAACGCGGTATTGCTTGCCCTTTTCGACAGCAATAAAGATGGACTCCTTGATTCCGCGGAGATCAATGGTGCCTCGGCGGTTCTCAAGGCCCTGGATAAGAACAACGATGGGCAGGTAACTGCCGCGGAAATCCGCCCATTGCCGGGGCGAGGGCAAGGCCGTCCGTGGGCTCAAAAGTAATCAGCAGTAGGCTCGGGATACACCTTAAGTTTAGGCCGAGGGCAACCGGGCGCAAAGCCAAGCCTTGCGCTCCGGTTGTTGCCGTCGTTGACTGAAAGGAACGCCCCTCTGAAGCAAGCCCGAGCATACTCTTCCCCGAAGCGTCAGAATCGGTGAACAAGCTTTTCGACCAGGAACGTACTCTCGCGCATCGCCTGCTCGCTGAAAGGGCCAAACCATTCGGCGATCTGGCGAAAGCGGGCGATAAATTCAGTTTTGTCGCCTCGTTCGACAAGGCTAAGGTTCTTTTGAAGGGATTCGAGATAATCTTTTAGCAGTGCCTGACGCTCCGGTGTGGCGAAGATAATTTCGGCATAAAGTTGAGGATCCTGGGCGAAGAGGCGGCCGACCATCGCCAATTCCAAGCGGTAAATCGGGCTGGAAAGTTCCAGGGTGCGCAACACGGGCACCCCTCGCGAGCATAAAAATTGACCAAAGGTAAACGTAGCAAAGTGGCGCAAAGCCTGGACGATCCCCATAATCTCATCGTGCTCGGAGGCAGGTGTCTCAACCAATACGTTGCCCCATAGAGTCAGTTGATCCAGAAACCATTGGCATTTGCTCAAGGAACGCCCCGGGCTGAAGACAACGATTTGTTTGTCCATGGTGACTGTCGCCGGGCCAAAGAGGGGGTGTAAGCCGACGACCGGGCCGGCATGTCCTCGGAGCATAGCTTCCAGGGGTTTACGCTTAAGGCTCGTAATATCAGTCAGCACGCAAGCGGGCGGGAGGTATTTGCCTATCTGCAGCGCAATGGACGGCGTGATTTCTATAGGCACTGCCAGCAGGCACAGATCAATCTCGGTTGTCAACGAGCGTACTTTGGGCCAATCGTCGCGATCCAGAACGCGGACCTCGTAGTCTGACTGACGAAGCCAGGTCGAGAAAAAGCGTCCCATGTTGCCAAGTCCGCCAACAATGAGAATTTTGGCGCCCGGCCGAACGCTGCGGCGGCTCAAGGTACTGAGTTGTCCAACGCGGGAATGCCGGAGCATCGTTCGGAATAGATCTTCCACGTAGTCAGGGTCTAATCCAGCCTGGGTTGCCTGGGCGCGGCGTGTGGAAATCAGGTTTTCTTCGCGTGCCGGGTGAAAAGTGGGCAGATCATGCCGTTTTTTGATGTCGGTAACCTGTTGGATTATCCGACCTCGTTGGACCAGCAGGTCCACTAATTGCTGATCTATCCCGTCTATCTGCTCGCGCAAGGAATCCAAAGCAGACTTTGCGCCCTGCGCGGAACCGGAAGGCGTCGGCCCGGGCAGGCATGGTTTGGAACGCGGCTTAGACATGGCTAGCCTCCAAGTGATGTCCTGGAATAATCATTGCGCATAAGGTAGCTAATGTTCGGGCGCTTGGCAAGGTGGACGGTTGGACGCGAAAAAAGGGGAGAACACTTTCGGATTCCTTGCGTTCAGATGCGCCGGATGGTTAGTGCTTGCGGCTTTCAGACCTCCGTCCCAGTGCGGTTTTTCGTGACGGAAGCGGGCTTTGGTATTAGGCTCGAGGCATGTTGAGTCAACGTTGGCGGCCGGTATGTTGGGCCGGGGTAACCATCGGCGTAATTTGGCTGTTGGCGCTGGCCGGATACCGCCTTGTTGGAAATACTAAAATGACCGCGGCGAAGGTGAAAGAGTACGCCGAGTCCGTGGATATTAGCCAACTGAAGGATGATGCGCGGGCGAAGGCAATTCAAGGATTGGCTGACCGGCTGAATGCGCTGTCGCTGGAAGAGCGGCGCAAGGCGCGGCTGGAGCAGGAGGCATGGAACTGGTTCGACCAGATGACGGAGGCGGAACGCGCGGGTTTTATTGAAGCAACCATGCCGACCGGTTTCAAACAAATGCTGGTGTCGTTCGAGCAATTACCGGATGACAAACGGCGCAAAGCAGTAGATGACGCCTTGCGGCGGCTCAAAGAGGCGCGCGCCCGGGCCGGGCTTTCCCTCGGACGCCGCGGGACTAACTCCCCGCCCGTGCTGAGCGACGAGCTCGAGGCCCAGGTGCGAAAGATCGGACTTAAGACCTTTTACAGCGAAAGTTCAGCGCAGACCAAGGCCGAACTGGCTCCGGTGCTTGAAGAGTTGCAGCGCGTTATGGAAAGCGGACGGCCATTCCGGGGGAGATGAGCGTATTCCGACGAAACCTTTCGCCCATGAATTCGGCTGTTGAGCAACGTACTGGCCCCGGTTCAGCCAGGGGAACCCGATCCAGACAGGAAACAATCCGGGGCTGGTTTGCGGGTGCCTTCACCCTGATCGAATTGCTGGTCGTGATCGCAATTATCGCCATCCTGGCCGCCCTATTATTGCCGGCTCTTAGCCGGGCAAAGGAATCGGGACAGGCTACGGTCTGCCTGAGTAACCTGCGCCAAATTGGGCTGGCGTTGCAAATATATGTGAGCGACAACCACAATCGGCTGCCGACCATGCGGGACCGATCGTTGACCACGCTGACCAACGAATTGCCCAGCCCGGATCTGGTGCTTTCGAACTACGTGGGGAATTTGAATGTATTTAAGTGCCCCTCGGACAAATGGCCCGGAGATACGGCAAAACTCTTACCCGGGGCGGGCGCGACCTTCTACGAGCAAACCGGTTCCAGTTTTGCCTGGAACAGCCTGCTCAATGGCCGGGACGCAGAGCATCTGGTTGCGTTTGGCCTGAAATTTGATCCGCACCAGATGCCGTTGATGTACGACAAGGAGAAATTCCATATCGCCCGTGGGGCTGCCAAAGCGCAGAACTGGCTCTACGCGGATGGCCATATCAAGAACTTGCTATTGTTCGAAGGCACCATTCGAAAATATCCGTGAGCGAACCGATGATTCAGCTCAAGCGCCTCAACAAGCAATTTGGCGCGCGCCAGGCGGTGAATAATTTGACGCTCGCCGTGCCGGCCGGCGAAATTTACGGGCTGCTGGGCCACAACGGCGCAGGCAAGAGCACGGCGATCGGGATGATGCTCGGGCAGGTCTGGCCCACCAGCGGAGAAGTGCTGATTTGCGGTTATGATGTCTCCGCGCATCGCCGGCAAGCCTTGCAGAAAGTGGGGGCGATTTTCGAAAGCCCGGCTTTTTACGACTATTTGAGCGCCGTGCGAAATCTGGAAATTCTAAGCTCCTACACCGCCCTGGTATCGCCACGACGCATTCAGGAAGTGATCGAATGGGTGGGGCTTAGCGGGCGGGAACGCTCTCTGGTGAGAACCTACTCACACGGCATGAGAGCCCGACTGGCCCTGGCCCAGGCGCTATTGCCGCAACCCGAATTGCTCATTCTCGACGAACCCAGCGATGGCCTGGACCCGGAAGGCATTCATGAGATGCGGCAGACAATCCTGCGGTTGCGCCAGGAACTAGGGCTGACAATTCTGCTTTCCTCTCATTTCCTCCATGAAGTGGAACAACTTTGCACGCGAATTGCCGTCTTAAACCAGGGCTGGATGGTTTTTGAAGGCGCACTGGCGGCCACCAAAACAAACGAGATCTGGGTGCGGCTTAAAACGAAGGATTTCGGGCTGGCGGTAAAGGAACTGCTGCAGGCGCGGATGATTACGCGGGATCGCGATGAATGTATGATCGCGTTGAGTCCCGGCGTGGAGACCGACCAGATTGTGCGGCGACTGGTAGAGCGCGCCATTCCGGTTTATGAAATAGTCCCGGCCGAGCAGACTCTTGAAGATTTCTACCTCTCGCTGATGGAGCGACAACGAAAGGCGCAGTGAACATGTTTGACCTTCATTTGCGCAACGAACTCTGGAAGCTCTTTGGAAAGAAGCGCACGTATATTGGGTTTGGCGCTTTTCTACTGGCGCAAAACGCCATGCTGTTGGCGTTCAAATTTACCCGCTGGCAATCTGAAATGGAGCGGTTGCTGGAAGGCAACGGCTACCTGGCCCTGGAATACGTATCGGCGTTGACGGTAGCTTTGATCATGCTGATTCCACAAATTGCGCTGCTGATGCCTCTCTACACGGCCCTGGTCGGAGGCGATCTGGTAGCCAAGGAGGTGGAAGATGGGACGTTGCGCATGATCCTGTCGCGCCCTATTTCCCGGTTTCGGCTATTACTGGTGAAATGGCTGGCAGGGGGTATTTTTTCGGCGGCGCTGGTTGTGATGCTCGGCGTCACGGCGCTCGGTTTTGCCCGCCTATGGTTTCCCTGGCAGGGAATGTTCGTGTTCATTCCCGGGCAGATTTTCAACGTATTGTCCCCGGCCGACGGTTTGCGGTTCTATGCCTTCTCGCATCTATTTATGACCCTTAATGCCTGCACGGTGCTGGGAATCGCCCTGATGTTTTCGAGCTTTAACATCAAGCCCGCTGCCGCCACCATCCTGGCCTTATCGCTCTTGTTCGCTAACCTGGTAATGGAAGGCATCCCGTTTTTTGAGCGATATCACCAGTACTTGCTGACCTTTCATTTCCATGCCTGGCGTCTCGTGTTTTCACAGCCAATGCCCTGGGCGCAAATCGCGCAATCGGTCTGCGTTTTGCTCGCCGTTAACCTCACCACCTTTCTTATAGCCGCGGCTGCCTTTCAAGCGCGCGACATCAAATCGTAGGCCCTTTTTAGGCGGGCTCATACCCCCGCAGACTCAACCACGCCGAAACGCCGATTTAACCCCATATATCGCGGCGATCCCAGAAGCTCCCCAACTAATGGTGTTTTTACAAGGGGATTAATTAGAAATTGCTATTGTGATCCTGGCTCATCTTTTCTATACTTTCCCCGTGAAAATCGAAAGCCAAAATGGACTCTGGAAACGGTAGTTATGCCTGTGGAAAATACCGTTGAACCGACCGGGAAATTGGCCGCCATTTCAGCCGCGCCCGAGAAGTATGATGCGTCCAAGATAGATAAGCTGGAAGGGCTGGAGGCGGTGCGCAAACGCCCGGGAATGTATATCGGCGACCCGGACGAGCGCGGCTTGCATCACAGTGTTTTTGAGGTGCTCGACAACTCCATTGACGAACACCTGGCCGGATTCTGCAGCAAGATCGAGGTTGCCGTTCATGTAGATGGCTCCGTCTCGATTCGCGATAACGGGCGAGGCATCCCGGTGGACATGCACCCCAAATGGAATATGCCGGCGGTCGAGTTGGTGCTGACCAACCTGCATGCGGGAGGCAAGTTCGGGCAGGGCGCTTATAAATATTCCGGGGGATTGCATGGCGTCGGCGCGAAATGCGTCAACGCGCTTTCCGAGTGGTTCAAGGTGGAAGTGTCGCGCGACGGGAAGGTTTATTCCATGGAGTTCTCGCGGGGCGTCACCACGCAAAAACTGACCGTGGTTGGCAAGTCTCGCGGCACGGGCACGCTCATCACTTTCAAGCCCGACCCGCTCATTTTCACGATCACGGCCGAGTTTAAGTTCGACATCCTGGCAAACCGCTTGCGGGAACTGGCGTTTTTGAACCCGGGAGTGGAGATCGTGCTGACGGACGAGCGGGACGAGAAGACCGAGACCTTCCTGTACAAGGACGGCATTGAGCAATTCGTCAAGCAACTGGGCCGAACCAAACAGGTGCTTCATCCCAAGCCGATCGTCATCAGCCGGCAGAAGGAAGAAGTGTTCGTGGATTGCGTAATGCAATACACCGACAGCTATAACGACCAGATCTTATGCTTCGCCAACTCGATCGCCAACCCGGACGGCGGGACGCACCTTACCGGGTTCCGGTCGGCCCTGACGCGCGCCATCAATCAATACGCCAAGCAAAGCAATTTATTGAAAGAAAAGGACCCCTCCATCTCCGGGGATGACGTGCGGGAAGGCTTGGTGTGCGTGTTGAGCGTGAAGCTGCCCAACCCACGCTTCGAGTCGCAGACCAAGGTCAAACTTGTCAATACCGAGATTGATGGGCTGGTATCCTCCGTCGTCTATGAAGGGCTGATGACGCACTTTGACGCCACTCCCGCGATGGCCAAGAAGGTGGTGGAAAAAGCCTTGCTGGCGGCACGAGCGCGCGAAGCAGCCCGCAAAGCCCGCGAAACGGTGCGCAAGGGCGCCCTGACGGGCGGCGGCCTGCCTGGCAAGCTGGCCGATTGCTCGGACCGCGATCCCGTCAATGCGGAGCTGTATATTGTCGAAGGGGATTCCGCCGGCGGGTCGGCCAAGCAGGGGCGCGACCGGAAGTTCCAGGCAATCCTGCCGATTCGCGGCAAGATCATCAATGTGGAGAAGGCGCGCCTCGACAAGGTGTTGCAAAACAACGAAATCCGCACCCTGATCACTGCCGTGGGCACCGGTATTGGCGACGGGGAAGGGGAGGGGGCGTTTAACCTGGAGGGGCTCCGCTACCACAAAATTATCATTATGACCGATGCGGACGTGGACGGTTCGCATATTCGCACCTTGCTGCTGACCTTTTTCTATCGGCAAATGCCGGAATTGATCCGGGGCGGGTTTGTCTATATCGCGCAGCCGCCGCTCTACCAGATCTCGCGCAAAAAACGCACGGAATATGTGGATGACGACGCCCGGCTGAACAAAATCCTGATCGAACTGGGCACGGACGAAGTGCGCCTGCGCAACCTGGCCGATGGCAAAGAGTTGACCGAGAAGCAGCTCGCGGAAATCCTGGAATTGCTGGAATCGCTGGACAAATACGCCAATGCGTTGCGCCGTCACGGCGGTGACTTTGCGGACTACGTCGAGCAGCGGCATCCCCAAACCCATGAGCTGCCGCGGCACCTGGTGAAAGTCCGCAATGGCAACGAGGAGACCGTTCATTACTTCCATTCCGAGGAGGAACTGGAGGAATTTGGTTCGGCCAACCCGGATTTACGCCTGTTCGGAGAAGAAGACTCCGACACCAGCCTGGTGGAAAAGAACAAGAACGGGCATGCGCGGCGCGCGCGGCACGTCGAACTGCATGAAAGCAAGGCCGTGGCGGAACTGCTGGCCAGGCTGGGCCAGAAGGGCTTAAGCCTCGAACATTACTCGGCGCAGGACAAGCCGCTCTTCGAACTCATCGAAGGCGAGGGCGACAAGGAAGAAATCAAACCCCTGTTCTCCATCCCGGAGATTCTGTCCCGCGTCAAGGAAGTCGGCCGGCGCGGACTGTCCATCAAGCGCTTCAAGGGCCTGGGGGAAATGAACCCCAAGGAACTGTTTGAGACAACCATGAATCCGGCCCGCCGCAAACTGCTGCGCATTGATTTGACGGACGCCGTCGAGGCCGAAGAGATGTTCGTCAAATTAATGGGCGATGAGGTCGAACCGCGCCGCCAATTCATCGAAGATAACGCGCTGAACGTGCGAAACCTGGATATTTGACCCGTGCCCGCCGCTTTGCGCCACCTCCGGATTCACGCCCTTTAATTTTCGGCATGCCAGACGATACCCCTCCCAACGATCCGCGTCCCGCTCTTACGCCGGCGTACGCCGCCCATGAGAAGATCAACAAGATCAACGTGGCGGAGGAGATCAAAAACTCCTTCCTGGATTATTCGATGTCCGTGATCATCTCGCGGGCGCTGCCAGATGTCCGCGACGGCCTGAAGCCGTCGCAACGCCGCATTCTCTATGCGATGCACGACCTGGGCGTGATGCCCAATCGCAAGCATCTCAAATGCGCCAAGATCGTGGGCGAAACGATGGGCAACTATCACCCGCACGGCGACCTGGCGATTTATCCGACGCTGGTGCACATGGCGCAGCCTTGGGCCATGCGCGAGCGGCTGGTGGAAGGGCAGGGGAACTTCGGCTCCGTGGAGGGCGATCCGCCGGCGGCGATGCGCTACACCGAAGCGCGGCTGGCGCCGCTGGGAGCGGTGCTGATGGAGGACATGGACAAGGATACGGTGGATTTCGTGCCCAATTACGATGAGACGCGCACCGAGCCGACCGTTTTCCCCGCCGCGTTCCCCAATCTGCTGGTCAACGGCGGCACGGGCATCGCCGTGGGCATGGCGACCAATATGCCGCCGCACAACCTGGGCGAGATCGTGGACGGCATTTGCGCCCAGATTGACAAACCGGACATTACGCTCCGGGAGTTGATGCAGCACGTCAAAGGGCCGGATTTCCCGACGGGCTGCATGATTTGCGGGCTGGAAGGCATCAAAAACTATTTCACGGATGGGCGCGGCAGCCTGAAGGTGCGCGGCAAAGTGGGGCTCGAGGAAATCAAAGGGGGGCGCGAACAGATCATTATCACCGAAATCCCCTTCAACGTGAACCGGGCGGTGCTGGTCGAACGCATAGCCACACTGGTCAACGAGAAAATCATCACCGACATCACCGGCGTGCGCGACGAGTCGGATGAAAACACGCGGATCGTCATTGAAATCAAGCGCGACGCGGTGCCCAAGGTGGTCATCAACAATCTCTACCAGTACACCGCGCTGGAAAGCAGCTTTTCGGTCAACGCGCTGGCGATAGATCATGGCCGGCCCAAAACCCTGGGGCTGAAAGACCTGATTGGCTGCTACATCGAGCACCGGCGCGAGGTGGTGATTCGGCGCACCCGTTTCGAGTTGCGCCAGGCCGAGGAACGGGCGGAAATCCTGGAAGGCTATCTGATCGCGCTGTCCAACCTGGACGAGTTTATCCGCATCATTCGCCATTCCCACACCCGGGAGGAGGCTAAAATCAAGCTGCTGGCTTTTGACTTCACCCGGGCGCAGGTGGAGACGCTTGGCATCCTGATTCGCAGCGAGGCGCGGCTGCTCAACGGGCGCTACTCGTTCAGCGAAGCGCAGGCCAACGCCATCCTGGAATTGCGCCTCTACCAGTTGACGGGCCTGGAAATTGACAAGGTCCGGGCCGAGTATCGCGCCTTGATCGCGCGGATCAAGGACCTGCTGGATATCCTCGCGAAGGAGGAAAGGGTGCTGGGCATCATCAAAACGGAGTTGCAAGCCATCAAGGCGAAGTACGCCACGCCGCGGGTAACGGAACTGGTGCCGGACGAGGGGGAGATTGCGATTGAAGACCTGATTGCGAACGAGGGCGTCATCATCACCCTCACGCATACGGGGCTGATCAAGCGGACGAACATCAGTTCCTACCGCGCCCAGCGCCGGGGCGGCAAAGGCGTGATCGGCATGACAACCCGCGAGGGGCCCACGGAGGAGGACGTGGATTTCATCGAGCACCTGTTCACCGCCAGCACCCATGATTACCTGATGTTCTTTACGAACACCGGGCGCGTGTACGCCGAACGCGTGCATGAGATTCCCGACATGGGGCGGGCCGCCAAAGGCCGCAGCATCGCCAACCTGCTGGAACTGAAGGCCGGCGAGACCATCGCCGCGTTGATTCGCATTGAAGCCCGAACCGGCCCAAACAAGGAAGACATCACCTGGCAGCAGCCGGGGTTCCTGTTTTTCGCCACGCAGCAAGGCACGGTGAAGAAGACCCCGCTCACCGACTTCGCCAACGTGCGCAAAGACGGAATCATCGCCATTCGCATCGAGCCGGGGGACGCGCTGATTGACGTCAAGCTGACTTCCGGGCAGGACCAGGTGGTCCTGATCACGCGCGATGGCATGAGCATTCGCTTTGCCGAGGAAGACGTGCGGCCCATGGGGCGCCCGGCGGCGGGCGTGCGCGGCATCAACCTGGAGAAAGCCGATGCCGTCGTGGCCCTCGCGCTGGCGGTTCCTGACGCGACCTTGCTGGTGGCCGGCGAAAACGGCATCGGCAAGCGAACCCCCTTTGACCTGGCCCGGGAGGATGGAACGACCGAGCCGGTCTATCGCCTCCAGTCGCGGGGCGGCAAGGGCATCATTACGATGAAAGCCAATGAGAAGACCGGCGCCGTGGTGGGCGCCCTGACCGTTCAGGACGGCGACGAAGTTATGCTGATAACGGCAGGCGGGCAACTGGTGCGCACCTACGTGAAGGACATTCGGGAGACAGGCCGGAATGCGCAGGGCGTTCGGCTGATTAACCTGGCCGAAGGCGATCAACTGCAGGCTATCGCGCCAGTGATCAGCGAGCAGCAGGAGAACGGTGCGGAAGAATAGCCGGGGGCAGCGCCGCCCGGCGGCAACCGCGGTCGCGGGAAACAGCCGCCGCCGCGAGGCGGGGCGCGTCGGGAAGACTCAGGGCGACAGGCGCTCGATCCGCCAGGTGTTATCCGGCTGCCGGGTATAGCGAAACCGATCGTGGAGGCGGTTGGGGCGGCCCTGCCAGAACTCGATCCGCGCGGGCCAAAGCCGGTAGCCCCCCCAGAACGGAGGGCGGGGCACTTCCTTCCCGGCGTAGCGGGCTTCGATCTGCCGCCACTTCTCCTCCAGGGCTGCCCGATCCGGAATCACGGTGCTTTGCGGCGAGGCCCAGGCCGCCTCCTGGCTGCCCCGTGGCCGCGAATGGAAATAGGCATCGGACTCCGCCGGCGGCAGTTGGCTGATTTCGCCCGCGATGCACACTTGCCGCTCCTGGTTCGACCAATAAAACACCAACGCCGCCCGGGGATTTCCAGCCAACTCCTGCCCTTTGCGGCTTTCGTAATTGGTGAAGAATACAAAGCCGCGCTCATCCACACCCTTGAGCAGCACCACCCGCGCCGACGGATGCCCATGCGAGTCCACCGTCGCCAGCGTCATCGCCGTCAGGTCGAGCGGCTCAGCGCCGCTGGCCAGGAGCAGTTTCTTGTAGAGCTTGATGCCAAACTTCCGCAGCCGCCCGCTGGCGCGGACTCCCGCCGCCTGCTCAAACCACTTCTTGAACTGGGCGATGGGATCCGCCTCCAAATCCCGCCGCCGCAGACCGGTCAGGTTGTATTCACGCCGCAAGTCCGCAATAGCCATAACCCAAAATCAAAACCCCGCCCGTTATCCCGCCAGGCGGGAGCCGGGGAGTGAGGGCGAATCGCGCATACAGGCGTCGCCGGGCTACGACTGCGCGGCCGAACTGGCAGGCATCATCCCCGTCTTGCGCGCATAATTGAAGATGCCTCCGGCATCCACCACGGGCCGCACATCCCCCAGGGACTTAAACGGATAGACCTTGCCCGAATCCTTGCTGGTGACGGTGCCGGCATCCAGATCCACCGTCACGACCTCGCCTGTTTTGAGGGCGTCGCAGAGCCGTTCGACGGTTTCGCAGGGATACAACTCGCCCGTGGCAACGGCATTGCGGAAGAAAATGCGCGCAAAGCTTTCCGCCAGAACGACCTTGCAGCCCGCGGAACCCAACGCAATCGGCGCATGTTCCCGCGAGCTGCCGCAGCCAAAATTGCGCCCGGCCACCACGATCGGATATTGGCTGTCGAGCTGGCCTTCGTCCACATAACGCTTCGGATACGCCGATTCCGGCAATCCCGCGAAGGCGTAAGCCCCCAGCTTTTCGTACTCCTGCGGAATCGTCGGCACGAGATTCAAGTATTGCGCCGGGATAATCTGATCCGTGTCTATATTATCCCGCACCACAAAGACTGGTCCGGCAAAAACAGATTGCATGAGCCCAACTTGGACGACGGCCAGCCCATTTTCAATCAGATATTGACAGGAATCTACTTTTCGAACGCCTGCCTGGATAACTCGTCCGCCCAAAGGAACGGCTAAAACTGGACGCAACCTCGCACCCCAAACCCGAATAAAGCCGAAAGCCAACTCCAACCAAATCCTGCCGAACTGTCCAATTATTGGACACTTGCCTGCTTTCGGCCTCAATAGCCATTTCCAATGCCAGATTTCGCCTAACCTGCATAATTTCACGGACATCCATAGATACCAGCTGGCCGTGTACAAGGGGTGTACAAGGGGAGTACAACGGATGCTCAGCAGAGGAACAATGAAAAATCCGTTGTGCATCCGGTGAGCATCCCTTGTACACCCCTTGTACACGGCGCTTTGAGATGGTATCGAGAGGGTGGGGGCAGGGAAGTGCCGACGAGAGCGTGCCAGGGCAGGGGACGGTATGGCCTTAAAAACTATCGGAAACGACGAAATTTACAGGGACAACGGATTGACATTGCTTTCCCGGATGGTTTTCGGCATCCTTGCCTGTGAAACCTATGAAGCAGAAGGGTCGAATCGCTGTCGCGCCACTGGCTACTGGCCAGGTTTGGCGGATGGCGGATTCACATCTTCATGTTGACCTCGTAGGCAAGCACCTGGTCCATTACAAGCTCATCAAGCGCGACGCCAAGCGCACCCCCATGTCGCTTTCCAACAAGAAGACTGTGGAGAAATACCTCAGGACCAACAAAGCCGTTTTGGTGCAGGGATAAACGCATTTGCCCCAAAAACGGGGTGGCCTGGCAGAAAAGAGACAGAGCGTGCTGGCGGCGGGCTGCGCACCTCAAAACCGAGTCGTTCCCCCGAGGAGTCCGTGCCTTCGCCCCCCAAAGGCTCACCCCCAATATACGACGCTCTCTTTAAGCTCCGGTTAAAGACTCCGCCCGCTGGGAACACCATGCCCTGCGGACACAAGCCTGTATTCAGCCGCCCCGGAGATTTTATCCCGGCTTGTCTTTTCGCCAACTCCGGCTTAACAGGGAAACATGAACCGCAGACAATTCATCCAAGCCGGTGCGGCGGGATTGGCGTTGGCGTCCCTCGGCGGCTATGCCGCTGAATTCGCAGACCAGAAGAAGCGTGTTGGCCTCATCGGCTGCGGTTGGTACGGCAAGAGTGATTTGCTCCGCCTGATCCAGGTTGCGCCGGTCGAGGTGGTCTCGCTATGCGACGTGGATAAGCAGATGCTCGCCGGGGCGGCGGAGATCGTCGCCGCGCGCCAGGCCTCCAGGAAGGCGCCCCGCACCTATCATGACTACCGGGAGATGCTCCGCGAAAAGGACCTGGAGATTGTCCTGATCGCCACGCCGGACCATTGGCACGCCCTGCCGATGATCGCCGCGGTGGAAGCCGGCGCGGATGTTTATGTGCAGAAGCCAATCAGCGTGGATGTGGTCGAGGGGCAGGCCATGCTGGCCGCCGCGCGCAAGCATAAACGCGTCGTGCAGGTCGGCACCCAGCGCCGCAGCACCCCGCATCTCATCGAAGCCCGGGACGCCATTCTGCGCGAGGGAAAGCTTGGCAAAATCGGGCTGGTGGAGATTTACAGCTATTACGGCGGCGGCGCCGGAACGGAGCCCGAGGACAGTGCGCCGCCCGATTACCTTGACTGGGAGATGTGGACCGGCCCGGCGCCTCTGCGTCCCTACAACCGCATGAAGCACCCGCGCGGCTGGCGATCGTTCATGGAATATGGCAACGGCACCGTCGGCGATCTCTGCATCCACATGCTCGATGCGGCGCGCTGGATGCTGGGTCTTGGCGCGCCGCGAACGGTCAGCTCCGCCGGTGGCATTTTCGTGCGCCAGGGCCGGAAGGCCAACATCGCCGACACCCAAACCGCGATCTTCGACTTCGGCGATTTGCAGGTGGTCTGGCAGCATCGCCGCTGGGGCCAATCACCCGACCCGCGCTATCCCTGGGGCATTACGTTCTGGGGAGAGAAGGGACATCTCAAGGCCAGCATTAACAGCTATACCTTTGTGCCCGCCGATAACCGTCCCCCTCTGCACCGCGAAGTGACGATGGAGTTGGAGCAATACCCCGAGGACCGGGAGGAAAAGGAACTGGAAAAACAAGTCGCGCCCGCGATACGGGGCCACATGAAAGACTTTCTGGCCGCCATTGCCACGCGTGGCAAGCCCGTGGCCGATATCGAGCAGGGGTATATTTCCACGACGGCCTGCATCCTGGCCAACCTGTCCATGAAGCTGGGCCGCAGCCTGGCGTGGGACGCCGCACGGGGGCGCGTGGTCGGTGATGAGGAAGCCAACGGTCTCCTGGCACGGCCCTACCGCGCGCCCTGGGAGCATCCCGAGCCGTTGAAATTCAGTTAGTCCCGGCCCGCCGGGTGGGCCACCGCTTCCGGCGCCGCCGCCGCGCCTACACCTTCGCCGGCACGACAAACGGTGGGCGATAAGGGCGCGTCAGCATTTCGTTGGCCGCCCGGTTTCCCGCAAAGCGTTCTTTCCGGGGGTCAAACTTGAGCGGCATCCCCAACCACACCTTGTCCTTCGCCAGATCCACGCCGTTGGCATCCAGATGCCCGGCCATGCGGTCAAAGGCCTCGGCCAGGCTCCGGTTATCCGCAAGCGCCTGCCGGATTTCTCCCGGCGCCTTTTGCGCCCCCAGCCGATAGGAGATATTCCCGGTATGAACCAGGCCCGCCGACAAATGGCCTTCCAGGATCTCCGCGTTGAGCGCTTGGACGTTGCGGCTCCGGACAGCGGCGATCCAGTTGCCATGATGGCCGCCCGATTCCGCCGTCAACCCCACCGGAGTCTTCACCGAATCGGCCGCGGCCTTCTTTCGGCCCGTGAAGCGCGTGATTTCCTTGCCGTCGCGGTCATAGATGATCGCTTCGGTATAGCTGGGGACTACCACGCTGCCATGCTCGCACTCGATGACGTTGCCGATGCTCACGCCCCGGTAGTTGTCCATCTTCCAGCCCTGGCTTTGCGCCGCCTGGTCGTGCGGCAAGCCGCGCACTTCAAAGAGCAGCGGGGTTTTGTATCCGTGATAGACAATGAGAGTGTTGGGGGTTTCGGCGGAATCCTGGTAGCCCAGGCGCCCGCCAATGGCTTGCGTGAAGGGCGCAATGGTCTTTTCGCCCAGAAACCAGCGGGCAATATCCAACTGGTGCGGGCCCTGGTTCCCATAATCGCCGTTGCCGTAGTTCCAAAACCAATGCCAGTCGTAGTGAATCGTCCCATTGCCGGTTTTGCGGCGCGGTGGTTCGTTTGGGGCCGGGCCACACCAGAGATCATACTCGATGTAAGCGGGCACCGGCTGCGGCCCATCCACCGTTCCGATACTCCTGCGGGCCTTGTAACAAAAGCCGCGCGCCAGCAGAATCCGGCCCAGGCGCCCCTCGCGCACATACTGCACCGCCTCCTGCAGCCCTCCTGACGAACGGCACTGCGTGCCGCATTGGACGATGCGCTTATATTTGCGGGCCGCTTCAACCATTTTGCGGCCCTCGAAAAGGTTGTGGCTGGCCGGTTTCTCGACGTAAACATCCTTGCCCGCCTGGCAGGCCCACACTGTTGCCAGCGCGTGCCAATGGTTCGGCGTCGCGATGGAAACCGCGTCCACATCCTTGTTGTCGAGCACCCGGCGCAAATCGGTGCAGACCTGGACGCCGCTGCCCAGTTCCCGGGCCTTGGCTTCCAGCACCTGGCGGTCCACGTCGCAAATAGCCACCACCCGCACGCCGCTGAGCCTGTTCAGGGCCTTGATGTGGCCGGCGCCCTGGCCGCGAAAGCCAATCACCGCAACGCGGATGTCGTCATTGGCCCCGACAGCCCGGCTCCAGGTGCGAGCGTCCAGACTGAAAGCGGCGGCGCCGAGGGCAACGGTTTTGAGGAAATCACGACGATTCAGGTTCATAATAGTATTGTATTGTCTTTGGATTCAGTAGGGGAAGGCGGAGGTCAATTCAACTCCTTTTTCCTTAACTGGCAGAAAACCGCGCACTGTCTGCCAGCCGCCAGGCATTCCGCGAGACCCTTTTTGCGACGCTGAGAGGGCCCCTGTAGCATCGGGCACTTCAGCTCCACAGCAGCCGATTCGGCAAGGAGGAGCACTTTCGCATTCGCTTGACGGAGATGGGCTTTCCATCATACGATAGATCTATATAAACAGTTAGAGCCCAATCCCGCGCCTCTCCATCCAGGCTCTGCGCCAGCGCAAAGCTCACCGCCTGCGCTCCCTCAAGCTGCCGCCCCGCCTCATTTACACCTCCCTGCTGGAACGGTTCCTGACCTGCGGGCGCCCCCACTGCTCCTGTCATCAAGGCCACAAACACGGTCCCTTCTTCTACCTCAACCGCTGCCTGTCCAAAGGTCGCATGAGCAGCCTGCTGCTCAAATCCGACGCTCAGATCACCCAAGCCCGCCAAGCGGTCCAGGCCTACCGCCAGGTGCTCGCAGCTCTCGACCAACTCTCTTGGATCAATCTGGAACTGCTGCGGCGCGATGAGCCCTTGTTCGGGAAACCAACCCCAGTATGAGACTGCGTCAGTTCGCCGCCTATGTTCGCAAAGTCTTTCGCCTCCACCGGCTGGCCGGCCGCATCAGCGGCTCCCGTTGTGACCCCGACATCCCCCTCGGCCATCTGGTTAAGTTTGGACTTCGGTGCCGTGTTCACCCCCCCCCCCAGCTTTCTTCAACTCCAAAGCGAGCCGCGCCGGAAAGCCTGGCGCAACACGCTGGGCTACGCCAAGCCCATCCGCGATGATGCCCTGGCTTATGCCACCGCGCGGATGCGGTTGGAGCCGTTGCGGACCGCGCTGGCGACCACCAACAAAGTGCTCAAGCGCAACAAGGCTTTCGTGCGCAATCAGATGAGCGGCCTGCTGGCTCTGAACATTGATGCCAATGAACATTTCAAGAGCCGGAGCCACTGCTGTCCGCAGTGCCTGCAACGCCAGCTCACGGTCAAGAATGCTCAGGGCCAGGAGGAAGAAGTTACCGAGTATTATCACAAAGAGGTTTATGCCCAACTCAGCGGACCGGCCTGGAACACGCTGTTGGATGGCGAACCCCTGCGTCCGGGGAGGAGGGCGGGCGGTGGCGTTGCGCTTGTTGGGCCGGCGGCGGCGTCTCTATGGCGTGCGCTTCCTGGATGTGGTCGTGGCCGATGCCGGGTACGCCAAGGGGCCGTTCCTCAAAGCGGTGACCGCTTTGGGCTGGGCCCTCGTCGTGGTGCTCAAGCAAGGGGATTACGACGTCTACCAGGAAGCCTGGGCCTTGACCCAAGGCCAACCCACCCACCAGTTCCGACAAGAGGAGCGCGAGGTCCGCCTTTGGGAAGTGCGCAGCCTGACCTTCTCCAAAACCTATGGCCGAGCCGTACGGGGGGTGCAGGCCGAGAAGAAATGGACCCAGTTCAAGGTCGTGGGCGGCAAAAAGATACCCGTTCCCAAACAGTCCGACTGGTTATGGGGGGTGACCGAGGACCTCGGCGGCTATGGTGGCCGGACCATTGGGAACCTGGGGCACGGTTGGTGGCGGATCGAGAACTACGCCTTCAACGTCCTGGCCCAGCACTGGCACCTGCGGCACTGCGCCCATCATGATCCGACTTCGATCCTAGCCTGTTTGCTCATTACGCTGCTGCCCTCAACCTGTTTCATGCCTTTGTTCTGCTCTAGGGCAAACTCTATCGGCAGGGCAAGATCACCCTGCAAGAACTGCGCCTGCAACTCTACCGGGCCGTTGAACACGGCTCGCTCCTGCTCCTGTTCAGCGGGTGAGCGCAAGGATAGGCTTTCGGCCGTCTGTTCTTTGATACTTCAAAACTGGCCGGCGGACCTTCACACAAGAAGTGTGTACTGGTGGAACGGGCGCGGCCCCCTCGACCGACTCGAAGGAACCTCTCGCCCCAGTTTTCCCAGCGCGAGTGCCGCCCCAATCATGGTGGAGACCAGCATACGGAATTTCTGCCGGGGCGGATGCGGGGTTGCCGTGCGCGGCGGTTTGCAGTATGCTCGGCCGCACGATGGCTTACATGGACAGGCCGGTCTGGCGGCGGAACTAAAGGTGCATGGCGCGGCAAAGACATAACGTGCTACCTGGCTTCAGCCTGACGATGGGCTTTACGCTTTTCTACCTGGGCGCAATTGTTCTGATTCCTTTTGCCGCCTTGGTTTTGCGCGCGCTGGAGCTGTCGTGGCTGGATTTCTGGCGTTTGGCGACGACGGAACGGGCGCTGGCGGCGTATCGGCTGACGTTCGGGGCATCGCTGATTGCCGCGGCGGCCAACGGGGTGTTTGGCACGCTGCTGGCCTGGGTGCTTGTGCGCTATCATTTCCCCGGCCGCCGCAGTCTGGATGCGCTCATTGATTTCCCGTTTGCGCTGCCCACCGCGGTGGCAGGATTGACGCTGGCCAGCCTGTTTGCCCCCGACGGCTGGCTGGGGCGTTACCTGGTGCCGCTGGGAATCAAAGGTGCGTTTACGCCGCTGGGGGTGGTAATTGCGCTGACGTTTGTGGGGCTGCCTTTTGTGGTGCGGACGCTCCAACCGGTGTTGCAGAACCTGGAGCGGGAGGTCGAGGAGGCGGCGGCCACGCTGGGCGCGGGCCGGTTGCGCACGTTCGCGCAGATCATAGCCCCAACGCTGCTGCCGGCGGTGCTGACCGGGCTGGCGCTAGCGTTTGCCCGGGCCGTCGGGGAATACGGGTCCATTGTATTTATTTCGGGCAACCTTCCCTTCAAGACGGAGATTGCGCCGTACTTGATCGTGCAGCGCCTGGAAGAATATGACTACACGGGAGCGATTGCGCTGGCGGTGGTGCTGCTGGTCTTTTCGTTTCTGCTGCTCGGGGCCATCAATTTGCTGGAACAGTGGTCCCGCCATGCGCGCCGCCCCGCTTGAGGTTATGACGACCTTTTTCCCAGGCAAGCGTGGAACGGCGCCGCGCGCCGCGCAGCGAGGCGTGGAGGAATCGTCGCTGGCGAAGTGGACGCTTATTGGCATTGCCCTGGTTTTCTGCGTGGGGTTTCTGCTGCTGCCGCTGCTGAACGTCTTTGCGCAGGCCCTGGCGAAGGGGGGGGCGCATTATTGGCGTTCGCTGACGGAACCAGATTCGCGGGCGGCCATTCGCCTCACACTCATGGTGGCCGCCATCTGCGTGCCGCTCAATGTGCTGTTTGGATTGGCGGCGGCGTGGGCCATTGCCAAGTTCGAGTTCCGGGGCAAGCCGTTTCTGGTCACGTTGATAGATTTGCCGTTTTCGGTTTCGCCGGTCGTGGCCGGGCTGATGCTTGTCGTGCTGCTGGGGCAGCAAGGTTTCTTTGGCGAATGGCTCGCGGCGCATGAGATTAAAATTATTTTTGCGGTGCCCGGCCTTGTGCTGGCGACGGTATTCATCACCTTTCCTTTCGTCGCCCGGGAGTTGATTCCCGTAATGCAGGCCGCCGGCACGGAGCAGGAAGAAGCGGCGCTAACGCTGGGGGCCAGTGGCTGGCAGACATTTTGGCACGTCACGCTGCCTTCGGTGAAGTGGGGCCTGATCTACGGGGTCATCCTTTGCAACGCGCGCGCGATGGGAGAGTTTGGCGCCGTCTCGGTTGTTTCCGGGCACATTGCCGGACTCACGGAGACGATGCCGCTGCGGGTGCAGGCGCTTTACGAGGGCGCGACCACGGCGACCACGGCGGCGGCGTTTGCGGTGGCCAGCTTGCTCGCCTTGCTGGCGCTGCTTACCCTGGGGGTCAAGAGTGCCCTGGAATGGCGGCAGGCACGGGCGGAGCGGATAGCCGCCAGCGGGGCAGGCCAACGATGAGCATAGAACTGCAAGGCGTCACCAAGAAGTTCGGCGATACCGTGGCCGTCAACAACGTCAGCTTTTCCGTTAGGGAAGGCGAGTTAATGGCCCTGCTGGGCCCGAGCGGCGGGGGGAAGACCACGGTGTTGCGGCTGGTAGCGGGGCTGGAAATGCCGACGGCGGGAGACGTATTTATCCGCGGCCGGCGGGTGAATGATTTATCGGTGCAACAGCGGAACATAGGGTTCGTGTTTCAGAATTATGCCCTGTTCAAGAACATGAACGTGTTCCGGAATATTGCTTTTGGCCTGAAGATTAAAAAGTGGAAGCGCGCCCGGATGCAGGCGCGGATTGAGGAGCTGTTGAAGCTCTTTGGGCTGGAGGGGTTGGAACGGCGCTACCCGCACCAGTTGTCGGGCGGCCAGCGCCAGCGGGTGGCCATCGCCCGGGCGCTGGCGCCGCAACCAAGTGTTTTATTGCTGGATGAGCCGTTCGGCGCTGTGGACGCCCGAATTCGCCAGGAACTGCGGGAATGGCTGGTGACGCTGCATCATGATTTGAACGTGACGACGGTGTTCGTCACGCACGATCAGGAAGAAGCATTGGAGGTCGCCAACCGCATCGTTATCTTTTCCGGCGGCGTTCTGGAGCAGGTGGGCACCCCGCGCGAGGTTTATGACCAACCGGCGAATGAGTTCGTCGCGCGCTTCATCGGCGCGATGAATGTGCTGGAAGCGAAAGTGCGGGAGGGCGTGGCGCGCATCGGCGAACTGGAGTTCCCCGCCTCCGGCGAGGCCGAGGGGCAGCAGGTACGAGTGGGGTTTCGTCCTTATGCGGTGCAGGTTTCCGCGGATCTGACACGTTATCGCTATCACGCGGTATTGCAGCATACGTTTTTCCTGGGGGTGCTGCTGCGGCTCGAATTGGAGTTGCCCAGCGGGTTGACCCTCCGCGCCCGCATGACCAAGGAAGACTACGCGCAGCAGGGGCTGGAGGATGGGCGGCGCGTCTCTTTCCAAATCCGCCAATACCGCCTGCTCGCCGGAGAGGCGGCGGCGTTGGGGCCGGAGGCCGAGTTGCAGCCAGAGACGCCGCCGGTGCTGGGAGACTATATTTGAGCGGCAGATTCCGGGAGGTGCCGGCGCTTTCCGTTGCGGTTTGCGCTGCCAACAGCCGGCAGTTGACGCGAGGCTTCGTTCCGGGATAAGGTGTGAGCGGCAATGGCACTATGCCTTCCATACTAACCAAACGAATGAGATCATCTGTGAATTATAATTCATCTTCCGCTTTGAATCGCCGCGAGTTTATCGGGGCAGTCGGCCTTACCGCCATGGTTCTGGGAACTGCGCCCTGGGCCCAGGGCGCCCCGGGCAAAAAGATTCCAATTGGGCTGCAACTCTATTCGCTGCGCGAACAGTGCAAGACCGACTTGCCGGGTATGTTGGCGGCCGTAGCAAAAATCGGATATCGCGGTGTCGAATTTGCCGGGTATCATGGCCGCAGCGCGAAGGAATTACGCAAGCTGCTTGACGATCATGGCCTGGTCGCCTGCGGCACGCATACGCCGTACGAATCTGTGTTGCCGAATAAGCTGGAAGAGACGGTCGAGTTCAACCGCATCCTGGGCAACAAGTTTCTCATCGTTCCCTGGATGAGCGAGGCGAAGTCCAAGCAGGAATGGCTGGATCGGGCGAAACTGTTCAACGAAATCGCCGACAAAGTGAAGGCCCAGGGCATGTGGATCGGCTACCATGCGCACGCCCATGACTTCAAGCAGATTGATGGGGTATCAGCCTGGGACCTGTTCTTTGGCAACACCAAGCCCACGGTGGTCATGCAGCTCGACACCAGTAATTGCCTGGCCGGAGGGGCGGACCCAGTCGCCGTGCTGAATCGGTATCCCGGGCGGGAGCAGACGATTCACCTCAAAGCCCACGGTGGCGGACCCGATGCCGTCATAGGCGAAGACAAAGTGGATTGGAAGTCGGTTTTTGCCTTTTGCGAGCGCAAGGGCAAAACCCAGTGGTATATTGTCGAGCATGAGAGTGCGCGGGATCCCCTTGATGCGGTCGCGCGCTGTTTCGAGGCGCTGCGAAAATTCGGCAAAGTGTGAGCTGAAAAGCCTGGCGCAACATTGCGTCCGCCGTGGCCCGGTTAATCGCTCGGGCAAGCTCCCGTCAGCGTCTCCCGCGCCCGGAGTTCGGTAGTTTTTGGGCGAATACGCCGAGGTGGTTGGCCACTCTGCGCTCAACCCCAACCGGTAATCCGCACGGGCGGTTTAGCAGTTCCGGAGAGCCGTCCGGGCCTTCGATGACCAATGCGGTGCTGCCGCCGCCGTCCAGGTTTAGCGCGTTGTAAGCCCCGAGTTTACGCATCCATTCCGCCGTCTCCGCCGTGGTGGTGCCCTCGCTGTAGCCACTTTGCCGGCCATCAATTGCGACAAGGTAGAGGTAGCGCAAATTACGGCTGATTCCCACTGCGGAGCGCGGGTGGCGGCTGACCATCGTGCCATTGTTCGTGCCATTGATCAGCAGGGCATGGAATCCGCTCAGGCCATTATAGGCTCCTCGGACGTCCACTGGTGAACGTGCCACCCAAGCCCGCCGGTCCTGGCTGATCAGGAGCGCGTCCCAATCATGCCGGGATTGATAGAGGTCTCCGCGAGACAATGACAGGCCCTGCACGCGGGTCGGATCACCCCGCTGTTTGGCAAATACGTCAAAGATTGAGCCATTGAGCGCGGCTTGGCATTTAAACTCACTTAGAAACTCGGAAGTGGTACGGCCTCCCCAGGCGTTGGTGCCGTTGCCGATCCGCGGTGTGACCAGAAAACGGATGGTCGGTTCACGCAGATCTATCCGAACTGCCCGAACTTGCAGGCGTCGAGGAACCTTGGTCGCGCCCTCGCATATTTCCACGCCCCGAAAGATCGGTTTCCAGCGCGAAAGCGTGGCTTGAGCGACGACATCGGTCGGTTTTGCGGCCGGGGCATTGGTAATTACGACCACTCGCGCGGCTGGCACGGAAGGTTGGCAATTCGCCACTAGCGGCGCGAGCGCGACCATAAAAACGGCGATTATCTGGCAGCTCCCCGGTCGCCGATACATCTTGCCGCAGCCATTCATTTTGGATTTCATCGGCGGCAACCCTAACATTCCGCTCAGAGAAATAGCAACGGCAGGTTCGCCATGCTCATCTTTGCTTTTTTCGGGGCTTGCGCTTGGGCTGGGAATTGTGGCACAGTGGCAGCGTGTTAAGACGGAAGTGAGTCTTGCGCCTGTTGAGCGTGCCTGCGTGCGAGGGAGCCGGGGCACTGCCCAAGGCCACAATGTGGTCGGGTCATCGGGGAGCAGCGTACGGGGTTCGCTGCGCGGACTGAACGGGCGGCGGGGCAGGCTGGGTAGCTCAGTTGGTAGAGCAGAGGACTGAAAATCCTTGTGTCGGCGGTTCGATTCCGCCCCCAGCCACCACCGCAATTCCTCCGTGGCAATCAAGGGTTTCTGAACATCGGCCATCCTCCGTATCAGAATTTGCCCGCGGACTAAAATTTAGGCGGGCTCAGTTGAAATAAAAGAGCCGCGGTTTTACGTTGAGGGAGGTATTGCCTTTCCAAAAGCGGAGACATTTTTATTTCGCTGTCTCCACCTGCAGATCTCTCGCAGGTTGCCCTCCGCCAGCACTCGCTGCTATTTCTGTGAAAGATTAATACAAGTTGAGGAGGTGGCTCTGGGGCTGATTTGAGTTTGCGGGGTTGCTCCTAGCGTTGTTGACTCACGGCCACCAGTTCGACTGGCCTGAAAATAGCAGACGGGAGGACGTAAGCCGCAGGGTAATCTGTCGTTTCTCAAGGTTATGCCCGGAAAAAGCTGTTCATAAACTGAGATGCGGTTACAACGAATTGACAACGAATCGAGGCTTGACTGTTTTAGACGCGGTTCATAACTTCTATGCTAGAACGGTACAAATTGCTGGTTCGCCAGTTCGCGAAAGTCGGAAGAGCCTTATCTACCGACTTTTTTATTCCCCCGTGAGGGGTTGCCGTTGAAAATTTATGAACGCCGACTTTTTAGCAGTCTTGGAATTCTGGGAGCGCGAGAAGGGCCTCAGTCGAGAGGTCCTGACCGCTGCGGTCCAGGAAGCTCTGTTGTCCGCCGCGAAGAAAGCGGTTGGCCCGGCGCGGGAATTGCGTGTGGATATAGACCAGAAGAGCGGGGATATACGCGCGTTTGCGAAGCTGCAGGTAGCAGAAAGAGTCATTTCCAGGCATGGCCAGATTGCGCTTTTCGACGCCCGACGGATAAAAGCGGACGCGCAAGTGGGAGATGAGTTGGAGGTGGAAGTGACGCCTGTGGGTTTTGGCCGCATCGCCGCCCAGTATGCGCGGCAGGCGCTGATGCAGCACATTCGGCGCGCGGAAAAAGCACTGATTTTTACCGAGTTCAAAGACCGCGTGGGCGACGTTGTTAGCGGGGCGGTTCGGCGTTTCGATCGGTCCGACGTGTTTGTGGATTTGGGGAAATACGAAGCGTTGCTGCCCAACCGGGAGCGCGTGCCGACCGAAGAATATCAACTGGGAGAGCGGATTCGCTGTTATGTCAAAGCGGTGGAAGAAGGCCCGCATGGCCCCGAGATTATCCTGTCTCGTTCCGATCCGCGCTTTGTCGTCAAGCTGTTTCAGATTGAGGTTTCGGAGATCAATGATGGCACCATTGAAATCAAGGGAATTGCTCGTGAGCCGGGTTTCCGGACCAAGCTGGCGGTGTGGACGCGTGACGAGAAAGTAGATCCGGTAGGCGCCTGTGTTGGATTGCGCGGGCAGCGCGTCAAGAACATCGTGCGTGAACTCAATAACGAGAAGGTGGATATTATTCGCTGGGATGCGAATATAAAGAACTTTATCACTAACGCACTGGCGCCGGCCAAGTTAAAGGCCTTCGAGATAGACGAGGCCCACAAGCGAGTCAAAATTACGGTTAGCGCGGACCAACTTTCCCTGGCCATTGGCAAGCGGGGTCAGAACGCGCGGTTGACCTCGAAGCTGACGGGTTGGCAGGTGGACATCGAGCCGGAAGTAGTGGTGACCAAAGGGTTCGAGGAAAAAGTGGCCGAAGCGGTGGATTCCCTGGCGGCGATTACCGGGATTACGCGGGAGCAGGCGGATGTGCTGGTGCATCATGGATTGACACGGCTGGAGGATTTGTTGCAGGCCGATGAAAGTGACTTGGCGGAAATCCCGGGTTTGGGCGATCAGGGGGCGGCTATTTTGGAAGCCGCGCGTGCTGAGGCGGCCCGACGTACGCTCAAAGTTGGTGAAACTCCAATTTCCAATTAATTCGAGTTGATTATACTGGTATTGTCAGAAAGTCTTACGATTTGGGATCGAGCCCCGTGAAAGCTGCATAGCAACCTGGGTTTGAGGTGATAGAGAAATATGCCCGTTCGGATATACGAAATTGCAAAGAAACTCGGCTGGGAGAGCAAGCAAGTTCTCGCCAAGGCGAAGTCTCTGGGCATTACCACTGCGCGGGTAGCTTCCAGTTCATTGGACAAGATAACGGCTGAATACCTCGAACTGGAGATTCTCAAAGAGCATCCGGAGCTTGCCGAACCGGCTCCGGTTCCGGCGCAAGAAACCTCACCAATCCCGGTTGAACAGCCGACAGAAACTGCCGCTGCGCCACCGGTAATCGAGATCAAGCCGAGCGTGGAGCCCGAAGTAGCGGAAGCGGTGGTTCCGCCGGTGATAGAGGAACTTCCCGCTATTCCAGCTCCGGAAGCGGAGGTGGCGGACGTGCCAAGCGAACCCTCGCTCGCGCCGCAAGTTGTGGCGGAGGTTCAACCTCAACCACAATTGGAATCAGCCGTGGTAGAGCCGCCACCGCCGCCGGTTTTCAAGGTGGGCGACAAGGTTGGATTCATTCAGTTGCGGCCGAAGCCGCCCCCCAAAGGGAGCGAAAGATCAGGTGCACAAAAAGCGCCGCCTCGAGGGGCAAGTCCAGGGAAGAAGGCCGACTTTTTTCCACGCGAAGGCGGCTCTGGTGGACGAACCGGCACGGTGGCTTCGGGGACGACGGGGGGCAAAGGAGTAGGGGTTACGAAAGGGGCGGTGGCGGCGAAAGCCAGTGCCGAAGCCAAGTTGCAACTGCCGCTCGATGCCCAGGTTATTACTATCAAGCCGCCGATCGTAGTGCGAGATCTGGCGGAACAGCTTAAACAGAGGCCGTTCAAGATCATTGCGGACTTGATGGAATTGGGCGTGTTAGCCAGCGTCAACCAGGCTATTGACGAGAAAGAGGCGCAGAGGATTTGCGCCAAGTATGGCTACCGGTTTGAAGCGGAAAGGCGCGTGCGCGACGGTGGGCTTCATAAACCTATTGGCCCCACGATTGATCAGGATCCGGAAGATAAAGCCGAGGATTTGATTCCGCGGCCTCCGGTGGTGACCATCATGGGCCACGTTGACCACGGCAAGACCACCTTGCTTGATGTAATTCGCAAGGCCAATGTTGTCGCCAGCGAAGCGGGCGGCATAACGCAGCACATTGGTGCTTATACGATTTCCTTCCCGCACCCCGACCGCAAGAAGGCACTGGCCCAAGTTACATTCCTGGATACTCCGGGGCATGCTGCCTTTAGTTCAATGCGGGCTCGTGGGGCGAATGTGACTGACGTGGTTGTGCTGGTCGTAGCTGCCAACGACGGAGTAATGCCGCAAACCCTAGAGGCGCTCAGCCACGCGCAGGCAGCTAAAGTGCCGGTGCTGGTCGCAGTGAATAAAATAGACCACCCCAACGCCAACGCCTTGAGGGTTCGTCAGCAATTGCAGGATAAAGGGCTGGTTCCGGACGATTGGGGTGGCGACACTATTTTTGTGGATGTTTCCGCGCTGACAAAACAGGGCGTGGACAAGTTGATCGAAATGATCCTGCTCCAAGCCGATCTGCTGGAACTCAAGGCCAATCCCAATCGGCGCGCTAAGGGGAATGTGATTGAATCAGGTCTGGAGCCGGGAGGACCTACGGCTACCGTGCTGGTGCGCAAAGGCACCTTGCGCGTCAGCGATGTGGTGCTTTGCGGGCAATACTATGGCCGCGTGCGAGCGTTGATCAACGAAGAGAGCAAGCGCCTGAAAGAAGCCGCGCCTTCGGTGGCGGTGAAGATCCTGGGCTTGAATGGCGTGCCGGAAGCGGGGTTGGAGTTTAATGTAGTAGAGAATGAGAAAGCGGCGCGCGAACTTGCCGAGCAGCGTATTTTGGAAGCCCGGGCGCTGGGGCAGGAACCTGCGCGCGCCAAGGTCACTTTGGAGAATCTCTTTGACCGTCTCGATTCGAGTTCGGGCAAGGAACTCAAGGTGGTGGTCAAGGCTGACACGCAAGGCTCGGTCGAGGCCATCGTGGATGCCCTCAAAAAGATCGAATCGGACAAGGTATCGCTGGAAGTCATTCATAGCGCCGTCGGCACCATCACCGAATCTGATGTGGCGCTGGCCTCAGCTTCGAATGCTGTAATTCTGGGTTTTCACGCGCGCATTGACAGTGGCGTGGCTGACCGGGCCAAGCACGAAGGCGTGCAGATCAAGCAATATGCCATTATTTATGAGCTGATTGACCAGGTAAAAGAAGCGATGGCCGGATTGCTGGAACCGCTGGTGAAGGATATCACGGTCGGCGCAGCGGAAGTGCGCAAGATTTTTGAACTGTCCAAAGGCGCCCCGGTGGCCGGGTGCATGGTTGTTAGCGGCCGCATTGCCAAGGGGAAAGTTCGGGTGCGACGGCGCAAAGAGATCATTTATGAAGGAATCGTCCAGTCGCTGCGTCGGTTTCAGGACGAGGTCAACGAGGTGCGTGCCGGTATGGAATGTGGCATTCGGATCGAAGGGTTCCGTGAATTTCAGATTGGCGATAGCATCGAGTGCTACACGATGGAAAAAATCGCCCAGAAGTTGTGAAAATCGTAGCAGCGGAGGCGCTGAATTGCCGGGCTAATTGGGTTAGCAATGTCTGCCCGTCTTGCGGCCAGCGAAGGTTTGCCATTACCTCCTAACGGATCGATCAGACATGGTTTCTCTCAGGCTCCAACGCGTGCGCGAATTGCTGAAGCGGGAGATCGGCGAGGTCATTCGCCGGGAATTCCAAGTCAGCGAGGCGGGTTTGATCACGGTCAACGATGTGGAGGTGGCTGGTGACTTGAAGTCGGCGTTTGTCTTCATCAGCATCCTGGGCAGTGCCGACCAGCAGCGCCAGGGATTAAGCCTGCTGCGACAACATCGCCGGCGTATTCAAGAATTAGTGGCAGGAGCGGTTATTTTGAAGTACACACCGCGGCTGCGCTTTCTGGTGGACGATTCTATCGCGCGCGGGAACCGTGTGCTGGAGATCATCGAGGAATTGGAAAAGACCCTTCCGGAGGAGCCCCCGGAATAACCGTTCGAAACGGAAATTGCTGCAGTGCTGAGGTTGTTTTCACTAAATGAGACCACACCCCAGGATTATTGATCGCATCATCGCAGGCCTTCAGGAAAGCCGGACAATTTGTGTAGCGGGGCATATTCGACCGGATGGGGATTGTGTCGGGTCGCAACTTGGATTGACGCTCGCGCTGCGCAACGCCGGCAAGCAAGTAGTGTGCTGGAATGAAGACCGCATCCCGCAAAAGTACGAATTTCTTGATGCGGACGGCATTATCCAGAAACCAATGCCCGGATTGGAATTTGACTGCGTGGTTGCGGTGGATGCCGCCACATTCGATCGCTTGGGCTCGGTCGGGCAATACATTAGCCGGCGCAAGCTCTTCATCAACATTGACCACCATGAGAGCAACTCACGGTTCGCTGACCTCAACTGGGTTTCGGTGCGCGAACCCTCTACCGGAGAACTGGTTTACCGGCTGCTGAAGATTGCGAAATGGCCCATCACTCGGCGCATCGCCGACTGTCTGTTCACGGCGGTATCCACGGATACAGGCTCGTTTCAGTATGCCAGCACCCAGCCCGGCACGTACCACGTAGCAGGTGAATTGGTGAGCCGCGGCGCCAATCTGGCCAGGATCTGTAATGAAGTGTACCAGTCTTATCCGCTCTCCCGTGCCCGGTTGCTGCGCCATATCTACAGCCACTTCCGTCTGGCACATCAAAATCAGATAGCCTATTTCTGGCTCAAAAAGGCTGATTTAACCCGCACCGGGGCCGATAGCAGCGACACCGAAGGGTTGATTGATCATATCCGCGCCATCGCCCCGGTTGTGGTGGCTTGCGTTTTCGAGGAAGTAGAGCCGGAACTGACCCGGGTCAGCCTGCGCTCAAAAAGTGCGAAGGTGAATGTAAGTGAAATCGCCGCTCAATTCGGAGGCGGAGGACACTCCGCAGCGGCTGGAGCGCGTATTCTCGGCAAACCCCTTTCCGTGCAGCGGAAGGTCATCGGAGCAGTCAGGCAGATGCTCAACTCGATTCACTGATTCGACGCCGTTTCTTAACACGTACCTATTGTTCGTGTGGGCCGGTAGGGATGGTCCTACCCATGGAGAACGAGTCTTTATAGAAACGGTAACGAATGGAACCCCTTGGCGAGGTGCGATATGACCTCATCGCGGCTGCCTGACGAATTTCAGAGCTTTCCCGCTGCCGCCGGATCGGCCAATACCAGAGTTCGGTCGCGGCGCACACGGCTAGCCGGGATCGTCAGCTCTCCCTCACACAATCGTAACAGCATCTCCGCTTTGTCCGCGCCCGTCACCACCCACAGGATGCGTCGTGCGCGATTGAGAATCGGATAGGTCAACGTCATTCGCCGACGGCCCTGGTAAGGTTGGGTTGGTGCCACGTCCGCTTCCGTGACTTGGAGCACCGGATCGCCCGGTATCAATGACGCGGTGTGCCCGTCCGCGCCAAGGCCCAGGTGGACGAGGTCAAGAACTGGCGGAATGCCGGCGATTCCCTGCAGTACGTGAGCGTAGTTTCGGGATGCCGTTTCGAGGTCCGGAAAATCCACAGGCATAGCCTGGATTTGTTTCGCGAGCAGCGAGACGCACCCCAGCAAACTCTCACGCAAGTGAACAAGATTTCGGTCTGGATGTTCCGGTGGTGCCACCCGTTCATCTACCTGCACCACGTAGACGCGATCCCACGGAACTTGCTCGCACGTTAACGCACGCAGCATTTTCCAAGGCGTGCGGCCCCCGCTGACGGCCAGGACGAATCGACCCCGCGCCGCCACGGCTTCCCTAGCCGTGCAGGCGATTTCCCTGGCCGCCGCGGCGGCGACCGCCTCGACGTCCGGTTGCACACGAATTTCCATGATGCCGGCTAGAGCGGTTTCACTGGCCTCGTAGCCGTTTGGTGGCCAAGAACAGGCTGTAAACATTGGCGATTAAAGATTCTGCGGCGGCCACAGTTTAGTTTAAACCGCTCTAACGCTTTTTCAACCGCCGATAGCGACAAATAAGATTGTTTGTGGAACTGTCATGCTTCAGCTCCGGATCACCCGTACTTTCCAGTTCAGCAGCGATATTCTGCGCCAGCACTTTGCCGAGTTGGACGCCCCATTGGTCGAAAGAGTTGATGTTCCAAATTACGCCTTGGGTGAAAACAACATGTTCATAGAGTGCCACGAGCGCACCCAGCGTGGTGGGCGTGAGGCGTTCAGCCAGAAGGGTGTTTGACGGGCGATTGCCCGTGAATACCCGGTGTGGTACGAGCCAACTCGGCGTGTCCCGGACCTCCTCTGGCCTCAGGCCAAAAGCCAGCGCCTCACCTTGCGCAAAGGCATTTGCCAGTAGCAGTTCATGATGATGCCCTAGCGGCACGAGTTCCTGAGCAAATGCGATGAAATCGCACGGAATAAGCCGCGTTCCTTGGTGAATCAATTGGTAGAATGAGTGCTGCCCGTTGGTTCCCGGTTCGCCAAAATAGACGGGGCAAGTATCATAATTTACCGCTTGGCCATCCAAGGTGACGTTCTTGCCGTTGCTTTCCATGGTCAACTGTTGCAAGTAAGCCGGAAAGCGTTTGAGGTACTGTTCGTAAGGCAGAACCGCCACCGCCGGCGCTCCAAAGAAGTTGTTGTTCCAGATGTTCAGCAAGGCCATGATCACCGGCAGATTCCTCTCAAACGGTTCCCGGCGGAAATGTTCGTCCATTTGGCGGAAGCCGTCCAACATCGCGCGGAAGTGCTCCGGGCCTATGGCTATCATTGTGGAAAGGCCAATCGCTGATCCCATGGAGTAGCGGCCGCCAACCCAATCCCAAAAGCCAAACATGTTGGTCGTATCTATGCCAAAGTCAGCCACACGCTGGGCTTGGGTGGAAACGGCGACAAAATGTTTTGCGACCGCTTTTTCATCCGCGCCCAATCCATTGAGCAGCCACTGACGGGCGCTTCTGGCATTTGTAATAGTCTCCAGTGTATTGAACATCTTGGAGGACACGATGAACAGCGTCTCCGCCGGATCCAAGCCCCGAGTCGCTTCCTCCAAGTCGCTTCCATCTATGTTAGAGACAAATCGGAAGGTTATAGTCCGGGTGCTGTAATGCTTGAGGGCTTCATAGGCCATCACCGGGCCGAGGTCGGAGCCTCCAATGCCAATGTTGACAAGATTACGGATCGGTTTGCCGGTGTACCCCTTCCAGGTCCCACACCGAACGCGATCGGCAAAATCAGCCATCCGGTCGAGAACCGCATGCACTTCCGGCACCACATTCCGGTTGTCCACGAGCATGGACTCACTCCTGGGGGCGCGCAAAGCTACGTGCAGGGCGGCGCGATCTTCGGTGAAATTAATCTTATCCCCGCGGAACATCGCTTCAATGCGTTCGGACAATCTGGATTCCCGCGCCAGTTGCAGGAGAAGTTTAATCGTTTCGTCCGTGATACGATTCTTGGAATAGTCCAGGAACCATCCTGCGGCTTCGGCATTTAGCCGTTCCCCGCGCTGCGGATCGTTAGCGAAGAGATCCCGCAAATGCCATTGGCGGGCAGTCCGAAAATGCGCAGCCAGCGTCTTCCAGGCATCGCGCTCTACAAGAAATTTGGGGCTAACAGTAGGATTCATGATTCTTGATCGCCCCGGCCGTTAAGCGAAGGCCGGCGGCCTTTTAGTCATTCAAAGCAAGGCTGACAATGTTCTGCGCTTCATGGACAATAGCTTCCAAGTGTTTCTCATCGCAGAAACTTTCGGCATAAATCTTGTAAAGGTTCTCGGTGCCAGAAGGTCGGGCGGCGAACCAACCATTGGCTGCCACCACCTTTAACCCACCGAAGGGTTCATGGGATCCCGGCGCGTGCGTCAGCCTGGCAATGATGGTTTCACCCGCCAGGCTCGGCGCCTTGACCGCTTCGGGTGATAGTTTTGCCAGGCGCGCTTTCTTCTCTGGGGTGATTGCAGCGTCAATTCGCGTGTAGAAAGGCACCCCAAGTTCCATAGTGAGCATCTGATAATGCTCTCCCGGATCCTTACCGGTGCAGGCCGTAATCTCTGCAGCCAACAAAGCCAGCAAAATGCCATCTTTATCCGTAGTCCAAACTGTTCCTTCACGCCGCAAAAAGCTGGCCCCTGCACTTTCCTCGCCGCCAAAACAAAAGGAGCCTTCAAACAGCCCCGATGCAAAATACTTGAATCCCACCGGCACCTCGATCAACGTCCAGCCCAGTTTTCGCACTACGCGATCAATCAGGCTACTGCTGACCAGCGTCTTGCCCACCGCAGCCTTAGGATTCCAGTTTGGCCGGTGACTGAGCAAATAGTGAATGGCCACTGCTAAATAGTGATTTGGATTCAACAACCCTGCCGACGGTGTAACAATGCCATGCCGATCAGCGTCCGGGTCGTTGCCAAAAGCCACTTGGTAATGCTCCTTCAATCCAACCAATCCGGCCATTGCGTAAGCACTTGAACAATCCATACGAACTTTACCATCATGGTCCACTGGCATGAATGAAAAGGTCGGATCCAGCCGCGGGTTAACCACGGTGAGGTCCAACTTATAGATGGAGTTTATCATTTCCCAGAACGGCAGTGAGGCCCCACCCAGCGGGTCCACCCCTAACCGAAGTCCGCCCGCATGAACCGCATCCATGTCAATGGCATTACGCAAATCCTGGACATACGCTAAAACGAGATCTTCCTTGTGAGTGGTTGCCGCCGAAAGTGCCCGGTCGAATGGGATCCGGCTCACACCAGCATTGCCGTCGCGTAGCAGTTCATTAGCCCGCCGTTCAATCCATTTCGTAACCCCTGTGTCCGCCGGGCCGCCATTTGACGGATTATACTTAAATCCGCCATCCTCCGGTGGGTTATGCGATGGTGTAATAACAATACCATCCGCCAAGGCTTCCTTACGGTTCCGGTTATAAACCAGAATAGCCCGCGAGATAACCGGAGTGGGGGTTACGCCATCGTTGCGCTGAATGATCACCTCGACATTATTGGCGGCCAGTACTTCGAGGGCGGAGCGTTGGGCCACCCCCGAAAGCGCATGTGTATCCTTGCCCATGTACAGCGGCCCACGGATACCTTGGCAACGCCGATAATCACAAATCGCTTGAGTAATCGCTAGAACGTGAGCTTCGGTAAAAGTCCCGCGCAGCGGACTGCCACGATGCCCCGACGTGCCGAAACTGACCGCTTGGTTGCGGTTGCCGGGGTCAGGTTTCTGGTGGTAATATTCGCGCGCAAGTTGCTTGAGGTCCACCAGTTTTTCCCGCGGTATGAGTTTGCCAGCGAGCGGTGAAGCTCCCGTCGGCTTATTTGTATTGCTGCTAACCATCGCGAGACTCATAAAGGGAAATCTACGCCGATTCAATATTAACTGTTGTCCCAAACTAACTTTAACCTGATTTGCCGGATACGCTGAACTTTCAAACTCCTGTGGACTTTCGAAAACCAACTAAACGAAACCGCAGCGATTCAGTTGGGTGGTTCAACTGCCTGCCCTCATTTCATCCCAAAAAACTAGGTTGCGGTGGTTTTCATAGAGGGTGAAGCGGTCTGGTTCCAAGCTGAGAGGCTCGGAATCGCGGGACTGGAATTGAACTCTCCGCAGTTGGCTTCGGCCAGCGTAATACCACTTCTCTATAATAATCAGAACAATATGCTTGCGATTTGGAAGGGGATGTGAGACGCATCGGCATGGCCCGAGCCCGACTCAAACTGACCGTCCTTCCGGCCCAGAAAGCCGAGTTGGAACAACGATTCAAGGCGGCGAACAACGTTCGCCAGCGTCAACGACTCCAAGCGATCCTGTTGGCCACCACGGGGCGGCACGGCTACCGAGACATCGCCCAGATAGTGGGCTGTGCCCCGAGCACCTTCGCCCTGTGGCTCAACAAGTATCTGGCCGGCGGGGTGGAGGAATTGCTGCGCCGGGACACGCCCCCCGGTTCGAGCAGTCCGATCGGGGCCCCCGCCGTGCAGGAAGCGTTGGTGGCAGGCTTGAAATCCGGGCGTTGGCGCACGGCGGGACAGGTCGCCGCTTGGCTGCAGGAGGAACACGGGATCAAGCGGGCGGCCAAATCCCTGTATCGGTGGTTGGGAAAAGCCGGAGGCGCGCTGCGGGTTCCGCGCCCTGCCCACGTGTTGCAGAACCCGTTGGCCCGCGCCGCCTTCCGCGCCGAGTTGGAGGAACGGCTTAAACGGCTGGCCTTGCCCAAAGATCGACCGGTGAAGATCTGGGTGGCCGATGAAAGCCGGTTTGGTCTGCATACGCACCGTCGGCGTTGTTGGACGCTGCGCGGGCAGCGGGTGGTGATTGCGCAACAGCAGCGCTATGAGTGGGAATATGTATATGGGGCCCTGGAAGGGTTGACGGGGCAGGCTCAGTTCCGGTTTATGCCTTCGGTCGGTCTGGACTTCAGCCGGGATTTTCTGGGGCAAATTGCCGCCCGCGATCCGTTTGCCGAGCCTGTGGTAATTGGGGATCAGGCCGGTTTTCACCCGCGCGCGGAGGATAAGCATCTGCCCCAACGGGTTCATCTGCTTCCCTTGCCCCCCCTACAGCCCAGAACTCAATCCTATCGAGGGGCTATGGGACCAAGTGCAGGACATCACGTGCAATCAACGTCACACCAGCTTGGACACTTTGGAGGAATCGCTGACCCGGGCGCTGCGCCCATTCTGGGAAACGCCGGCCAAAGTCTTATCCCTCATTCACCACTGGCTTCACGCTAAAGCAAACGCTACGCTTTGACCCACTGTTCCGATTCACGGTGAGAAATGGTATGACATATAAAAAAAGACACTCCGCGCCAGCGAACAGGATCGGTCGGACATAGCGCAGGTCCGCCGAGAATGGAAACGTCGCCAGGCCGGGTTGGATCCGGCAAAACTGATCTTCCTGGATGAATCCGGAGCCAAGACCAACATGACGCGCCTGCGCGGCAGGGCATTGCGAGGGCAACGCGTGCATGCCAAGAGTCCGCATGGTCATTGGCGAACCACCACGATGTTATGCGCCATACGGATGGACGGTTCCACCGCCTGCATGGCCGTGGACGGGCCGACCGATACGGAGGTGTTTCGAGCTTATGTGGAGGGCGTATTGTGTCCCACCGTTAAAGAAGGAGACATGGTGGTGATGGACAATCTCTCCCCTCACAAAAGCGAAGCAACCCGCTCGGTGCTTAAGGCTGCGGGTGCCCAAGTGATGTTTCTGCCTGCCTATTCGCCGGACCTCAATCCGATCGAGAACATGTGGAGCAAGGTTAAAAACCACCCCCGTGGCCAAGAGGCACGCAGCGACTCGGAACGGATCGGGGCAATAGCCTCAGCTTTGAAGACTATCACACGTCAGGATGCAACAAACTGGTTTGCCCATTGCGGTTACAGTTTTATTAATTTGCTCTAGCGTTCGTTGGGAGCCCCGCGGCTACGGGCGATGGGAATGCGCGTAGGCGCAAAGGGCGCGGAGATTTTCGTGGGGAGTATCACGGGGAACTTCACAACCGGCACCGACGATGAATCGCGGCCCGGCCTGGCGGTGGCATTCCGCTATGGCCCGGGTGACGTCGTCCGGATTCCCATTGCGCAGAATGGTGACCGGGTTCAGGTTGCCAAGCAGGACGGGATCCGGCCCCATCTTTTGCCGCGCCTCGGTGAGCGGGGCTAGGGAGTCCAGGTCAATAATATCACAACCGAGCCGGCTCATGCCCTCCAGTATCTGGCGGGTATTGCCACAGATATGCAGGCGGACCCGGCCGCCAAGGGCGTGGATGCCGTCCACAAGCTGCTTTTCGTAAGGCCAGACAAACTCGTTGTAAATCCCCGGGCCGACGAGCGACGCGGCGGCATCGCCAACGCCGATGATGTCCGCCCCGGCCTTGATCTGCTCGCGCGCAAACCGCAGCTCCATTTCAATAACGAAAGCGAAGAGGTCGCGCACAAAAGCCGGGTCATCGTAGAAGTCCATCATCAGGGTGTTAATGCCGCGCAGGTCGGCGGCTTCGGCGATGGGCCCCTCGACCCAGCCCTCAATGATCATTTCCTTCCCGACGCGCTGCTGGTACAACTCCAGCGCCTTGAGGGCGTTGTGCATACGGCCGCCGCCGCGCGGGTCCGGAACTTTCAGGGAGAGCAGCCGGGCCTTATCCGCCAGCAGGGACTGGCCTTCCACGAGCGCGACGGGCTGATGATCGAAATACTCCACCGCCGCGCCGCAATCCGCCGCCTCGCGTGCGGGATCGGACATGGTGTTGACGTAGTCGAAGCCGAAGGCCTCCGCGGTGCGAATTTGCCCCTCGACCAGCACCCGGTAGTCGGTGCAGTAATCACGGTAGCGCGCGCCGATCAGCGAGCCGGCGAACATCATGGTGATGGGCATGAGCGGCAGCCGGTCAACCGGCTGGCCGGCCAAGTGCGCCAGAACTCGCTCCCGGCGGGTCATCGGCGGTCAGCGATGGCGCAGGGCGCGCCCGGCGGCGACAATAAACTCGGGCCGCGTGCCGCAGCACCCCCCGACCAGGTTGGCACCCGCCTGAACCAAGGCCGGAATAGAACCGGCAAACTCCTCGGGAGTCGTAGTGTAGCGGGGTTGCCCGGCCACCATAATCGGCAGCCCGGCATTGGGCTTCATCCAAATGGGCCGGTCAGTGACCGCGCGCATTCGCCGGCAGATCCCGATGAATCCGGCGGCCCCCTGACCGCAGTTGGCGCCGACGACATCCGCGCCCGCCGTGATCAGCGCCTGGACGGCTTGCTCGGGCGTATTTCCCATCATGGTGCGATCCTTTTCTTTGCCGCTGTCGAAGACCATGCTGGCCACGACCGGCAGGCCCGTCTCGCGCGCGGCGCCGATGGCCACCGTGGCCTCCGCCAGGTCGGACATCGTTTCGACAACCAGCGCGTCGGCCCCGGCGCCGGCCAGGGCGCGGGCCTGCTCGCGGAAGGCCGCCCACAGCTCGGCTTCGGTGACATCGCCGTTCATGAGCAGTTTGCCGGTCGGGCCGATCGAGGCGAACACGCGGGCGCGGCCAGCGGCGGCCTGGCGCGAAATCTCCACGCCGCGCGCGTTGATCTCGCCGGCTTGATCTCCGGCAGCCGCTTCGGCAAGGCGGATGCGGTTGGCGCCGAAGGTATTGGTGAGAATCACCCGGCTGCCGGCGGCCACATACGCCGCGGCAACTTCGCCGACGCGCTCCGGGTGGGTGAGGTTCCAAAGGTCCGGCGTCTCCCCCGCGCCCAGGCCCCGCGCCTGAAGTTCGGTGCCCCATGCGCCGTCGGTTATGACCGGCCCCTGGGAAAGGAGTTCCTCAAGAAGCGGATGCATGGCCGGCGGAGAAACCCGTGCCGCGGGATCAGGCCACTCCCACGGCCTTCTTGGCCAGGGCCACGGCGCCCACCGCGTTCTCGCTGTAGCCATCCGCGCCGATTTCGTCGGCGTATTTCTGGGTAATGGGCGCGCCGCCGATGAGAACCTTGACCTTGCCGCGCACGCCCGCCTGGGTGAGCGCGTCAATCGTGGTCTTCATGGCGGGCATGGTCGTGGTCAGCAGGGCGGACATGGCCACAATGTCGGCCTGCTTGGCATTGACCGCTTCAATAAACTTCTCCGGGGAAACATTGACGCCCAGGTCGAGAACCTCAAAACCGCCGCCCTCGAGCAGGGAAGCGACCAGGTTCTTGCCGATATCGTGCAAATCGCCTTTGACGGTGCCGATGGCGACGCGCCCAACCGGCTTGTCGCCGCGCGCGATCAGGAGCGGCCGGATGAGCTCGAGGGCGCCCTTCATGGCGCGCGCGGAGATGAGCAACTCGGGCACGAAATACTCGTTCGCCTCGAAACGGCGTCCCACCTCGTCCATGGCGGGCACCATGTGTTCGTTGACCAGCTTCAGCGGGTCAATCCCGGCGGCCAGGGCTTCTTTGGTGATTAGTTGGGCGGTCTTGGCGTCGCCGCTTACCACGGCATCGTAGAGTTGTTTTAGATCCGGCATGAAGTTCCTTTTAATACGATTTGCACACGTTGTTGCGGCCACACTAGGCGGGGAAGATATTTCGAGTCAACGCCGAATTGCAGATTTTGGCGTCCGCCCCGCACGCCTGGCGCAAGTGGCAAAGGCGGCCGGCGCTCTTCGCCCGCCGGGCTGGGTTATCCGGACCGGCAGGGCCTCCGGGCCGGGCGCAGCGTCCAGGGGCAATTCCGTCAGCAACTGCCACACCGGCTTCGCCTGGCCGGGAAGCACCAGGTCCGGCGCAATTTCGCTCAACGGCTGGAGCACAAAGCGGCGCAGGTGGGCGCGCGGATGGGGTAGCGTCAGCCGCTGGCTGGCGCGGGTTTCGCGGCCAAACGCAATCAAATCCAGGTCGAGCGGGCGCGGTTCGTTCATCACTTTCTTTGGCCTTCGGCCAAAGGCGCGCTCCAGCGCGCGCAGGCGCGTCAGCAACGCTTCCGGGGTTGCCCCCCGCCGCGGCGCAAAAGCCACGACCGCGTTCACGAACGCCGGCGAGCCCGGAGGACAATCTACCGGTTCCGTTTGCCACAAGGAGGACTTGCGCAAGGGATGCCGGGAGAATTGCCGCAAGCAGGCCATCGCCCGCAGCACATTCTGCCGCGAATTCCCCAGGTTTGAGCCCAGGGCCACGATGGCCCACTCCCCGAGGTCCGCTGTTTCTTTCCGCGCGGCCGGACGGCGGGGGCGGGCGGGGCTTTGTCTTTTCGCCTTCATTTAAGCCCCAGCACGTGCTGCATATCGTAGAGCCCGGGCGGTTGCTTCACCGCCCACACCGCCGCCCGCAGCGCGCCCTCGGCAAACGTCTCCCGCGTGGAAGCCTTATGGGTCAGTTCAACGCGCTCGCCCGCGCCGGCAAAAATGACCGTATGGTCCCCCACCACGTCGCCGCCGCGCACGGAGTGCAGGCCGATCTCCTCCGCCGGACGCTCGCCCACGATGCCGGCGCGTCCATGCCGCAGGACCTGACCAAGCTGCTGCTGGCGGACCTCCGCCAGAATCTCCGCCAGCGTCCGCGCCGTCCCGCTGGGCGCATCGCGCTTCAGGCGGTGGTGCATTTCAACAATCTCCAAATCAAAGCCCGCTCCCAGTATCTCCGCCGCCTTGCGCGTCAGCCAGAACAGGGTGTTGATGCCCGTGGAAAAGTTCGAGGACAGCACCACGGGGATTCGCGCCTGGCAACCGGTGATCTGCGATTTCTCCAGATCCGAATGGCCGGTAGTGCCGACGACCAGCGCCTTCCGATGCGCGGCACACAGGGCCGCAATGCCTGGGGAGGCACTGTGCAGGCTAAAATCAATGACCACCTCCCCCCGGTCCAACACCGAACGCAGGTCGTCGCCCTGGTCAATCAGGCCGACAATTTGCAAATCCGAATGATGCGCGGCGCAGGCGGCCAGCGCCTGGCCCATGCGGCCTTTCGAGCCCGTGATGATGATCTTCGTCATACGTGGCGCGCCGCGCGGGGCGCGTCCGCCCACGGACCACGCGGCGCACGGCGCTTTGCCGTCCCAATACGCCCGTCGCCGGGGGAAAAGTCAAACGGATAAGCAATAGCCCTTTACGCCCCCAAGCGCCCCGGATACGGCAAGGATGGTGGGAAATTGGCCTGGAGGCTCGTCCGGCAGGTGCCGCGATAGCCAGAACCCGCCCAGGCGCAGGCTCGCATTTTTGCGGCGGCAGAAATCCCCCGATGTTTTGCTCAATAGCCCATGTTCGGAACCGGAATAATGCCAGACGCCGCAACTCACCACCCGTCGCAGAACTGTCCAATTATTGGACACTAAGCTGTTTTCGCCCCTGCAAATCCTTCCCAAGGCCACTTTGAATTTAACCCGCGTAATTTCAGGCCCATAAATAGCCACCAACTAGCCGTGTACAAGGGGTGTACAAGGGATGCTCACCGGGAGAACAACAGAAAATCCGATGGGCATCCGGGGTGCATCCCTTGTACACCCCTTGTACACGGCTGGAAGGGATGGGGGCAGGAGGGGATAGGGAAGAGGTAGGGATGCCGTTATTGGGAAGGGATTTGGGAATGGAATTCCGGCTGGTACTGAAGGCTGGGCGATTGCGGCGAGTTTTTCTCTTGAGCCGGGGCAAGGTTCCTGCCATAAGAAGCGCATTGTGGATGGCCCTTCTTTCGAGGGCGATCAATGGCATCAACCGAAAACGATCAGGAGTATAGAATGACAGACAACAAAGTGCGCTGTGTTTACCCGAGGCTGCAGTTGGCCTATCTGCTGCAATTTGCGATTTGGGGGAGTTGGTGTGTGGCCTTGGGCGGCTATTTGAACGGGAAGATGAGCGGCCCGCATATTGGCTACCTGTATATGGCGATTCCGTGGGGGGCGATTATTGCGCCGATGTTTATCGGGCCGATTGCGGATCGGTATTTTTCCGCTCAAAAGATGCTGGGGCTTCTGCACCTGATCTCAGGGGCGGCGCTGGTGGCGAGCGGCGTGATTTGCGCGCAGGCCGAGGCGGGGGCGGCGGCTGGCACGGTCTCGATCCCCTTCGGGCCACTGATGGCGTTGATGTTGATTTCCGGGGTCTGCTTTATGCCGTCCATCCCGCTGATTAACACGGTGGTGTTCAAGCACATACCGGATTCAGCCAAGGCGCCCAAGGTCTTTATCTTTGGGACGGCCGGCTGGATTATCGTGAACCTGGTCGTGGAAGTCTTCGGGGGAGGGGCGGCTCGTCCTAATTTCTTTTTCATCGGTGGCGGCTGCGGGCTGTTCCTCGGGCTTTACTCATTTACATTGCCGGATACTCCGCCCAAGGGGGCGCCGGCGAAAGGAGCCCGGACGGATACTTTCGGCCTGGGGGCCTTGTCGTTGTTGAAGTCCCCCACGTTTAGCGTCTTCATACTTTGCGCGTTCATGGCGAGCATTTTCGGGAGCAACTACTTTTTCCCGTCGGTGGTGCCCTATCTGAGCGAGTACGGTTACCCGGCACCGGTGGCACTGGGCACGCTCAACCAGTTTTCCGAGCTGTTTTTCATGGCAATCCTGCCGTTTTGCGTCGCCCGGATAGGGCTCAAGTGGGTGCTGGTGATTGGCATGGGTGCCTGGGCGGCCCGCTATTTCATCTTTACGCTGGCGGGGTTCCAGTTTGCGCTGATCGGGTTGCTCTTCCACGGGATGGGGTATGCGTTCCTTTATGTGGCGGCCTATATGTTTGGCGACCGGGTGGCCCCGGCGCATCTCAAGGCGAGCGTCCAGAGTTTGCTGGCGTTTTTGCTGTTGGGAGTCGGCCAGGTGCTCAGCGGTTACGCGTTCGGCTACCAGTTTGACCGCAATGCCCCGGCCATCACCAAGACGGTGGCGGTCGAGGAAGGGCAGCCGGGGAAAGCGCTCCCGGCATGGAATGACCCGGCGATGGAAACCTCGGCTTGGCGTTATTTGGACCTGACCAAGTCGGTCAAATATCTCTGTGGCGATAAGAACGTATTCAACTTCGGGGAGCACCTCGGGATGTACACCCAGCCGGACGGTTCCATTGACCTGGATAAGCTGCCGGAAAACTGGGAAGCGGGCGGGGTGAATTACACCCGGGCAGAGTTGAAGGCGACGTTCGAGCGGATTGGGACCAAGGTCACCCGCGAGGACTATTTGAAAGCCCAGCGGCACAACTGGAAGGGGTTCTTCATTCCGGCAGCCATTTTCGTGCTCGTGTGGACGCTCTTGTTCAGTGTGTTTGGCCGGCAGCCGGCGGCGGCGCCGGCTGAGCCCGCGAAGAGCTAAATGGGAGCCGGTCCCCGAGGGGCGCGGCATCGAGCGCCACGGCTGGCGGCGAGGGTTCGTCGCGCGCCGGCGCGGCGGTTTTGGTGAAAGGCCGCAAATGCGAGGGTGCGTGATAGGGGCTGCTGCCGGCTGGCCGCCTTTGGCGCGGACTGCTGCTGGGGTGGCAGGGATGTCGTGGGCTGCAGTCCAGTAGCGCCCCGCCGAGGGCGGTCGGGGGCCTGCCGGCACGGTTTCTAAAGGGGCGGCCTTGCGAAGGCGAGTCGTTCCTGACCGGGGATTTATCCGTCTCCGTGCCCCAAACAGCCGTCGGCTATCCGCGCACGCCCGCATTGTCGCCGCGCAGGCGGCGCTCTTCCAAACAAACCGCTTGGGGGACAGGCTCTAAACGGGGGGCTGCTCTATCCGGTTTGGAGCGTGGAGTGCGGGGTGCGGCCTCGCGCACGGCGCGACCCCGGATCGCCGGCGGCCTTGTTGCCTACTTCAACACTCCCACTGCCTTCATCGTCGCCTGCAGAACCCGCCGTTTTCGCGGGGGCAGGGGCACGAGGGGCAGGCGGTATTCCTCTTTGATCAGGCCGAGCATCGCCAGAGCCGCCTTTACGGGAATCGGGTTGGTCTCGAGGAACAGGTCTTTGAAAAGCGGGTAGTATCGTTGGTGCAGCTTGAGGGCCGTTTCGGTTTTGCCGGCGGCAAACGCGCGCACCATGCGCGCAACCTGGCGCGGGATGACATTTGAGGCCACGCTGATGACGCCCTGCGCGCCCACCGCCATGAACGGCAGGGTGAGCGAATCGTCGCCGCTGAGAATCACGAAGCGCGGCCCGAGCGCGGCCCGCAACTGGCTCACGCGGTCCGCGTGGCCGCCCGCTTCCTTGATGCCGATGATGTTCCGGCATTCGCGCGCCAGCCGCCGGGTGGTGTCCACGCCGATTTCGACGCCGCAGCGGCCGGGGATGCTGTAGAGCATGAGGGGCAGGCGCGTGCTCCGCGCGACCTGGCGGAAGTGCTGGAACAGGCCTTCGGGCGTGGGTTTGTTGTAGTAGGGCGCCACTTGGAGGGAGCCGTCGGCCCCGGCTCGCTCCGCCTGTTCCGTCAAAAAGACCGCTTCGCTGGTGGAATTGCCTCCCGTGCCCGCGAGCACTTTAATTTGCCGCCGCGCAAACTTTACGGCCAGCGCAATGAGGTGGACGTGCTCGTTGTAATCCACCGTCGGCGATTCGCCGGTGGTGCCCACGGGGACGATTCCGTCCACGCCCGCCTGCACCTGGAGTCGGACCAGCCGTTCCAGCGCCAGCTCGTCAATCGCGCCGTTCCGGAACGGCGTCACCAGGGCGGTGTAGGTTCCGGCAAACATCCTAAAGCTCAATCCTTCCTTCGAAGACGAATTCCGCGGGGCCGCTCAGCCGCACGTCGGCAAATTCCCCGCCTTCATCCTTGAAGCTGACTTCCAATTCCCCGCCGCTGCGGACCTGGATTCTGACGGGGGACGAGAGGCCGTATCGCCGCGCCGCAATCAGCGCCACGGCGGTCACCCCGGTGCCGCACGCCAACGTTTCGCCCTCCACTCCGCGCTCGAAGGTTCGCACCCGGAGGTGGTTGGGCCCCAGCCGTTGCGCAAAATCCACGTTGGTGCCCTGGGGGCCGAAGTGCGGGTGCTGGCGGATTTCCGGCCCGAGCTGCGCCATCGCCACTCGATCGGTATCCGGCACGAAGATTACCGCGTGCGGCACTCCCGTATTGATCGAATGAATCGTTTCCGTGCCCGTGGAAAGCGGCACCGGTTCATTAAGCCGCAGATCCCGGGGGCGGGTCAGGTTGACGGTGACGCGCTCGCCCTGAAAGCTCGCGGTGATGATGCCCGCCCCGGTCTCGAAGGTGAGTTCGCCCGGCGGCCCGGTCAGCCGTTGCACGAACCGGGCAAAACAGCGCGCGCCGTTGCCGCACATCTCGCCGGAGCTTCCATCGCAGTTATAGAACTCCCAGCCCCAGTCCGCCTGGCCCGAGGGGGAGGGGCCCAGGAGTATGACGCCGTCCGCGCCCACTCCCCGATGCCGGTCGCAGAGGCGCACGATTTGATCGCGGGTGAGCCGGACTTTCTGTGCCCGGTTGTCAACCAGCACAAAGTCGTTTCCCGCGCCGTTCATTTTGGTGAAGTCCAGAACCATTAAGCGGAAGGCTAAGGCGTGGCGGGGCAAGTGTCGAGACGGGAGTCGCGCCGATGGCGGCATCACAGCCTAAGCAGGATGCCGGCGCGGGTCGCGCTCCACGTGATGACCATGATCAGAAGGGTCAGGACGCCGGCGTTCAGGGCGCCGGGCCAGCCGCTATGGTATTGCCACAGCAAGCCCGGCAGGCCCAGCACGGTAAAGAAGTTGGCGAGAATGCCAGGCAGAATGTAGGCCAGCAGCGCGTTCTGGCCGATGGGCACCAGCGGCCTGGCCCAGCGCTGCAGGTGGCCCAGGTCCATAAGGCAATACACGAACAAAAACGCCAGGCAGCAAAGCCCGCCGGTGACCAGGGTGTAGGAATCCGTCGCGGCGGTTTTATTGATGCCATGCAGCGGGCGGAGCAGGGTGCCCGCGAGGTAGAGCCCCAGCCCAAACCCCAGCAGGAACCGAACCCGGACGGCGGGCCGGAGCGCGGCTGCTTCCCCCACGAAACTATTTCCGACCAGCACGCCAATCATGACATTGGCAGCCGTGCTGCCCAGAACCGGCCCGACCCCGACGAAGCTGCGGATGGGGCCTAGCCAATCGAGCACGCCGTGCTTGTCGCCGATGTAAAGCGCGATCAGAAAGCCGAGCATGCCCATGAGCGCAACGGAGCTGCCGCGAAATGCCAGGTAGGCCAGGCAGCAGACGAGATAGGCCCAGCCAATCAGGCCCAGAATGCCCCACCAGGCATGTTGCAGCCAGACAACCTGCCCCTCCGCATTCTGGCCGCGGAAAGCAATCAGCAAACCTGCCAGCACGAGGGCGGCCAGGGCGCGCAGCCCCAGGAAAATCCGCTGTTTCATGCGCGGCGCGACGGCAGGATAACTATTCCACAGCGCCACGACCGCCAGCATGGCCAGCAGAAACCAAAGGCTTTTGCTCAGGCCGGTGGCGTCGGCCGAGTAATAACTCGAATTGACCATGATGACCCCGACGAACAGCAGCGCGGCGGAGCGCGTAACCACGCGCCGCAGCAGAGAGAATCCGGATTCGCCCCGGGCCATGCGCTTATGCAGCGCCAATGGAATTGCGACGCCGACGATGAACAGAAACCCTGGAAACACCACATCTACAAACGTATAGCCTTCCTGTTCCGGGGGCAGGTGTTTGGCCCACGCGGGGATGTTTTTCACCCCGGCGAGATAGTTGACGAGCGTCATTGCCAGGATCACCAGGCCGCGGAAGGCATCCAGCGAGACCAGGCGGCCGGGCGCGCCCGCGGACGGGACGCCGGAGAGGCCCGGGGATGCGCGGTGCGGCAAAGTCTGCAGGATGGCGGCAGAAGCGGGGGCAGCCGGCGACGGTTTCATGCTCCGCAATCTGAACCAATCGCGGGCCGGCGACAAGCAGAAGCCGCTGGCGGGCGGATGCTCTGTTCTGCCCGGCGGGCGGGCGCCCCGGATACTCCAAGCCCGGGCGCAACTCCAGGGAGTCACGCCCGGGCTTATTCCCAGGACAGGGCAGCTTTCATACCTTTCCCCGCCGCCCCTGGTCTTTAATCCCCACAAACACCACCAACTCTCGCGCGGTATCCAGAACCGCAAGAGTAAGTTAACGCAAAGCCCCCGGGAGGTATAGTCAGCCAATGGCGGATTATTTTGTAAGGGAAATCCTTATCGATCGGGGGCCGACGCGCTCTGCTTCCTTTCCCAAAAAAAAGCGCAGTCAGCGAAGACCGCGCTAAGGGCGGGCGGCGCGGAGGTAGAGCGTTTCCGGCCGCCATCAGCCTGTTCCGTTTAACGGAATACAGCACTATCCTTTCTCGTTGGAGAGGCCGCAATGCCAATAAATACGCAAGCAACCGCTGTGTAGTTCTACGGATAAAAGCGCCGCGGCGGGAACAGGCCGGGGGCAGCCTCCCAGCCAGGGGGGGGGCGCGCCTGATGGCCAGATTTTGGCACCGCGCGGATTGACATTACCGATTGGGTTAGTATGCTGCTACACAAGTTTCTAACGACATTCGTGCGTAGCATAAAATAAACTGTGGCTGAGAAAGACGACTATCTGGCAGATATCCTCGTGGATTTGGGGTACGTTTCTGCCGAGCAGGTGGATGAGGCGCGCCGCGAAGCCGCCGGGGCCGGGGTGGGCGTGGTGGACCTCATGCTCGCCAACAAGGTTATCCGTCCCGCCGATGTCACGCAGGCCAAGGCCTCCCATTTCGGCGCGGAAGTCGTCAACCTCAGTGAGTTGCAGATCGCCGATGACGTCATCGCCGCGGTTCCCCGGCACATTGCCCGCAAGTACCGGGTGGTGCCGGTTTTTAAGCACGATAACAGCCTCACCGTCGCGGTGACCGACCCGTCGGACCTCGATACGATTGATAGCCTGACGCACCTGTTGCACGCCGAGATTAGCCTGCGCGTCGCCTCCGACGAGGACATCGAGGCGGCCTTGAGTAAATACTACGCCGAGCGTGGCGGGGGCGGCCTCGCGGCGGACCCGCGCCTCAAGCAGGTGATCGAGGACCTCACGCGCGAGCATGTGGAGATCCAGGCCGTTGATGCCGGCGACGGGGCGGTGGTGGAAGCGGATGCGCCGCTCATCAAGCTGGTCAATACCATCATCGTGGACGCATTCAAGATGCGCGCGTCGGATATTCACCTGGAGCCGCTGGCAAAGACCTTCCGCATGCGCTACCGCATTGACGGCGTCCTGCACGAGGTCAAAGCCCCGCCCCGGAAGCTGCAAGCCGCCGTTATCAGCCGCCTGAAAATCCAGTCCAACATGTCCATCTCCGAGCACCGGATTCCCCAGGACGGGCGCATCCAGACCTCGGTGGGGGGCAAGTTGATTGATTTGCGCGTGTCCTGCCTGCCCACCAACCATGGCGAGAGCATCGTCATGCGTATCCTGGACAAGGAAGGGCTGCGCCTGGGGCTGGCGGAACTGGGCTTTTTTACGGATGACCAGCAAACCTTTGAACGGCTCATTGGCCTGCCCGACGGCATCCTGCTGGTCACCGGGCCGACGGGTTCGGGCAAGACCACCACGTTGTATTCCTGCCTGCACTTCATCAACCGCCCCGATCGCAAAATCATCACCGTCGAGGATCCGGTGGAATACCTGCTTTCGGGCATCAACCAGGTGCAGGTCAACGAAGCGGTGGGGCTGACGTTTGCCTTTGCCCTGCGCTCGATTTTGCGCCAGGCGCCCAACGTCATCATGATTGGGGAAATCCGCGACCTGGAGACGGCCACCATCGCGATCAACGCGTCGCTCACCGGGCACCTGGTGTTTTCGACCCTCCATACCAACGACGCGCCCAGCGCCGTCACGCGGTTGATTGATATTGGCGTCAAGCCGTTTCTCGTGGCTTCCTCGACCCGCGGATTGATGGCCCAGCGGTTGGTGCGCAAGGTATGCAAGCAATGCGCCAGCCCCAGCCTGCCCACGGAGGCCGAAATGCGCACGCTGGGCTTGGACGCCGCCAGCGTCCAGAACGCCACGTACATGAAAGGCAAGGGCTGCGCCAATTGCTCCAATACCGGCTACCGCGGCCGCTTTGGCATCTTTGAAATCTTCCTCATAGACGACGAAGCCCGCAAACTCATTTACGAAAAGGTCGCGTCGTCGGTGCTGCGCGCCCGCGCCCGCGAGATGGGCATGCGGACCCTGCGCGAAGACGGCATTCGCAAGGCCCAGGCGGGTTTGACTACCCTGGACGAAGTCATCCACGCGACTGTGGGCGACGTGGATTAAATGCCCCGCCGGAAAGCAACGCAATGAGCAGTGTGACGAAAGCGCGGCGGCGCTGTCCAATGATTCAAAGCCCGGGGACGGTGCAGCGGGGTGGCGCGCCGGCGGGAACCGCCGCTTAACTGGATTCAAGCATGTCTTACTCAATGTCCGATCTGTTGCAGTTGGTCGTCTCCGAAGGAGCGTCCGACCTCCACATCCGCGTGGGCACGGCGCCCGTCATCCGCGTGCACGGCATTTTGCACCGGGTGGAAGGCCCCTCCTTGTCGCCGGAAGACAGCGAAGAACTGATGCGCAGCATCACCTCGGAAGACCACATCCAGCACGTGCGCGAGCGCGGCGGCGCCGACTTCGGCTTTGCCTTTGGCGATATGGCCCGCTTCCGCGTCAGCGTGTTCAAGGAAAAGGGCAACTTCGGCCTGGTGCTGCGCCAGATTCCCAACAAGATGCTCACCATGGAGCAGATCGGGCTGCCGCCCTCGGCCAAGGAACTGCTCTACAAGCCGCGCGGCCTGGTGCTCGTGACCGGCCCCACCGGCTCGGGCAAGACCACCACGCTCGCGTCCATGATCAACATCATCAACGAAGAACGCGACGAGGCGCACATCGTCACCATCGAAGACCCCATCGAGTACTACCACAAACACAAGAAAGCCCTCATCACCCAGCGCGAAATCGGCGTGGACGTGCCGAACTTCGCCGAGGCGCTCCGGCGCGTGCTGCGCCAGGACCCGGACGTGATCCTAGTCGGGGAAATGCGCGATTTGGAGACCATTGACGCGGCCATCACGGCGGCCGAGACCGGGCACCTGGTATTCGGCACGCTGCACACCACCGGCGCCGCCAAGACGATTGACCGTCTCGTCAACGCTTTCCCCACGAACCAGCAGGAGCAAATCCGCATCCAGCTCTCCACCGTCTTGCAGAGCGTCATCTCCCAACTGCTGATCCCGCGCGTGGACAAGCCGGGGCGCGTGGCGGTCTTCGAGATCATGATGAACACCCCGTCGGTGGCCGCCTTGATTCGCGACAACAAGACCTTCCGCATTCAGTCCGACATCCAGACCGGCGCCAAATACGGGATGGTGACGCTGGATAGCTTCCTGATTGACAAATACCTGGCCGGGATGATTGCCCGCGAGGAAGTGATCACCAAGTCCCAGGACCCGGTTACCATCCAGGCCAAACTGCAGGAGCTGGAGCTGGCGGCGGCGGTGGGCGCCGACGCGCAAGCCGTGGTCGAAGGAAAAGTGTAATCCCGCCGTCGTATGTCCGAAGAGATTCACGATCCCCTGCTGGCCCTGATCAAATCCCAAGGCCTGATTGACGACCTGCAGTACGAGGAGGTGCTCGGCGAACTCAAGCGCACCGGCAAGCCCGTGGCGCAAATCCTGACGGACTTTGGCCTCCTGGACTTGGACACCGTTCTGCAGGTCATCGCGGATCACCTGGGCGCTTCGACCGTGACCATCCACGAGCGGGATTTGACGCCAGAGCTGCTGCGCGTCATTCCGGCCAAGACCGCGCGCATGTACCAGTGCCTGCCCGTGGGAATGGCCGGCTCCACCGTGCAAGTCGCGCTGGCCGACCCGCTGAATGTCAGCCGCATTGACGAACTTGGTTTCGTCATCAAACGGGACATCCAACTGGTCGTGGCCGACCCGGGCCAGGTCCAGAAAGCCATCGAGAAGTTCTATCCGCAGGAGAGCGAAAGCGTCGCGGACGTGCTGAAGGAGCTGGGCGACGACCAGGAAATCGCGCGGGAAGCCAGCGAGCTGGCCGTCACCGATGACGCGGCCATGATGGCGCACATGGCCGACCAGGCCCCCATCGTCCGCTTCGTCAATCTCGTCCTGTTCCAGGCCGTCCAGGACCGCGCCAGCGACATTCACTTCGAGCCGTTCGAGACCGAGTTCAAAATCCGCTACCGCGTGGACGGCGCCCTTTACGAGATGGCCCCGCCGCCCAAGCACCTGGCCTTGCCGGTGGTTTCCCGCCTCAAGGTCATGGCCAACCTGAACATCTCGGAGCGCCGCCTGCCGCAGGACGGGCGCATCACTTACCCTCTCGGCAATCGCACCATTGACCTGCGCGTTTCGACCCTGCCCACGCAATTCGGCGAGTCGGTCGTGCTGCGTGTTCTGGACCGCGCCGCCGTCAGCCTCGAACTCGAAACGCTGGGCTTCCCCAAGTTCCTCTACGATTACACCGTCGAGACTATTCAGCGGCCCAATGGCATCTTCGTCGTCACCGGGCCGACCGGCTGCGGCAAGACCACCACCCTCTACTCCTGCCTCCGCCGGGTGAACACCATTGACTCCAAGCTGCTCACCGCGGAAGACCCGGTCGAATACGACATTGACGGCATCATGCAGGTGGCCATCAACGAGAGCGTCGGGCTGACCTTCAGCAAAGCCCTGCGCTCCTTCCTGCGCCAGGACCCCGATATCATCATGGTCGGCGAAATGCGCGACCTGGAGACGGCGCAGATCTCCATCCAGGCCTCCCTGACGGGGCACCTGGTGCTCAGCACCCTGCACACCAACGACGCCCCCGGCGCCGTCACGCGTCTGATTGACATGGGCGTGGAGCCCTTCCTGATTTCCTCGACCATGGTGGCCGTCATTGGCCAGCGGCTGGTGCGCACCATCTGCAAGAACTGCCGCACCCCCTTCGAGCCCACCGAAGCGCAGTTGGCGCTCCTCAACCTGTCCGCGCACGATCTGGGCGATAAATCCTTTTATTATGGCCGCGGTTGCTCCGCCTGCAACGACACCGGCTACCGGGGGCGCAAGGGCATCTTTGAATTGCTCATTATCAATGACGCCATCCGCCTCTTGATCAATGAACGCGCCCCCACCGTCGTCATGCGCCAGAAGGCCGTCGAGCAGGGCATGATCCCCCTCCGCGAGGACGGCCTGCGCAGCATTTTCGACGGCGACACCACCATCGAAGAAGTCGTCAAATACACCTAACGCGAACGGACCCTTATGCCCAAATACACCTACGTGGCGATGGACGCCCATGGCAAGGAGAGCAAAGGCACGCTCGAGGTCGCCAGCCAGAACGAGGCCATCAGCCGGGTCAAAGACATGGGCCTCTTCCCGACCAAAATCGTGGAAGTGGACAAGGCCAAGGCCAAGCCCGACAAAAAGAGCGCGCCGGCGGCCAAATCCGGCGCTAAAAAGGGCGGCAAGGGCCTCAATGTCAACATCAACATCAAAATCCCCGGCCTGGGCGGACGGGTTAAATCCAAGGTTCTGACCACCTTCACCCGCCAGCTAGCCACGCTGGTGGATGCCGGCCTGCCGCTGCTGCGCGGTTTGCGCGTGCTGGAAAAGCAGGAACGCAACGCCACCCTCAAGGGCATCATTAACGAACTGGCGATAGCCATCGAAGGCGGCAGCACCTTCTCCGAGGGCCTGGCCCAGCATCCGAAAGTCTTTAACCGGCTCTTCGTCAACATGGTCAAGGCCGGCGAACTGGGCGGCGTGCTCGAAGTGGTCTTGAACCGCCTGTCCGAATTCATGGAGAAAGCCCAGAAGATCAAGGGCAAAGTAGTCGCGGCCATGTTCTATCCCGTTGCCGTGCTGGTTGTTGCCGTGATCATCCTGAGCATCCTCATGGTCTATGTCATCCCCAAGTTCAAAGAGGTATTCGCCGGCATGTTGGAGGGCGCGCAGCTCCCCGCCTTCACCCGTTTCGTCCTCGCCATCAGCGATACCATCCGGGAACACTTTGTGGCCACGCTCTCCATATTGGGAGGCTTCGTCGTCCTGCTCATGCTGTTTATCCGCACCAAGTTCGGCCGGCGGGTCTTTGACAAGTTCAAGCTCAAAATGCCCGTCGTCGGCCCGGTGATCAACAAGGTCGCCATCTCCCGCTTTACCCGCACCTTGGGCACCCTGGTCAGCAGCGGCGTTCCCATCCTGCAAGCCCTGACCATCGTCAAGGAAACCGCCGGCAACGTCATCATCGCCAACGCCGTCGCCGCCGTCCATGAAAACGTCAAAGAGGGCGAAACCATCACCGCGCCGCTCGAAGCTTCCGGGGTCTTCCCCCCCATGGTCATCAGCATGGTGGACGTCGGTGAACAAACCGGCGCCCTGCCCGAAATGCTCCTCAAGATCGCTGATACCTACGACGATGAGGTGGACAACGCCGTCGCGGCCATGACCTCCCTGCTCGAACCCATCATGATCATCTTCCTGGCCGTTATCGTTGGCAGTATCGTCATCGCCATGTTTCTGCCGCTTATCGAGCTGATGAACAAGGTCGGCAGCGAAGGTGGCGGCGGCGGCAAAGACGAATAACCCGTTCGCGCGAAAACCGAACTACCGGCAGCCACTGGCCGGCTTTGCGGCCCGCCCAGCCTGACCGGGTGGCAGGCTGGCGCAACCGCCCCTCGCAAGCCGGCCACGCAACCGGTGGGACATTGACAGCCAAAACCCAAGTGATAATGGCTCCAGCAAGTCGCAATTATCGCAGCCGAACTGTGCCAATTTGGCACACCGGCGCGCAGATAGCGCGACGGTTATCGTTGCCCAATCAGCCGCCAAAAACTTCGGGCATATAAAGCCACTCCGGAACCTCCGATCAGGCGAAGCAACTGCCCCGGCCACCAACCGCGTTCCATTTTAGCCAACTTCACTCCTTACAGGCTTTTCCCTGGCCAACCTCAAGCCGTGTACAAGGGGTGTACAACGGATGCTCATCGGATGTACAAAGGATTTTTCCTTGTAATCCCGGTGAGCATCCGTTGTACACCCCTTGTACACGGCCATATAGTCGGGTGAAAATAGGGTAAATTAGCGGAAATCAGAGGATTGGCTGATAAGACGTGGGGCAGGGGAGCGCCTGACTGGCTGAGGTGGATTGGGAGGGTATTTTGGATTTGAGGAAGCCTTCGGATGGGGTTTGCGCGTGAGGGTATGCAGGAATGGCCGCAGAGATGAGAGTGTGCCAAATTGGCACAGCTTGGCTGGTGGATTGGAGGGTTGCCCAAGACAAGCAGTATCTGTGGGCCAGAGATCAGCTTCGGTTATCTGGGGGCAAGGATCAATGAGCCGTGCTCCAAATTGCCTGGAAGCGCATGGTGGCGAAAAAAAAGCGAAAAAATCTTTTGACAAACACTTGCTGCCAGGTGTAAATACATTGTAGATACATTGTATGGGCTTTATACAGACGAGAAAGTCTCTATGGATTTTGACTGGAATAATCCGCCCTTCAATTTAGACAGGTCTTTGACGTTGCGGGAAATCGAGGAATCGTTTGAGGATCCGTTTGCCATTCGGCTGTTGCCGGACTCGGCACGGTTTGCCGTGCAGGCGCGGTTCTTTAACCTGGGGGTTTCGGCGGCCGGGACGGGGATTTTCAGTGTGTATCGGACCAACGGCAAGCAGGCCCGCGTGTTGTTCGCGCGGCCATTCGAACCCGAGGAACGGTTTTTCTACCAGCGCAAAGTGGATCAGGCCCTGGCGCAGTAGGCGCCGGGCGTGGAGAGAAGTTATCGCGGACAAGTTAAGTGAGCAGAACAATGCGCGCCATTGCCAAATGGGAAGAAGTGCCAATCTTCGACAGTGAAGAGGCCGAGGCGGATTTCTGGGCGGAGAACAAGCCGGATCTGCGCCTGATGGAAGGCGCGGTGGCGACGCCCTCGGAGACGGCGGGCTCGGTGGCCATCTCGTTGCGAATTGACGCCCGGATGCTGGCCCGCATCAAGCGCCTGGCCCAGTCCCGTTACTTGAATTACCAGAGCATGATCAAGCAATGGCTCAGTGAGCGATTGGAATCCGAATTGCGCGAACGATGAAGGGAGACGAACGAATGAAGAAGGCAAATGGCGAAAGACCGAATCGGGAACGCGTCCCGAGGTCCGCGGCGGCCCGGCGTGTGCGGCGCGCCCGTCCGCGGGGCGGTGCGTTCACGCTGATCGAGCTCCTGGTTGTCATCGCGGTCATTGCCATCCTGGCGGCTTTGACGTTTCCCGCGGTGCGCGGCGTCCGGATTTCCATGACGCGCGCCCGGGCCAAGGGCGAGATGGCGCAGATTGAAACCGCCATTGAGCGCTACAAGGACAAGCTCGGCCACTACCCGCCCGACGCCCGGCTGGCGGGCAATCCCAATCCGTATGCCCTGAATACGCTTTATTATGAATTGCTGGGGACCACCAATGCCGGCGGCGTCTTCCGCACGCTCGACGACAGCGCGCAAATCGAGGAGGCGAGGATTCCCCTGGTGTTTGGCCCGGAGGTCAGGGGATTCGTGAACTGCGCCCACTCCGGCGGGGATGAAGCCGTGGTCGCGAGGTCATTTTTGCGGGGGCTCAATGGGAAGCAATACCTGGCCATCACCAATGGCGCCTCGGCGGATCCGGTTTGCACGGTGCTGGGCAGCGCGCTGGAGGGGCCGCTGGTTTACCAGGATGCCCGGGGCGCCAAGCTCAACCCCTGGCGCTATAACTCTTCCAATCCGACCAATAATCCCAACTCGTTCGATTTGTGGATGGATATCGCGGTTGGCGGCAAGACCAACCGCATTTGCAACTGGAGCGACAAGCCGCTGGTGGTCAGCGCGCCGTGAATGCCATGACTGCGCCCGCTCAACTTCGATTACCCCGGGGCGCTTGCGGAAGCGGCCGCGCCGGGCGACCCCGGGCGGCCCAGCGGGTGCCGATTGCCTGGCAGGAGAACGAGTGGCGTCCGGCGATTGTCGTTTCCGCCGCGCGTCCGCGCCGCGCGCCCGTCCGCGCCGGAAATCCGCGCGTTCCCCGGTTTTCCCGGGCCGGTTTTATTTTCCGTCAAACCCATCCCCGGCGCTTTGCCGCGCCCGCCAAATTTATGAAATACCTTGCTTCGCTTCATTCCTGCTCCGCCCCAGCCCGGCCGCGGGCGCCGCATCGCGGCCGCCGTTCGCGCCGGGGGTTCACCCTGATCGAACTGCTCGTCGTCATCGCCATCATCGCCATCCTGGCGGCGCTGCTGTTGCCCGCGCTGGCCCGGGTGAAGGTGCAGGCCCAAGTCAAGAAGGCGCACTTGGACGTGGGCAGCATTGCCAATGCGATTCATACCTACGAGGCGGATTACAGCAAGTTCCCCGTCTCCAGCGCCGGGACAATCAGCGCCCTCAGCGAAGCCGCGCGGCAAGGCGAGGATTTCACCTATGGCACCAAAGGGGTGAGTTGCGTGGGGCCGAGCGGCCCCAATGGGATGGACCAGGGCTTCAGCACTCCCGCGGGCGGCGCGTTGCAGAAAGTGGAAGCGATGGGTTCCTACCAGACCAATAACGCCGAGGTCATGGCGGTGCTGCTGGACGTGGAGTCCTGGCCCAACTCGCCCAGCCAGCCCACCATCAACAAGGGACACGTCAAGAATCCCAACAAGACCCGCTATCTCAATGCCACCATGGCCGGCAACAACGAGATGCCCGGCGTGGGCACGGACGGCACCTATCGCGATCCCTGGGGCAACCCCTACATCATTACCATTGACTTGAACTTTGATGACAAGGCGCGGGATGCGTTTTACTGCCAGCAGGCCGTCTCGGAGGATCCGGCCGATGCCAATAAAGGGTTGAATGGGCTTATCCTCAAGCGCGACAGCAATGGCAACCCCGCCCCCGTCAACGGGAGGCGGGTCTTTGAGGCCAACGCGCCGGTGATGGTCTGGTCGGCCGGGCCGGATACCCGGATTGATCCGCACGCGAAGGCCACCCAGGGCGCCAACAAAGATAACGTGGTGAGTTGGAAATAGCCGCCGTGAAGATGAAACTTCCCATGCCCCGGCTCGCGCCCATCCCCGCTCGCGGGGCGTGGCCGCGCGGCGCGACCGCCCCGGGGAACCGGGGCGAACGGGCCGCCGGTTCTCCGCCATCCCGCGCCGTGAGCGGTGGCCGGCGGCGGGCGTTTACGCTGCTCGAATTGCTGGCGGTGATAGCCATTATGGGCATCCTGGCGGCCATTTCCCTTCCGGCGATTCGGGGGCTTAAGCCCAACGCCAAAGTGGCCGCCACCCGGCAGTTGCTCGATGCGGTCAGCCGCGCCCGGCAGTTGGCCATCAGCCAGCGCACCACCGTTTACATGGTGTTTTTATCCACCAATTTCTTCAATGGCCTGAGCGGCGCCAACCTGGACCGCGTCCGGCCGCTGCTGGATAAGCAGATGATTGGCTACGCGTATGTCTCCCCGCGCAGCGTGGGGGATCAACCCGGCGCGCACTCGCCCCGCTATCTTTCCTCGTGGAAGACGCTGCCGCAGGGCGCCTTCATCCCGCTGGGGAAGTTCGATCGGGGGCTGACGCTGACCAACACCTCGCTGCTGCCGGCGGGAGCGTCGCTGTTTGTCCCCGGGTTTGCCTATACCAACAGTCTTCCCTTTCCCTCGGAGGCGGACCCGGTGACCGTGCCGGTGTGGCTGCCTTATATCGCCTTTGACGCCACCGGTTCGCTGGTGCGGGAGCCGGGGAAAGAGGGCCAGCCGGAACTCATCCCGCTGTCGGAGGGGAACATCCTCTTTGCGCGCGACCGGGATAGCAAGGCGGCGCAGCCGCTGCCGCCGCAGGCGAACGAGCAGCCGCCCGGCAACACGCTCGAAAACTACAGCATGATTTACATAGAACCGCTCACCGGCCGGGCCCGGGTGGAGAGTCGAAAGGTGCAATGAAAACCGCAGACCGAGAAAGGGAGCTTCGCGGCGGGAGGGCGGCGGCCGGGGGGCCGGACGGGCAGGGGCTCCCGTATTCCGCCCGGCGCGCAGCGCGGGCCTTTACGATGATCGAGATCGCGATCAGCCTGGCGGTGATTGCGTTTGCCATGGTCGCCATCATCGGCGTGCTGCCCATCGGGATGAACACGCAAAAGGATAACCGCGAGGAGACCATCATCAACCAGGATGCCGTGCTGCTGATGGAGGCCATTTGCTCGGGCGCCCGGGGGCTGGACTACCTGACCAACTACGTCGTGGCGATTACCAACTGGGTGACCCTTTGCGATCCCAGCGGGCATCCCAGCTTGGCGACCGATGTTTATGGCTATACGTACACCGAATCTTCGTGCAACGGGACGCCGCTGGATCCGCCTTTCCCGCTCACCAACGGCCTGCGCATCGTGGGGCTGCTGAGCACGCCCAAGTACCTGCTGCCGCCGGGCGGGGGATGGGGGAACACCAGCTACCTCAGCAACCGGGTGGTGGCTTACGTCCGCTCCCTGAGCGGGTCCGCGAGCGAGAAGGCGCCCCAGGACAATAAAGACGCGCAGGATTTCGCCTTCAGCTATCGCGTGACGGCGGAAGTGGTTCCCTGCTGGACCAACTATATTGATCCGAGCTGGATACAGTCGCCGGCGGATCTGGCGGTGGCCAAAAACCTGCAGGCCAATCTGCATGACGTGCGTTTGCTCTTTCGCTGGCCGCTCCGCTCGCGGGGGCAGTTGGGGACGGGCAGCCAAAGTTATCGCACGCTGGTGGGCGGCCGGCTGGCGCAGATCAATGATATTGGGTACCCGCTCTTCTTCTTCGAAGCCCGCAACTACACCAACGCGCCGTGAAATCCCTTCTGACTATTGCCCGCGGACTGCGGAATGCGCGCCGTTCCCGGCACGGCTTCACGCTGGTCGAAATCCTCGTCACCGTCGCGCTGCTGGCGTTCATCATCCTGGGGTTGTATGCCATGTTCAGCCAGGTGCAGCGCGCGTTTCGCCAGAGCATGGGCCAGGTGGACCTGCTGGAGGCCGGCCGGGCCGTTACGGAAATGCTCCCGCGTGAGCTGGAGCAGGTTGTTCCCGCCGGGCATCCGTATCCCTACGGCGTCAACTTCTGCGTGCAGCTCCCGCCCGGGACGCCCTTGACCCTGCCGCTGCCGGGCAGCTCTCTGCTGCGGACGAACCTGCTGCAGGATTGCTTTTTGCTGCGGCGGGACAACCAGACGTGGGAGGGGATTGGCTACTGCGTGCGCACCAACGATGCCGAGGGGCGCCTTTGGCTGGCTGAGTCCGGCCCTGGTCAGATGAGCGTTGGCTCGCTTTACCGCTTCTACGCCCGGACCAATTTCCTGGGGCCCAGGGGGCTGCCTTCGGACCCGAGCATCCTCTACCGGGATTTTCAGGCGGCCTGTGTTTCCGGATCGGCCGCCTCGCGCAATATCTCCAATCGCATTTGCGATGGGGTCATACACTTTTACTTCCGCACCTTTGCCCCCAACAGCTTCCCCATTTTCAGCGATGGCGTTCGGACGAACGCGTTCTACCGCGCGGATGGGGGCTTGAGCTACCCGTGGGTTTATGGGGAGATCGTGGGGGCTTGGACCGATGGCAATTTCCGTTATCCGGATAATTTGGCCGGCTGTTATTTTCTCAGCAATGCGCTGCCCGCTTATGTGGAAATGGAACTGGGCATCCTGGACCAGCGCGCCTGGAAGCGCTTCAACGCGATTGGCGCGCCCGCCGCCCAACTCGCTTACCTGCGCGATCCGGAAAACCTGATTAGCGGCCGGCTCCAGCTTTTCCGCCAGCGCATTCCGATTCGCAACGTTGATCCCTCGGCCTACCAATGAGAAGAGAATGCAGCATGAAGGATGAAGAATGCAGATTGCCGGGTGTGGCGGCGACCCTTCCGCGCTCCGCGCTCCGCCTCAGGGCCGGTGACAAAGCCGGCGGCGCGCGGGCGTCCTCGCCCGCTTTGGGCTTGGGGGGGGCGAAAACCAGCCTTTTCGCGCGGAACTGCAGACGGTTTAAGCGGGCGGGGACGCCCGCGCGCCGGCACGATGGGGACTTCGCCACTGGCCCTGCTCTCCGAGCTCCGCGCTCCGAATGCGGAGTTGCCTTGGTCGTTACCCTGGTGTTGATCACCGTCATCACGTTCATGGCGGTCACCTTTTTGATCGTCAGCCGCAGCCAGCATGGCGCCGTCGCCACCACCACCGACCAGGCCATCGCGCGCCTGGCGGCCAATGCCGCCCGCGATCGGGCCATCGTCGAGGCCCTGTCCCGGATGATGGCCCAGACCAACGAATTCAGTTATGGGATGTTGGTGGCCACCAATTACTTCAATCCGCTGGGGTTCGACCCCGGGGCGGTGCCGCAGGCGTCTCCCAATCCGACCAATGTCAACTACGATTATACGATCACGGGCGCGCCGCTTACTCCGGAACAGCGGCTGCAGAATATCGCCAACCTGTTATACGCGCCCCGCCCGCCGGTCTTCATCACCAACCGCCTAAGCCAGGCGAATGAGTTTCGGTTCTATCTCGATCTGAACCGCAACGGACTTCATGATCCCAGCGGTTTGTTGCCGGAAATTAACCCGCTGGGCGGCTTCTACGATTTGAATGGTGATTGGGTTCCTTATGCCTGGCCGCCGCCGTCTGGCATCGTGAGCAACTTCTGCATGGGTGACCCGGAATGGATTGGCCTGTTGCAGCGCCCCGAATATGCGCACTCCAGTTCGAACCTCTTTATCGCCCGTTATACGTACCTGGTGGTGCCGGCGGGGCAGACGCTGGATATCAATACGATCCATAACGACGCCAAGCTGCGGGTCATGACCGCCCCCGGGGACGGCTTTCTCCGCAACCAGGGCGTGGGCACTTGGGAAATCAACTTGGCTGCGTTTCTGGCGGACCTCAATACCAACCTTTGGCCAACGACGCCGTTGAATTTCTACAGCTTTGCACCTTACGCTTATGATGTCAGCTTTCCACCGCTGGCCAATCAGGGAGCGGCATTCGATGACGCTTTCGGCCTGTTGCATTACCGATACGCCACCAATGTGGACAACCTGGCGAAAGTTCAGGATCTGTTCGGCAACCCCGGGGCGCTCGCGTTCCAGGCTGACTTTGCGGATGTTTACTCCGGCGGTCCGGTGATGGACGGGCTTTGGTGGCCGCCGCCCTTCTTCGGTAACATCAACCAGCCCAAGATCAGCCGCGACCCGTGGTCGGGTGGGGATAATCCCAACCGCTACTTTACCACGCAGGATTTGTTCGATTCGGCCAAAACCCGGCCCGGCTGGCTTTCCGCGGGGGTGCCGTCTTTTACCGACCGTCTCAAGATGGCGGGAACCAATGTGGATTCCTACAACCGCTACACGTTCTACCGCCTGCTTTCCCAGCTCGGCACGGATTCGGCGCCCGAGCCGAGCGGCAAGATGAATCTTAATTACCGCAATGTGGATGAGCACGGCTATGTGGTGCCGAATATGGTCACCAACTTCATCCCCTGGACGCCGGAACAGTTCTTCACAAATGCTGCCGTGCGGTTGCTGGCGGATGCCGGCTATGCGGTTGGTCATGGCCGCAGCACCTCAAACCTGCTGGTTCTGGTCACCAATTCCTTTGGCGGCCGTGGGATCGTGACGACCAATCTCAACATTCCGATCTGGCCTACGAATTACTATACCCCCAGCGTGCATCGCCTTTTGCAGCTTGCTGCCAACCTTTACGATGCCACGACCGTCACGAATGAGGCGGGCACCACGGCGACCGGGATCAAGCTCTCGCTTCCCACCATATTCCGGCCGGTGTTCGCTGGCAACGCGGCCAGCGGGTACATTTCCGTGGTTGGTTATCGTGAAGTCACCAGTGCGGACACCGCCGACTTGGTTGACAATAGATATGATTTGGTGCGTGATCTGACCGATACCAACGATCTGCCACAGTTTGATCCCGCCCGGGATATGGCCTACAACGTTCCGCTGGTGATTGGGGCCAAAAAAGGCTTTCCCAACTTTAATGAGTTTGTCCTGCAAACCCAGATTCAGGTTACGCGCAAGCTGCAGTTCCACCGGCCCGGAGTTTCCACGACCGAACCCGTCAACGAGATTGACCAGATGTTTGTCGTAGGTATTACCAATACGCTGGGGATCGAGGCTTGGAACTCCTACGCGACCAACTTTCCCCGAGGCCTTACCATGGTGGTTTGGCCGGACATCGGTCTTTATCTCACCAATCGTGAGTCGGGCAAATGGCTCAATGAGCCGCCGCTGTTGTCGCGGTATCGGCAGGGAACCCCCGCCGTGAAAACGAATTTCCCCGCGAACTCATGGCCGGGTTATGCTTCGGAATCGCCCAAGGCGTCTTTTCAAATTCCCCTGGCGTCCAACGTCGTTTTCTTGCCCAAGATGACGTATCGAAGAACGCCGACGGATGGTTTCGTGCCCTTGACCGGCGCGTTCGAACGCACGATTGGTTCCACCAACTTCTATATCCCCCAATGGAGCGTGAGAGTCAAAGCCCGGCTGCGGTTTGCGCTGGTGGATGACGGGACAGGGCGGATTGTGGATTATGTGAACCTTGCCGATGATAATTTCCAGGACCTGACGGAGGTTCTCACCCAGGGCGGAAATAATAGTGTGACCTACACGCCCGACGGCAGAAATGGCAGCATGTGGCTCACCAACCGCATGTATGGCCGGCCGGCAAACGATGTCACCACGGCGACCTTTGGCATTCAAAATCAAATTGAGGCCTGCTTTAACAAGATTACGGTGGACTGGAAAAGCGCCCTCGAAGAGCACCCGGCCGGGATGAGCCGGGAAGAGGCGATTCAGTTTTTCAAGGGCCAGTTTATCCGTGGTTACCAGAAAGCGTCCAATACCTTCCACGCCCCCTTCCAGCCGTTCCGGAATGTTTACCTGGTGACTTCCTGGCAGGCTAATGATCCGCTGGTGCATTATATGACCGGCGACCTGCGGGATGAATCAGGAACGCAACCCAGGCTAGTGCTCGACCAGTTCAGCAGTGGTGCGCCCACTGAGAATCTTGGCCGGGTGAACGACCGCTATGAGCCTTGGGGCCGGCTTCGCAGCGGTTCGGCCGGTGCCCTCAATAGCCGCTACGAGATGGCGGTTAAAGACCCCGTTTCAACCGCTACCGTAAAGCGGCCTGAGGGGCGCTCGGACGACTGGGATTTCCCTACCAACCGGCTCCCGAACATAGGCTGGGTGGGGCGCATTCATCGCGGGACACCCTGGCAGACGGTTTATTTGAAGCCGCAAGGCTATGACCCGGCCAACTGGCAGCGGTGGACCGGCAATGGCGTTGCGATGACTAATTTCGGCCAGCTTGCCGCTTCGGTGCCGATTCCGGTGAATTCTGTTTATGCCGATGCGTACCTGTCCCAGCCGACCAACGATTGGCGGTTGCTGGATCTGTTCACCACGGCCCTCAACGATAATGCCACCCGCGGCCAGTTATCCATCAATCAGACCAATCTGGCAGCCTGGTCGGCTGTTTTAAGCGGCGTTATTGCGCTCACCAACTTTGACGTGAACGGCAAACCTGGATTGACTCCGTATGTGATCGCGCCCGCGGGCGTATATAATCCACGCAATACCAACACCTGGACACCCGTGGCGCGGATCGTTAATGCGATTAATGCCGCGCGAGCCAACACCAATGCCGGCCGGTTTATCTTCCCGAATCAGACTTTCCGCCGTCTGGGGGATATTCTGACCGTGCCAGAACTCACGATTGCGTCGCCCTTCCTGAATACCAACGTGCCGCCGGGCGACCCGAACTACGCCTTGAACGATGCCGCCTATGAACGATTGCCGCAGCAAATAGCCGGATTGTTGAAGGTGGATTCCGTCCCCCGGTTCGTGATCTACTCTTTCGGCCAGGCCCTTAAACCCGCATTGCGGGCGCCGTTTGTCACTAGCGGCGACTTCCGTGGCCTGTGTACGAACTATCAAATTATGGCTGAAACCGCCACGCGCACCGTCGTGCGTTTCGAGGGCGTCAGCCCTTATCAGCGTGGCACTCCAGCGGCCACCCGGGTCCTGCATCCGGTAATTGAAAGCAGTAACGTGCTGCCCCTCGACTAACTACCACTTCTTATGCGTTTGCGACCTTTAGGCTGGCTTCTGGTAAGCGCGCTGTGCTTTGGCGGCGCCTATTATTTCTGGCGGTTGGGAGATCGAACCGTCGCTACTCGGGGAAAGGCCGGGCAAAGATCTCCCGGAGAGGAAGCTGGAAGCGCTCCTTTCCGCCATGCCGTGGCAACTCCGTTTCAGCTTTTGACGCAGTCCGGCAGCCTCCTTGCCACACAGCCGGGCGCGCCGGCCACGAATCGTGCGGCCATGACGGCGCGCCACCTGGCTTTGCGCCTGAGTAATACCTCCGCCTCGCTTACGGAGTTGCAGCGCAGCGATCGGGCTATTCTGCTCGAAAATGCCTTGCTCGATACCGCCCAGGCCGTCCCTGCCATCCCTGGCCACCTGCGCGCCCAGGGTGATCCGGGCGCTTACCTGGTGCAGGCGCGCGGGCCAGTGGATAACTCCTTCCGCGCTTTGCTGCGGCAGGCCGGGGCGGAGATTGTATCCTATATCCCGAATAACGCCTTTCTGGTTCGCGCTTCGGCGCAGGTGGCGGGACAGTTAAAAGCGGCGCCGGGAATGCAGGCGGTTTTGCCTTATGAGCCCTATTACAAGCTGAAGCTGTCCCTTCTCCAGTGCGCGGTGGCGCGGGAACCCTTGCCCGCCGGTAGCGCGCTGAACGTGCTGCTCTTTGCCGATGCGCGCGAAGCGACGCGCGCAGAATTGGAGAAGCTGGGAGCCCGGATTCTCGGGGATGAGGAGCGTACGCCCTTTGGCCCGGTGTTCACCGTGGCGGCCCCTGCCGACAGCCTGGCGGCCATTGCCGGCTTGCCGGGGGTGCAGGAAGTGGAATGGGCGCAGCGGCGCGCTCTGGCCAATGATTTTAGCCGCGTGGGAATCGGGGTCGCGCCGGACGCGCTCGACACGAATAACTACCTGGGGCTGAGCGGTGCCAATGTGCTGGTGAACCTCAATGATTCCGGCGTGGATACGAACCATCCCGATCTCCAGGGGCGGGTGTATTTTGCGGATCCGGCCAGCGGGGTTGATACCAACGGCCACGGCACGCACGTGGCTGGCATCATCGCCAGCAGCGGCGGCCAGTCCGAGACCGTGACCAATGCCTCCAGCCCTGCGGGCCCCTATGTTGGTGTCGGCAACCAGTTTCGTGGCAAGGCTCCCGCCGCCAGCTTGTTTGTGCTGCCCGTCGGTATGGACCTCAAACCGTCCTCCGACGGAGCCACCCTGACCTGGCCGTCCGACCGCTATTTGCAGGAAACTGCCGTGCGCAGCAATGCCTTCATCGCCAATAACAGTTGGAGTTATGTTGGCAATGATTCCCAGACCTACGACCTGCACGCCGCCAGCTACGACGCGGCCGTCCGCGATGCCCTCCCCACCGTGCCCGGATCCCAGCCGCTTTTAGTGGTCTTTCCCGCTGGCAACGGCGGCCGCGGCGATTCCGATGGAACCGGGGGCGAACCCGATTCCATCGCATCGCCGGGGACGGCCAAGAATGTCATCACGGTGGGCGCTGTCGAACAACTGCGCTTGATTACGAACGAGACCTGGAAATGCTCAATGGTCAGCACGAACTGCCAGACCAATCAACCGTGGCTCGGCCTTTCGGATGCCACGAACGGGCAGGTCGCCGCTTTCTCCGGTCGCGGCCCGGTCGGCGTCGGCATCGAGGGCAAGAATGGCCGGTTTAAACCCGACGTAGTGGCGCCCGGCACTTTTGTCATTTCGACCCGCTCACAGCAGTGGGATACCAATGCCTACTACAACCCCACCAGCAGTATCTGGCGCGTTGAACGGAATATATTGGTTCCCACCAATGACCTTTATCTGGACTGGATTTTCGTTCCTGAAAACGCCGTGCAGCTTAATGTCTTTGTCTCCCCGAATACCAATTCGCCGGTTCCGTTCCCCGACCTGCCTATTTATATCAACCCGACGGACTTCCCGACCAATACCGATCCGGTAATCGGCACCAACTACGTTTCCCTGCCGCCGGCGCTCAACTTGAGCCCGGTGGGTGCCGACTGGTATTATGGGATAGGCAACTATACCTCACGGCCCGTCCGGTGCGATTTGTGGACGGAGATTGTTGTCACTAACGAGCACGGTAACGAACTGGAGGTGCTGGCCGGGATAAACGATTCGCTCGGCCCCTGGTATCGTTATGAGTCAGGCACCAGCCTGGCGGCGGGCGGCGTCTCCGGCACCCTCGCCCTGATGCAGGAATTCTTCGAGCAGCGTTTAGGGCGGACTAATAGCCCCGCCTTGATGAAGGCGCTGTTAATTAATGGGGCTCGCTCGGTTGGGTCACATTACTTCTTCAGCCCCCGCGGCGGTGTTAATTCCCAGGGGTGGGGATTGGTCAATTTACCCACCACGTTGCCAGGATCGCTGACCAATGCCAGTCCCACGACCAATGCCATGGTCATGATTGACCAAAATCCCGCCGACGCGTTGGCAACCGGCCAATCCCGCACCTATAAAATTTCGCTGTCGCCCTCCGCCCGGCGGGATCCCCTGCGCATCACGCTTGTCTGGACCGACCCTCCCGGCAATCCGGTTGCCGGCATTAAGCTCGTCAACAACCTGGATTTGGTTGTTACCAATCTCGACAACACGAACTTCGTTTACTACGGCAATGACATCGCTTCCCGCATGGAGTTTAACGAGGCGTGGGATACCAATCTGGTCGCCAACTTGGACATGGTGAACAATGTCGAGAATGTTTACCTTTCTCCATCCATGGGGATTGATTCTCAGCTCAGCGAGAACTACTCGATCACGGTGGTGGGACGCCGGGTGAACGTCAATGCCGTCACCGCGCAGACCAATAATGTTTGCCAGGATTATGCCCTGGTGATCTCCGGCGGCGATGGGCTCATTACCAATGCGATCAGCTTTGATGCCAGTTCCCCCGTGGTTGCCGATGACCAACCGCTGGTGACCATCATCACTAACAGCTTCACGGGTTCTCCGGACTTCGTTGGTGGCATCTTGTTTAATCAACGGGCCGGGGCCAGTCCGCAATTACTGGGCACGAATACCATGCCTATTTCCAATGCCGCTAATGCCGTTCTTACTTTCGGGGTGACCAATCAATGGCGCTTCTATGCGATCACCAACGATACGCCTTTTACCAACGCTGCCTTTTTGACCTTCCTACCTGCCAACCTTGCCGTGCCACGCGAGGGCGTGTTCCAGCCCAGCGCGGATCGTGCGGCGCGCCCGGAAGCCGACATTGACCTTTATGTTGCGCCGCCCAGCATCCCCAATAATGCGGCGCTGACAAACCTGGCTCCGGCGGTGGTGGACGCAGCTACCAAATCGCTTGGCCGGGGCGGTACGGAGACGATTGTCTATTCCAATGCCATCCCCGGCGTCTATTACCTTGCTGTGAAATCCGAAGACCAACAGGCCGCGGAATACGCGCTGTTGGGGGTCTTCAGCCGGAATCCGTTTAGCAGTGGCGACAGCAACGGCGTCCACATGATCGGCATTCCCACCCTGCAACCGATTCCGGATGGATCGCCGGAGTTGCCGGGCGTGGCCAGCATTCTAGGCATCGCCGTTGATAGCCTGATGGTGCGCCGGGTGATTGTGACCAATATTGTCAATCATGAACTGATCGGCGATTTGATCGCCGGGCTGAGTCATGGCGCCGATTATGCCGTTCTCAATAATCATACCTGCGTGCGGGAAGACGCTTCCGGCCCCTGTCAGGTCCTGACCAGTTATATCTTTGACGACAGCAGCGAACTGAATGTGGGGCCTGACCCCAATTTTCCTTACGTTAATCAATACGTGCAGCATACAGATGGCCCCGGCAGTTTGGATGCTTTCGCTGGAAAGGATGGCCAGGGCCAGTGGATGCTCACGATGGTGGATAACGCCACCAATCACATCGGCACCAATATTGCCCTGAGCATCTTTTTGGAACGCCAGGAAGACCTGACGGGCAATGGCGTTATCGCGACCATCCGAGCCGGAGCCTGTCGCAACGATTTTATTGAAGTGCCCGCCGATGCGATCAGTCTCACCGTCACCGTCGCGGTGGTTTCCGCTACGGGGCCGATTGACTACACCATTGAGGTTTGCCCGCTGGCGGGAGGAGGTTGCCAACAAACGGAGGTTACCAATGCGCTCGGCGGTGCCGTCACCATTGATCAAACCGATATCCCGCCGCTGCAGGCTGGCACCTATCGGGTGCGCGTCTGCAATCGAGCAACAACGGACATCACGGTGAATATCCGCGTGGTCCTGCGCTATTCTTCGCTCACCGTCCACCCTTTTGTCTCCACGAGCATTACCTCGGCCGTGCCCATTCTCGACGATGCGATCACCTTTGTCCACCTCACCAACGATACGCACGGCATCATTTCGTCGGTGGACGTCGGCCTGCTCATCAGCGACCCGCGTATCTCCGACCTCGCCATTACGCTCATCAGCCCTAACGGCACCCGGGTTTTGCTCTTCGAGAATCGGGGCGCCGACTCCCCGGATGGGATAGGCACCTTCAATCTTGGCACCAACTACTTCATGCGGCCATTCTACACCAACGACTTCGACCTTGCCCCGGTCGGTCTCTATACCACCGGTGCGGTGTTCCAGGGCTGGAGCGTGGTGAGCAATTTCGTGGAGGTCTTGGACGACTTCGCCTGCCTCTGCCTCAGCAATCATGTTTTGGGCCTCCTCGACGGGGCGGTTTCCAATGCTCTTCCTACCACCCGTTCTTTGCTGGCCACCAACGCCAGTCCCTATGCCCTGACGTTCAAAGTTAATCACCTGCCACGACTCGAAGGCATGGTCGCCTGGTGGCCGTTTGATACCGATGGGACCGATATCTTCGGCGGCTTCAATGGGTTCCTGTTGGGCAACACAGCTTTTTCCACCGGTCAAACCGCCTCATTTGCGGACGACTTTGATGGCACCGGACTCAACGCTATCTGGCAGCCTTCCTTGCCCGCCAGCGGCACGGGTGCTGGCGCAACGCCCGTCGTGGCTTACGCCGGTGCGCCCAGCTACACCTTTACGACTGTTGCTTCAAACACCGTTTTGCGAATGTCCAATACTCTCGGCCCCTGGCAGCGGCGCGGATGGAGTTCGGATACCATTTTCGTGGGGCAGGATTTTCGCTATGAAGTCCGTTTTAACACCCTGGCTCAGGGAGCGGGAATCAGCGCGGGCGGGTTTGTCGAAATCTGGGTGTTGGATGCGGCCAATCCCAATCGCTTCGATGTCCTTTCTCCTTTTGGCGGCGAATTTGGCACCAATCGCGTCCTGCTGGCGGGCAGCAGCATAGATAGCTCATTCAACACACTTGCCTTCAACTTCCAGGGTCATACTTGGTACCGGTTGGTGCTGTCCGCCGCACCCAATCAGGGCGTGCGCGCGGCGGTGCTGAATGACAGCGGCGTGGAACTGGCCGGGACTTCCTTCATTCACGGGGCGGCAGCTTTCGGATCCGGTTTCCGGATTGGCCTTTCCCAATTTGTGGCGGCGGGCGTCGTTCCCGCCCCAGTGGATGTGGCGTTGGATTCGATCCGGGTGACGAGCGGGTTGTCGGGCAAGGTCAATCAGGCCTGCTTTGGTGATGGTATCGCCACGCGCATGATCGTTCCACGCTGCCCCGAACTGGACCTCGGCTTGCGTCGCGGCTTTAGCATTGAAGGCTGGATTAACCCCGTCAACGTTGGTCGATCGGCGCCATTGGCAGAATGGTATGATCCCGTGCCGCCCACTAACCAACCCTCGACGGGAGTTCAATTCTGGCTGGCTCTGACTAATGGTGCTGGTTCACTTGGCGCGTTGATTTGGGACACCAATTCCCAGCCCCATGTGGTCTCGTCTCCGCCTGGAGTGATTACGAATTCCGGCTGGCAGCATGTCGCACTTACCTACGACACTAACAGCGGTCTAGCCGCCCTGTATGTCAACGGCCTCACCAACAACCAACCGCTGGTAGCCACCAACTTAGGTATTTTCGTGCCTCGCACTTCCGGTGATCTGTATTTCGGCTTCGACCCAACTGTCCTGCCTGTGCCGATCAACTATATTAACTTCCTCTCTCTCGCCGGGCTTAACCTGGCTGGTAGTGCCGGGCAAACTGGAGCCGTCTTGCGGCTCACCGCCGCGGCCGATAGTTTGGTAGGCGGAGCGTTTGCTTCCAAGAAGCAGTTGTGCGCCACCGGCTTCGATACGCGTTTTCAGTTCCAAATCACGAGCCCCGGGGCTCGTCCGGGAACCACTCCCGGCGGGGATGGATTCATGTTCACGGTGCAGAATCTCGGGCCCAATGATTCCGGCTGGCACCCGCCTCCCACGCCCGTCAACAATTACGTGGGTGTGTTCTTTAACACCTTCCTCAACTGGCCGGGCTGCACTAACTATACTGAGTGCGATGTCAGCTCTAACGCGGTCGGCATCGTTTCCAATGGATTGTACGTGGCCCAGACCGATTTGACTCCCTTGGGCATCAATCTGAAGGATGGTGCTGTCCACGCAGCCCATATCGCCTTTGATGGCGAAGCCTTGACGGTTTGGCTGGATGGCGTGATGGTGTTGACCAATGTGCCCGTGCCGGGACTGGCCACGGCTGTGGATGCTGCCGGCTACGCCTGGGTGGGATTTGGAGCGGGAACGGGCTGGGCGTGGGAAAACCATGATATCCTGAGCTGGACTTTTGGTGGCCCGACGCCAGGCACTTCGTTTGCCGGCGGACTGGATGAGTTTAGTGTCTATGGCCGCGCCCTTTCTCCCTGCGAGGTCAATGCCATTTACAACGCCGGCAGTCACGGCAAATATGGCACCAATGCGCTCATCTGCCCGGTTGTAACGGAAGTTACCTTGTCCAACAGTCTGTCGGGGACGCAGGTTTTCACTTTCACCAACGGACTGGACTGGGCTGTCAATGGTCCGCGTTGGGAAACCAATACCATTGCTTTTTCCTCCTCCACCAATCCAACGGCGATCACTCTCCGCGGGCTCAACCCATATGATTCGAATGATCCCAACGCCCCTAATAACCTCAATGTCATGGTGGACGATTTCGTCCTGTCTGAACTGGTCCCGCAAACATTTGATGGGTTACTGCACTTCTCTGAAAATACCAATCTGGCCACCATTCCGATCAAGTTTGCGCCCGCTCCGTTCTTGGCGTCAAACTTCCCGCCCGTGCTCGTTTTCTCCAATGATTTCGTTTGGGCTACGTCCGGCGTTTACCAGGCGGGCGAGATCATCGCCGGAAATCCGAACAGTCCCGGGGTCGGCCAACGGGACTGGACCGTTATAGCCAGTCCGGTTTCCGTCGTCAGCAATGCGTTCCTGGCTCCGACTCTGACCAACTGGCTGGCTATGGCGACCGGTGCCGTGCAGTGCTTGCTTCCGACCATCCCCGGGCATCGTTATGAGCTAAGCTACAATCTGCGTGGCCCCTGTGCTGTCGGTTGGTGGGATGGCTCGGTTGACCCGCTGAGCCGGCGTGCCCGCGATATTATTGGCGGCAATCATGGTGCATTCATCAATTCCGCCACCACGACACCCGCCGGATACGTCAACGACCGGAACGCTTCCGAAGCGCTCTGGTTCCCAGGCATTCCGTGGCCGACGACCAATTCCCCCTGGTATGCTTTTGCTCCCAAAATCGAGTTGGGTGATCCGGCCAACCTTCACTTCACCAACTCGTTCACCATCGAAGGCTGGATCAATTCTGTCCCACATCATACCAACGACATCGGGGTCTCCACTCTCCAACAGATATTTTTCCGGGGTGACTCCCGAGACTGCCGCGATCCATACTACCTGGCCTTGCAGTGGCACCGCACTTGGGAGTTCGATTTGATCTTTCATGTCGAAGGCGCCAATAGCCCCGGCTGCGGGGTATCGCTGATCACCACGAATCACCCGGTCAAAACCAACACCTGGATGCATGTGGCCGCCGTCTTCGAGGCCAATGTGCCATGGGCGCCCAACGCACCCTGGCCCACCAATGAGTTGCGCCTTTACCTCGATGGCCAACTGCTCACCAATGTTTTCCTTTCCGATCCGGCTTTGGGAGCGATCGAATCTTCTTTCACGGGCGAATCTCCCTTCGCGGATCTGGCTGCGTCCTACCAACCCGGCATCACCATTGGCAATAGCAGCCGCTACGACAACTACGAACCTTTCTGCGGATATATTGATGAGCTGTCAGTTTACGCGCGTGCCCTCACTGCCCCAGAAATCGTTGCTATTGCCGCCGCGGGAACTGTCGGCAAGGCCGATCTTTCCGTCCCGGTGGCCCAAAGCCTGGCCCGGGTTAACGTGTCCGTGGACGGCAAACAACTTGGAATTGGCTATGGCGACAATTCCCGCTGGAGCAATCACACATTGGAGTTCACCGCGTTGGGGACGAACGCGATTCTCACTCTGCAAAGCCTCCTCCCGGGGACTTTGTTGGCTGACGTGACGCTCACTGAATTAGCTCCGGAACTATACTACTTGCCCGAGGAATCATTGGCCGATCTCGCGGGTGAAGACATGTTCGGCATTTGGACGCTAGAGATTTGGGACAATCGGATGGGGCCAGGAACCAACAATGCGCAGTTGGTCGACTGGGTGCTCAACCTTGGTTTGGCCCCGAGCAATCCGCCCCCGGTCATTACTCTCGCCCATGGGCTGCCTTATACGAACTCCTTGCCGGCCCACGGCATTCAGTATTTTGTGATTCCAACACCACAGTGGGCGCTGCTGGCAACCAATGTTTTGCAATTCGCGCAGCAAGTCCGCACGGGTAATCCGCTGCCGCTTACCGTTCTCTTTAATCAAACCAACTTTCCTGCGCCCGGAGACTTCCCGTTGTTGGGGCCGCTGGTATCGGCCGGGGTCGCCACTCTGAACTCCAACAGCACGCCGCTCTTGATACCCGGCCAGACTTACTATCTCGCCGTGACTAACCCCAATCCCGTCGGCATCACCTTCGCTCTCGGAGTCTGGTTTGACATCACCACTCTTCCCAACTGTCAACTGGTCGTTTCCAACCTCGTCAGCCCGGCAGGCATTCCGCGCTACTTCCAGTTTGATGTTCTTCCGAATGCTGCCACCCCCGGTCTGCCACCCGAATCGGTGGCGTTCTGGCTCTCGGGTGCCGATTGCAATCTTAAAGTGGTCTTGAGCGAACACTTGCCGTTGCCAGATCTCAATCATTATGACTACATCAGCCAGCAGCCTTGCACGAACATTCAGGTAATCATGCTGGTCACTAACTACACGCCTTTCCCCATCCAAACCAATCGCTGGTACGTCGGCGTCTTTAATACTGGTCCCACCAACATGTTCGTTGACGTCCAGGCCTGCTACACTACCAATTCTCCGGTTATTATTCCTCTGACCAACGGGGTTCCTTTCGTCGTTCCTTTCACCAATAGCCTGTTTGCCGCTCCTCCTGGGCCACCTCGTTGGTTCTTCTTCGAGTTCCAGGTTACCAATTCCGTCCCCGGAGTTCTGTTTGAACTCTACAATCTCTCCGGCGATGCTGATCTGCTGCTCCAGCAGAATGTGCCGCCCACGATGGCACCGTATTTCAGCAGCAGTTTCTTCTCGGGACGCAACGCTGAACAGATTGTCGTGCGCACTTCTGCGACGCGCCCGGCTTCCACTGCCTTCTCCGATTTGCGTGGCCACTGGTACTTGGGTGTTTATAACTACGAAGATGCAAATGTGACCTATACCATCCGTGCAATGTTGCCCAACGACGATGGTCTCCTGTCTAGTGCGCTGCCGCTCCGCCTTTCGGTCACTTCTCTGGCATTCCCCCGCGGCCTGGTGCTGAGTTGGAACTCGGTCGTTGGCGAGCGCTACATCGTCCAATACACGCCCAGCATTGCCGCTCCAGTCATTTGGACCAATGTGGGAGCGGTCACTGCTACTACCACGTTGACCACCTTCGAGGTGCTTCCGATCAAGACCGGCGGTTTCTACCGTGTAGTCCAGATTTTCGACTTCCAACCGCGGCTTAAAATACAACTTTCCACCACCAACCAGGTTCGTATTTCGTGGCCCACCCTTTTCTCTGGATACACGCTCCAGTACAAACTGGGACTCTTCGGAACGTGGACTAATGTTGCCTTTCCACCGGCAACCGGTGTATTCACGATCGGGGACGAGTTTGTGGTCTATGACCCCATCGGCCCTGTGCCCAAATACTACCGGTTAATCAAATAGCACTTTGGACTTGTCTTCGTTTCAGGGTTGCGCGACAACATTTCAGGAAGACTGGTGAAACACAGAGTGTGATATGAGATTCTTGCTTTCTATTGTGATGCTGGCAGTTGTCTGTTCGGCCCGAGCCCAAGGAACTTCCCAGGCAATCCTAGGATATACTAACGCCATTGTGGGCCTTTTCAGCGGAACCGCCGGTTGGACTTTCCAAGTCACCAACGCAGTAACCGTCACTGAACTGGGATGCCTGGCCAATTTTTTTGTCAATAATCCTACCGCTAATCAAGTGCAGGTAGGGCTTTGGGCGTCAGATCACTCACTTTTGGCTTCCAGCAGCATTTCTCCCACGAATGCACAGGTGGAGCTTTCACTTTATGACTCCATTGCTCCAGTGTTGCTAACTCCCGGTCAGCCCTACTATATCGGAGTTTATTACCCGGGGGGCCTTGTTGGTCTGGATGTCGTCACCCCGACAATCGGAGGCCTTGTCTTCGCTTCCACGCACATCGTCTCTCTCGCGGCTGCCTATAGCCCAGGCGGTTTCAGTTGGCCCGCCATGGAAGCGGGGACCATAGGTGCAGCCTACCTTGGCCCCAACTTCCGCTATGTCCCGGAACCTTCCAGCATCGTGCTTTTCGGATTGGGAGTCTTGTGGTTAGCAATTCGACGCGGCTTTAAACTGCTCTAATCCTGTCATGGAGATTGCGCATTTGGGCGTAAGCGGTCATTCTGTCCTACCGTAACCGGGCGCCTCGTGGCCATCTGAGGGCCGATTTAGAATGCTTTGCTGCCATTTTCCACCCCAATGGATTGGCCGGTTCGTTCTTCTTCATCCTTGCTAAAACTGGTAGTGTCCTAAAATTCTGCAAAAAGCAGCGGGTCATGGTAAGCCACTGGGGTGAATAGAGGCCCCAGAAACGAAAGGCAAAGAACCATGACCCGAAAGGTTGAAAAGAACGTAAAGACAGTAGCATTGGAGTTGGATGAAGTGAAGCAGGCCTTATACCATTTCCTGTTAGTAGTTGCATTGTATTGAGAGGCATGGCAAGAACAGTCATGCCGAAACGATTTCATCTGAACCGGCCCGACCTTGCGCAAGCCGTGGCGGCGGCGCTGCCGGGTTGCAAGG
>Ga0209718_1000188_pt1 | contig 88692 bp, 75 predicted proteins | sample AD_JPNAS1_MetaG_FD_184420 | JGI IMG/M metagenome (GOLD analysis project Ga0209718, IMG submission 184420) | Active sludge microbial communities of municipal wastewater-treating anaerobic digesters from Japan - AD_JPNAS1_MetaG (SPAdes) (version 2) | ecosystem: Engineered > Bioreactor > Anaerobic...
GCACTTTGCACATGGCGCAAATGAGCTGTGAAAGACATTTTATACGGGCAAGATTCATAGAAGGTCTGAAATGGGTTAGGAGAACAGATAATAAATCGTTACTTTTGTGGCGACCTCGGGTTTCGTAATACATTGATTATAAGCTTTGGTTACACTTATAAAGATACGAAAATTCGAGGTCTTTTGCAATTTATTTACCTGATATTCAGGTGTTTATGTGAATATTTTTGAAAAATTGTCATGTACTAAACAATATTTTACAAAAAGATGGAAGCGCGGTTGTTCTTGAATTTCTGGATTTCTACCATGGCAACAGCACAATTAAAGGCGGCAGCCTCAGGTATATTATTTTTGACAGCAGGTTCACCAATTATGAAAACCTGAGAAAACTTGATCAGGCAGAGATTAAATTTATAACTATCCGCCGAAGAGGGGAAATTATGCTTGAAAGAATAGCGGGTCTGCCCTCAGCTGGTTGGAAAAAAGTGAGTGTGGAGTGTGCCGGTAACAAGCACAGGATATTGCGTGTTTATGATGAACAGGTTTTCCTTAAAGAATATGGCAAAGATATAAGGCAGATTACAATAACCGGTAATGGGAAGATAAAACCGGCTGTTATAATCACAAATGATTTTGACCTGTCAATCGAAAAGGTTATCAGAAAATATGCACGTCGCTGGCTTGTTGAAAAATCGATTTCCGAACAGATTGTTTTTTTTCACCTTAACATGGTCTCTTCTTCCATGGTCATTAAGGTCGATTTTGATCTGACAATGTCTATACTGGCACACAACCTGTACCGGCTACTGGCTTTAGAACTGGAACGATACTCAAACCTGTCGATTCAAAGTCTCTATGATAAATTCGTTTTAAATGGCGCTGATATTATGAAAATACAATCACGGTACAGCTTAAAAAGAAAAGAAATCTTCCTCTTATTCTTGAAGTGATGAAAAAATATTCACGTCAGAAATATCCCTGGTTTAATAATATAAATGTTATCTTTGAAGGAGCAACTTATTCGTAGTTTACGGTAAGTTGTTTACCGTGAAAATCTGTGATAATGATAAATGAAATAGCAGAAATAAGGAATGCATTTGATAATATCTCAAAATATTTCTGGCGTCATAAAGAATATGTAAACAGGTTAAATGTATTTCCTGTTCCTGATGGCGACACCGGCCTGAATATAGCTCTGACTATTCAGGGAGCGCTTGCAAACACTCCTGATAATCTCCCCGATAATATATTGCCGGGAGAATACCTGAAGCTTATATCCGATAATATGCTGATTAACAGCCGCGGCTGCTCGGGAGTAATACTATCGCTTTTCTTTGAAGGGATGACTGAAGTTATGGCGAGCAATGACTTTTCAAAAGAAAATATACTTAAGGCGATTGAAAATGGTTGTTTGGCTGCGTACCACGGGACAGATAATCCAAGGGAAGGAACAATGCTCACTCTTATGTCAGAATTTAAAAAAAAATTTTCTGAAATAATGCCGGCTAAAGAGAATCCTGTTGAAATAATTATAGATTGTATCCCGCATCTTAAAGACGTGCTTGACAAGACTCCCGATATGCTTCCTGTACTGAAACAGGCAGGTGTTGTGGATTCAGGAGGCGCCGGATTCTTAATATTGCTTGAAGGCCTCGAAAGAGAATTCAATTCAAGAAAAGTCCCTGAAACACTGCCATTATTTGCTGCTTTGAAGATAAACAGTGTGGTTAAGAAACTTCTTGTTAAAAGATCTTTACGTAAAAAGCGAAGCATCACCGGAACTCTTGTCCAGAATCTTGGAGCCGGTAATATTTCAAATGCCAGGCTGCATAATATAGTTCATAATGTCCAGCAGTACCTTAAAAACAGAACTCATAATCATAGTAACAGATATCCGGCAAGAGAAGCCCTCATAAAGAATACTAAGGAATTTGAGTCTTCATGGAATCCGGATATCAGTTACAGGTATTGTACGGAACTGATTGTCAGTTCCGATAATGATATTGACAGCCAGGCGCTTAAGGAACAGATTATGAACTATGGCGACAGTCTTATCATTTCAGGCAAGGGTAAAACATATAAAATACATATTCATACAAATAAACCTGAATCAGTAATTAAAGACATCTCTTTATTCGGAAATATAATATTCAGGAAAGTGGATGATATGAAAAAACAACACCGGAACTTTATAAGTTATGACTCAATTGAATATGAAAAAGAGCAAAGCGTTTTCTGTATCGTTTCCGGCGAAGGCTTTAAGAAAATCCTTGAAAGCCTTGGAGCTGACTACGTGTATGATTACGGGAAACGAAAGCCTTCTGTTAAAAAGCTCGTCGATCTTCTTAACAGCCTGAAATCAAAAAACATAATTGCAGCTCCTGATGACGGGGATATTTTAATGTCGCTGAAATATGCCGCTTCTCTTTGTAAGGCAAATGTATTCATCGTCGAATCAAAAAACGCCATATCACTTATTAGCATGCTTATGGGGAAGACAGATGAAATAAATAAAACAAACTTTCTTTTCAGGGACAGGATAAACAATATAAAGCATTTCATGGTATCAAAAGCTGCAAAGGAATCTTCGGTTGATGGAGTTGCCATAAAAAAGGGGGATTATTTTATAATAAGCGGCGGTAAAATTTTTCTTTCTGGAAAAGAGTTAATAAATGTTGCAGCAGAGGCAATAAATAAACTTCTTATTGATGAATCCATTATCACTGTTTACAAGGGATTACATGTAAAAGGAAATAGACTGGCAGCCGGACTTAAAATTAAATTTCCAGGGCTCGATGTTGAGGAATATTATGGAGGTCAGACTCAATATCATTATTATATAACATTAGAATAGGAGGAAGTTATGAATAAGCGTATTATGATTATTTCCGCTGATAACCTTGGAATTGGTATCGACCAGGTGCCATATCAGCGCTTTGAGTATTTAAAATACCCGGTTCTTATCGGGGAGAAGGAATACCGTGAATCGGAGACTTACTCAGCCTCATGGCTTTTAGAAAGATTTGTTAAAGAAAAAATCACTGCAAAAAGCAGTTCCCTGTCACGGGCTGAAATGACAGACCTGATTGAAAAAAATGTAAACAATTATGATCTCATTATCCAGGTTGTGATGGGCAGTAATATGTCGGCGGCTACTTTTAATATTGCCGAGGAAGTGAAAGAAAAATTTAAGGATCTGATACCTGTTATCAATATTGACTCGCGTCAGGTTGTTGGCGGAATAGGAGCAGTTCTTTTAAGGCTTATAGATATTATAAAAACAACCGATGATGATGAGACAATCAAAAAACAAGCAGGGGAATTGGTTACCAATACTTTTTCCTATTATGTAACTCCCGACTTAAACTATCTTAACAGGGGAGGCAGAATAGGAAAGGCAAAGGCTCTGCTAGGATCAGTATTAAGGGTGCTCCCGGTTATAGGACTCATGGGCGATGACCCGGAAGGCGAAATTGTTCCTTTAGGGCAGGGACGTACATATAAACAGGTAAATTCTCTGATTATCAATTCTATCAGGGAAAAAATGAATGAAAATAAGGCAGAAGATATTACAGTTGCAATCATTTCCGGCGATGAAAGTAACAGGGATGCAATTGACAGCCTTAAAAAAGAATTTGAAAGTTCCATACCCTGTAAAAAACTTGTTTACGGTAAGCTGCATCTCGTGGAAGCAATTTATATGGGACCTGGCGGGTACGGAATTTCAGTTTGCATGAAATAATACTTAAAACATTTAAAAATGAATCCGGCGTTATTGTATTTCATTACATTTACAGCAGGCTACCTTTGCGGTTCGGTTATGAACGCTCAGATCATCACAAGATTTGTCAAAGGTATTGATATCCGCGGTATCGGCAATAATAACCCGGGCGCCGCAAATACATTTAAAAACGTCGGGCCTTTCTGGGGCATTCTTGCCGGCATTCTCGATGCTCTCAAGTCACTGGCGCCATTACTTATCGGCTATTACGTATTTAAACTTCAGCCTGTTGCTCTTGGCTTCATGGGATTCGGGGCCGTTATCGGACACGGACATCCTTTGTACTTCGGATTCAGGGGCGGCAGAGCTGCTGCAACTCTCATGGGTGTATTCTTGTTTTTTATCCCCCTCGAATTGCTGGCAGGATTAATTATTTCCCCGGTCATAGTTTATACATTCATTAAAACCGACAGATCGTACTGGACACCTTTCGGGATCATCGCCATAAGCGCTCTGATGGCATTATTCACAAATCATCCTGTTGAAATAAAAATTATTGTTTTTGCAGTTGCAATACTCGGGCTTTTTCTTAACAGGTTTTATCTTCCTGAAATGGCAAAGAACCTGAAGAATAAAACCAAAAAGTAAACTATTTCTTATATATTGATTTTCTGACAGTTAATAAAATTCCTTTAATAATCCCGAGTTTTGCTAATTTTTATACTGTTAATCAAGTTTGATCACATCCTTCGTCTTCCTTGGACGCCCCCTTTTCTTCTCCGTCTTCTTCTTTGACATATCGCAGCCCTCAGGTATCTTGAAGCCAAAGGCATGGCAGATATCAATCTGACCACCGATAAAGGGAGTGATGAACTTAGCCTTTCCTCTGTGCTCAATGCATCGGATGGATCTCATCTCATCAATAACTTCCAGGGAGGAGGTGAAGCGATCTTTCAGTTGGGTTGTCTTCCAGATGTTCCGCAGATAGGAACTTATTATTGTGATTTTTTCAGGCGGGATCCTGGTAATTTCCGAGATTCTGGTCTGAGCCTCGGGGGTAACATTTTCACAATAAAGTTCACAGTTGAAACAGGCTATTCCACAGGGAGCTACGATTTGTTTTTTCATTTCAAATTGTTTTCCTTTGATTTCCATTACACAACTTTATTATCTTTTACTATTACTGTTGTCTGCCAATGGTCTGACCTCATGTAATAAGGTTACCAACATTTTTCCAGGCTCTTCCAGTGGTATCAAATGTCCTGAATTTTCAAACCATATGGCACGCTTTAGTGGAGCTTTAACTCTATGTATCCAATCCAGTACGGGTTCTGCCGGGGTGGTAAAATCGTGTCTTCCCATAAACATGAATACCGGTATTGGAAATTTATCGACGTGTTTAAAATCGACTTTCAATAGTTCGGGCAAAATCTTTGGGATCGTAAAAAGAGCACCGCCATCAATAGCTTCTCTTTCCAGGGATGAATAATCCGGCGATAGAAGCGGAGCATAATAGTAAAATTTTGGAACCTTGCGATACGCCGTGAAGCCCCCATAATACTGAGCCCATTTTCTGACAATACTAATACGGCCATCGGTAACCGGATTGTCTCCCGGGTATGGTGCAACAGATTCCATTTCTTTTATTGCAGTGCTATCATTGCTTCTTCTGGCTTGATTCAAACCAAATTCAAAGCATAAACGTTCATTGTCCATGAAATTGATTACCTGGCCTAGACCAACATAAGCATAATACAAATCCGGTCTTTTCAAGACTGCATTCATGGACACTACAGTTCCCCAGCTATGTGCCATGAGTATTACTTTCTCCTTGCAATACCGCTGCCTTATTGAATCTGTCAATGCAATCAAATCGTTGACAAACCATTCAATGGTCATCGTATTAGATAGCAGTGTCGTATCATTTCGTAAGTATGTTTTCCCTGCACCTCGCTGGTCATAGTTCACCATAGTGAAAAATTCCTCCAGAGGTCTCTGATACATCCACATAACCGGAGACATTGGTGATGAAGGGCCGCCATGCACAAAAATTATTACAGGATTATCCCTGTCATTACCCCTTGTGTATACAGATTGGTTGATCCCCCCAATGGCCAGTTCAAAATTTTCCCATATTCCCTTTGGAGTGACAATAGAGTCCAGGTCTCTAATACTTTCTTTCGCCAGAATGTATTCCAAGTCCTGGCCATTGGCATACGGTGTACTATAATAATCCAGGAATCTTTGCAATTCTGTTATTCGGTTGCTATTAATGATTTTTTGGTAATAGCCTGGGGTTACTTCTATTTTCCTGTCTTTGATCAATTGCAGATTTTCCAGACTGAGTGCCCATCTTTTGCAAACATCTTCTGTAATCTGGACAGAATGATCAGCATCAAACATCCTTTCAGGGATCAGTATTTGAACATCGTAGTTTTCCAATTCTCTTATAAGCCTTGACATGTGGTCTACACCAAAAACAAAAACCACCCTGCCGACATCATGCAGGGAACTCATTCCGTTTTTCACTATGGCCCTGTTTCTTTCACGCCAGAAACCATGTGCCCTGTTTGCGATAGAATCGCTGATGATCATTTCATAAACCTGGTCAATCGTCTTCAGGGTGCTTTTACTGTGAATATGGTCGTATAGCGATGGTAATCCGGAATTCTCATAGGTATTTGCCCAACTTGCAACTTTGTTTATTTCATCTTTGATCTTCCGAGGATAGTGCCGTTCAGCTTCCTGCTGTAAAATAAAATCGGCCCGCCAGTCAACCGGGACGAATTGGTAACCCACCACCGGCGCCATCTGGGCAAGCATGGCCGCCTCGGGAGGAAAATATCCTTCAAAAACCGAGTTGTATGCATCAGGGGTTATTTCCCCGCAGACTATGTCGGGTTTAATCTTTTGAATTTGAGCCATCAGATCGGTCAGGGAGTAATGATATTCCTGATTCAGGTGCATGGCATGAACACTGCCTATTAAATAAACCTCGGTTTGTTTTTGAGCGTATACCAAACAGGAACTGGATAAAAAAAACCAGAAAATCAATTTTTTCATATCTGCCTAAATGAATAAAAAGGAGTTTTACTGCATCGAATTCACTTTAAATGTATGAATTATTTGTTATCTGGCAGTTCTTTCCTACGACAAAACCGAAAGTGATAAACAACAAGATGCCAGATGAGTGAACGTCAAATGAAATCTTCTGGGCTAAATGTTGTATTTTTGTTACCAAATTAGAAGCAGTGAAAACCATCCAATACATCCTTTTTGACTTTGACGGGACCCTGGCCGATACCTTTGACCTGGTCTTTACCCTGTACAACAGCATTGCCGGCGAATATGGCTGTAAGCCCCTGAAACCGGAAGACAGACAAATCATTGCCGCTGGGAAACCGCAGGATTTGCTCAGACAATACAACATGTCTGCCCACAAACTCGGCCTGATAACAATCCGCATAAGGAAAGAGATCCTTAGTCATGTACCGCAAATGAAGCCCTTTGAGGGTATGAAAGAGGTCCTCACAACGCTTAGAGACAAGGATTACCGGCTGGGAATCATAACTTCCAACGCCAGGCCCAACGTGGTCCTGTTCCTGGAAAACAACGGCATGAATAGTCTGTTTGACTTCGTTTACAGCGGGAAGAGTCTTTTTGGAAAAGACAAGGTATTCAAAAGAATGTTAGCCAATAAGAAAATTCATCCCGCCTCGGCCATTTATGTCGGGGACGAGACGCGGGATATAGAAGCCTGCCGGAAAGTGGGCATACCCATTGTGTCGGTCACCTGGGGCATGAACAACCGGGAAATCCTCTCTACCTTGAATCCGGATCAGATGGCCCATACGCCGCAAGAGATTATCAGGTGTATAGCCGCGCTCTCTTGATGTATTAAGCCGTAAAGCAGCGATTTTGAGGGGGAGGTGGTAAGTACCTCCCCCGGTTGTACAATTGCTGGCGCAACTGCTGGTACAATTGCTGGGTTCTTCGTCAATTTTGGTGCAATCTAACCCGTCAAGGAAGCTACCATTTTTATCTCAATGAGCCTATTGCCGGCTCTTCCGTACATGCCTCTTTTTAGCGCTTTCAACTTATTGTTCAATCCCTCGGCCAGTCCATTATTGTAGGGATATAAAATAGCGTTTTTAACAGCATCTATATCCTTTATAAGCCCTGTTGCAAACGTTCTTAAATGAGCAAAAGATTCATTTTTATATTTTTCTATCCAGGCGACAATATCCGATATTGAATTTCCAGCAATCACGGCCTTGAAAGACACACAGAACTCACGTAGTTTTAAAAGGGTGCTTGATGACTGTATAATTTCATTCATTTGTATATTCTCTTTGCTGCATTGGCCAGTCTTTTTATTTATTCCCCATTCCGGATTGGCAATGTAAATATTGAGCTTATATGAAGACAGCGCTTTGAGTACAGATTTTGTTCTGTCATAACCTGTACTGTCTACTCGACTGTTTCTTGTGGCTTTTCCTTTGAATGTCTTATATTCAGGGAATACGGTTCTCATCCAATTCAGGAATGCGATATAGGAACAGCACAGACCGGCATTTACGGAATTTCTATAGATTTCACTGATACGGGCTTTATTATGGATCCCGTTCTGGACAATGGGCAGGAACAATGAATAATCATTCCTAAAAGCAATCTTATTACCTTGTGGCTCGTTCAATGACAAATATTTACGCACTAAGCCCCTTGATATATGAAGATGCCTGACTATTTCACGCTCGGAATAATTTTCTTTATTTAGCTTTTGGACCTGTTTAAATAGATATCTTTGTTTTTCCGAAGGGGGCCTTGAAGATAATTGTACAGGTTCCGGATTATCTATCGTTGGGTATGATGAAACGGGGGGTGGCAAAGGCTCACTTATCTGCTTGGATAGTTCATCCTTTATTTGATTAAATGATTTTTTTAGTTGTGCTTCCATATGTTCTCCACAATTCTTGACAAGATGGAATTTATCCGCAATTTGAGCCGCTTCCGGTATTCCTTGCTTAATTGCATTTGCATATGCAGAAGACCTATCACGGGAAACTGTCTGAACATTTGGATAGGCTTTCAACGCTGTTGCAACATGATCCGTTTCTCTGCTATTTATTAGTGCAATCGTTTTGCTTGTGTCGGCATCAATGATGATGGTGCCATACTTGTTGCCTTTCCTATATGCAAAATCATCTATGCAGATGTGTTTGACCGATGCTTTGTTAACCTTGATCTCAATTGATTTGATTAACCTTAGACACGTGGATGCGCTTTGTGACATCCCCATTGAGGAAACTATTAAGGCTCCCTTCGTCGCAGACATTTCTATCAGGATTGATTGTAATTTTGATTTTGCAACAATGGTTTTTCTGGAATATCTTTCTGCAATTCCAGTTGGCTGTTCTGAAAATACAATTTGGCGGCACTTAAGATTTCGGCATCTGAATTTTCTTGCTAATAGTCTTATGTTCATCCGTTTTCCATGAATTGGCAAATCCATTAGTTGGCGTTCATAAGTTGAATGAACAGAATGACTCTTCTTTCCGCATAAGGGACATCTTGCATAGGACAGTGTTAGTCTTGCTGTAACATCCACAGTCTCGTTATTAATATATCCTTCAATGAATCTTATTTGCTTATATCCTGTCACACCTCGTAGGATTTTGTCTTTGAGAAAAATATTGGTATTCTTGTTTTCGTTAGCAGTTTTGAGCATGTTTAAAGTACTTATATTCAGCACTTTAAGTTAATAACAATATCTCGAATTTGCAAGTTTATTTTATTGATATTCAGCGTTTTAAGCTAATTTTTTAGCCTTTTTGGGAACACCTTCTCATGCACCGAAATTGACGAAGAACCAATTGCTGGGGTAATTACTGGTACAATTCGCGGTACCGTTGCAGGGAATCTTCCAGGATTTCAAGGGCATGGATCCTGTCTGCGAATTCTTCTACCAGGACTGTCTTGTTTTCCAGGCGTTTGTACTCTTCAAAGAATTGCTTGAGTTCGGAATCAAAAATGGGAGGCATGCCTTTGATTTCTTCTAAATGGCTGACGCTTTTGTCGTGACATGCCACCGAAATGAGTTTATCATCGGGCTTGCCCTGGTCAATCATCTGCATCACACCAATGATTTTAACCCTGACTATACAAAGGGGCTGGATGGGAATCTGTGACAGTACCAGAACGTCCAGCGGGTCATCGTCTTTGGCAAAGGTCCGGGGTATGAAACCGTAATTGGCCGGATAATATACGGCTGAATACAATACCCTGTCCAGCCGCAACAGGCCGGTTACCTTGTCCAGTTCGTACTTTGCGCGGCTTCCATTGCTGATTTCAATGAGCGCATTGACCTCGAATCCTTCAAGATCGGGTTCAACACTGTGCCATGGATTGTGAACCATCATAACATACAATTCAGGTTTGTGGAATAAAGTTATAACTTTTCTCTGTCTTTTTGAAAACTACTTTTCGTACAGGGTGGTTCAATTGACAAAAAATCCCATCCCGTCAAGCATTTTTATCAGCTTGAGTGAGTACCCTTCATCGGCCAGCGGCCAACGTACATTGTTGCGGTAAAGCAATAAGGTAGTGTAGCTGTTGTCATCGGGAACGGGTACTTTTTCCGTATCAATGCCATAGTGGAGCAAGCCCCCCAGGTATTCGCTCATGGCAGGATTCTTCATCATTTCATTAAAGCGCTGCCTGAAGCGCTCATCGGAAACCAGCTCAATATCAAAGCCATACTCCTTCATCGCGAAGATCATGCTTGCCATGTCAAGCCGGTTGTTGTTGTAGGCGTGCAACAGTACCACTTCTGAAGGTGTTTTGGAAAGTACGTGTACGGCACGGGCCACGCAGTCAATGGGAGATACCTCGGTGGGAGCAATGAGCCCGCTCAATGGGAACATGCCCAGCATTTTGTAGGATTTGAGGGTATTGATAAAAGCGTTACTGTTGAAATTGATTTGGAATTCCCCGTCCGAATGGCGTCCCATCAGGTTCCCCACCCTCATGACTTTGCCGTTCATGCCACCTGCTATGGCTTCCAGAACAATCCTTTCTGAAAGGAATTTACTCCTGACATATGGATTGTCTATTTCCTGTCCTATGTACAACGAACCCTCGTCCAGGGCTTTGTCCCCGGCCTGATCCCTGTAACGCATGCCGCTAACGCTGACTGTGGATATATGGATTAGCCGGGCATTGTCACTACGGCAGAAATCCACCAGGTTAGAGACCCCCTTTACATTGATCTTTTCCAGTTCATCCCCTGCTGCATAATGTTTTACAACCGCGGCACAGTTGTAAACGGTTCCTATGCCCAGTCCTTTAAGGGATTCTAAAGTTCCTTTGTTGGTGATGTCCAGGTCTACCGGAATGATGCGTTTGCCAAATAGCGAGTCATAAGTATCTGAAAAATAATACATCAACTGTGATTTCAGGCGTCTTTCAGGTGTCAGTGTACCCTTTGACCGGACCATGCAATAGATCACGTTATCTTCTTCTTCTATCAGTTCTTTGAGCAGATGCATCCCCAGGTAACCAGTAGCCCCGGTAAGGAGCACATCACCCGTTGGCAAAGGACGGTAGCCGTCCCAGAGATTTGGGCGCGCCTTATCCAGCAGTTTGTTGATGGCCGAGTAATCGTAATCGGCAATATTCTTTTTCCCATCCTGTTCTTTCTTTTTGGCTTTTTCCTGTTCCGATTCTGTTAAAAACCGGGCAATAGCCTGTGGCGTCTTGTGTTCAAACAATTCCCCGTATTGGATGTCATAGCCCAGGTTGATGATGCGGATGATGGCCTTGATGGCCGACATGGAAGTCCCGCCGATGCGGAAGAAATCGTCAAGGATCCCCACTTTTTCCAGTTGCAGAATTTCCTCATAGATGCTACACAGGTCTTCTTCCAGTTTGTTTGTGGGAGCAACATAGGGCTGGATCCTGGCCATTTGCGGAAGGGGAAGCAGTTTGCGGTTCACCTTGCCATTGGGTGTCAGGGGGAAGGAATTCATTTCCATGTAAGCCGAGGGAACCATGTAGGCGGTCAGTCCCGTGCGCAGCCAGGCATCTAATGTGGCCTGGTCAACTTTTCCATAAGGTTCCACAATGTAATACCCCACCAGCTGCTGCTCACCGCCAATTTCCTTCACATCGGCCACGGCGGCTGCTATACCCACGGTTTTTGCCATCATGGCTTCTATCTCTCCCAGTTCGATCCGGAATCCGCGTAACTTGATCTGGGTATCTATGCGGCCCATATATTCCATCTCTCCGCTGTTGTTCCAGCATACCAGGTCGCCGGTCCTGTAGAGTTTACTGTTTTCGGGCCCGGTGGCGTACGGGTTGTTTACAAACCGCTCTGCCGTCAGGTCGTCTCGTTTCCAGTAACCCATGGCTATCTGTGTGCCGGCCAGGCACAATTCCCCGGGAATCCCGGGGGGCAATAATTGCAAGTTGTTATCCAGTACATAAGACCAGGAGTTGGGTACCGGTTTGCCAATGGGAATGTTGTGGGTATCCTTTTCCTGGTTTACTTTATGATAACTGGAGCAAACGGTGAATTCGGTAGGTCCGTAACCATTTATTATCTGTACGTTACGTTTTTTTAGCTGAACCATTTTTTCGCCTCCCATAACGATGTAGCGTAAAGGCAGTTCAAACTGGTTGACCAGTTCCATACCAAACTGTGTGCTGAATGATCCCCCCGTAATTTGGTTGTGAATGGTGTATTTATAAAGATCTACCATGTTCTGGCGAATCTCTTCCCAGAGTATGTGTACGGTCCCTCCGGCTGCCAGCGGGCCAAACAGGTCGTCTACAGACGCATCAAAACTAAAGCTGGGATGGCAGATATTGTTATCGGAAGACGTCATCTCAAAATCGTGCATCTGCCAGTGAACTTTAGCAGCCAGTGATCTGTGACGGATCATCACCCCTTTTGGTTTTCCGGTTGAACCTGAAGTGTAGATCATATACGCAAGATCTTCAGGTTTAGGTGGTTGTATTTCACATTTTGCAAAGGCTGTGAAGTCAAATTCATCTACAAAGAGTACCTGGTTAACCTCAAAATTCCCGGCCTGCTGCTTTGACCGGTACAGTTCACGCTGGGTGACCAGCACTTTTGATTCGCTGTTTTCGAGCATGTAGAGCAACCGGTCATTGGGGTATTCGCTGTCCATGGGAATATATGCCCCGCCGGCTTTCTGAATGGCCAGGATGCTGACAACAAATTCTTTGCAACGTATGAGCATAACGGCAACAAAGGTGCCTGGAACCACTCCCAGGGTAGCCAGTTCAGAGGCCAGGCTATCCGACCAGGCATCCAGCTGCTTATAGGTCAGTGAGCCCTGTTTATCGGTCACAGCTATATTGTCCGGATATTTGCGCACATTTTCCCGGAACAGGTCAATGAACGTCTTAGTAGTGTCGTAAGGAAGGTATGCCCCGCGGGAATATTGAAGGACCAGCGCCCGTTCCCGGTCGTCCATCAGCTCCAGTTCCGAAGTAAGTGTTACAGGCTGTCTGGCGGCCTGCAAAGCAATATTCCTGTAGAGCGACAGAAAACGCCCGACGTCTTCCTTCGCGTATTTTAGAACATCGTACTGAACTGACAGTTTGTACCCCCGGTCACACGGCTCTGCGACTATTCCAAAGGGGAATTTTGCGCTTTCAAGGTCCAGGAAGATAATATCCAGGGGAACGTTGTCCAGAGACATTTCTATTCCCAGGCCGCCCTCATAGACGTAATTGATTTGCGGGATGATGCCGTATTTTTCTACCATCCTGGTAAAGGGGAAGATATCATGTTCCATGGTACTGAATACCTGCTCCTGGAGGTCTTTGGCAAATTCCACAAATTTACGGGGCGTTATTTTGGTCTTTACTGGCAGCGTTTTAACAAACATGCCTACGGTCCGGTCAAGGCGGGCATCTGCACGTCCGCCGGAAGAGATGGTCAATACAACGTCTTGCTCGCGGGTGAAGCGTTGTACGGCCTGGCACAGCACCGACAGGAAGAAGGTATTGGCTGTTACGCCGTAATCCTTACAGAATGCGTCGATTTCTTTTCCAGGTAAGATTTCTTCACAACTTCCCTTTTCCCTGGTTTCCGGAATTCTGGTTGATGGCGGGATAACAGACATGGAGCATTCACCACCGGTGAGCTCATCAAAGTACTTTTCGGCTTTGGAAAATGCCTCGGAGCCCAGGGCTTCCTGTTCGTACAGGGCGACATCGAAGGCAGATACCGCCTCGGCACTCAAGCCTTTCCCTTCCAGAGCTGATTTAAGGTCCTGCAGGAAAATGCCCATGGAAAAACCATCAAAGGCTATGTGGTGGAAATCCATCAGCAGGTAAACATTTTTTTGGGTGCGATGGATTTCAAAACGATACAAATCGTCGTGGAAAAGATCAAAAGGCTGCACAAAACGATTCATAACCGAATCCATTCTGCTTTCATCGGAATTGATCACCAAAATCTCTACCGTCTGGGTATCTCGGCGCTGCTGCAAGATCTGGCCATCGCGTATCACAAGACGTATTTTCAGGTACGGATGTATTTCCATAACGGCCAGCATAGCCTCTTTCAACCGCGCGGTATCGGGTAATGCGTAGCCGGCTATAAGGATAGCTATAGGAATGTTATACTGTAAGGCATCCCGTGCTTTTTCCCAATCGTAATAGATGCCTTTCTGGGTCTCGGTCAAAGGATAATACTCCTGTGCAGGATAATTTTTTATGCCAATAATTTCCGCCTCCTGCTTTTCCCCGGTCAGGAGCTTAGCAATCAGACGGATGGTCTTTAATTTGAGGATGTCTTTGGTAGGCAGGTTTATGTCCATATCCTTTTTGACCCTGACAGAAAAACGAATGGCCAGCAGTGAAGTCAGTCCTATGGACAACAGATTGGTGGTCACTCCAAAGGAATCTGTCTGCGAAATGTCCGATACGATGGCAAAAAGGTCTTTTTCCAGGATTGTCTGCGGCGGCACGATCTCTTTTAAGGCCAGGTGCGGTATGGGTAATTTTTTGCGGTCCACTTTTCCGTTGGGGGTCATGGGAAATGATTTCATCTTTATCAAAGCCGAGGGGACCATGTATTCGGTCAGGCTGGCGCGAAGGTGCTCGCCCAGCACTTCCTCGTCTAGAGGAACATCCCCCTCTGTCTGGTAATAGGCGCACAATTGCTGAGCCCCTCCGAATTCTTTGACCTCGGCAATGGCCGAGACAATTCCCGAAAATTTTGCAAGGACGGTTTCTATCTCGCCCAGTTCTATACGGAATCCCCTCAATTTGACCTGGGTGTCTATGCGGCCCAGGTATTCTATGAGCCCGTCACTGCGCCAGCGAACCAGGTCGCCCGTACGGTAGATTTTGTCGTTGATTGCCCCGGTGCTGTAAGGATTGGGCAGAAACTTTTCTGCCGTCAGCTCTTCACGCTGCCAATAACCCAAGGCGATCTGCGGTCCGGCCAGACACAATTCGCCGGCTACTCCTGCCGGGAGCAATTGCTGTTTGTCATCCAGAATATACGACCAGGAATTGGGGACAGGCCGTCCTATAGAAATATTGTTCGTATCTTTTTTCTGATCAACTATATGATAATCAGAACACACCGTAAATTCGGTTGGCCCATACCCGTTTATGATCTTCAGCTTCCTTTTCTTTACGGGAAACATTTTTTCCCCCCCAACCAGCAAGTATTTCATGGGCAGTTCAAACTGATTGATCATCTCGAGCCCAAACTGCGTACTTATGGTACTTCCGGTGATTTTATTTTTTAGGATGTAATCGTAGAGCATTATCATGTCCTGGCGCATATCGGCGGGGATCACGTGTACGCAGGCACCTGCCGTGAGTGGCGGGAAGATGTCATGTACCGAGGCGTCAAAACTGAAGCTGGCATGGCAGAGGTTGTTATCCCCGGGGACAATGTCCATATCGTGCGCATGGCCGATGCACATGGCTGCCAGAGCCTTGTGGCTGATCATCACCCCCTTGGGCTTTCCGGTGGAACCCGAGGTGTAAATCATGTAAGCCAGGTTCCCGGGTTGTGGCAGGCTTGTGATTTTTTCTGCCGGTTCATGGAGTTTCAGGTCTTCCAAAAAAAGGACATTATGGTGATGAAAATCTCCTTCTTCCTGCTTTTTGACGTACATTGCCCGCTCTGTGATCAGTACAGAGGAACGGCTGTCTTCCAGCATATAGAGCAACCGATCTATGGGATAATCGCTATCCATGGGAACGTAAGCGGCCCTGGCTTTTTGGATGCCCAGCACAACCACCAGAAATTCTTTACACCTTGAAAGCACAACAGATACAAAGTCGTTGGGTTTTACGCCCATGGCCATCAGTTTGTGTGCCATGATGTTTGACTGATGGTCCAGTTGTTCGTAAGTCAATGAACTGTTGATGTCTTTTACAGCTGCCTGTTGCGGGTACCTGGCAACCATGTCGCTGAACAGGTCTATGAATGTTTTGGTTGTATCATAAGCCCATGTTGTGCCCCTGGCAAATTCAAGCACTTTTTCCTTTTCAATGGCGTTGGCCATGTTTACCTGAGAACAAATTGTTTTTGCAGGATCAGCTGCCATAATCTCCTGCAGGACGTTTTTGAGCGAAGCGGCAAAGACTTCCATATAATCCCTGTCGTACAGGGCGTTATTGTATTCGCAGCGGATCTCAAAATGTTCAGGGAATTGGTAAATATAGACACTAAGCTTGTCATGTGTGGATCCATGGTGCAGGTATTCCATACGGACATTGCCCTGGGGCATTTCAAAATATTCCAGGATCCCTTTCTGGAAGGTGTAGGTCAGGTCCATGGTAACCCCGAAATTGGTCACCATATCAGAAAACGGATACGTCTGATGTGACCACAGTTCTTTCATATCTGACCGGATTCCTTGCAGGTAATCACCAAGATTCTGCTGCGGTTCATGAGCCACCACTACAGGTAACGTTTTTACGAACATGCCCACCACGTCACGCACCCGTTCATCAATCCGCCCGTTGTGTGCGGTACAGAAACAAAATTTTTCTACCCGGGTATAACGGTTCAGACAAATTCCCAGGGCTCCTGCAAACAAATTATTAGGAGATATTTCCAGGTTTTTGCAATAGTCGCTCACCTGCTTGTAATCAACATATTCCGATACTTTATCCAGGGTGCCGGCAGCCTCCTCGGAACGGTGAAGGATGGGGATTTTAGCCGGAATTATTCCGGCAAGCTTTTGCCTGAAATAGGCTTCGTCCCGTTTGTATTCCTCTCCCTGCATCCGCTCTGCTTCCAGGAGGGCAAAATGAGCGCAGGTAAAGGTTTCTTTACTAAGAGATTCCCCATTATAGGCCTTTACCAGGTCGCGGTGAAAAACAATGCTCGAACTCCCGTCATAGGCAATATGGTGTATATCCATAAATACATAGATGCGGGAGGGTGTTTTGTAAATTTGTATACGGTACAGGGGCTCTCCCAGCAAGAGGTCGAAGGGGCGGATGCCGGAAAGAACGCGTTCGCGCAGCCCTTCTTCGGCCGTTTCGATAATTGGGATGATAACCGGATCCTGTTGAACAAAATACTGTACGACATCCCCGCTGGGCTGGGTTTTAAGCTTAATTTTAAGGAAGGGATGAGCTTCTATGACTTTTATATAAGCATCTTTCAGGCGTTCTGCATTAATTCTTTCCGGAAACTCGTATAGAAACGGATTGTTGTACTGGGTCAGTTCTTTGTCTTTCTGCCATTCGTAATACATGCCCCGCTGGGCATTTGTCAGGGGATAGGTTATTTGCTGCATTTTCTTATGCTTATTATATAAAGATCATTTTTTATTTTGGCGTGCATTACCCGGCTTTGCCCGCTTTCCATGGTGGCGGGGTGACAATCTATTCCGGTGCCCAGGCATTTGACGCCGCTTTCCTTGCGGGTCCACATTTCTGTAAGACGGAGGGCGTTTTGTCCGGATATAGCATTAATCCATTGGTATTCAACCGGATTACATATATAGCGGGCCAGTTCATCGTCATAGGGCATGACTTTTTCAATATCAATGCCTACCGGCGTTTGTGAAAGCGCACACACAACAACCCCTTCACAATGGCTGATGTTGAAATGGAGGTCAGGATAATTAGACAGACCGGGTTTGTTACAGGGGCCGTAAGCAAAAAGGGGCAACCTTGTGAAAAGCTTTTCCTTTTTGAGTGCGTAGATCAGCAGGACATAGGCTGCCGCGCATAGCTTCCGGTCTTGTATCCTGCTGTAGCCCATCATTTTCCTTGTTCTTTCAGGGGGCATAAAAGTAGTGCAGGTTTCGGGAAAGGATTCCGGCAGGGTGTCAATTTGGGCCAGCAGGTATATCATGATACAAATATAAAAAAATCCCGCCGTGAAGTACGGCGGGATGCATCATAGTATGTTGCAGGATTAGCTGCGTCTTACATTGACTGCGTTCAATCCCTTTCTGCCTTCTTGCAAGTCGAAAGTCACTTCATCATTATCCCTGATCCTGTCAATCAGACCTGACGAATGTACAAAATACTCTTTGGACGTTTTAGTGTCCTTGATAAAACCAAAACCTTTGATTTCATCGTAAAATTTAACGGTTCCGTTATTCATTGAAAAAAAATAAAAAATGTGAACGACAAAGTTATGATAATAAATTGGATAATTGCAAAAACAGGTAAAAAAAACAGCAAAAACAATTAAAAAGTAAAACGTAATCCGGCGTTGATATTAAAATTCAGAGGCTTGTCTGTGCGAATGGTATTCACCGGCATTTTTTTGTTTTCAGGGTAAAAAGATACCCCGGGCTCGGCAAATAAGCCCACACCTTTGACAATGTTGTACTGTGCTCCAAAAGTGGCTAAAAACGACCACATTATGGGCATGTCACGTGGTGTCAATTGTATTTTCCCGTCCTCCATAGATTGTTCGTAATCAAAAGAGATACATTTTTCAACAGCACCACCGGCTGCGGCATATGCAGTAAAAAAACGGCCCTGTAGGAAATTCCAGCGTATCTTCAGGGGCACGCCCAGGTACCAGAGAACACGGTCAGTGACAAATACCGGTTCATCCCGGCGCATTGAGTGTACCGAATAAATGGAAGAAGCCAGACGTGTTGCAAGAAGGCCGCTTTCCACATACCAGCGTTCCGAAAGGGGAAATGAAGCCACAACGCCAAATGAAACCGGTAAACGGTGCTTATATTGATAGGTAACATAATTCACAGGAAGTATGCTGGCCTGGTCCCCGTTAAGGGTAGCATCATTTTGCAGGATGCCTGTACTCATAAGTTTATTTTCGTACATAAGCGATTCGCTAGCAGGCAATGACGACATTTTCCCTGTTTCATTGACCGAGAGCAGCCCCGAAGCCGCAAGCATCATTTTTTTGCGCTTATTTACCCGGTTATCAGTTTCATGAAAGATGTTTTCTTCAGAGGAGCGCGTAACTGTTTGTTTTGAAGGCAGGTTTGTTGTTTCTGAAACCGGGGTTTCCTTTTTTGCCTGTTTTGTTTCGGTTTGAGCTTCTTTACCGGGATGTTCAGCAGCAAGAGCTACCAATGTCGCCTGCTCTGCGGGCACATCCCCGGCCGGGATGACAGTCATCTTAGCCGGGCGACGATCCGAATCGGTTTCAAACAACCTGCGAGGCCTGTCTGCCTTGTGAGACAGGGTGGTTCCTTCGTAACGGAGCTCTATAACCCGTACCGGCCTGAACCTGTTTGTAGCCTCATCACGGCTTAAAAAAAGCAAGGGAATCACCATGGCAGCAGCACAGGCTGCCGAAAGTCCAACCCGTCTCCAAAGCCTGATCCTGTAAAAGCTGCGGATTCTCTGCTCCATGATGATCCAGGAAGCTCCGGTGTCAAAAGACACAGGTGCCTGATCCATCCGGCTCCGAATTGTTTGGATCCACTTATCGTTGTTTGATTTCATATTCTTTTATAAGCCTGGCAAGCAGGCATTTAGCTCTATAAAACTGAGAAGATGAGGTCCTTTCCTGTATGCCCAGCTGTTGTGCAATCTGGTTATGGGACATCCCATCAAATACATAAAGATTGAAAACAGTCCTGTACCCTGGTGGCAAATCATTTATTAAACGTTGTAACACATCAAGGGGAATCCTCTCGGCGGCTTCTTCCAGAAAGGAGTCTCCTGCAGGATCAGGGACCAATTCAACCGGTTTGCTTTCCCTGAGCACATCTTTTTTGCGGTAACTTTGCAAACAGGTATTGATCATGATCTTTTCCATCCATGCCCTCAAAGAACCTTCTCCCCTGTCTGTGAATTTATCCAATGAACGGAATACCTGCAGGAATCCGTCATGCATAAAATCCTCTGCTTCTTCCCTACCGGGAGAGTACCGCAAACAAACTGTTAACATGCGCTTTGCGTACTTTTCATATATTTCCTTCCAAAGCTCCTTGTCTTTCATCTGCTTTAAAGGTCAATGATTAAATGCAAAAGGATTGCAAATACTGCTTATTGAAAAAATATTTCTTACATAGATGCAGTATACAATCAAATGCTGCAATTATAATACAGAAAGAACAATCTAAAGTAACAAAAATATGAAACGAACCACTAAACTTACCTTTATTATTACTGCGGCCGCCCTGATCATGACTTTGGGTTCCTGCAGCAAATGGCTGAATCCGGGCGAAGAAACACGGGTTGTATGGGCCACCATATTAACTTCGTATGAAATGCCCCAGGGTGAGGAATATCCCTATTATTTCATCACCGATGACACTTTGCTGTACTGTCCTATGAACCACACCTCTATCAATAATGATTTTGAACCTATAGACGGTCAGAGGCTTATCCTGTATTACAAATTCCATGAAACAACTACCCAGGAAGAAAGTGACGGAGAAGAAACACTTGTACCCGGGGACATCAAGTACATTGACATAGTGCAAATGCAACTGGTTGAGACAAAGAATTTCGTTAATACAAGCGAGCCTGACACCCTTGGTACTGACAGGGTCGAGCCGCAATATCTATGGTATGCAGGAGGCGGCCTGGGCACAAAGCGCTACCTGAACCTCCAGCTTTCCATTCAGGCTTACAATCCTGAAAAGCACACCTTCACCCTTGCTTATGACCTTAACCGGGAAACACCCCTGGAAGATGGCTATTATTGCCTGGAACTGTATCACCAGGGCAATAACGATCCCATGGTCAACAATTACACTACCCTGCTGTCTTATCCTCTTGAGGGTGCATGCATCGAAGAAGGAGTTAAAGGATTGAAAATCAAAGTAAACACCATAAGCCAGGGACTTAAAGTCTTCACACTCGACTATTGATTTGCTTTTACCTTAGATTTGCTTGTACCATTAATTTGCTTGTACTATAGATTTATTTGCTTTCACGGTTAAATGCAGTTTTTCCCCACCCCGCTTTTCAGCGGGGTTTTTTGCACCAGGCGCTGAGGTTCCACCTTGTTCTGTTTGTTTATTTTTGTAGAAAAATAAGATTATGAAGCATTTTGCCTTTTTGATTGCGGCCATGACGGTGATTAGCTCCTGTAGTCCGGGACAGGATGATCTGAGACTGGTTGTTGGCACTTATACAACCGGGAATAGTCATGGAATCTATACATTAGAATTATCTCTTAAGACCGGGGACTTGGTATTGCTTGACAGCACGGCAGCTGACAACCCTTCTTTTCTGGCAGTGGCAACTGGTCAGAACCTGGTTTATGCTGTGCATGAAAGCGGTCCTGCCTCGGCTTTATCTGCGTTTTCATACTGCGGGGAAAACAGTAATCTGCAACTACTCTGGCGCATTGAAAATCCCGGATCGGACCCCTGTCATGTGGCTGCAGATCCGGCGGGAGATTATGTGGTAACTGCAGACTATTCTTCAGGCACCGTGACTTTTTATGGAATGGAAGGCAGCGGTATGAAACAGCAATATGCATTCACGGGATCGGGACCCGATGAGCGAAGGCAACGCTCTTCACACGTTCATTGTGTGGTTTTTTCTCCCGATGGCGGGCACCTTTTCGCAACCGACCTGGGAGCTGACTGCATATACATTTTTGACAAAGATTCAACAGGTACCCCACTACTTAAAGATACAGTGGACCTTGAACCGGGAACAGGTCCCAGGCACCTGGTATTCAACAGTACAGGCAACAGGGCTTACCTTATTGGCGAACTTTCGGGAATGGTTAGCGTTTTTGAACACAAAAGAGGAAAACTGAATCTGATACAATCAATAGAGGCAGACACTTGTCAGGCCCGCGGGAGTGCCCATATTGCCCTGTCTGGCGATGGCCGGTTCCTTTATGTTTCCACACGGTTGCAAGGAGACGGGCTGGTCACTTTCGGTGTGGATCAGGCAGTCGGTACGCTCTCCAGGGTTGGATACCAGCCTACCGGGAGCCATCCAAGACATTTCCTGGTTACCCCAGATGACCGTTGGGTTCTGGTGGCTTGTAAAAATGATAACCGCATTGAAGTTTATAGCCGGGATGCGTCTTCGGGGCTGCTACAAGATACCGGAAAACGTTTGACGCTGCAACAACCTGTTTGTATCGGAGTGCGGTAAACCAGGAAGTGCTGTAAACCACGCAGCAGCAGTTGTTTAGTCCGGGGCGGGGTTATAGTACCAGGAAAGTGGGTTCTTTGTGTTTAATGAAAGTTCCTTCATCCAGTTCTCTGAAAGCCAGTTCAAGTTCTTCTTTTGTGTTCATGACTATGGGGCCGCCCCATGATACTGGTTCTTTCAGGGGTTTGCCGGCGATGACCAGGAATCTGGCGCCTTCTGCTCCGGACAGTGCGCTTACCGTATCGTTGGCTTCATTTGCCGTTCCGGCAGGTACCATGAGCATGGCACATCCCTTTGTTTCAAAAGAATCCAGCCCTTCTGGCTGCAGTGTTCCTTCCAGCAAATAAATAAATAAGGTATGGCTGTTTGGGGTCTGGTCAGATTCCCAGCGGGTATCGGGTGCCAGGGTAACATCCAGATACTGCACCTGCCGGAAACCTCCGTCCATAGGTCCGCTATGACCGTTAAAACTTCCTGAGAGCACCCTTATCTCCGCTCCATTGGAATTTACCACCGGTACGTCTTCCTGAAGGATATCCCTGTATGTGGGAATGGTCATTTTTTCACTGGCAGGCAGGTTGACCCACAACTGGCAACCCAGCATGCGGGGCGATGCTTTTGGCATTTCCTGGTGTATGATTCCGGAACCGGCTGTCATCCACTGGCATTGCAGGTTGCCTATGGTACCTTTGTTTCCAAGACTATCCATATGTTCTATGGAACCTTCCACCAGGTAGGTCACTGTCTCTATTCCGCGGTGAGGATGCCATGGGAATCCCCTGGTATAATCATCCGGATCTGTGGAATCAAAACCGTCCAGCATCAGGAAGGGATCGTATTGTTGAATGGTTTTAAGGCCCAATACCCGGCGTAATCTTACACCGGCACCATCAACGGCATCTTTTCCACGATTGGTTCGTGCGCAAATTCTTTTCTTCATATCGTATGCAATTTTTTCTTCATTTAGCGAGCAAATTCCTTGTCTTGGGTTCGTGTTTTATGATTCCAGGAGCAGCAGTTCTTCCTGCGTGAAGGCAGGGGCAGCGGTTGATCCCAGATTTTCTGACAATTGTTCAATAGTTCTGGCTCCAATGAGTACCGAGGTTACCCGTGGATCTTTCAGCAGCCAGGAAATGGCCATCTGGGAGAGTGTCTGGCCCCGTTTGTCGGCCACCTTTTTCCATCGCCTTATCATGTCCAGCACTGCGGGTGTTATACTTTGCCGCTTAAGGGCGCCTGCAGGTCTTGCAGCCCTGGATCCGGCGGGTATTCCATCCAGGTATTTGCCTGTAAGCATTCCCTGTGCCAGGGGCGAAAAGGCGATGCACCCCACCCCTTCTTTTTCCAGCAGATCCAGAAGGCCTTTTTCCACCTGGCGTTCCAGCAGTGAGTATTTGGGCTGGTGGATCAGACAGGGTGTGCCCATGCTACGTAGAATGGCAAAGGCTTTCTTTGCTTTATCTTCCGGGTAATTGGATATCCCGGCATACAGGGCTTTCCCGCTATGCACTGCCTGCGACAGGGCGGCCATGGTTTCTTCCAGGGGGGTGTCCGGGTCGTGACGGTGGGAGTAAAATATATCCACGTACGGTAATCCCATCCGTTGCAGGCTCTGGTCCAGGCTGGCAAGCAGGTATTTGCGCGAGCCCCAGTTTCCGTAGGGTCCGGGCCACATGTCGTATCCTGCCTTGGTGGATATGATAAGCTGGTCACGGTAGGCAGCCAGATCCTGCCGCAGCACTTTTCCAAAATTGCTTTCGGCCGAGCCGTAAGGAGGACCGTAGTTGTTGGCCAGGTCAAAATGGGTGATACCGCTGTCGAACGCCCGGAGTATGATTTGCCGACCATTGGAAAAATCGTCCACGTCTCCGAAATTATGCCACAATCCAAGGGATATGGCAGGGAGCTGAATTCCGCTACGGCCGCAGCGGCGGTAGGGTATCTGATCGTATCTGTTTTTAAATGGTATGTAACGCATAATATGCAAATATAATCTTATTTTTGCAGGCAAATATCAGCTATGAAACATAAATGTTACTTGAGAATTTTCCTGGTCTTGGCGGCCGGTTTCTTACTGAGCACAAGACTGGGGGCGCAAGATTATCCCTTTCATAACAAAGACCTTTGCGACAGCGCGCGTGTTGACCTGCTGTTGGATATGCTGACCCTGGAAGAGAAGATCAACCTCCTGTCCACCAACCTGGGTGTTCCGCGCCTGGGAATTCGCAACGCCTGGCACTCGGAAGGATTGCACGGCATGGCCCTGGGCGGTCCCGCCCACTGGGGAGGAAAAGAGGACGCCCCTACCACCACATTCCCGCAGTCTTACGGATTGGGGTCCACCTGGGATACTGACCTGATACAGAAAGTGGCCGAAGTGGAGGCACACGAGATCCGATACTACACCCAACGCAGGGAAGACCCCAGGGGTGGCCTTGTGATGCGCGCCCCAAATGCCGACCTGGCCAGGGATCCCCGCTGGGGAAGGACCGAGGAGAGCTTTGGCGAAGACGCTTACCTGGCTTCACGCCTGACCGTGGCTTTTATCAAAGGACTGCAGGGGGATCATCCCCGGTACTGGAAGAGTGCTTCCCTGATGAAACATTTCATGGCCAACAGCAACGAGGACGGCCGTGATTCCACCTCCTCGGATTTTGATGAAAGGCTGTTCAGGGAATATTATTCTTATCCCTTTTACAAAGGAATCACAGAAGGAGGCTCCCGTGCCTTTATGGCTTCATACAATGCCTGGAACGGAATTCCCATGACCATCCACCCCATTCTGGAGGGCATCACCCGCAGGGAATGGGGCAACAACGGGATCATCTGCACAGACGGGGGCGCACTTCGCCTGCTGATTACCGCCCACAAAGCCTTCTCCACCCTGTGGGAAGGGGCTGCTGCTGTGGTGAAAGCCACTGTGGGACAATTTCTGGATGATTATCTTCTTGCTGTTAATCAAGCTATTACATACGGCATTCTTACCGAAGGTGACATAGACAAAGCCATACGCGGGAACCTGTATGTGGCTCTGAAGCTTGGTTTGCTGGATAGTCCGGCCGATTACGCTGCCCAGCCCTACACTGGTATTGGTGTGAGCCAGACGGAAAAGCCCTGGGAAAAACAGGAAGTCAGGGATTTTGTGCGCCTGGTGACTGCCAAATCGGCCATTCTGCTGAAAAACAAACCGGCAGGAAGCGAAAAGACGCCCCTGCTTCCCCTGGATTCGGGCAAGATCCGTTCCATAGCGGTAATAGGGCCACGGGCCGATGAGGTGATCTTTGACTGGTATAGCGGCACCCCGGCTTATACGGTAACCATCCTGGAAGGGATCCGCAATGCCGTAGGTCCGGATGTTGAAGTCTTTTACGAACCGTCCAATTCCATGGACAAAGCTTATATCGCGGCTTCCAAAGCCGATGTGGCGGTGGTATGTATTGGCAACCATCCCTATGGCACCAACGCCCGGTGGTTCTATTCTCCTGTTCCCAGCGACGGGCGCGAAGCCGTGGACCGCAAAGCCCTTACCCTGGAACAGGAAGACCTGGCCAAAGTAATCCTGAAGGCAAATCCCAGGACGGTGCTGGCGCTTGTAAGCAGTTTTCCCTTTGCCATTAACTGGTCACAGGAACACATTCCAGCCATAGTCCATATTACCAACAATTCCCAGGAATTGGGCAACGGGCTGGCCGATGTGTTGTTTGGAAAAGTGAATCCCGCGGGCAGAACCACACAGACCTGGATCAGAGATATTGCCGACCTGCCTCCCATGATGGATTACAACATCCGCAACGGAAGAACCTATATGTACTTTAAAGGGGACCCCCTGTATCCCTTCGGGTACGGATTGAGCTACACCACCTTTGCCTACGGACCGCTCAAAATGCCGGAAAGTTTTACAGATACCGTACAGATAGAATTCACGATCCGTAATACCGGGCCTCTGGATGGAGAGGAAGTGGTGCAATTGTATGTGGCTTTTCCTTCTTCTGCCCTGGAGCGTCCCTTCAGGCAGCTGGCTGGATTTGAACGTGTCATGGTTCCCGCTGGGAAGACCCGGAAAGTCAGCCTGACTCTCAAAGCTTCCGATTTGGCATACTGGGATGTTGAAAAGCAACGGTTTACAGTTGAAAAAGGTACGGTCAGGGTCCTGTTGGGCAGTTCCTCGGCCGACATAAGGTCAGAGGGAATACTCGTAATAAAGTAAAAAAAAAGTATCTTTGCTAACTATTTTATTCCATACTTTTTTATGATCTTATTAAACAGGGAATTAACCCTGAAAAACTTAGAAGGCCTCCTTTTTGGTGAAGAAACCATATCGTTGGATAAGGAAGCCACAGAAAGGATAGTTCGTTCTTATGAATTCCTGAAAGAATTTTCAAAAGAGAAAGTCATATACGGGATCAATACGGGGTTCGGCCCCATGTCCCAGTTCAGGGTAGATGACAGCAAGCTGAGGCAGCTTCAGCTGAACCTGATTCGTTCCCATGCCGCCGGTACCGGGGAAATCCTGACCGACCTCCAGGTCAAGGCCGCTATGATAGCACGGCTGCTCACCTTTGTGCAGGGTTGTTCCGGGGTACACCACTCCCTTCCCTTATTACTGACAGAATGCATCAACCGGGAAATACTCCCCGTTATTCCGCAACACGGCGGTGTGGGAGCCAGCGGAGACCTGGTGCAGCTTGCCCATATGGCCCTGGCCCTGATTGGTGAAGGGAACGTACATTACCAGGGTCAGACAAGGAATGCAGGAGAAGTTCTGAAAGAAAACGGATTGGAACCGCTGCAGATTTATATCCGCGAAGGACTGGCCATTACAAACGGAACGTCTGTTATGACCGGGATCGGGCTGCTGAATCTTTTCAGCGCTAAAAGGTTGTTGCAGTGGGCAATGGCTGCCTCTGCCCTGGTGAATGAGATTGCCGGTTCCTACGACGATTTCCTGTCTCCTGTGCTCAACAGCAAAAAACGCCACAGCGGGCAGCTGTTCATAGCCCGGGAGCTTTCTGCCCTATTAGGCGAAAGCCGCTGCCTTAAAAAAAGGCAATCCTACCTGTACAATAAAGAAGTCAACGGTGACAAGGTGTTCCGGGATAAGGTCCAGCCATTCTACTCGTTGCGCTGTGTACCCCAGATCCTGGGTCCGGTGGCCGATACCCTCGAATATGCACAGCGTGTGCTCCTGGAAGAGCTGAATTCTTCCTGCGACAACCCGGTGGTGGACCCGGAAACCGGGAATATATACCATGGCGGGAATTTTCATGGCGATTACGTATCGCTGGAAATGGACAAAATGAAGACGGTGGTTACCAAAATGACCATGCTCATGGAAAGGCAGCTCAATTACATCTGTCACGACAAGGTGAACCAGATTCTGCCTCCGTTCGTGAACCTGGGTGTTCCCGGTTTGAATTACGGCATGCAGGCTGCCCAGTTCACAGCCACCTCCACAACCGCTGAATGCCAGACCCTGAGCATGCCCAACTACATCCACTCCATCCCCAACAACAATGACAATCAGGATGTGGTGAGCATGGGCACCAACTCGGCCATTATTACGGCCCGGGTAATTGAGAATGCCTATCAGGTCACCTCTATTCACCTGATGGCCCTGGCACAGGCGGTGTCGTGCCTGGACATAAAAGAAAAGCTTTCTCCGCCCACACTGTCTGTCTATAATAAGATCCGGGAAGGCTTCCCGGCCGTGATAGAAGATGTGGCACTGTATCCCTATATAGCAAATACCGTTGAATATATCACCCGCCATAAACCGTGAGATCATGAAATATGCTTTGGTAACGGGAGGTTCCCGTGGCATAGGACGCGCTGTTTGCACCGCTCTTGCAAAGGAGGGATATGCCATAATTATTAATTATGCAAAAAACCGGGAAGCAGCAGAGCAAACCATGCAAATGATAGTATCTGAAGGGGGTATGGCCGGTTTGCTGCAATTTAATGTGGCGAACAAAGAAGAAGTGGACAATGCCCTGGATGCATGGGAAGAAGAACATCCCGGGGAATATATTAGCGTTCTGGTCAACAACGCCGGTATCAGGGAAGACAACCTGATGATTTTCATGCAGGACGAACAGTGGAGCAATGTGTTGGAAACCAATCTGTATGGTTTTTTTTATGTCACCCGGCGGGTCCTGAAAAACATGTTGACCAAGCGTTACGGCAGAATCGTTAACATAACTTCTCTGTCTGGCCTGACCGGTTTGCCGGGACAGACAAATTATGCGGCTTCCAAGGCCGGTCTTATTGGGGCTACCCGGGCTCTGGCCATGGAAGTGGCACCCAGGAAGGTTACTGTCAATTGCGTGGCTCCCGGTTTTATTGAAACCGATATGACCAGGGACATCAGCCAGGAAGACCGTAAGGGAAAGATACCGGCCGGACGTTTTGGCAAACCCGACGAAGTGGCCGCTGCCGTTGTCTTTTTTGCCGGTGAAAGCGCTTCATACATAACAGGGCAGGTTTTGTCTGTTAACGGAGGTTTGTATACATAGAAAGTGATCATGAAACGAGTTGTTATAACCGGCATAGGCATCTACTCATGTATAGGGACCTGTAAGGAAGAAGTCCGGGAAGGCCTGTACACCGGTAGAAGCGGCATTGGTATTGATCCGGCAAGAACGGCCTACGGATACCGGTCTCCGCTGACAGGTATTGTTCCGCGGCCCGATCTTAAAGAAGCCCTTACCCGCAGGCAAAGAATCTGCCTGCCCGAAGAAGGTGAATATGCCTACATGGCAACACGCGAGGCGCTGCAGGATGCAGAAATTGACCTGGATTACCTGGAAAAGAACGAGACAGGCATTTTGTACGGTAACGATTCCTCCAGCAAAGCCGTGATTGAATCGCACGAGATATGCGTAGAAAAGAAAGACACCACCCTTCTGGGTTCGGGAGCCATTTTTCAATCCATGAACTCGACGGTGACCATGAACCTGTCTACCATATACAAGCTCCGCGGAATCAATATGACCATCAGCGCAGCTTGTGCCAGCGGTTCCCATACCGTTGGGCTGGGTGCCATGTTTATCCGCCTGGGCCTGCAGGATATGATCGTCTGTGGCGGGGCACAGGAAACCAATGTCCTGAGCATGGCAAGCTTTGATGGATTGAACGCCTTTTCCCTTAGGGTTGACCAACCGCAGAAAGCGTCCCGTCCCTTTGATAAGGGCCGTGACGGACTGGTGCCCAGCGGGGGTGCCGCCACCGTGATTCTGGAAGAATACGAACATGCGGTAAAACGCGGAGCGCGCATATATGCCGAGGTGGCGGGTTACGGCTTTTCTTCCAACGGAGTGCATATATCCCAACCCAGCGAAGAAGGCTCGGCAAAAGCCATGGCCCGTGCCCTGACCGATGCGAACCTGAAACCTTCTGATATTGATTACATTAACGCCCACGCCACCTCTACTGTCCTGGGAGATGCTTATGAGGCAATGGCCATAGACAGCGTATTCGGAGAAGAAAAAACACCGGTAAGTTCCACAAAGGGGATGACCGGACATGAGTGCTGGATGGCCGGTGCGAGCGAGATCGTTTATACCCTTCTGATGATGCGGGATTCCTTTATAGCACCCAACCTGAACCTGGAAGAACCCGATGAAAATTCAAAAAAATTGAATATAATTGCCAAAACTATAGATAGAAAACTGGATACTTGCCTGTCCAATTCATTTGGGTTCGGAGGTACCAACAGCGCACTAATACTGAGAATAATTTAGCTCGAACAAAAGAACATGAACAGGAAGGAAATTATTGAGATCGTTAACAAATTCCTGGCAGAGGATATTGAAGTAGACCCCGCAGCCCTTAAAGAAGAAGCATTTCTTAAAGAAGACCTGGGTATTGACAGCCTGGATTTTGTTGATATTGTTGTTGTGGTAGAACAGAACTTTGAATTCAAGATCAAACCGGAAGAAATGTCAAAAGTGAAAACCCTATCGCAGTTTTACGACTATATAGAAGCAAAACTTAACGCAAGTTGATGTCAGAAAAAAAACCGGCATGGAAGGGCACCACAGGCGGGGGAAATTTTGGACAAAGGGCTTTGCTCCTTTTGTTCCGTTATGTGGATATACGGGTAGGTTATGCAATACTGGGCCTGGTTATCCCCTTTTACATGATTTTTAACCAATCCGGTTACAAAGCCATAAAGGATTACTTCAGACGCATAGGTTATAAAGGAAATGTAAATTACCATATTTACAGAAATCATTACCTGTTCGGGCAGATGATGATGGACAAATTCTACCTCTTTGCCCGGAAAAAAAACATTTTCAAATCCAGGGTAACTGATTGGGATCAGTTTACCGAATTGCTCAAAGGCAAGGGCGGTTTTCTTATCTCGGGCGCTCATGCGGGCAATTTTGAGATCTGCGGGTATTTCCTGCAACAACGGCTCAAAAAGCTGAACGCGGTGGTTTTTGGGGGAGAATCGGCTTTCATGCAGGAAAACAGGGCCTCGGCCCTTTCGGGGAATATGGCCGAACTAATTCCTGTTTCGCCCGATATGTCTCACTTGTTCACCATCAAATCGGCGCTGGAAAAAGGGGAAATGGTAAGCATGCCCAGTGACAGGCTTTTTGGAAGTACCAAATCCTTTTCTTTTCCCTTTCTGGGTTCACCGGCCAATTTTCCCATGGGGTCGTTCCTGCTGGCAGCCCAACTGGATGTTCCCATGGTTTCGCTTTACGTGATGCGCGAAAGGGGCATGAAATACCACATAATCTGCAAACAGATGTCTGTTGACCGCTCGCAGTACAGGAACTCCAGAGAAATTGCCCGCGCCCTTTGCCAGGCCTATGTAGAACAACTGGAAAATGTGCTGAAGTCATATCCACACCAGTGGTTTAATTTTTATGATTTCTGGAATAACAACACCGTATGATGCAGACTGTCAATATTGTCAATATAGGGGAATTACTGCCGCACCGCCCGCCTTTTATCATGGTGGACCGGTTGACTGCTTGCCAGGGGTATTTTGCTTCTACCGAAATGTTCATCACAGAGGACAATATTTTTTGCCGGAATGGTTTTTTTTCGGAAGCCGGTATGATGGAAAACATGGCCCAGACTTGTGCAGCCCGTCTGGGATACAAAAGCCTGGCCGGGGGTATGCCTGTTAAACTGGGTATCATAGGGGCTGTCAGGGATTTTTATGTTTTCTTCCTACCCGTGCCCGGAGACAAGCTGGTAACCGAAATTCAGATTGAGCATGAAGTCTTCAATGCCATATTGCTCAGTGCCCGGATCCTATGCAACGGCAAAACAGCGGCCACAAGCTACATGAAATTGTTCTTAACCGATATTGACAGCCAGCCTCATGAAGAACAACAATAAACTTACAGAGAGTAAACAGATACTCATACGGTTCAGCGAAGTGGATTCCATGAGCATTGTCTGGCACGGATCGTATGTCCTGTATTTTGAAGATGCCCGGGAAGCCTTCGGAAGAAAATACGGATTAACCTACCAGACTTATTTTGATAATGGTTATTATGCTCCCCTGGTGGATATGCAGTTTGAATTCAAGCATCCCCTGGAGTATGGCGATACAGCCCGCATTGAGATTGAATACATTCCGGTAGAGGCAGCCAAAGTGATATTCCATTACAGCATCTACAGGGAAAAAGACAACAGGCTGGCAGCCACGGGGTCTACTACGCAGGTTTTCCTGGACAGCCAGTACAGGCTGGTCTTGTACAACCCCGATTTTTACACAGCATGGAAAAAGAAAAACAATGTTTTATGATTAAGCCACTGGCATACAATATTGTTTCTCCCCTTGGGTTCTCCGCTCCGGATAATTACGCGGCCGTACGCCGAGGTGAAAGCGGTGTTATTCCCTGGCAGGACCCGGCAGGCACCCCTATTGTCCTTTCGCGCCTTGACAGGGAAAAGCTGCAGGATGCTTTTGAAAGACAGTGCAAACCATCAATGGAATACACCGTGCCTGAACAGGCCATGCTCCTGTCTGCCTCGCTGGCAGTGGCAGAGGCAGGAATTGACCCCGCATCTGCCCGTACAGGATTTGTGCTTTCCTCTACAAAAGGCAATATTGAACTGCTGGCAATTCCTGATCACGGATTTGGCAGGGAACGCATACACTTGTGGCATACTGCAGGACTGCTGACCGCCTGTTTTAACAATCAGAACCTTCCTTTAACCGTTACCAATGCATGCATATCGGGAGCTGCAGCGCAGATTGCCGCGCTAAAAATGCTTGAAAACGGACTTTATGACCATGTTGTGGTTACCGGGGTTGACATGGCATCTGACTTTATTGTAGCCGGATTCCAGTCCTTTAAATCCCTGGATCCTGAACGTTGCCGTCCCTTTGATGCCCGCCGCAAAGGTTTGAATATTGGAGAGGCTGCTGCTACGATCGTTTTTGGCAAAGCAGACGGTAAAGGCATTTCCCTGATCCGGGGAAATGTCCGCAACGATGCCAATCATATTTCAGGGCCCTCGCGTACCGGCGAAGGATTGTTCAGGGCAATTAGCCGTACCCTGGAGGAACTGTCACCTGATGATATTGCATTCATTAGTGCACATGGAACTGCCACCCCGTTCAACGACCAGATGGAAGCCATCGCCTTTGCAAGGGCAGGACTTGATCATACGCCCGTCTTCAGCCTTAAAGCCCATTTTGGTCACACCATGGGAGCTGCCGGGATATTGGAAAGCATTATAGCCTTTATGGCCCTGGAAGAAGGAATTGTCCTGCCTTCCATGGGCTATGAAGTAGATGGGATTGAAGGGGCACTGCATGTAAGCACTGCCACGGTCCAGAGCAGTAAAAAATACATAGTAAAGACGTTGTCGGGTTTTGGCGGGTGCAATGCCGCCTTACTTTATCAGAAGCATTCATGAAGAAGATCATAGCTTATAGCCGCATTACTGATACTCTGGTAATTCTTAACGGGAAACCTTGCGAGATAACGTTTTCCTGTGAAATTGGGCCGGGCCGGCTGGCAGAAATCTACCGGTTCCTGGAGGTTAATTACCCAAAATTCTTTAAAATGGACAACTTTTCAAAAGCCGGTTTTCTGGCTTCTGAAATGGTACTGCGATCACTGCATTATGATATGGAATCACCGGACGAAAGCACCTCTGTTGTTTTTGCCAACCGGTCTTCATCACTGGACAACGATAAAAGGTTCCAGGAAACCATAAGCCGGGATGATTACTTTCCAAGTCCGGCTGTTTTTGTATACACCCTTCCAAACATTGTTACGGGAGAAGTGGCTATCCGGAATAAAATCATGGGCGAAACATCTTTTTTCATACTCGAATCATTTGATGCCGAAAAAATGATGATATTTGCCGATTGGGCTTTTTCTTCTGCCGGTACCCGACGCGTTTTGTGCGGTTGGACCGAATACCTGGACGGGCATTCCGACCTTCTGGTGATGATGGTGGAAAAAGAGAGCGATAAGGGATTTGATTTTAACAAACAAAACATTAATAATATTTATAGAACCTAATAATGGAAACACTGATTTTTGACCTGAAAAAGCAGATCATTGAAGCTTTGAACCTCGAGGACATTACCCCGGATGACATTGACACCAATGCTCCTCTTTTTGTAGAAGGCCTGGGCCTGGATTCCATTGATGCACTGGAGCTGATCGTGCTCATGGAAAAAAAATACGGCATCAAACTGGAAGACCCCGGAAAGAGCAAGGAAATATTCCGCTCAGTGGGCACCATGGCAGACTATATCACAAAAAACCGTAAAAAATAAATTCCTGGCAATGAAGGTATACGTTACAGGATTCGGGATCATTTCTGCACTGGGCTCAGGTGCCGGACCAACACTCCATGCACTGGTCAACCGGCAGAGCGGCATTGGTCCCCTTCGCTGGCTGGAAACCATGCATTCCCACCTGCCTTGTGCCGAGGTACCTTTCAGCACCCGGAAATTGCGGGATATGGCCGGTGTGGCTCAGGATAAGATTATCACCAGAACAGCCCTGATGGGCATACTTGCCTTGAGGGAAGCCCTGGAAATGGCCCTGTGGAATGAACATAAGCCTTTGAATCCTGTACTGATATCGGGAACTACCGTTGGAGGAATGGAGAATTCAGAACGGTTTTTCCTGGATTTCCTTTCTCCCGATACCAGCCACGACCAGTATATCCTGGCCCACGACTGTGGTGTGTGCACCCAGATGATCGCAGACCATGCCGGACATTTTGATATGCTATCGACCCTTTCCACGGCTTGTTCGTCGGCAGCCAATGCCCTGCTTCTGGCAGCGGACATGATCCGCACCGGCAGGACTTCGGTAGCCGTTGCCGGGGGCAGTGAATGCCTGAGCAGGTTTCACCTGAACGGATTCAATACCCTCAAGATACTGGACAAGGATCCCTGCAGGCCTTTTGACAATACGCGCGCAGGCCTGAACCTGGGCGAAGGAGCCGCCTACCTGGTGCTGGAATCGGAAGAATCGGCAAAAGCACGGGGTGTGAAACCCCTTTGTCTGCTGTCGGGTTACGGGAATGCCTGTGACGCTTACCACCAGACTGCCTCCTCGCCCGAAGGAGACGGGGCGGTCCTTTCCATGACAAAAGCCCTCAAGGAAGCCGGCCTAACCCCCGGGCAGATAGATTATGTGAATGCGCACGGCACGGGTACTACCAATAACGATGAAAGCGAAGGAAAAGCCCTGATGCGTGTATTCGGAGCAGACTCCGTTCCCCCCGTTTCCTCGACAAAAGCTTTTACAGGACATACAACCAGTGCTGCCGGGAGCGTAGAGTCGGTTATTTCCATCCTGGCCTTGCTAAATAACTTTCTGCCTGCCAATCTGAACTATAGCAATCCCATGGAAATGCTATCTTTCAGGCCTGTCACCAATGAAAAGCTTTCCCGGCCCATGTCTCATGTGATGACAAATTCCTTTGGCTTCGGGGGTAATGACACAACCTGTATTTTTTCAAAAATTTGACCATTATGGGTAACGGTGTATATATTCAGGCTGCAGCCCAGATATCGGTACAGAATCCCCTGTGTGACGACTGGCTGGACAATCCCATTCAATACCAGGTTCCTTACCAAAGGGCGATTGAAGCCGATTACAGGCAATTCCTGGACCCGGTTGCATCCCGCAGGATGGGCAGAATCCTGAAAAGGGCTATTGCCACCTCCATGACCGTGATGGCATCCTCGGGCATCACCAATCCGGAAGCGATCATTGTGGGGACCGGTCTGGGTTGCCTGGAAACGACAGAAAAATTTTTACTTGCCCTGGTTCAGGAGGGAGAAGAATTCCTGCAACCGACCAACTTTATCAATTCCACGCACAATACCATTGCATCACATATTGCGGTGCATTTGAAATGCAACGCCTACAACAGTACTTATGTGCACCTGGGAGTTTCCTTTGAAAGTGCCCTGCTGGACGCTTTCATGCAGTTCCAGCTGGGCCGCATACATTCGGCCCTTGTGGAAGGTCATGATGAAATGATCCCCAACTATTTCTATATTCTGGACAAAGTAGGATACTGGGAAGGAAAGCTGGCTTCTGAGTGTGCCGTAAGCTTTATGTTGTGCGATGAGCCGGGCAATAATCCCATGGCCCGGATCCGGGAGGTGGTCCTTTTGCATAACGCCCACGAAAAACGTGTGGAAAGTGCCATAAACCAGGTGTGTGAACGCCTGGGTACAGTAAGGAAGGACTGGATCACTCCTCCTTCAGTCAGGCCCTTATTCGGGGAGACTTTCACCAGTCAGGCCTTTGAAATGTACGCGGCTGCGGTAAAAATGCAACGCGGCCTGATTGCAGACAACATCCTGCTGGTAAACCAATACAGAGGGACCGAAACCTCTTTGATATTTTTATCAAAATGCTGAAATTCATACTTTTATCTCTGGCGCAAACCTTTTTACTGGCATCGGGGCAAGTTTGCCTGAAAGTGTCTATGGAACGCATGGATAAATTCAGTTTCACCTGGGGGTATTTCAGGCAATTGTTTACAAACTGGACCTTTGCCCTTACCGGGTTGTTCTTTATTGGTGCCACGGTCCTGTGGATGCATATCCTCAGGAATTATCCATTTTCCGTTGCCTACCCCATAACCAGCTTTGCTTACGTCTTTGGCATGCTTGCTGCATTGTTAATTTTCAAGGAAGCTATACCCCCCACCCGCTGGATAGGTGTTGCCCTCATTGTGGCGGGAGTTTTTTTCCTGTTAAAACAATAAAATCATGACACGCCTTTTCTTTGTCCTGCTCCTGATCCTGCCCGGACCCGCATTATACAGAAACACGCCGCCGCAACAGGACCACACGCAGCAAATGCCGGATGCACTCAAAAAAATTAACACCCTTGAATGCGACTTTCAACAGGAACGGGTAGTTTCTGTTATAGCTGAAAAGGGCGTTTCACGTGGAAGGCTGATCTATAAGAAAAACAAGGCGCTGCTCTGGCAATACCGGACACCTGATAATTCTGGTTTTCTCTTACTCGGTGATGATCTGACCCTACTGGATCCGTCGGGGAGGCCGCTTCCCGATACCGGCACATCCGGTTTGTTCAGCTATATAGGCCAAATCATACTCATGGGGATAGATGGAAGCATCCTGGAAAATAAAGAGCTTTTTGTCCCGCAAAACATCCCCTCTGAAGATTACATCCACATCAGACTCATTCCTGAACAACGGGAAATGAAACGTCTGTTTTCAGATCTGGAGCTTTTTTTTCGTAAGGAAGATTATGTGATCCAGACAGTTGTCATTAATGAAACTTCGGGGGACAAGACAACGGTGCGCATGGGTAATGTCAGGATTAACCTGCCCCTGGATGATAATACCTTTGATGCTTATGTTTCTCAACAACCTTTACCGGATCGTTGACCAGGTAGTAGACGGGGAACAAGCCCGGGTAACCATTTTACTGAATAGGGACAGTGTGATCTACAAGGCGCATTTCCCGGGAAATCCCATAACTCCGGGTGCCTGTATTGTAGAGATGTGCCGGGAAATTGCCTCGCTTATCCTGAAAAATGACCTGGTCCTTGAAAAGGCGCATACTATTAAATTCCTTGCAGGCATCCACCCGGGGAACACGCCCCGCGTAATGTTTGTGTTACAGTTCAAGGAACAGGAACAGGGGAAATGGAAAGTCTGTGCAGAAGTTAAGGATGGTGACCAAATCATGACCAAAATGACCTTATGTCTGAAAGAGACGCAGCCTGTGTAATCATTCCGACGTATAACAATGCGTCTTCCATACTCCGGGTTGTTGAACAGGCCATGGAGTATAGCGCTCATCTGATTGTGGTCTGTGACGGTTCCACCGACAATACCCTGGAATTGCTGGAAACCCTGCCCAATAAACCGGATATCATAGCTTACAAAAAAAACAGGGGAAAAGGATTTGCCCTCTCCCGTGCTTTTGCTTATGCCCAAAAAAAAGGGTACCATCATGCAATAACCATAGACGCAGACGGCCAGCATTATGCAGACGAGATACCCCGTTTTATACAATCAATGGAAGAACATCCAGGGGCCGTTATTGTTGGGAGCCGTTCACTTAAACAGGAAAACATGCCCATGGAAAACACGTTTGCTAACCGTTTTTCCAATTTCTGGTTTACCTTGCAGACTTTCAGCAGACTGCCCGACACACAGACCGGGTACAGGCTCTATCCGCTCTGCAGGATGCAAAAAATGCGCTTGTTCACCACCCGTTACGAAACAGAATTAGAGATCCTTGTCAGGCTTGCCTGGAGGGGAGTACCTATAATTCCCCTGCCCATAAAGGTGTTTTATGCTCCTGCCGCAGAGCGTGTATCACATTTCAGAAAAGGCCGCGATTTTTTGCGCATATCGCTGCTTAACACCGTGCTTACGCTTATGGCACTTGTCTATGGTTATCCCTCAATAATCCTGCACAAATGGTTCAGACATTCCTGAAAATATACGATTATTTCCGCAGGAACACCAGATTGCTCTACCTGCTGCTGGCTTTATGCGTCATCCTGGCAGCAGGTGGCCTTTTTTTGCTGCATTTTGATGAGGATGTGTCGGGATTCCTTGCCACCGGCAGGGAACATGAAAGGATTGGTTATGCTTACAGGAACATAGGCGGTTCTAACAAGATCATAGTCAGCATTGCCATGGCAGACCGGAGCCGGGAAACAGACCGGGATCTTCTCATGGATGCGGCAGACCACCTGGCCGGCTTGCTGGAAAAAGAGCCGGTGCGCCAACACATCAAAGCCATAACCTACAAAGCCGACCCCGGAATGATCCTTCAGGTGAGCAGCTTTGTGACTGATAATATGCCATATTTCCTGGAAGAGGAAGATTATGCACGTATTGATTCCCTGCTGCAGCCGGAAATTCTGGAACAGCAGATGATTCGTGTAAAGCAGAACCTGCTTTCACCGGCCGGCATCATGCTCAGGAACACCCTGCTTACCGATCCGTTGCTGTTTTCGGCGCCATTGCTCCAGAGACTGCAAGGTTTCCGTCCCTCGGGGCACTTTACCACCGTCTCGGATTATATATTCTCAGGTGACAGGACCGAAGCCCTTCTGACCATTGATGCGCAGTACTCCCCGGGAGACACCGGAAATAACAAGAAGTTGATAAGGGCCATTGACCGGGCCATAGAAGAAACCATACCGGAATTCGACAACAAAGTGTCTGTCACTCCTTTCGGGGCGGCCTACATAGCCCTGACCAATGCAGAAAGGCTGAGGAAAGACACCTGGATTTCGGTGGCCATTGCCATGGTGATCATAGGTGTCCTTCTGGCGTTCTACTTCAGGAATGCCCGGCAGATATTACTCATTGGCGTATCCATTCTGGCCGGTTCCCTGTTTGCATTTTCCATGGCCGGGGTGATCACCTCGTCCCTTTCGCTTATCGCGATCGGTGCCGGTTCTGTCATTGTGGGGATTGCGGTGAATTACCCCCTGCATTTTCTTTCCCATATCCGGGAGGGATATACGCCCAGGCAGACACTTGCCGATATCGTTCCTCCGCTCACCACCGGTAACATAACCACCGTTGGTGCCTTTCTGAGCCTGTTATTCCTTAGTTCGCCGGCCATGAGGGGTTTTGGCCTTTTTGCCTCTTTACTCCTTCTGGGAACCATTCTCTTTGTTCTGATTTTTCTGCCTCACATGGTTCGCGCCACCGGCCCGGTATCCAATACTTTGAAATTTGGCAGGCTGACCGATTCCTCTCCCGAGCGAAACCGATGGATCGTGCTGGCTTTGCTTATTGTAACCGTCTTTCTGCGTGTATCGGACAAGGGGGTTGTATTCAACGCCAACATGCAGTCTATAAACTACATGACGCCGGTACAAAAGGAAAGCATGGAAAAGCTCCTGGACCGTACGCAGGGTTCACAACACGTTCTGTATTATGTTTCGGAAGGAACGATCCTGGATGAAGCTTTGGAGCATTATGAAGCGGCCCGCTCACAGGTTGAGCAGTTCTCCCGGTCGGGCATAGGTTCTTTCCTCCCCTCGCGTTCCATGCGGGAAGAGCGGATTGATCGCTGGAACGATTTCTGGAGCACACGCAAAGGTCCGTTCCTGGAACAATTCAATGCCCTGGCCAGACAAAACGGATTCCGGGAAGGTTCTTTCTCCCGCTTTGAAGAAATCCTTGACCGTTCCTACCCCACCGGTGAGCTTGACGATTTTGGCCCCATCCTGAATAACCTGGCTGCCAATTATATATCGGAAAAACCGGGAAGGAGCCTGGTCTACACCATGCTGCACGTAGATTCCCAAGATGCCCCTTCCATAGAAGAAGAGCTTAACAAAGCCGGTTCCCCGGCATTTGCTTTTGACACAGGTTCTGTCACACGGCTTATGATCTCTTCCCTTTCGTCGGATTTTGATTACGTGCTCTGGATCTGCGGTTTCATTGTATTTCTTTTCCTGACTGTTTCTTTCGGACGTTTAGAACTGAGCGTGATCGCCTTCCTGCCGCTGGTCATAAGCTGGATCTGGATATTGGGCATCATGAGCCTGCTGGGCCTGGAATTCAACATAGTCAATATAATTCTGGCCACATTCATTTTCGGTCTGGGTGACGATTACACCATTTTCATCACAGAAGGCATGATGCATGAATATGCCTACGGCAAAAAAATGCTCAGCACCTACAAAAACACTGTGGCTTTATCTGCACTGGTCATGCTTGCCGGGATAGGTTCCCTGATTGTTGCCAGGCATCCCGCCATGCGGTCCCTGGCGCAAGTGACGATCATTGGAATGATATCGGTGGTAATCACATCTTACATAGTACCGGCTTACCTGTTCCGTAAACTGGTGACAAAGCGGGGTCGTTACCGCCATACGCCCCTTACCTTATGGAATACGTGGTGGTCGTTTATTGCCTTCTCATTCTTTCTGCTGGGGGTGGTTTTCCTGTCTGTTTCAGGGGCTGTACTGGTGCTGTTGGGAGGAAGGAACGAAAAAAACAAGCTCCGCTTTCACACGATCCTTCAGGGTATGTGCCGTTATGTGATTACCCATATGCCCGGTTCGCCCATTGAAGTGATCAACAGCGGGGAAGCCGGTTTTTCCGTTCCATCGGTCATCGTTGCCAACCACCAGTCTCACCTGGATCTGATGGCCATCATCATGCTCCATCCCAAAATCATTGTCATGACCAATAACCGTGAATGGAATTCCCCGTTCTACAAGTCAATCCTCCGCTTTGCCGATTATCTTCCTATAGAATATCTGAATACACACCGTGACTTAGTTCGTGAAAGGGTAAACCGGGGGTATTCCATCATGATATTTCCCGAAGGGACTCGTTCTGCCGATTGTTCCATACTCCGGTTTCATAAGGGAGCGTTTCATCTGGCAGAAGACCTGGGACTTGATATCACACCGGTGCTGCTTCACGGATTCGGTCACATGCTCCCCAAGGATGACCTGTTATTGCGCAAAGGGAAGATGACGGTAAAGATACTTCCCCCCATTAAAGCGAATGACCTTTCGTATGGAATAACCTACCAGGAGCGTACCAAGGCAGTTAGACAGCTCTTTATCAGAGAATATGATGCACTGAGCGCGCAAATTCAGGATGCTGCTTATTATGCCCCCACTGTACTTCACAACTATTTGTACAAAGGAAGGGAAGTTTATGACTCGGTACGCCGTTCCATGCAAAAAAACAGTAATTTTGCAGAACAGATCAAGGCTTTGCCTGTGAGCGGAGCGTGTTTTCTGGAGGACCACAACCGCGGCGAATTTGCCCTTACAGCTGCGCTGGTGCGCAGGGATCTGAAGATTAAAGCGTATATTGCCGATGCAAAAAAAAGGGAACTGGCAGCCCGTTGCATATCAGTTCCGGACAATTTGACCTACACAGACAAACCTGATACCAATGAGCAATAAATACCACGTGGCCATCATAGGAAGCGGACTGGGGGGACTGGTTTGCGGTTACATTCTGTCCAAAAACGGTCTTCGTGTGGTCATACTCGAAAAGAACTCACTGCCAGGAGGATGCCTTCAGACTTTTGTGCGTAAAGGGGTTAAATTCGAGACCGGGATGCATTACATAGGCAGCATGGACGAAGGACAGCCGTTGCAACGTTATTTCAAGTATCTGGCCCTGTCTGACAAGATCAAACTGAGCCGCCTGGAAAAAACAGGCTACGATGTGGTCTCCTATATGGGCGACCGCTATGCCTATGCCAACGGTCATGATGGGTTTACAGAGACTTTGTCCCGGCACTTTCCGGGGGAAAAAAATTCCATTCAGATGTACATCCACCGGATGGAAGCCATAGCTGAACGTTCCCCATTGTACTCTTTCCGCAACATGGAGGTTCCTTACTGGCTGGACAGCACCAATATGCAGATTGGCGTGGCGGAATATATCCGCTCTCTTACCAGGGATGAGAGACTACAAAATGTACTGGCGGGCATCATGCCTTTATACGGCGGTGTCGCAGAAAAAACACCCCTTTATTACCATGCCCTGATCACCGATTTCTACAACAAAAGCGCTTTCCGTTTTGTGGGTGGAAGCGACATTGTTGTGCAACTGTTATGCGATTCCATTCGCCGTTTTGGAGGGGAAATAATGACAGGGATGCCTGTCACCAAAGTCGAATTCAACAATTCTGGAGCTACCGGGGTTACCTTGCTCAATAATGAATTCCTTCAGGCGGAGCACGTGATATCGGACATTCACCCTGCTATCCTGATGGACATGATGGATACGCCCCTGATCCGCAAAGCATACAAACAAAGGATAAAAAGTATCAAGCAGACGATGTCCAATTTTACCGTGTACATTAAATTCAAAAAAAATACGGTTCCCTATCTGAATTACAACTTTTACCACTACCCTAAGAATTCTGTCTGGGACGGCCATTTTTTCTATATGCATATGTGCGACGAACCGGACCAGAAAACCGTCCGCAGCGCGGTTTTGTTCGAAAACATGGCCTGGGACGAGGTGGTCCGCTGGAAAGACATGCCACGGGGCAACCGCGGGGCCGAATACGAAGACTTCAAGACAAGAAAATCACAGCAGATGCTGTTAAACCTTGAAAAGCAGTTTCCCGGGACAATCCGCCACATTGAAGACTACTGGACATCCACACCATTGACATACAGTGATTATACAGGCACCCTGGAAGGTTCCATGTACGGAATCCTGAGGGATAAGAATGCACACACCCAAACCTTTATTTCGCATAGGACCAAAGTTCCCAACCTTTACCTTGCAGGACAAAACATAAACGCCCACGGCATCATGGGAGTCATTATCGGATCGGTTCTCACATGCGGGGAAATCATTGATATTAACAACCTTACAAAACAAATTAAAAACGCTTAACGACAAACCATCAGTATGGCACAGGGTATTAAAATGAAACTCATATACCCCCGCTGGGAGAAGCTTCCGGGACAGACAACCTTCAACCTTCCACCGCACGGCCCCGTTGTATTTGCAGCGGCCCTTCCGGAACGCATTGATGTTTCTTTTACCGACGAGAATGTGGAATCCATTGATTTTGAAGAGGCATGCGACCTGGTGTGCATATCCATGATGCTTTCCACCCAGGTCAAGCGCGGGTGGGCAATAGCTGCCGAGTTTAGGAAAAGAGGAAAAAAAGTCATTTTCGGGGGTATTTCCACCATGCTTCATGCAGAAGAAACCATGGAGCACGGCGATGCTGTTTTTCTGGGCGAAGCCGAGGGCCGCATGGAAGAACTCATAGGTGACTGGGGAAAAAACCGGCTCAAGAAGGTATACAATTACATGGGCAAGCTGCCTCCCATAGAACTGGTGGGCCCTGCCAGGAGAGATCTGTACAAAAGAGAACTGTACAACCACAAAGGTGTACAAATGGTAGACTTGTTCCATGCCTCACGCGGATGCCGCTTCAATTGCTACCCCTGCGCCGTATCTTACCTGGGAGGCCGTGTTTTCAGGCCCCGTCCCTTTGATAAGGTTATTGAAGAAATGGCAGGTATTGATAACAACCGGCTGTTTCTGGTTGACAATTCCCTGGCTCAGAACAAAGAATGGGAAATACAGTTGTTTAAGGAAATGATTCCGCTGAAGAAAAAATGGATTAGCCATCCCATTGAAGATGATCCAAAAATCCTGGACCTGGCCGCACAGGCGGGTGCCTGGTACGTTTATCAGGCCGTTTTCGACACTTCTGACTTCATCAGGGAACGCATTAAGCGGTATCACGATTACGGCATCGGAGTGGAAGGAACGATCCTTTTAGGTATGGACAACCAGTCTGAAGATGACATGCGCCGCCTTATAGACTTCTTGCTGGAGATTGATCTGGACCTTGCCGAGTTCACCATTCTTACACCCTACCCGCATACAAAGGCCTATGAAGACCTCATGCGCAAGGGAAGAATCCTGGACTACGACTGGGACCATTACAATGCCGGACAGGTGGTCTACCAGCCGTCACAGGTTACCCCGGAAAAGTTGCAGGAGTTGTACGACTACGCATGGAGTTCTTTTTACAGTCATGAATCACAGGAACTGAAAATGACAAAGCTCTTTACGCGGGTCATGAGACGCGAAATGGAAGACGGTACCTGGAGGCCCCGCGACAGAAAAATGATGAATCAATCATTCGGGAAAGAAGTCAAACGCAATATTGGCAATATCTGATACCATGGAAGTTCAAGAAAAACATTTTGATGAAATTTTTGATTTCAAGGGCAAATGGGACGTTCCTTCAAAATGTGGATTAAGGATACTGCATCACAAAGAAATCCCGGTAATCATTACCACAGAATTGTATAACAACAATCCAGGGACGTCTGTCACCTATGCCGGCGGTTTGCTCTTTGAACAGATATGCGATGCTAAAGGACTTGATCCTGAACATGTTATTTATATAGAATGCAACCCCGACACCCAATCAAGACTGTCCTTTTATTCCGAAGAATATTACCGCGTGACATTTACCCGGGGGGAGGAGAAATTCATCAACCCGAGCTACAAAAAATTATCGGATGAAGAAATAAAAGATCTTGTTTTCCCATGAAGTTATTTCGGTCTTTACTATCGGGCATTCTGCTTCTGTTATCCCTTTCAGTACAGGCGCAGGAAGTATTGAGCCCCTGGGAGGGGATCAGGGCAAAAAGCCGCGTCCGGCTGTGGCATTACTGCCCTGAACCGGAGCAGGCCCGTGGTTCAGGCATCATCATTCTGCCAGGTGGCAGTTACCACCACCTGGGCATCCGCAACGAAGGCCATAATGTGGCCGCCAAACTTGCACGCGAAGGCTATGCTGCCTTTGTGCTTCGTTACAGTACCGGTATGTACGGGCACAGCTATCCTGTCATGATGGAAGACATCCAGAGGGCCGTTATGCTGGTCAAGGAAAATGCCTCTGTCTACGGGATAAGCCCGGATAAGGTAGGTTTGATAGGCTTTTCGGCCGGAGGACACCTGGCCGGATGGATGGGAACCTATTACGACAAGAATTATCTGGCCCGTTACGGACTGGTTCCTGACCATTCCCTGCGACCTTCCTTCGTAGCTATGATTTACCCGGTGGTTTCCATGACAGACAGCCTTGCGCATACCCGGTCCCGCCGGAATCTGATTGGCCCGTCACAACCCATGGATCTGAAAAATAGTTTATCTTTGGAAAAGGTGGTACGACAGGATATGCCACCGGTTTTCCTGATGGCCTGCCTGGACGACCCGGTAGTGGATCCAATGAATTCCATTCGCTACAGTGATACATTGGAAGAACGTAATGTGCCCCACCGCTTGCTGCTATACGAACAGGGCGGGCATGGTTTCGGGTACAGACCCGGAAAATCCAAAGATGTTGAGGAACTTTGGATTCAGGAGTTCCTGTTATGGCTGGATACAGAAATGAATCATTAATAAAACATTATGGATATAAAATATACCTCTACAGAAGAAATCAAACTGTTTCAGGAAGATCTGTTGCGGCGGGAATTGTCCTACCTGCAGGACAAGTCTCCCTTTTATCGAAGGATGTTCCAACGGGAAGGGATTGATATCAGAAAGATCAGAACACTGGAGGATCTTCAAACCATACCATTTACCAGGAAAAGCGATCTCCAGCAATTTAACGAAGATTTTATCTGTGTTCCCAAAGATCAACTGACCGATTTTGTTACCACATCGGGAACCCTGAGTGATCCGGCTACCTTTGCCTTTACAAACAGGGACCTGGACAGGCTGGCCTACAATGAAAAGGTATCTTTTGAGTGTGCCGGTACAAAACCCGGAGATTTAATCCAGCTGATGACCACCATGGATAAGCGTTTTGTAGCAGGCCTTGCCTATTACCTGGGCATCCGAAGCCTGGGAGCGGGGATTATCCGTGTGGGAAATGGCATACCCGAGCTGCAATGGGATACCATCCTGAGGATGAAACCCGATACCATTATCTGTGTACCTTCTTTTATTATCAAACTTATTGAATACGCCGAGGAGAACAATATACCCTATAGAAAATCGAGCATCAGAAAAGCAGTCTGCATAGGAGAAAACCTGCGGAACCAGGACTTTTCGCTCAACATCCTGGGCCGGCACATCCGGGAAAAGTGGGATATTCAGCTCATATCCACGTACGCTTCCACAGAACTGGGTGCCACTTTCTGCGAATGTCCTTACGGAAAAGGAGGACACCACCTTCCGGAACTGGTTATCTGTGAATTGATAGACGACAACGACCGTGTCGTATCTAAGGGTGAGACCGGTGAACTGGTGATTACCAACCTGGGACTGGAAGGTATGCCTTTGTTGCGCTTCAGAACCGGAGACCTGGCCCGTTTTCATTATGAGCCCTGCCAATGCGGGAGGAAAACAATGAGAATCAGCCCGTTGCTGGGTCGTAAGAGCCAAATGATCAAATTCAAAGGAACCACGCTCTACCCGCCTTCCATATTTGATGTACTGGAAGACATCCCCTATATTAGTTGTTACCAGGTGGTACTCTCCTGTAATGAACTGGGTACCGATGATGTATATGTGAAAGTTTCTTTGAAAGAAGGAGCTGTCAACATCCCGGAAGATGTCACTAAGGCGGTTAAGGATAAATTCCGCGCCAAGGTGCGCGTTGCCCCCGAGGTGGGTATAGTCCCCGACAGCGAACTCAAAGCTGAAGTGTATAACGAAATAATGCGCAAAGCCGTTAAATTGTTAGATAAGAGGAACAATGTCCCCGGATAAAAGATTTGACGACATACGTCCCTATACCAACGACGAGATCCCGGCAGCCATGCAACGCCTTGCTGCAGAACCCATGCTGGATAAGGTTTTTTCGTGGTTCTTTCCCGGACAGTCAAGCCGGAATTGGCGCAATATGCTCCGCTCTGTCAAAAGCGTCACAGAACTCCAGGAACGTATCATGCATCCTGTTATAAAGATTATCATTGATAAAACGATGCAGGGATTTACCAGTTCGGGAGAAGATTATATTCCCGCCGATAAAGGTGTTCTCTACATATCCAACCACAGGGACATAGTTTTGGACGCTACCCTGCTTATGCTGGTTTTATCCCAGCAGGGATATCCCACAGCAGAAATATCTTTCGGGAGCAATCTGATGCAGTCTCAGGCAATTGTGGATCTGGGAAAATCAAACAAGATGTACAAGGTTTTCCGTAAATCGGGGAACATACGGGATTTAGTCAAAAATTCAAATCTTTTGTCCGATTATATTCGGTGCAGGATAAACAGCAATACTTCAATCTGGATTGCGCAGCACGAGGGACGGAGTAAAGACGGGACCGACCTTACCGACCCCGGTCTGCTGAATATGCTTTCCATGAGCATGAAAAAAGACCGCGTGGGCGCCCTGGCCTCACTCAATATTATTCCGGTTGCTGTTTCTTATGAAATTGAGCCTTGTGATGTTTTGAAAGTCTGTGAAATACATCAGACCAAAAAACAAGGATTCTATAATAAAGCCCCGGGAGAAGACCTGGTCAGTATCGTGACAGGGATCACGCAAAACAAAGGGAGGGTACATATCACAGTATGTCCTGCAATTACCCTCGCCGACCTTGAACCTTACAGGGACCTTCCACAGACCGATTTTTTTAACAAGGTGAGCCAACTGATCAATCAACGGATTTACCGGGGATATAAACTCTATGGAATCAATTATGCGGCCTGTGACAAGCTTGGAGGAACAACAGAATTCATGGAGCATTATACAGAAGAAGACACGGCACTGCTTGATAGCCGTGAAAAGTTGCTCCCCAACACTGATGGTCAAACCAACGCTGTTCTAAGAGACCTGTTAAGGAGACTGTATGCCAATCCCGTTCTAAACCGCATGAATACCGCCTTCTAAACCGCATGAATACCGCCTTCTAAACCGCATGAATACCGCCTTCTAAACCGCATGAATATCGCCTTATGAGTGCTCAGGTGAAAAAATGGCAGAAAATTGTCCTGCTCACGGTACTGGCCGCTGCCGCAACGGGTGTTTCTCTTTTTGGCCAGGTAAAGCAGAAAACTGCAGCAGAACGGACCGCTGTTGGAAATATCATTCATTTTTTTTCGCAACCGGTGAATTACCCGCGCGAACCGGTTGATCCCTCACAGGTGGTGATTTTGGGGGATTCTGCTTCGGGGGACAATTCAACAGACCCGTCGGACAGGATCCTGGATTACATCTGGGAATCGCAACGTGAAGCGGGCAGAACCCGTTTTGAAAAACAGGAAGACGGGACGTACCTGGCCCGCCTTGTCTGGGCTCCGGGAACAGAAGAAAATGACCCTCCAAAAGATTTCAGAAATCCGAACAAAACGCTCAGGAACAGGCCTATCAAGGACCTGGTATATAGTGATAGTATAATTTTCAGCCAGGGAAAGTGGCTGGCTCCCTATCTGTATCACCCCAATTTTGGAATCACCGCCAATAAAGGGGTTATCTTTTTCAACAAAGATGGTGACTTGATCATCCGGGGAACCAAATGGGGTTTTTCTTCCACAGAATGTTTCAAAGCTGTAGAAAAAACACCTTGATCATTTGACCACCAAGGCATTGGCCACACGCCTTTCTCCCTCATTGTCAAAACGTTTATTATCCGAAGGATGATTAACTACTTCCACGGGTTTACGCAGATTTTCGCGTACACATAACGCAGAGGAACCGCCCCCGTCCAGGTTGATGGCATCCCAGGCCCTGAGCCAACGCATGATACGTTGCAGTTCTTCCATGGTCATGCCGGCAGCTTCTGCTGCCCTTCCGTCCACTACCACCATGAGAACCCGCCCTCCCCTTCTTATTCCCACAGCAGTCCTGGGATGACGTGCATTGTTGAAAGCATTGTCAATGACCGGTACGTCCTTCCCTGCCGTTCGCAATACGGGACCCGAAGATAGGACATCTTCTGCCGTCAGTTCTTTTTCCCAACGGTCCTGGTCATATGTATCCATTACATGTTGCGGAAGTGCATGAATGGACAGTCTGCCCTTGTCAGAGACGGCAATGCAGCCGGATTGCCGGAATGTCCGGTTCCCGTCTTGCGGAACCCTGTTGGGAGCAAGTTCATTGCCATCCACACGAAGGTAGTTGACCGATTTCCAGGGAGCATCCCAGGCAAAAAAAGAGCCGTTGATCCCGGCCAGGGCCTGGGCATATTCCACAAAGTCACTGGTAAGCACCAAGGTGGTATCTGCAAGGATATCAAAACGGAAGGAGTTCCTGATTACCAGAGCAGATACAAATTGATTGGAATGAAAAAGGGAACTGTCCCTGAAAGCGCATTGGCGAAGGGTGATACCGCCAAAGTGTAACAGCCTGCTTTCCCATCTTCCATTCACAAATGCCAGGGAGTCCGCATCCCAAATCCTGGAAGAGTCCTGTGCCTGTGCCTGTGCCTGTGATAAAGTGACAGGCAGCAGCAAAACCACTATCAAGAATAGTAATATGGTCTTCTTTTTCATGCTTCAAATCTTTATATTTGCTAAAATTACAAAAATTATGGAACGGGTTACCGGTTTTCTTTCTCTCCTGAGCCAAAACAACAACAAACCCTGGTTTGACGTACATAAGTCCCAATACCGGGAAGCCCTGGAAGTTTTTCAGAACTTTACCGCAAAGCTTATACATGGCATTGCCACATTTGACAAAGCTGTGAGCGGCCTTAGCGTTAGGGATTGCACATTCCGCATTTACAGGGATCTGAGGTTTTCTCCCGATAAAACACCCTACAAAGCCTACATGGGAGCATACGTATGCCCGGGTGGAAAAAAATCGGGGTTCGCAGGTTACTATTTTCATATCGGCGCTGCGGTAAACGACTGGTCCGGACACCATTTCATGAGCAGCGGCCTGTATCAGGCCAATCCTGCAGTGGTGAAAAGTGTACGGGATGACATACTCTACGATGCGACCCCCTACCTGAATGCCATAGCCCTGGCAGAGGGATTCGAAATAGATTTTGTCGGATGTCTGAAACGTGTCCCGGCAGGATATCCCTCCGATTCTCCTTATGAACATTTATTCAGACTCAAGGATTTCCTTTTGACACGATCCATGGACGATGCGTTCGTTAATGATAAGAATCTGTTGAAAAATGTCTTGTCCGGTTTTAAAAAGACCCATACCTTTGTTGACTTGTTGAACCGATCCGTATCTTATGCCAACTCATCCCAAAATTAAAGCAGCCATCATAGGCTTTGGCCGCATGGGCGAAATGTACCTCCGCCAGATGCTCAGAAGTGCGCAATGGGAAATTCGAGCCATTTGCGATACCGACCCCGATGCTCTTGCCGTAGCTGCAAATATTGCCCCGTCAGATACCATTCTGACCGCCAATGAAGATGATATTTTCAATGACCCCCAGATAGTCATAGTAGTCCTCTCTACCCTGGCCGATTCGCGCAAAAGGCATCTTATCAAGGCTGTGGAACACCGCAAGCACGTGGTTACCGAAAAACCCCTGGGTTCAACCATCGGGGAAGAATACGAGGTGATGGAAAAAATCAGGCAAAGCAATCTGATGGTCACCGTCAACCTGCCACTCAGGACAGCATGGTATCACAAAACCATTAAGGAATTTATTGAATCGGGAGAAATCGGGGAGCTGGCCATTGTAAGAGTATGCCATATGACACCGGGACTGGCACCCGGGGAAGGACACTGGGCCGAGGGACCACTTTTTCACGATTGCGGGTTGCATTATGTGGATATAGCCCACTGGTATGCCCAAAGTGATTTCAAGACCTGGAACGCCCAGGCCATACGTATGTGGGATTACCACGAACCCTGGTGGCTGCAGGCGCATGGAACCTTTGAAAACGGTATTGTCTTTGACATAACCCAGGGACACGTGTACGGCCAGCTTGCCAAAGACCTGACACACAACGGGTATGTAGACCTGATAGGAACCAAGGGGATAGCCAGGATGACGCACGATTTTGTTACGGCTACGGTAGAATTGCACGGCGTTACAAAAACACAGATGATCAGGAAACCTTTCGGGGACAAGAACCTGGATGTCTTACTGGATCTTTTCGCACATTCCATCACCCAGGGTGGCCTGGACCCTTCCCTGCCTAAGGTTAAGGATGCCGTCATAGCTTCTGAATACGCCTGGAAATTCCTGGAAGATGCAGCCCGGCATGATATGCCTGCAAGGGGCGACAACAAGACCCTGGAAGAAATCTGGGAAAGGAGGAATAACAAACGCATTGGTTACGGACTGTTAAGAAAAAAGAAGAAATTCAACGACTGAATCATGAAACACGCTGTCATTGTAGGTGCCACTTCGGGCATGGGACGTGAAGTAGCCCTGATCCTGGTCAAAGAAGGCTGGCATGTGGGCATTGCCGGCAGACGGGAAGATATCTTGATGCAAATGCGTGATCAATATCCACAGTCTATTGAATATGAGGTAATAGATATCACCCGTGAAGATGCCCCCATACGGCTTCAGAATCTGATCGGCAAACTGGGAGGTATGGACCTGTACCTGCATAGCTCGGGTTACGGCAGGATCAATCCGGATCTTGATCCTACCATAGAAAAAGAGGTTGTCAGGACCAATATTAACGGGTTTGTTGCAATGACCATTCACGCTTTTCATTACTTTAAAGAACAGAACGGAGGGCACCTGGCTGCCATCACATCGGTTGCCGGCAGGCGTGGCATGGGGCTGAACGCAGCCTATTCGTCTTCAAAACGCTTTCAGATGACTTACCTGACGTCTCTGGCCCAATTGTCCCATAATGGAAAATACAACATCAGGATCACAGATATTCAGCCCGGTTTTGTCAAAACGGACTTTCTGCATCATTCCTACCCCATGGTGATGAAAACCCCTTATGTGGCAAGAAAAATTGTCAGGGGATTAAGTAAAGGAAAAAGACTCATAATCGTTGACTGGCGTTACCGCATAGTATCATATGCCTGGCATATGATACCCTCCCGGATCTGGGAACGGATGAACCTGCAGCGGTTTGTCAGCTGGTAATTTTCCGGTAGTGGTTGTATAGCTTCTCCAGTGCCTGCTCCAATATGGCTTTGGAACAGCCGGCGTTCAGGCGCATAAATCCCTCCCCTCCGGGACCGAACATGGCTCCGTCGTTCAGTGCAAGCCCTGCGTCGGTAAAAAAGCCGGGAATATCTTCAATACCAACATTTTTCAATTCCCTGCAATCGAGCCAGACAAGGAAAGAGGCATCGGGCCTGACTGCCTTGATCATGGGGATCAGGCGGGGTAGCTGGGAGACGACAAAATCAATATTATTTTCCACATAATCAAGCATCTGTCTGTGCCATTCCTTTCCCTGGCTATAGGCTGCATGGGTGGCAACAGCAGCAACCAGCGTGGGATCGTCCAGTTCATTGGCATGCAAAAAGCTGTAAAAGCATTTTCTTAGCTGCGGGTTTTCAATCACAGCAAAAGAACTGACCAATCCGGCCATATTGAAGGTCTTTGAAGGGGCGCCAAAGACAATGCCCACCTGGGCCGCTTCCTGGGAAACGGTCGTGAAGGGAATATGGCGGTTCCCGAACAAGGGCATGTCTGCATGGATCTCGTCAGAAATAACTGTTACGTTGAATTTATAACAAATACGGGCTAAATCAGTAAGGGTTTCCTTGCTCCACATACAACCTCCCGGGTTGTGCGGATTAGACAATACCAGGAGCGGGCACCTGCGACGCCTGAGTATATCTTCCAAATGGTTAAGATCCATCTGGTAACGCGTTCCGTCCCAGATCAATGGATTGTTTTGCACTACCCTTCCGTTGCGTTCAGTAACCATTCGGAAAGGATGGTACACCGGTGGCTGTATGATCACAGGATCGCCTTTTCCCGTAAAATGTATGATTGCAAGTCCTATACCTTTGACTATTCCCGGAATGTAAGTTAGCCACTCACGGTGTATTTCCCAGCCATGCAGGTATTGCTGCCAGGAAATAATGGACTGCCAGTAGTCCTCGGGAGCGATCGTATATCCGAATATCGGGTGTTTAAGTCTGTCTTCAAGGGCTTTTCTAATAAACGGAGGTGTTTCAAAGTCCATATCGGCCACCCACAGGGCAATCAGGTCTTCTTTTCCGAACAGGTCTTTCAACCGTTCTAATTTTACGGTATTGGTTCCGCTTCTGTCAATAATGGTGTCAAAATCGTATCTCATAGCAAAATTTTATCCAGAGTCTTAGGTTTCCCGATATCAGTTATTTCCAGTCCCGGGATTTCCACCCCCCTGATAACCTGAAAACGTGCCGATTCCAGGTAAAAATCAATCACTGAAAAAACCCGGGGCCAGGGTTCCATCAGGGACATTGCACCAGGAGACATGATGTGAATGCCGGCAAAGGCGCGCATCATGCAATCCTTCATTTTACAGGGTTCCCCCACCCAGCGTATTTCTTTTGTTTGTGTATTTGTCCATCCTGTCAGGTGCCGGTGCCGGTCAAAAATCAGCTGACGCGGTGTGTTCCTTTGGCTGACCAGCAAAGTGGCCAGGTCCGATGCCCTGTGGCATGCAAAAAAATCGTCCAGGCGCAGGTTTGACAAGATATCCACATTGTGTATCATAAAAGGTTCGCGGGGATCCAGCAGCAACCGGGCTTCCCGTACTGCCCCTCCGGTGTCGAGCAACAATGGGCTCTCATCGGAAACAGCTATCTGCAGGGGAATTTCTTTTTGTTTCTGGTACTCGTTCAGGTAAGTTTTGATCTGAGCGGCAAAATGGTGCACATTCACCACAACACGGGTAACTCCCTGATCATACATCTTGTCCAGCAACAAACCCAGCAATGGCCCCTGTGAGCCGTCACTGCTCCTGACGGGAATCAGGGCTTTGGGGAGCTTATCTGTAATGGGTTTCAAACGGGTACCGAGACCCGCAGCGAGTATCATTGCCTGCATGGTCTGCCTAGTAATCTATTTCCAAATCCAGTTCACGGTGATACAAATGTACCCTGATGTCATATTTTTTGGCCAGGTAATCGGCCATGTGGCGTGCACAATAGACTGAACGATGCTGTCCCCCGGTACATCCGAAACAGCACATCAGATGGTTGAACTTTCTTTCTATGTAACGTTGTACGTGCGTGTCCATCAACATGTAGGCATGCTCCAGGAATCCTTTCACCCCCCCGTCTTCTTCCATAAAACGGATCACTTCCTGATCTTCGCCGGTAAAGTGCCTGAAATGCTCAAATTGCCCGGGATTTTCCAGACCGCGGCAATCAAAAACATAGCCTCCCCCATTCCCGCTTGAATCGTTGGGAATGCCTTTTTTATAGGCAAAACTGCACACGGTGACCTGGAGTTTGCGTTCCTTGTCCATGTCTGAATACTGGCGCATTTTTGTCAGTTCCAGCAAAAGAGAGGACAAATAGGGATATTCTGTAAAAGGTTCTTTAAGCAGCTTACGTAAGTTATCAATCGCATAGGGAACACTTTGCAGGAAATGGGGTTTTTTCTCAAAATAGCCCCTGAAACCATAGGCCCCGAGTACCTGAAGGGTGCGGAACAGGATGAAATGACGCAATTGCCTGTTAAAATGTTTTTCGTCCAAAGGGGTATATTGCCTTAAGGCCTTAAGATAGGCAGAGATAAGTTCTTCTTTGAGTTCTTCCGAATAATTGGCCTTTGCCTGCCACACAAAAGAGGCTACGTCATAATAAATCGGCCCTTTTCTTCCTCCCTGAAAATCAATAAAATAAGGTTCATCGCTTACCAGCATGACGTTCCTTGCCTGAAAGTCCCTGTACAAAAATGTATCCGAGGCATCCCGCAACAGGACAGAAGACAGCTTGCGGAAATCGTCTTCAAGTTTTATTTCGCTGAAATCCAATCCTGTTGCCTTTAAAAAGCAATACTTGAAATAGTTCAGGTCAAAAGAAATCATCCTTTCATCAAATTCCGGCTGCGGATAGCAAACGCCAAAATCAAGTCCTTCCGCTCCTTTGAACTGCAGGGCAGGTAATGCCTCCATGGCTTTGAAGAGCAACTTTTTTTCCCGGGTGTTGTAATTGCCCCTGGAGCGCCCTTCCTCTACAGCATTGTATAGGATCCTGTCTCCCAGGTCCTGTTGCAGGTAGCAGGAAAAATCACGGCTGTGGGCGTACACCTCCGGTACAGGAAGTCCCTGTTTGCGGAAATGTTCTGCAATGGCAATAAAAGCCTTATTTTCCTCTTTACAGGAACCAAAAGTGCCGATGAGCGTGCCATGCTCTCCTTCAATCCTGAAATACCGCCTGTTGCTCCCGGAAGAGGGCAACTCGGTTATGGCTCGTGCCGGAAAACCGGTATATGATTTGAAAAGAGATTCGAGTTGTTTCATACGGACACAAAAATAACGAAAAATTCTATACCGAACGGGAAAACCTATGGTTTCATCACGGCATTCCACATGGCTTTTCGCAAAGTTCCCGCATCGTCATCACCGTGATACATCCAGCACATGAGCCCTTTCATGCCTTGTGACAGGGCCCACGCCCCCTTGATCGCGATACTGGCGGCATTGTCGTAGCCGCAATAAAACGCTCCTGTACCGATCCTTTTCACGTAAGGGACAGAGGCTGCCGGATCCCAGTTATTGATAGAATACAGGGACGGATCCAGGTTTTTAATTTGTCGGTATGTAATGGCAGAAGGGCTTGTAGAAAAAGAAATCCTCCCATAAAAAGGAATGCCAAGCACCATCTTTTCTGTAGGAAAACCGGCGGCCTTGTAAGCTTGCAGTGTCCTGGCACAATCCCAGTAAGCCCGGGAATCATCCAGGGCCGAATGGTGATGTGGGGCCTGGTCCATATCATACGTCATGATATTGACAAAGTCCACATAAGGTTCTACCCCGTGCAGGTCAATATAACGGGTTCCCCCGCTGACTGGCTTTGCGTTCATTACATAACCCGGGAAAGTGATGAGCAGGTCGGGTCCCAGGGTCTGGCGCAGCTGCCTGATCAAAAGAACATGGTTTTGCGTGTCGGCAGCCGGATTGCTGGCGTGGCCGCTCCAGGACAGTCCCGGGAACTCCCATCCTATATCAATTCCGTCAATTCCCCAGGCCCGGATAAATTCCAGGCAGTCTTGCGCAAAAGCCACCCTTCCTTCCTCTGTGCTGCTCATGGCAGAGAAGCCGCCCCCCTGGGCATTGTCCTTATTGACAACGGTGTGGGTGAAGGCAAGCAGGATTTTTAACCCGGGATGGTTCTTTTTCAGATCAACCACTGCAGCAAAGCGGGATTCATCTCCCTGCAGGCGAAATTCCCGGTACTGGTTATTCACGACGTACAACTCGGCAAAAGCATAACAGATATGGGTAAGGAGCGTGGGGTCCGGGATTCCCTGGCTGTAGTAAGTAACATAGGATAATGCCACCCGGCCTTCTTTCAGCGGGTATGGGACAAACTCTTCCGGTTTTTCTTCTTCAGTGTCGGGTTCGGGATTGACCTTTTCCCGGCTGCAGGACAAGACCAGCAGGAAGAACAACAGGTAACAAAACCGTTTCATAGGTTTTATAATCAATAAAGATAATAGCGCTGTGACAGATGACGGAACGCTTCGGCGTCTTTATACCAGTAATCTTTGATATCACTAAACTGATAACGCTCTGCAAATTTGGCTGTTATAAAAGGACTGCCCACAACTTTGGTGATCCTGTCCAGGTTAAAGACAATCTCGGGATTGAGCTTATGGATTTCCTGGATCACGTAAAAATTCACATCAGTCAGCGGGGCTGCTGCCGGATCTGTAATATGTGCCTGAACACCGCCCAAAGTAGTTCCTTGTCCCTTACTGTAAAAAGGTCTGAAATAAATAGGCCTGAAATGAAGGCCGGGCAGCTGAAGGTTGTTCAGATTACGGGCAAGCTCTTCAGGTATTATGGTGCTGTCTACCGGTGCAAACAGCTGAAAAGGAAGGGTATAACCCACTCCTATGGAGACTACGGACAGATCCCCGACTATGCCGCTCATGGGATAGAAGAAGGCTGTGATTGCCTGGGGAATGTGCGGGGAAGAGGCTATCCATTGCAAACCCGTCTGATCATAGAACATGTCACGGTTCCATCCTTCCATGGGAATCACGCGCAGGTTGCATTGGGCACTTTCCCCGGGCCGGGCTCCGGATCCGAGCATGCGCTCGCCATTGAGCAATAAGGCCAGCTCGCCGCATGTAAGACCATAAACGTAGGGTATTCTGAACTGGCTGACAAAGGTAAAGCAACCGTCTTCCACATAACATCCCTCTATCTTCCGGCCCCCGATGGGATTGGGACGGTCCAGGACAATAAATTCAATACCCAGTTGGGCACATGCCTCCATGGCAAGTCCCATGGTGGAAATATAGGTGAAGGAGCGCGAACCAATATCCTGAATATCGTATACCAGCACATCTATGTTCTGAAGCATTTCCGGGGTGGGTTTCCGGGTGCTGCCGTAAAGCGAATAGGCGGGAAGTCCGGTGGCAGGGTCGTTTTGTGTGGATATGTGATCCCCTGCATGTACATCCCCCCGTACCCCGTGCTCGGGCCCGTACAGGGCTACCAGGTTGACATTAGGTGCTTCAAACAGGACGTCTATGGTTGACCGGAGCTCACGGTCCACACCCGTAGGATTGGTTATCAGCCCCACCCGCTTGCCCTCCAGACAGGAAAAATTGGATTCCTTGAGCACATCGATGCCTGTCTTGACAACAATTTCCCGGGATTGACAGGATGTAGAAACCAGGAGTACGAACAGAATTAGGAAACTCTTGATAAAATTTTTCATAACCGTAAGTTTATTTTTTTTTACCGTAATCTGCAGGTAATTTTTTGTGCACCAGCCAGGATGCAAAAATACCGGGCAGTGTACACAAACAGACAAACCAGAAGAACTTTTCGTATCCCATGGCTTCCTGTATGGCTCCCGCTGCCATCCCAGGCAACATCATGCCCAGGGCCATAAAGCCTGTCCCTATGGCATAATGTGATGTTTTATGCTCTCCGTCGGCCACATAGATCAGGAACAGCATGAAAGCCGTGAACCCAAAACCGTACCCCAGTTGCTCCATAGCAACGGAAGCAATGATCACCCAAATATTCTGCGGCAGAACCGAGGCCATGTACACATAGAGCAAATCGGGCAGATTGATGGCCAGCGCCATGGGCAGGATCCATTTCTTAAGGCCGCCGCGTGAAACAACAATCCCTCCGGCGATCCCTCCCAAAAGCAGTGATATCACGCCAATGGTGCCATACACCATCCCCACAGTGGCCGTTGGAAGGGCCAGCCCTCCGGCACCGGGGATGTCGAGCAGGAACGGAGAGGCTATTTTGACCAGCTGCGACTCACCCAGCCGGTAGGTCAGGATAAAGAAAAAAATGAGTCCCAGGTTCTTCTTTTTGAAGAAGGAACCGAAAGTAAGAAAGAAATCCCTGAACAGTCCCAAAGACGTGATGTTGTCCCTGGATTTGTCACTTGCAGGCCGTGGCAGGACAAAATTGTGATACAGGGCAAGTGCCAGGAAGATGGCAGCCAGCAGGTAAAAGGAAAGGCTCCAGGCCAGGGGTATGTTCCCTGCTGTAGAAGGAAATATTTTGCCTTCTTCCATCAATCCGGCGAACATGACCAGGATCCCCTGCCCGAAGATGGTGGCAAACCGGTAAAAAGTGTTCCTGATTCCTACAAAGAAAGATTGCTCCCCTTCTTTGAGCGCAAGCATATAAAATCCATCGGCAGCAATATCATGGGTGGCCGAGCTGAATGCAATAAGCCAGAAAAAAGCCAGTGTGGCCTTGACATAGAATGAGGCCGGAATGAAAAAGGCAACTCCGGCGAATCCAACCGCCACAAAGCTTTGCATTAGAATAATCCATAACCGTTTTGTCTTGATAAGATCCACAAACGGGCTCCACAGGGGTTTGATGACCCAGGGCAGGTACAGCCAGCTTGTATACAAGGCGATGTCTGTATTGGACATGCCAAGCCGCTTGTACATGATCACGGCTATGGTCATTACTGCCACATAGGGCAGCCCCTGGGCAAAATACAAGGTGGGGATCCACGCCCAGGGATTCTTTTTACCAACTGAAGGTTGTTTCATCAATAGATTTTTTGTGCCCGGGAACCCGGGTAGTAATGTTGCAGAATCTGTTTATAGGAATAGCCGCGCGAAGCCATCACCGCGCCTCCGATCTGGCACAGCCCTACACCGTGTCCCCAGCCTGCCCCGTAGAGGACATACCCCCAGGAACGCTTTACAGGGATGAACGCCGAGGAATACAGGTGGGATTCTGAAAGGGCCTTGCGGATAAGCAGGTCCTTGCCAATGATGAGCGTCTTTTTCGTTCCCACAATCTTCAGGCGGCAGATGCGCCCCGAGGTTCCCCTTTCCAGGGGAATCAGCTCCTGAACAAGGCCAAAGTCAACGCCTATGCGCCTTTTGATTAAATCGGAAAGTTCTTCGAATGTGTAGGATACTTCCCAGCGGTAAAATCCTTTGGTTTCCTGGTCGTATGTATTCAGGACCTGGGAAAGAACCTCATTGTCTGTGGTATTGCAGAAAGCCGGCGGTGCGCTACGGATCCATATTTCGGCCTGTACGGGATCGGAAAGGTCCGGAAAGGGCACCTCGGGGGGAAGTGATTCCCCATCGTATTTTCCCTGCAGGTAAGGGTGTTCGGAAGGCTCCCAGGATGTGGAAAAACGTTCCATGATACCTCCGCAGCACTTGGAAAAGCGTGCATCACATATTTTTCCTTCATAGGTGAGCACCTCCCCTGCCGTCTGAATGACAGCTTCAGAGACATTTTCCATGGATTGCGAAGGACGGGTGATGCCCTGGTAACGCTGGCAATGGTCATCGGCACAGACATCAAAAAGGGTATGATCCTCCCTGTCCCACCATTTGATCCATTCCTGGTCTGTACGCACTTCGCCGGGATATACTTCTGTCTGCTGTTGTGCTATTCCCTGTCTCTTTTCAATTTGTGACAGCAGCCAGCTGCGCGATATTACGGCATGCGCCTTCAGATATTCCAGGGTACTGGTAGCGCTCATTTCAGAGGCAATGACACTAATAAGGTAATCTTCAACTGTGAGCACGTTCACAGCCCGGACCATGTTGTTTTCCGGGATCAGGACAAGGGAGCCGCGAAAACGCTGGTCTTCCTTGCGTTCCCAATGGAATTCAATGCCAATGATCACATCTTTAAGAACAAAAGACGCGTTATCATCGTGCGGTTCAAATACAAACCGTTCCTGTTCCTTATCCTGTAAACGCACCTGCCCGTTAGCAGCTGTAGCTGTATATATGCCTGTATACGACCCGTAATTTCCTTCCAGTTCAAATGAGATGGAAGGGGCAAGCAGTATGCCTACTTCAATTGTTTTCTTGCCTGAATTTCCCATGTACGTAATCTGTCTTTGTAAAGATTGTTTGCATTTACTTTTTCCGGTTCAAGTGCCGCATCTGAATTGCCTTCCCAGCGCCTGCAGTTGTACAGGACTTCGTAAATGCGCCCGATCTGGTATTTTCTGGAAAAGCGCAGACCGAGCCCGTAATCCTCACCGTAATTGGTATTGGGCAGGAGGAGCTCACGCAGGATGGGGGTATAAAATGCCCGGGGCGCTCCCAGCCCGTTAATACGCAGGGCGTTATTCCTGCCGTTTTCGGGAGTCCATTCACGGTGGTCTATAATGCCCGGAGGCAGTGTGTTCAATGCAAAATCTGTCATCCTGTAGGTGCCTATAATCATGCCGCACTGTTGCTGGTAAAAAGCATTCACAATCCGTTGCAGTGAATCGGGTCCGGAATAAATATCGTCGCTGTCCAGCTGTACCAGGAACTTCCCGCATTTGCGATGATGCAGGGCTGTGTTCCACAAGCCGCCCACAAACAAATCCTTTCTTGGGGGTGTGATCAGGATCAGTCGCGGATCATCCCTGAATTTTTCTACGATGGAAACCGTCCTGTCCAAACTGTGGTGGTTCACAACGATTACATTGAATGTGAAATCCGCTTTCTGCCCCAGGGCAGAACGAACAGCGTCTTCTATGGTCCTTTCCCGGTTAAATACAGGGATCATGACCGAGGCTTCGTACTCAAAATCCCTCTTTCCCAGATCAACCGGGGTAAACACCGGGGGAAGATAGGCCCCAATGGCTTTCAGGTGTGCAGTACAGGCCTTTTCCATGTCTATCTGCACTTCACGGTTCTTTGGGTCAACATAATCGAATAGTTTTTCCCCGGATTTTCGTGTATCTGTTTCCTCCTCTGTGTACAGGACTTCGTTTATGTGAACAAGTGAAGCCATCCTGCTGACTGTCAGTCTAAGGTTATACATGCCGGCATGCGGATAGTCATCTGTTGTCCGGGCAACGGCTTCTTTAAGGTACGAGGTGTTGTAAAACAAAACCGATCCAAAATTGAAATCATCCCGCAGCGCCCCCTCCTGGCATACTATAAGGGGCATTTTTCTGCGTTGCCCGTCAATTATCTGGTAATGATCTGCATACAACATTCCTGCACGGGTGTCATCTCCCAGCTGGACAAAACGTTCCAGGGCAAGATAACCCGGGGTCAACGGGCTGTATTTGGTGTAGATCAGGGAATAATCTGCCGAGGCTGCCCGGGCTATGGCAGCGACTGTGTTGGTAGAAGTCAGGTTTTTCACCTGTATGACTTCCATTCCGGTACGTGACAGGTCGGTATCCTGCCCGGCAGACAGAAGAAAAATGCGGTTGATTAGCGGCAGTGATCTTAGGTGAGACAAGGTGGCCTCTGCCTGGTGGTAATCGACAGCCGGGATAAAGCAATCAATTCTTTTCATAAAAAAAGTCGGTTTTCTTATTAATGCAGACAAAGGTACAATCTTTTTACTATTTTTGCCGACAGTAACCAAAGTAATAATGATCCAATCCTGTACCAGAACAATCACCCTCCTGTTTCTTTGTATTCTTTCTTTATTATCCGGGTATCTGAGAGGCCAGGATCACACCCCGGTCGCACGATATTACGTTGAACAGAGCGGTGGTTATTCACCGCTCTACAACGGGAAAATTCCGCCTTTGTACAACATGTTTTATGAAGGTACCTATTACCTGGAATCAGATGCATATTACCCCGGGACCGTCGTATACAACGGGAAAATATACGTTGACATGCAACTCAACCTGAACGTGCACAGGGATGAATTGTATGTGAGGATACCCGAATACAATTCCAGCTCGGTCCTTTTAAAGGCTCACGTAGAATCGTTCACTATGGGTGACATGCATTTTATCCATATTGTAAAGGAAAAATGGCCTACAGCCCCGGAGCAGGGATATTACCGTGTCCTTTATCAGGAAAGCGATATTACTGTCCTAAAAAGAACCGTCAAGAGAATGAACAGTTCTACCGCGGCCAACGACAGAAAAGTGTCTTACGTTTTTGAAGAGAATACGTCTTTCTACATCCTGAAAAACGGCTTATTTCATCCGGTCAAGCGAAAATCTTCGGTTTTAACGGCTTTACCTGAAATGCGTAAGGAATTGAAACACCATATCAGGGATGCGAAGCTCAAATTCGGGAAGGATCAGCGGGAAGCGTCTTTGGTTTCTTGTGCAATACAGTATCAAAGGAAGGAACTATGAAAAGACGCCCTGGTATCCGGCAGCACATCCTCCTGCTTACCCTTGTCTTGTCATTCCATGTTGTAGCCCATGCGCAGGAATCTTACAACATGCGCTATGTGACTCTTGATTCCATTGTACAAACACTGGAGCGCCGTACACCTGACCGTTTTTATTATGCCCCCGGACAGACAGATACATTGCTGATCACCCTTCAGGCCGGGGCCAAAGAAGTTCTGGAAACGCTTGGCAGGGAATTGAAAAAAAGCGGTTTTTCACTATACCGCGTGAACCAGCACCGGTGGGCCATTCTCAAAGGAGCTCCCTTGAATGGAATACACGAAGCGTTTTATTCCGATTCCCTGGAGAACGGAAATCACAACCGGAAAGAATTATCGCAGCTTGCCGATGACGGAAAACAGGCCGCAGATTCCGAAAACCGCCTTTATACACTGGGAGACCCCCGGTTTTCAGACCTTGAAGGCAATGTGCGTCTTACCGGGTATATCCATGAACACCTGAGCGGAGAACCGGTTCCGGGGGTAAGCGTCATGACCGGGGACAAGAAATACTACACCTTGTCGGATTCCTACGGATTTTACTCCCTTTCCATTCCCAGAGGATACAACACGCTTATCATACAGGGTTTCGGATACAAGGATTCGCGTCGCTACCTGAGGATATTTTCCGACAGTGCACTGGATCTGAACATAGCAGAAGAGGTTTTTTCGTTGCAGGGAATTGTTATCTCGGCAGAAAAAATGGAAAATGTACGGAATGTGCGCCTGGGTCTTGAACGGGTAAGGGCCGACAGGATCCGCCATATTCCCATGGCTTTTGGAGAAGCAGACGTGATCCGGGCAGTGCTCACCCTGCCGGGAGTCAAATCGGTGGGTGAAGCAGCAGGAGGATTTAATGTCAGGGGTGGTGCAACAGACCAGAACCTGATACTTTACAACCAGGGGACTATTTATAATTCATCCCACCTGTTCGGGCTGTTTTCTCTTTTCAATAACGATGTCATCAGCAGCCTGGAATTGTACAAGAGTTCTATCCCTGCAAAATACGGTGGAAGGATCTCTTCTGTCCTGGAGGTGAATTCAAGGGAAGGCAATAAAAACCGGTTTACCGGTTCAGCCGGGATCGGACTGCTGACGACCAAACTCACCCTGGAAGGGCCCATAATCAAAGATAAGACGTCTTTTTTGCTGTCCGGCCGCACCACGTATTCAGACTGGCTCATGAAGCTTATTCCAAAGGAAAGCGGGTATAATAACGGCTCGGCCAATTTCTATGATCTGAATGCCGGTATATCCCACCGTCTCAATCAGAACAACCACCTGTTCCTGAACGGATATTTCTCCCGGGACAGGTTTTCGTTCGATCCAAATGTATCCTACCGCTACCAGAACATAAACGGTTCTGTCCGTTATCGCAGTGTCCTGACAGACCGTACCAATATGGTCATGACCCTGGCTTATGATAAATACAATTATCATATGCAGGATACCACAAATGCAGCCATGGGTTATGACTTGTCGTTTTCTTTGCAGCAGACTAGTTTCAAAGCCGATTTTTCCACCCGTCTGAACGGAAAACACAAATTGGATTACGGTCTGAATGCCTATTATTATATCCTGGATCCGGGCACTTATGTGCCCTACGATCAAAGATCACTTGTTTCTACAGACATCCTGCAAAGAGAACAGGCCTTCGAAACAGCCCTCTATCTGAGTGATACCTGGGAAATCACCCCGGCACTGTCTGTTGAAATGGGAATAAGGTATGGTTTTTACTCTGCCCTTGGGCCCAACCGTCATTACCTGTATCGTCCCGATATGCCCAGGTCGTTGGAAACCACCATTGACAGCGTGTCTGTTGGAGCCGGAAAAATGGTTGCCCCCTATCATGCGCCTGAATTCAGGTTTTCTATGCGTTATGCCTTTTCCGGCGATTTTTCAGTCAAGGCCGGGTTCAACAGCATGCGACAGAACATCCACATGTTGTCCAACACAACGGTCATATCCCCTACCGACATCTGGAAATTATCCGATGCCAACATCCGGCCCCAGAAGGGCTGGCAAACGGCTCTTGGTATTTATAAAAACCTGATGAACAACACCCTGGAACTATCTATTGAGGGCTACTACAAACATATGGACCGCTATCTGGATTACGCTTCCTTTGCCCGCCTGCTGATGAACCACCGCATAGAGACCGATGTCATTGAAACACGCGGCAGGGCATATGGCGTGGAAGTTATGCTCAAACGATCCCTGGGAAGGCTCAACGGCTGGCTGTCCTACACCTATTCCCGTACAGAACTGAGGCAGGACGATCCCAGGGTGGCTGAGCCTGTCAACAAGGGGAACTGGTACCCGGCACCCTATGACAAGCCACATGATCTGAAACTTGTTGGAAATTTCAAGCTTACCCACCGTTTCAGCTTTTCCATGAATCTGGACTATAGTACGGGAAGGCCCATGACCATGCCGGTTGGCACTTATTACTATGCCGGAGGCTGGAGGCTGTTGTACGGTGAGAGGAACGCACACCGTATCCCGGATTACTTCCGTTTGGATATAGCCTTCAACATAGAGCCGTCTCATAAACTCACCCTGCTGACCCACAGTTCAGTTACTATAGGAGTGTACAATGTGACGGGAAGAAAGAATCCTTATTCTGTATTCTTCCAGACAGAAGGCAATACGGTTAATTCCTACATGCTTTCCATTTTTGGTTGTCCTATTCCCTACATCACATACAATATCAGGTTCTAATGTCTATACTTATGAAATACCTGTGGAAGCTTTCGGGGATCTTACTTCCGGCACTCATATCGGTATCCTGTATCGTTCCCTACGAGCCGGAAGAACTTGTTAATCTGGATGATATCATAGTAGTTGAAGGGAACATCTCACTCACCGGCCCCTTTAGTGTCCGCATTACCAGGAGTGCCCCCATCAGTTCCTACCAGTACGGTCAGAGAACCATAAAATATGAGCGCAATGCCAGGGTTTTCGTCCGCAACAAACAGGGACAAACATACACAGCAGATTCCGTTACTGCCTATGGTGAATATCTTTTTGATTTTTCCGGGCAGCACCCCGGCCTGCAGGAAGAGTACCAGCTGGTTATTGAATCACAGGACGGACGCACTTATGAGACGGATTTCCGTAAATCCCGGCATAGCAGCGACATGGAACTGCATTATAAAATAGATACGGTGGCGGAAAAAATAAGCATCTATGTCAGCTCCCATGACCAGGCCGGATTGTCCAGGTATTATTACTGGCAGTATGCCGAAACCTGGGATTATGTCTCTCAGATGCCGGCATATTGTTATTTTGACGTTTCCTCGGTCAAGGAAACAAAAGGCTCCAGACCCTGGATGTATCGCTGCTGGGACAGCCGTGCATCTTCCGAAATCCTGCTGGTCGAGACATCGTCACTTGTACAGGACAGAATCGTAGACCTGGAGATCCATTCCATCAATTTCCGGGATATCCGCATAACCCAGCATTATTGCATTGATGTAACCCAGACCGTGCTGGATAATGATGCCTACCTGTATATGGAAAATATGCGAAGGAATTCGTACGACATAGGTAATATTTTTTCACCCCAGCCAAACGAGATCAGCGGTAACATCCGTTGTGTGACCGATCCTTCTGTCCGTGCCATTGGATTTGTATCTGTGTGCAATTCTGTAAGGAAAAAATTGTTTATCAACTGTATAGGACTTCCCGGCTATATCCGGGAACCCATGCCCCCGGACACGATTGTACCTCTGGATGCCAAGGTAAGCTTAATGCTGTCTCTGATCCAGGAGGGATATTCCCCCCATACGATAGACCCGCTGGCAAAAGTAAGCTACTGGAATCTCACAAGGTGCATAGATTGCCGGAGCAAAGGCGGACAGCCGGTGGTCCCCGCCTTCTGGCCGGTTGAATGGCCATGGTTTTGAAAGTTGTAATTATGAAACGGATCCTTACAATACTTATACTATCTGCAACTTCACTGCTACTGCAGGCACAAAGCCACATGCTGCACGAAAGGCTGTACCTGAGTACAGACAAGGAATGTTATCTTGCCGGCGAGCATATCTGGATTTCTGCCTTTTGCTACGATGCGGTAACCGGAAAACTTTCCCCTGTGAGCGCCGTGGCATACATAGAACTGCAAAACCTTTCCGGTTCCGTGGTACAGGCCAAGATAGCCCTTGCTGCCGGCCGTGGCAGCGGATTGATAGACCTTCCCCTATTCCTGCCTACAGGGAACTACCGTCTGCTGGCTTACACCCGTTATATGTATTCAGAAAGTGAAAATAATGTGTTTTCACGGATCATAACAATCTACAATCCCCTGACATCGCTGCGTTCCGATAATGTGAAAGTTGATTCCGGCTCAGGACCTGTCGTCAAACAAAAGGCGAATCAGGACAATAACCCGGAACTTGGTGTTTTCACAGACAAAAACGTGTACCAGCCCGGAGAAGAGGTAAGGATAACGCTCAGCCATTCCCTGCCCAAAGAAGTATCACTTTCCGTTTCTGTTTTCAGAAAAGAGAATTTGAATCATTTTAGCAATCCATCCATTTCGTTTCTCGTTGACAGCACAAGGAATCAGACCTTTACCCCTTTTTCTTTCTGGCGGGTTGATTACCCGGGCGAAGTCATAAGGGGACATGTAGTGGACCAAAACAACGATCCTGTGGCCCCCTCCGGAGGTTTTGGATCGTATATTTCCATTGCAGGAAGCCAGGTACAATATTATACCGGGGAGCTGGGGGATAATGGCCGTTTACGTTTTTTTACTTCCAACCTATACGGCAACGGCACCCTGATAAGCTATATACCGTCGCACAACGACAAACAGTATCACCTGGTGCTGGATTCTGTGTACATGAATCCCCGGGTACATGAACTTCCTGAACTGATCCTGGATGTCAGACAACAGCCTGTACTGGAGGAAAGAAGCCTGGGTGTTCAGTTGTGGCATGCCTTTGGCCTGGATTCCCTGTTCAGGGAGGAAAGAACCGAAACCAACCTTCTGTTTGAAAATTCGGGGATTGTTTACAAACTGGACGAGTATACACGTTTCCCCACCATGGGAGAAGTAATAGTGGAATTCGTAAGAGAAGCCCGTTTTAGGACCATCGGAGGCTCCCGCGTGCTGCAATTGCGCCTGAGAGATGCCGGCGGAACCGTTTATTATGTAGACGATCCTACCCCGCCGCTTGTGCTACTGGACGGAATACCGGTCCGGGACCATGAAAAAATATATGCCTATGATCCCGCCCTGGTCAGGGAAATAGTAATATATCCGGACAAATATGCCTTCGGCCCCATATACTACAACGGGATACTGTTTCTGAAAACGTACCGTGGCGATTTTCCTGACCTGGAAATGAAGGAATCTATGCGTATACATGAATTCCAGGGAGTTCAGAATCCTCATTCTTTCGGGATGGTACCCCGTGATAGCCGGCTGCCCGATGTACGCCATACCCTGTACTGGAATCCCCGGGTTGATCTTAAAGGTACTGAACCGGTCACAATCAGGACAACAACATCGGAAACAAAAGGAACTTTTGTGGTGGTAGCCGAAGGAATGAACCCCGAGGGGAAAACCTTCAGGAATTCGACAGAGTTTACCGTAAAATAACTTTTTTAACGTCCGGTGACCTGCAGGTACATGCTTTTAGCCACCTGGTAATCCCTTATGGCATCAATTCTTTTATCCTGACTTTCCTGCAAAAAACCCCGTGCGGCGAGCAATTCGGTAAGGCTTACCGTACCGGCCCTGTAATATGTTTCGTTCAGACGGGCGTTTTCCCGGGATTCCTCAACCGTAAGTTCTGCCAGAAGGTATTTCTGGTAAGATTCCACAAATTTGCCCCAGGCCTGGCGGATCTGCATGAGCAATTGCTGATGGCCGTCTTCCCTGCGTATCTGTGCTTTTGATTCTTCAAGCTTTTTCTGGCGGATGGCATAAGACCCTCTGGCCCAATCGGAAATGGGAACACGAACAGCAGCCATGACGCCTCCGTTCCAGTTGTTTTTGTCTAAAAAATTTTCATAATAGTAAAACGCACCTATACCAACCTGGGGCATATAGGAAGCAGTTTCTATCTTTTTCTCCAGTGCTGCCGCACGCACACCCATTTCCAGGAGCTGGTATTCTGTTCTGAGTGAGAGCACCTGGGAAGGCTCAAGAAAATACTGTATAGGATCGCTTACCGTTAGATCCCCGGGAGGAGCGATCATAAAATGATCCACCGAATCGACAGGCAAACCCATCTGACGGGCCAGGGCCATGTTAGCCAGGAAAATACCGTTTTCCAATTCCACATTTTTTGTTCTCAGGGTATGTTGCTGCAATGTGACCTTCAACACTTCGTTTTGTCCCAGGATGCCTGCATTTACGGCCTGTTGCACGTCTTTGTACAGAGAATCCAGCACCTGCTGCATGACAGCAACGGTTTTTCTTTTTTCATACAACGAATATAAAAGCCAGAAGTATTCGTCTGTCCTGGCAAGGACTTCATCTTTTTTCAGGGCAGTAAACAGCTCACTGGCACGAATCCCGGTATCGGCAAGTTTTGTGGAATAAAAAACTTTCCCCCCCATAAAAACAGGCTGAACAGCCATAGCACTCACCATTACCCCGTCTTTGAGAAGCGCCATGCTGCCCAGCATGCCCAGATCCAGCGATATCACAGAATTGCTTGCTTTAAACCCCATTCCGAAGGCAGAAACATTGGGGAAAAAGTAAGTAAGGGCCTGTTTTTTCATCTGAAGGGATATTTGTTCCCCGATCTTCATCTCCTGCAGCTGAGCATTCTTTTCAATGGCCATTTGTCTGCAGTCTTCAAGGGTATACGTATACGTCTGAGCGGCAAGATGCTGAAATATGGCAGGAAAACAGAGAGTAATTATCAGGTAAATGGTCTTCCTCATGATCAAGTCAGTTTTTCAGGTTCACGAATAGATTTGATCCTGTCCTGTTTCCTGTAAAAGAGCCAATATATAACGGGCAGAAAAACAGACACAAAGAACATAGAAGTAAGAACACCAAAAAAGATGGTGGCTGCCATGGGAGCCCAGAGTGAATCGTTGGTGATGAGCATGGGAATGACTGCGACAGCTGTTGAAGAAGATGTCTGGAATATGGGCCGGATCCGCCGGCATCCCGCCAGGAATGCTGCTTCCTTAACAGAACTGCCTTCCCTGCGGAGCAACTCGGCATAATCAAACATGATTATTCCGTTTCTGACCACCAGTCCTATCAGGGTCACCAATCCCAGGAATGTGGTCAGGCTTACCGGCAGACCCAGAACCCAGGTTCCCACAAAGGCACCCAGTATGCTTAGCAAGGTAGAGCCCATGACCAGTAATGAGAGGGAAATTTTTTTGAAGTGAAAAAGCAGGATCAGGAAAATCAGGAAAATGGCGATACCCACCCCTTTAATGATGCCGGGCAACATGGATTTGTCTGCCTGGTACGTGCCGCCGTACTGGTACCAGACCCCATCGGGCATAGGCGTATCGTCCATTATATCAACAACCTGGTCAAATACGTCGGTGGATATTTTTCCGTACTTCAGGTCCATCATCAGGGTGAGCGTGGGATACCCGTTCCTTCTCACGATCTGCGATATGTTCCATTCCGGCTCAAGGGTGGCAATCTGGCGCAACGGGACACCGGCACCGGGTATAATTCCCTGAATGTATTCGTTTCCAAGCCTGTCAGCAGAAGGGGGTTCGTTCTGTCTGTCGGTACGAATAAGCACCGGGATCGTCTTTCCGTCTGACCACATGGAAGTCGCAGGCACCCCGGAATACCTGGATGCCAGGTTCAGGGACAGTAATCCCGGGTTGATGCCCACGTGGGCAGCCGCAACCGGGTCTATGTTAACTCCTATGCCATATTGCATGCCTCCAAAATCGGAACGGACACTGGCTATGTAGGGGATTTTCCGGAATTCGGCGGCAAGAGAATCTGCCAGGACCATCATGGCCTGCTTGTTTTCTCCCTTGAGCCTTACTTCTACCTCATTGGCAGAAAGCAAGGAATAATCCAGCCTCCTGACCCGGACATAGGTGCCGGGAAAATAATGCATGTATTTTTCCTGGAACAGGGCTACAAGGCTTTCTGTTGCCTTGTATGAAGGTGTGTTGACAATAAACTGTCCGTAATGGGGCCCGGGTATCTGAGGCGTATAGGAAGCCTGGAAACGGGGAGCACTGGTGCCCACAAAAGAGGTAATGGCCAATACCCGCTCTTCCTGCTGCATAAGCCTGCACAGTGAATCGGTCAACTTTTCAGTCTCTTCCACCGATGAACCGAAAGGAAGGTAAATTTCAACCACGAACTGGTTTCTGTCTGCCATGGGCATCAGGCGCTTAGGCAAGTGCTGGTAAACAAAATAAGGCGATACCAGGAAAAATATGATCACTGCTATCACCCATTTGGGATGGGCGAAGGATATGCGTAAAGTTTTTTCATAGAATATCCCGAATAATTCCAGGATGGAAACGTCTCGTTTACTTTTCTGCCGCTGTTTTTCCACCACCTGCTTTAACCCTTTACGGATAGTGAAGTACTGGAAGTAAGGTATGAACAGCATGGCAACCAACAAAGAGACCATCAGGGAAATGGAAATGGTCCAGGGTGCCATGAAGATGAACTCTACAAAATTTTCCGGAAATGTAAAATAAAAGGGGAAGAAGGTGATGCTGATGGCCAGGGTGGCCGAAAAGACAGATTTAAAGTAGGAATTGGCTGCTGTAATGGAAGCCTTCCACCGGCTCATACCCTGATCAAGCAGAGTCATATAATTATCTATCACCACTATGCTGTCATCCACGACCATGCCCAGGACAACCAGCAGGGAAGCCAGTGTCACGGTGTTGATCTCAAAGCCCAGCACATACATGATCCCCAGGGATATGAATATGGTAATGGGAATGGTTGCTGCGGCAACAGAAGCCACGCGCAGGGGAAGCATCACCATCATGACAGCGATTACTGTCAGTACGGCCAGGAGCATTTCCTTAAGAAATGAGTACACCGAATCCTTCACCACCTGGGGCTGGTCTGCAATCCGGAAAACGCTAACATCGGGGGGCAGTTCCGATTCAAAATCCTTAAGTACCCGGTTCACCTGTTTTCCCAATTCCACCATATCAAATCCCTTGCTCATTTCCATGGACAGGAGCAGGCATTTTTTGCCGTTGTTTGTAATGTAAGAAGAAGGGGCCGGGTATTCTCTGACAACACGTCCAATATCCTTGACGCGAAGAACATTGCCCGAGGGATCAAAGTAAATGGGCTGTTCCAGGATTTGTCTTTCGTTCTGATAGGCATTGTTCAGGTGGAACGGGATGCTTCCGCCGGGTGAATTCAACGTTCCGGCAAAAGTAACCAGGCCTGATGAAAACAGCTGTACCATAATCTGTTGCGTATTCAAAGCATACGCAGCCAGTTTATCTTTGTCCAGATAAATGTTGATTTGTTCCTGCTGCTGGCCATAACGCTTGATATTGGTTACTATGGGCAGCGGCCTGAGGCGCCCTTCCAGCCTGTCAAGACAATCGTCCAGCTGATCGTATGTGAGGGATTCGCTTTCCAGGGTAATAAGAATGGCCGAGGTTTCACCAAATTCACTGATGACCATCAGCGGCAATACTCCGGAGGGCAGCTGGGCTTTGAATTCTTCCAGATCCAGGCGCAGGTTTGCATAGAAGTTGCGAGGCGTTTTTTCCTTTTCTGTAAGATCCAGAACAAAGTAGACAATCCCATCACGGGTCAGTGAATAAGTCTTTTCACGGTCAATCTCTTTATAGCTGAGGATTCGTCTTTCAAGAGGGATGGTAAGTTGTTCTTCCACCTGGGCGGAGGAAGCTCCCGGGTAAACACCTACTACCAGGGCATTGCGGATGGTAAAATCGGGATATTCCTTTTTGGGCATATTGGGCAGGGCGAAAATACCCAGGCCTACAAGGAAAGTAACCAGCAGTAAAACGATCTTATGGTTGTGCATCGTCCATTCGACAATGCTTCTGCGTTTTCTACTCATTTGTGACGGTTACCTTTATGTTTTCGCTCAATCTCTGATACCCTTCCACCACGATCCTGTCACCGGGAGATATTCCTTTCAAAACGGAGATCCCGCCCGGCACAATCTCACCCACCCGGACCATCTTTCTTTGTGCTACATTATCCTGGTCCAGGAGCCATACAAAATGACCTTTACCGAATTCAAGAGGAAGCACGGCGCGAACCGGCACCACCAGCGCAACCTCTGCGGGCAGGTTACTCAGAAAAACCTTGCAGACCATACCCGGAAGCAATCCCGGGACTTCACGTTCAAGAGAAATCCTGACCTGGTAACCGTGGGTATACGGGTGTGCCTGGACGCCTTTTTCTGTTACCTTACCCTTTAGTTCCAGGTTCCTGAGTGCTCCTACCACAATGCGGGCCGCCTGTCCGGTATGGGTGTCAAATATCTCATTTTCAGGGACAGAAACCATGACCACGGGATGGTGCGTATTCAACAAAGTCAGTACCGGCTGATCCGGTAACACATTCATGCCGGGTTCCATCATGCGTTTTTCCACCACCCCGCGCTGTGGGGCAATGAGTTTGGTTTCTGCCAGGGCTATTGCCGATATGCGCTCGGCAGACCTGGCCTGTTCCAGTTTAGTCTGGATATCGATGTATTGAATTTCGGGCAGGCTCTGGGATTCGTACAACAGGGTCATTCTCCGGTAAGCATCTTCTGCCTGCCTGAGTGTGGCTACCGTAGTGGCATGCATGTTCTCCAGCAACCCGGCATCTGTTTGGGCAAGCAATTGTCCTTCCCGGACCTCTTGCCCTTCTGTGACATAAACGTTTTTAATTTTTCCAGGAGCCGGAAAACTTAACAAGACATTGTTTGATTCTTCCAACACACCAACATACTCCCTTTCCAGCGCTAAAGTGGTTTCCGAGACAGTATGAACACGTACATTTACCGGAAGTGGTAATTGCTGGTTTTTATCCGACTTAGACCCACAGGAAGAAATAAATGCCAGAAGGCCAAAAACAATCGGAATACCAGATTTTTTGAACAATTCCATAACAGATTGGTTAATCAAGGCAAAAGTAATTAAAATCAATCAAAACCTTTATATTTGCAAAGAATAACTATGAAAAACCACACCCCCAGACTTTTGCTTCATGCCTGTTGTGGTCCCTGTTCCACAACAGCCCTGGAACGTTTATTCCCGGACTATGATGTATCCGTTTTTTTCTACAATCCCAATATTGCCCCGCACGATGAATATAACCTGAGAAGGAATGAAGCAAAGCGATTCACAGAAGAGGCCTACGGCAGTAAAGTCCCTTTCCTGGAAGGTCAGTACCGCCCCGATGTTTTTCTGAATTCTGTTAAAGGATATGAACAGGAACCCGAAGGCGGGCTCCGCTGTGCCATATGCTACAAGCTCAGGTTGGAGGAAACTGCCCGTTATGCCAATGAAAATGGTTATTCATTTTTTTGTACCACACTGACTGTCAGCCCACACAAAAATGCTTTGCTGATCAATAAAACAGGGGAAGATCTGGCCGTTCGATACAACAAACTGATCTACCTGCCTTCAGATTTCAAAAAACGGAACGGTTTTCGCCGTTCCGTTGAATTGTCACAATCATTTAATATATACCGCCAGAATTATTGCGGGTGCTTGTTTTCTTTACCCTCCTCCTCTATCTGTAAAGGAAACGCTTGATACTGCGTTTGGGTGTCTTTTCAAAAGCTTCAGGTTGTAATTCAATTTTGGCTATACGGCTGAAAACCGGTAAGAGCATATTAAGCCTCATACGGTTTTCTTCCATTAATTGAGCCAGGTGCATAGAATCCAGCGATTTCTGAGACACCCGGTCGTAATCGGGAAATACCAGGGCTACCAGTTTTTTATCACGCTCTACAACAATTGATTCCACCACGTAAGGTTGATTGTTTAGCTTGTCTTCGATCTCTTCGGGATAAATATTCTGTCCGCTGGCCCCAATGATCAGGTTCTTGCTGCGCCCCTTTATAAATACATTATTTTCCTTATCCATAATCCCAAGATCACCGGTACGTAGCCACCCGTCTTTGGTGAAGGCAGCTGCCGTTGCTTCGGGATTTTTGTAATAGCCCAACATGACATTGTCTCCGCGGGCCTGAATTTCTCCCACGATGGTGCGGGGATCGTCGGAATCAATTCTGAGCGACATCCTGTGCACCGGTTTTCCGCAGGATCCCTTAACAAATTTCCTGGTGTCCTCATAAGAAAGAAGCGGTCCGCATTCAGTCATTCCGTAGCCCACGGTATAAGGCAGTTTCACAGCTTTCATCAGATCTTCCACTTCCTGGTTGATGGCCGCACCGCCAATGACAATGGTGCGTATCCTTCCGCCAAAAGCATGAAGCAGTTTCTTGCGGATCTGTTTGTAAATGACAGATGCAAGACCGGGAACTTTCATGACGGATTTGACAATCGGTTTCCGGATGGTTGGAAAAACAGAACTCTTGAAGATTTTTTCTATCACAAGGGGTACGGTGATCACCATATAGGGCCTGACAGTTGCCAGGGCATCCAGCAGTACCTTGGGAGAAGGGACTTTCCCCAAGAAAAAGACCTGGGTTCCTCCGGCCAGCTGGTAAAGGAATTCAAAGGCCATTCCGTACATATGAGCCATTGGAAGCATGGAGACCAGCGTGTCGTCAGGACCGTTTGGAATTTCACTTTGTCCGTACTGGATATTGGAACTGATATTTCTGTAAGTCAGCATAACTCCCTTTGGGGCACTGGTTGTGCCTGAAGTGTAGTTTATAAGCGCCAGATCATCAAAATTATCGGTGGGATAGTCAACTTGTTCGGGACCAAATCCGTCGGGGTATTTTGCCTGGAACAGAGCGTCCAGTGAGTCATATACCTGCTTAATGGCCTTGTCTTTAGCATAAAGAAGTTCAAAGCCTTCCAGGCAAATCACAAGTTTCAGGAGTGGCATCCTGGCGATGTCTGTCTTTTCCCAGATATCCCGACTTACAAAAAAGATACAGGCTTCTGAATGGTCTGTCAGTGTCATTACGCTATCGGGCAGAAAATCGTTCAGTAAAGGCACAGCGACGGCTTCGTAAGAAGTGACTGCCAGGAATGATATGCCCCATTCTGCACTGTTGGGACCGCATAGCGCTACCTTATCCCCTTTTTTCAATCCCAGCTTTTCAAACAGGACATGGTGCCGGGCAACATGTTGGGCTATTTCGCCGTAAGTATAGGAATTCTTCTTGTAATTGGTGAGACCGGGCGAATTCCATGCCTTGACAATACTATGTTGGATATATTCCAGATAATGAGTTTTCATAACCGATTTTTTTTAACTGGTTAAAAATAAGTATTTTTTTGAAATAACCCTTCCCCCGGTCAGATAAATCAGACGTTCCTCAGGACCAGTGCAGTTCCCATTCCTCCCCCAATGCACAATGAAGCAAGTCCGTAGCTGGCTTTCCTGCGTTTCATTTCATGGATCAATGTAACGGTGATCCTGTTCCCGGATGCTCCTATGGGATGTCCAAGGGCTATGGCCCCCCCGTTGACATTGCAATGCGTATCAAGCCACGAACGGTCCACACCTTGCTGTTGTTGCAGCTCTATCATGACGCCAAGGGATTGCGCGGCAAAAGCTTCGTTGAGTTCTACAACATCCATCTGATCCAGTTTTACCCGGACCCTTTTAAGCACCTTGTCAATAGCCGGTACAGGTCCCATGCCCATAAAGGCAGGGTCAACACCTGCCTGTGCCGTAGCCACCACTTCTGCAAGGGGAATCAGGCCAAGGTCGTTCGTTGCCTTTTCGGAAGCAAGCAATACAAAAGAAGCTCCGTCGTTGATTCCCGAGGCGTTTGCAGCAGTGACCGTTCCGTCTTTTTTGAAAGCGGGACGCAGGGAAGCCATTTTCTCCGGTGTTGTCGTCCTGTTGGGGAATTCATCCGTATCAAAGACAATGATGTCCTTCTTACGGGTAATGCTGACGGGAACAATTTCGTCTTTGAATTTTCCGGTATCAATGGCATGAATTGCTTTCTGTTGCGAACCGAATGCAAATTCATCCTGCTGCTCACGTGTTATATGATACTTTTGGGCAACGTTCTCGGCGGTAATACCCATGTGATAATTTCCAAAAGCATCTGTCAGCCCGTCACATACCATATGATCTATCGCTTTAAAATCCCCCATCTTGATACCTTCCCTTATCCCATGCATCACAAATCCCGAGGAAGACATGTTTTCTACCCCTCCGGCAAGTACCACCGATGCCTGCCCGGCAAGGATTGACTGACATCCGTTCATGATCGATTTCATGCCGCTTCCGCAGATCATGTTGATGCCATAGGCCGGAACATGATACGGAATTCCGGCATTAACCGCCGCCTGGCGGGCAATACCCTGTTTTTGTCCTGCCATCAGGACGTTCCCCACAATGACTTCATCTATTACAGAGGGATCCAGTTTTGTTTCTTCCAGGATGTTGCGAATGACTATCGATGCCATTTCGGCAGGGCTCACACTGGTTAGTGATCCCATCATTTTTCCTACGGCTGTACGTTTAGCTGCTACGATGTATATTTTTTCCATGATATTGATTTTATGATAAACTACATATTCTTTAAATTTTCCGATATAATCAGCCGGCACCCGGTGGCCTGCTGTACCTGTTCCAGGGTAAATTCACTGTTGATTTCCTTGAGCACAAGGCCGTCAGGAGTAACATCCATAACGCCCATTTCTGTAATAATCCGGTCTACCTGGGCTGCCGCCGTCAGGGGCAGGGTGCAATGTTCCAAAATTTTATGTTGTCCTTTGGCAGTGTGCTCCATAGTCACGATGACTTTTTTTGCTCCGGTGATCAGGTCCATGGCCCCTCCAATTCCCGGTGTCTTGATCCCGGGTATTGACCAGTTTGCAATGTTTCCTTTTTCATCTACCTGCAACGATCCCAGCATGGTTACATCCACATGTCCTCCCCGGATTATGGCAAACGATGTGGCGGAATCAAAACAGGAACCCCCCGGCTGCAATGTGATGGGCCCTCCCCCGGCATCGATCAGGTTAGGATCTTCCTGGCCTGGTTCCGGCGGATTTCCCATACCCATGCATCCATTCTCAGATTGCATAATCACTTTTACTTTAGGCGACAGGTATTTCAAAACCTGTGTGGGCAGTCCTATACCCAGATTTACAACGTCTCCGTCTTTCAACTCTATGGCTGCGCGACGTGCAATGGTTTCCCTGATTTGATTCTTGTCCATGATTTTATGCTTAAAAATGTTTTTATTGTTTTGCTTTTCTTTTTACATACTCCTGGGCTACGAAGGATGCCACATCATTGGCATAGGTGTTGACACCGAAACCGGCATCAAAGCCCAGCTCTTTGGCCAGTTCATGCGATATCCGGGGTCCGCCGCAAACAAGTATCATGCGGTTTCTGATTCCCTCGGCCTCGGCCATCTCTATGAGCTCGGTACAATTCTTTATATGAATATCTTTCTGCGTAACCGTCTGGGAAACAAGCACGGCATCGGCCGAATGGTGGATGGCCTTTGCAATCAGTTCTTCGTTGGACACCTGTGATCCAAGATTGTGTGCTTCAATCATGGCGTAGCGCTCCAAACCGTAATGACCGGCATATCCTTTCATGTTCATGATGGCATCGATACCCACGGTGTGTGCATCTGATCCGGTACTTGCCCCCACCATGACCAGTTTGCGGCCTATGTGTTCCCGGATGTAGTCATCCACCTGCTGCATATCCATCACCTTGCTATCAACCTTGGGTACGCGGATGGTGGTATAATTCACGGTGTGGCGAAGACTCCCGTATGCGTTGAAAAAAGTGAAACCGGGTGTCAGCTCCTTTGTAAAGACAACCTGGGGGTTGTCCATTCCCATGCTGCGAATCAATTGTTTGGCTGCTTCTATGGCTTCCGGCCCCGAGGGAACCGGCAAGGTAAAGCTAAGCTGGACTTTCCCGTCGTTCATGGTGTCACCATAGGGCTTTACCCTTTTCAAATCCAGTGTTTTATCAAAGTCCTGCACTTCTGTTGAATACAAACCTCCGCCCATAATTATCTTTTTCCTTTAAATAATTCAATAAATGGATTCCAATATAGGGGTGATTTCCGGGTCACCCCGTCCAGACCTTTTCCCCCTTCCCTATGCCTGCGAACTCCGGCAAATTTGCCTTTTTCAAGGGCCGTAAATAGTCCTTCTTCCTTCACGTCTTCAAGCAATTTGCAGGCATTATCCAACACTTCCGATGCGCGCCGCCTGATGATCCCGTCCTTAGTGAATTCAATTTCTCGCCCGATGTCTTTGAAATTGTTGAAGATATACCGTGCGTTCTCAATGGAAAGATACCTGTCGCTCATAAAGGGTGTATGGATGGCTTCTGTAGGCATGCCCAGCAGCTGAATGCCCTGCCCGGTCCAGATACCTGCAATATTGAACAGGGCATCCTGGATATGACCCTTGAAAATGTTTCCGGTCATGAACTTGGTGGGAGGCATGTATTTGAGTGGGGCACGCGGGAAGATTTCACGGGTCATCTGCGCCTGCGCCAGTTCATACAGGAATGCATTTTCCAGTTCAGGGTCCATTTCAAAGGCATGTCCCAGGCCCATCTGTTCTTCCGGTATGCCGGCTATGATTGCCAGTTGTTCATTGATAAAATCCGAGGCAAGGACCGTATGGGCTTCTTCAAAGGCATCTGCCGTAGTAAGGTAATTGTCTTCACCGGTGTTGATGATCACCCCGGCAAATCCGTTAATTATCCTGGAAAAATACTGGTCTACCAGGGTCCTTTGCATATTGATGTCCCGAAACAGGATCCCGTAGAGGGCATCGTTAAGCATCACATCCAGCCCTTCCAGTGCTCCCATAATGGCGATCTCGGGCATACACAGGCCTGAGCAGTAATTGCACAACCTGACATAACGACCGGTTTCGGGCATGATCTGGTCCAGGGCTTTGCGCATGATCCTGAAATTTTCCTGGGTGGCATATGTCCCTCCAAAACCTTCTGTAGTGGCACCATAGGGAACGTAATCAAGCAATGATTGTCCCGTAGTGCGGATTACCGCAACAATGTCTGCACCCTGGCGGGCAGCTGCCTGGGCCTGGACGGCGTCTTCATAAATATTTCCGGTGGCTACGATCACATAGAGAAGAGGACGGGGGCCTTCCCCATACTTTTTTATACCTTCTTCCCTCGACTGTCTTTTAGCCCTTATCCTTGAAACGCTATCCTCTATGTAGGGGCTGAGCGCCCGGGCAATATTTTCCGGTTTATTGATTTCCAAACATGAAAAATCAAATTCCCCGGCTGCAATTTCACCTGCAATCTGTACAGGACTCTTACCCGTGCGGCTGACGGCTATGCCCAGGAAACGAAGCACACCATCTCCCAGAATCCCCTTTTGGCTGACTGCATCAACCACAAGATTGGGCAGTGGAATACCATCGATATCTGTTCCGTCAATTCCCACCAGCCGGCACAGTGTTCTTTCGACTGCAACGGTGGTATAATTTTCAACGAATTGCTGTACCTGGCCGGCTATTTCACCGGCCATGGTCCTGGCACTTTCTACTTTTTTAAAATCAAGCCCTAATTTTGATTCTCTCATTTTTTTGTGTTTTTCACATATTGTTGTGCAGATTGGATAAAAGTCTCGTCTACGCCCAGCAAACGTGCTATATGCAAGGCTTCCATGGGAACAGACTCTTCTTTTTCCTCAATCAGGCTGTAATTCATATGTTGGTTCATCATCAACGGATCCAGCCGTCCTTTTACCTGTGTGCTGTCAAAGCCGCTAACACGCAGTTTACGGCAGGAAAGGCCCAGGTCTCCGTAATGCGTGCTTATCAAAGACATTGTCTTGTGGCGGTCCAGGAATTCAACCAGGGCACATAAAATGGCTGCTCCTTCGGCCGGATTTGTAGTTCTGGCCGGTTCATCGGCAAGAACAAGCACCTTGTTCCCTCCCCTGATCCTGGCCATTATTCTGTCCAATTCAAGCATTTCGGCTGCAAATGATGACAAGCCCCTGTATTGGTCCTGTTTGTCGCCTATGACCAGAAAAACGTCCTTTACCAGGGGAATTGACGCGCTCCGGGCAGGCACAAAAAAAGAAAACTGTGCAAGCGCCTGTATCAGGGCCAGTGTTTTTAAAACCACGGTCTTGCCACTCATGTTGGCACCAGTCAGAAGACAGGGGCCGCTTTCCAGTGAAATGGATACAGGCTGGAACACCCTGTTAACAGATTTCAGGGTATCGGCAATAACGGGGTTAATCATGCCTTCTGCCTGGAAAACAAAGCGATCCGGTCCTGTTGCTATCCGGGGTCTGACCATGCCGTAACGTTTGGCCAGTGCGGCTTTTGCAAACCAAATCTCCAGGCGGGCGATACGGTCAAAATTATCCTGCAAAACGATATGCATCGGGCTCAATTCAGAAGAAAGCCTCTTCATTACAGCCAATTCTTCCTCTCTGATCCGGTCCCGGGCATCATTCCACCTGTCCGTTTCCTTTTCAGGATCGATTCCTTTTGCAAGCTTCCTGGCCTGAGATAAAGCCTGGCTGTAGGCATCGTAGAGATGGAAGGATACCATTCCGTTCCCAACAGGGTCAAGAAGGTCAAATGTCTTCTGAAGGGATTGCAGGTTTTCATGCTTGAAACCGAGGGTGCCGAGCAACGTTATAAAATCCCTGCACAAGGCTGCAAAATACTTGATTTCAAAAAGTTCCACCTCGTCCAGAACCCGGTTCTCACGCAGGGCATCCAACGTTCCTCTGATGTCGTGTACCTGGGTGAAAAGATGGCGCAGTTGCATGATGCCGTTGTTGAACCTTTTGTCATTAAGGAGTTCAAGGGCATTTTGGACAATATCCAAATTCGATTCCAGAACCTTCTGACTGGTGCAAAACAACTCCTGCATCAGGTAACGGCGTACACGGGAACCGGATAATTCCATTTTACCGGCCAGATAGTGAAGCCCTTCAATTCGTTCAGAATAACGAGCAAAAGTCATTTTTCCATTCTTTTTATATCATAAACAGGCACCTCGATGGCCTGCTGAATCTTATCTACAAGTTGCCCGGAATCAAGCCGGACTCCATCAGGAGAAACGGGATTAACGCATACAGCCAGCAGGTTGGTCTTATACAGCTGAAAAATGCGGCCACCCTTGCGCAGGAATGTGTAAAACACACGCGGTTCTGCAAAAATGCGTGTAAAATCCCTGATATACAGCTCGGTTTCACTTGCATTCTTTCTTTCTCCCAACGCTTTCAGAAGTATGTTGCTCACCACACCCGGAACATACAGCCTGTCACCGCACTTTTCAAGGACCTGCCGGACCTGCTCTGAAAGCAGGGCCTGTCCGGCTATGGGTTCTGTCACATCGCCCTGCGGGGTAACGGCCCGTACTCCGTTGGTAATGCCTTCCAGTTTTTTCACAAGGTCCTCAGGTGCGCGGGGAAGGCATATGGTATCGTACACATAGCGCGTTTTTTCTACCAGTGTCTTCATGTGCGGAGAATAGGCAGCTCCCGTGGCCAGGACCATCGAGGCCGTCACCACAGGAGAAGCAGGACTAAGACGTGAAATGGCACCGTCCACCAGGCAAACATCCACGTGAAACCTTTTAGGTATCTGCATTATCCACTCCCGTAGAGAAACAGTGTCAGAAGGCCCGGCAAGGATCATTTTCCCCCTTTCCAGGGCTCTGGCTGTAACCATCTTGCCCAACACAGTTGTGTGCTCCCCTACATGGCATATCTCTGCATCAAAACGTTTTTCCAGGTAATAGGAAGCAGCCGTGGTAAAATACATGCCCCTGTCCAGGAAAATGTCGGGCTTTGCAGTGTGTGTGACCTGGTCTGTTCTTTCTCCATCAACGCCTATCGATGTTACAGCCACTACTTTTTGCATTTCAGACAACCGTTTGATGACATACCTCAGACACTCTGTCTTTCCGGTATTTTTACCCAAACCCACAACAGAAAGGCTGCCGCAACGGACGATCTGATCTACAAAAGGCATTTAATCATTTCTTGTGATTTCGTTCTTTTCTTGCAAGATAAGACGGTTCCAGAGATAATTGTTGCCCTTGGAGAATACCCGAGACTCCTTCAAGACTTACCTTGTCGCTGCAATTTTTGCAATGACATTCGTTTATGTAGTCAGTTGGTTCTGTGTATGTTGTAATTACTCCCTCGTAGTTGCGCAGGATCATTCGTCCCGGCGCATGGCTGATCATATAGGTGGGCATCACAGGGATCTTGCCGCCACCCCCCGGTGCATCCACCACAAAAGTCGGAACGGCATAGCCTGATGTATGTCCGCGAAGCCCTTCGATGATTTCGATCCCCTTGGAAACCGGTGTCCTGAAATGTTCCAGCCCCATGGATAAATCGCACTGATAAATATAGTATGGGCGTACGCGTATGAGCACCAGCTTGTGAACCAGTTCTTTCATGATATGCACGCAATCGTTCACCCCGCGCAGTAAAACGCTCTGGTTTCCCACCGGTATGCCGGCATCGGCCATCATTTCACAGGCAGCCCTGGATGTTGCGGTAATTTCGCCGGGATGATTGAAATGAGTATTGATCCAAATGGGATGGTACTTTCGGAGCATGGTCATCAGCCCGGGGGTAATACGCTGGGGGCATACGACCGGGGTGCGTGTTCCTATACGAATAATTTCGACATGGGGAATTTCACGCAGGCGGGCAATAATGGACTCCAGACGTGAATCATTCATGGTCAGTGGGTCTCCCCCAGACAAGAGCACATCCCTTACCTGTGGTGTACGGGCAATATAATTGATACATTCCTGGATCCTGTCGCCCGATGCTTCGTGGTCTTTCTGGCCTGCAAAGCGGCGTCTTGTGCAATGACGGCAATACATGGAACACTGGTCTGTAATCAGGAAAAGGACCCTGTCCGGATACCGGTGCGTCAGTCCTGGCACCGGTGAATCTTCATCTTCATGCAAAGGATCCAGCAAATCTGCCGGAGACCGGTACGTCTCCATTTTGGTAGGTATGGCTTGTTTTCTTATGGGACAATCCGGATTATCAGGGTCTATCAGGCTCAGATAGTAAGGTGTGATGGCCATGCGGAGCATTTTCAGAGATTCCTGCACGCCTTCTTCCTCTTCCGGGGTAAGGCTGATGTATTTTCTCAACTGTTCCAGGTTAACAATGCGGTTGCGGATCTGCCATTTCCAGTCATTCCATTCCTGGTCCGTAACTTCTGGAAACAGTTGTTTTCTTCTTGATTCTTTCATCTATGTAAAAATTATGAGGCGTAAAGTTCTGTAAAGATCTTGCGGAGCTTATCACTTTCCCTGAGCAACTGCAGCGTGATCTCTGCGTGACCTTTCGTATAGCCGTTTCCAACAATCATGGTGACATCGGAACCGACTCCTTCTGCTCCCAGCGCCGCTTTCGTGAAACTGGTGGCCATGGAGAAAAAGTAAACCATCCCGGTATCTTTGGTACAGAGTATAGAGGTCATCTCGGTATCTGGAATGTTCACATTGTTGATGGTTATATCACATAACTGTCCTTTTGTAAGCTCCTGTATCTTTTCCAGGACGGCGACCGGCTGGGTGGCATCGGCTGAAAAGACATGATCGCAAAAACCCAGATCCTGCATACGTTTGGTAGAGCGTTCACTGTGGCAGAGCCCTATCACCTTGCCGGTAACCCCGGCCCTTTTCCTGGCCTCGTAGCTGCAGAGCATACCCGATTTTCCACCGGCACCAATGATAAGAACCGTGTCTCCGGGTTTTACAAGCTTGGCTGTCTGTGCAGGAGCTCCTGCCACGTCAAGGGCTGAAAGCGCCAGGGTTTCAGGTATGTCGTCCGGAATCCTGGCATAAATACCGCTCTCAAAAAGGATGGCCTTCCCGTCAATGTCCACCTGGTCAATATCGGGCCTTATATCTTTAATCTTGTCAATGCGCAGGGGAGTTAGGGAAAGGGAAACCAAGGTGGCAATCTTGTCCCCAACCTTAAGGTCAATTTTGCCTTCCAGCGCCTCTCCAATTTTCTCCACCACACCCAGTAACATCCCTCCCGATCCGGTGACCGGATTCCTGTGCTTTCCCTGTTTGGCCACAATGTCGAGCATTATCTGCGCAATTTTGGCCTTGTCGCCTCCGGCCTGTTTCTCTATCTGGGTAAAGCTTGCCGAGTCAACATTCAGGGTCCTGACATCTATCAGGATCTCGTTGTCGTAAATCTCGTCCATATTGTTGTCCAGCTTGTTTGCCGGCTGGGGAAGAACACCTTTGGGTTCAATGACCCTGTGGAGACCGTATTTGTTTCCTTTTTTCATATGTGTGATGGTGATAAATTATTAGGTTTCAGTTCATTTTTTTAGAGGCAGGCCAAGGATTTGACGGGCTTCGTCGGGGGTGGCAATATCCCGTCCCAGCTCACGAGCCAGGCGTACCACTTTGGCTACAAGCTCACCGTTGGATTTGGCCAGAACCCCTCTGGACAGGTAAACATTGTCTTCAAATCCCACCCTGACGTGACCTCCGTCGATAATGGCCGCAGCTGCCAGGGGCGCTTCATAGCGTCCAAGGCCGGCTGCCGTGTATGTGGCATCAGGAGGAATACTCCCGCGCAGGAATACAAAATCTCTGAGGGAACCGCCTATCCCACCGTTTACTCCCATGACAAAATCAAAGTGCATAGGACTGAGGATATATCCCTTTTTGTGAAGACGCAGGGCCATTTCTATCATGCTTTTGTCAAAGACTTCCAGCTCGGGTTTGATACCCCGTTCTATCATGCGCTGCCCGAAATATTTGATGGTGTTTTCAGTGTTTTCAAAGATCTCATCACCGCCAAAATTGAGCGTTCCGCAATCAAGGGTAGCCATTTCGGGGTTCAGCTCCGTGGGCTGAAGCCTTTCATCATTGGTCATTCCTACAGCTCCTCCGGTAGAAGGCTGAATGATAATCCCGGGGCATGCCCTGGCAATCGCATCCATTATTACGCGAAAACGCTCCTTGTCCTGTGTTGGTGTCCCGTCATCGTAACGTACGTGCAGGTGGATGATACTTGCGCCGGCCTGGTAGGCCGAAAGGGCTTCACGCACACACTCCTCCACCGTATAAGGTACGGCGGGATTGTGTTCCTTCAGAACTTCAGCGCCACATATTGCAGCGGTAATGATCAATTTATCCATAACAAATATTGATAAAGGCTAAATATATTTTTTCAGTTCGGAGAATGATTCCTCGACCATATCCGCTGCGTAGGCAATATCCTTATCTGTATGACGGTATGCTATGTATCCGTGGTGGTAAGGCTGCAGGAACACACCCCTTCTGATAAGCTCTGTATAGAAGCCCGGACGGAGTTTTTTGTATAGGTTATCGGCATCTTTCTTAAAGGTAATAAAGGGCATCAGGGGTATACCGGACACTTCCACATCATAGGGAACGTTCTTGATAATCTGGTTCAGCCGTTTCCCGAAAAATTCTCCTTTTTCCCTAATCTTTTCCAGGATATGATCCCTTTCAAGAATTTCTATAGTCTTCAGGGATGCCACCTGTTCCAGGCTGTTAGGGAAGAAAGTGGATGAGAGAAATACCTTGTCTGCCAGCACTTTCATGAATTTTTCCTTTCCTACCACAGCCCCGATTGGATATCCGTTGGCCATGGCTTTGCCAAAGACGGAAATATCGGGGGTGACACCAAACAATTTCTGTGCACCTCCCAGATCATAGCGGAAACCACTTCTGATTTCGTCAAAAACAAGGACGGTCCCGTATTTGTCGGCCAGTGCTCGTACGCCCTCCAGGAAACCCGGCTTTGGCATCTGAACCTTATCGGCCAAAGGATGTCCCACCGGTGTAATGATGATGGCGGCTGTTTCGTCTCCATGCTGTTTCATCAGATCTTCCAGCTCGTCCAGTTCGTTGTAGTGGAATTCGTAGACATCTTCCCATAGTTTCCTGGGAATTCCGCCCTTGACTTCCACGCACCAGTCATGCCAGCCGTGATAACCGCAACGGATTATCTTAATTCTGTCTGTACTGGCCCTGGCCACCCTGATGGCCACCGATGTGGCATCTGACCCGGTTTTGACAAAAGAAACCATCTCGGCTGAGGGGATCAGTTCTATGAGTTTTTCTGCCAGTTGGTTCTGTATGGGTTGCGTCAGGGAAAAACAGAAACCTTTGTTCCGCATCTGCTCTATTACAGCATTGTCAATCTCTTCTTCACGGTGCCCTATAATAATGGGTCCATAGGCACAAAGCATGTCTATGTATTCATTGCCATCAACGTCGGTAACCCTGCCGCCTTTGGCTTGATCAAAATAGATCGGATACTCTCCGGGTACGAAATTGTAAGGACGGCGGATTCCGGCAATAGCGCCGGGAATGATTTTCAGTGCTTCCTGATACATGTGATCGGAAACGTCCAGTTTTAGTTTTTTTGACATAACAATTCGAATTTTAATATTTATAGATGTGATTATTATTTAACAAGATAGTCCACAAAGATGGACTGTGTGTGCACGTTTTCAGGCAGGATATCTCCGGGTTTGACTATTTCCTGGACTTCTGCAATGACCAGACCGGCAGCCATCGCCATCATACCGTTGAAATTGCGTGTATTTCCCTTATAAAACAGATTGCCCAGTTCATCAGCCACGCTCGCACCTAAAAGAGCGACATCGGCTTTGAGGGGGGTTTCCAGCAGGTAATCCTTGCCGTCTACACAGATCACCTGCTTTCCCTCTTGTACGACCGTGCCAAGACCTGTAGGGGTTAACACACCACCCAGTCCGGCCCCTGCACAGCGTATCCGTTCAATGAGCGTACCCTGGGGAACAAAGGTGATTTTCAAAGAACCGGCGTGGTACTGGTCCCCGGTAGAGGGATTGGTTCCAATGTGGCTGGTAATAACACTGGATACCCTGCGGGCTACGATCAGTTTTCCCGGACCCCTGTCAGGGAATCCTGTATCGTTGGCAATGATGGTAAGGTCTTTAACGTCTGTTTCCAAAATTGCATCCAGTATGCGGTTAGGACTGCCTACACCCAGGAAACCGCCAACCATGATGGTCATGCCGGATTTGATGTGCGTAACTGCTTCCTGTATTGATATTAGTTTGCTCATAACGGATAAATATGTTTAAGAATTAATTAGCAAATATAACGATTTGTTACGGATTTCTTGACAAAAAGATTATTTTTGTAATCTAAATCCTCCTTAAAAAATGGCAATAACAGCCGAAAACATTCTCCTGATAGGATCCATATTGCTTTTTTTTAGTTTGCTGGCCGGAAAGACCGGATACAAGTTCGGAGTTCCTACCCTTTTACTATTCCTCTTCGTAGGAATGATATTTGGCAGTGAGGGTATGGGGCTTCAGTTTTCAAATCCTAAAACGGCACAATTCATAGGCGTGGTAGCACTTTGTGTTATTCTCTTTTCGGGCGGTATGGACACCAGATACGAGGAGATAAAGCCCATAGCCGCCCAGGGAGTCATTCTGGCTACACTGGGTGTGCTGCTGACAGCCATTTTTACCAGTGCTTTCATATACGCCCTTACAAGGATCATTCCCGGGTTTGACCTGCCCCTGCCTGTATGCCTGCTGCTGGGCAGCATCATGTCCTCTACCGATTCGGCCTCGGTCTTTGCCATACTCAGGTCAAAAGGACTCAAACTCAAACACAACCTGCGACCATTGCTTG
>Ga0209718_1000189_pt1 | contig 87858 bp, 56 predicted proteins | sample AD_JPNAS1_MetaG_FD_184420 | JGI IMG/M metagenome (GOLD analysis project Ga0209718, IMG submission 184420) | Active sludge microbial communities of municipal wastewater-treating anaerobic digesters from Japan - AD_JPNAS1_MetaG (SPAdes) (version 2) | ecosystem: Engineered > Bioreactor > Anaerobic...
GGGAAGTGGACTGAAAGGCGAGAGGGAGTCGGATGGGTCCATAAGAGCGAAGAAGGAGGGTAATGCCTCTGGAGCAAAGGGGCCCTACAAACGGACAATGCTTCGTACGGGAAGTGATGCAGGGATGAGACTGATAAAACCATCCATCAAGCTGCCGGAGCGGAAGGCGAAGCTATATCAAAAGGCGAAGGCCGAAACCCGCATTAACGGGGATGACCGGCAGAGGTGGAGTAGGGAGGTACCCCACCGACCGAAAGCGCTCACCGGTTAAAGGTCACATAACCCTTTTGACGAAGACGTTTGGGAAGCCGTATGCGGGAAATCCGCACGTACGGTTTGAGGAGGCAGGAGAAGGAAACCGGGAGAGGGTAAGCTGCCAGGTGGTGTGATGGACACTCACACACATAAATCGAGAGCGGTGCATCTCTGACTCCACGGCGCCTTCTCTTGACCCTACGTGCGGCATGGGTTCATTGTTCTTTCACTACCCTCCGTGTAAAACCTTTTTTCAGGACGTGCCAACTTAAAAGTTAGCGTTCCCTGCGCGTTCCCAGGCACAGCATCGCGGCGTAAGCGCCCCTTCTTTTCGCGACGGCGCGATACGCTTCTGAGAAAGACAGAAGGCGAATCGTGAGTTTCATAAAGGGATCGCGGGGTCCCGTCGGTTACCCCGCGATAACCTCCGAAGTTGGCGTTCCCTGCGCGTTTCCAGGGCGTTTCTCTGTGTACTCTCTGTGCCCTCTGTGTTCTCTGTGCGAAACCATCTTTTGATTTTAAAAGACATGCCGACCGGGAAGTCAGCGCCACCAGGCGCACCCGAGGCAAAACGAAAAAGGGGGGCCCGGACCTTTTACAACTTTTGGGCAGACCAGTACCCCACCTGCGTTAATGATTGGTCTTTTCTTAAAACGAAAATGGAGCCGTCGACCGTGGTCGCAGATGCAAAGCTGCCGATTAGCACCACGTTTACTCCCTCAACTATGGCAGTTATTCGCAGATCACCATTAGAGTCGATCGTACCTGCGCCGCCGTAGTTCTTGCCTTGGTATACCACGGTGACAGAAAAAGAGTTGGCGCCGGTCTTGACAATGTTCAGACTGATGGTATCGTTCAAATTGATGATATAGGCGATGGAAAACGTACCTGTCCAGCTTCCCTCGATGTCGGGAATAACAGCAGCTTCCTTAAAAACTTCAAAATCAAAATTTCGAGATATCTCTTCCGAAGACTGATTCCCGGCTGCGTCTTCTACTTTTACCGACACCCGAACAATATAGCTACCCACTGAGTTGAAAAAAGCCGCGGGTGTTGTGCGGATTTGAAAATCACTGTTCCAATACGCGTCAGTTTGATATTTCTTTAAGCTAATGGACTTAGTCTCGATTAAGCGCCACTCCGACTCTCCTATTTTTTTTCCATATAATATAACTTCTGCGGAATTCAGCTTCACATCATCAGTCGCAGATATTGCAGCGCGCAAATTCGCGACATTTCCCAGGGGTATTCTTCGATCCGGGATCCCCGACATTGTTAATGTGATCGAGGATACCTCCGGAGCCACCGTGTCGGCTTTCCCCGTCCGGAATCGCCAGATTGGGCCTTCGGTTGACCCCGCAGCATTCGTGGCAATGATCTGCCAATAATAAACGGTGTCTGGCGCCAAATCCGTTAAGGGGTAGAGTGTGTCTGTCAAGCCCTCCGCTTCCAAGGGGAGGTCATCTTCGGTCAATCCCAAATATAAAGAATAGTGATCCGCGCGTTCGCTATTCCAGGACAGGGTCACGGCAGTGATAGATGTTTCTGAGCCATTTGTCGGTAGAGGACCGTACGGGGTTTCAGGCCGTTCATCAAGCGAAAAAGACCGGGTAGTAAACTGAAGAGTTTCGGATTCTACCGAACCGTAATAGGAGTGGCCGATCACTTTCCAGTAATAGGTGGTCGAAGGCGTTAAGCCGGTTACATCGCGAAATGGCTGGGCGTTTCGTTCAAATCGGTCACAAATCAGGAAGTCCGCACGCTCGCTCAAGAGCAATTCATATTCTATTTGGCTGCCCAAAGGGCAAATGCTCTCGGTCCAGATAAACCTCACGTTAAGCGGCACACCATCCGCGTTTGCCTCGGGGTAGACGCCAACGGGCTCGCTGGCCGGGAGGTCTCCGGTCGTGTATTCACGTACGGCGCTCGACCTTTCGCCGAATTCATTTCGAGCTACTACCTTCCAAAAGTACGTGGTTCTTGGGGCGCAGTCCGCTACTGTGATCTCGCTAACAGACAGGTTGGAGGCGTACAGTCTCGGGTCTTCTCCGGTACCAAAATAGAAATCATATTGTGTCGCCGCCACGCGAGTCCAAGAAAAGACGCATCGGTAACCCCATTCTGTACCGACGGCATCTACAGAAAGATTGAAGGGTTCGGGCGGCAAGAAAGCGCTTTCATCTGTCGTTGTAGTGAACGAGAAGGTTTTACTGGAAGATATGCCGCCGCTATTTACCGCATCAACTTTCCAGTAGTAAGTGGCGCCGAAATCAAGTTTTGTTGATTCGTAGAGCCATTTTTCTCGTCGCGCGACCAAATGCTGCGAATTAAGAACGGGTTCTTTTCCGAGATACATATAAAAGTGTTCCGCGCCCGAACCGGACCACGAAAAAACCGGTAAGACCGTAACCCCCGCGCTGCCATCCAATGGAAAAGATAAAATTGGTATCGACGGTTTCTCAGTGAATATCGAATCAAGCGTTGCGCAGGATGAAAGCATAACGATTAAGAGGCCGAGAGCAATCGCTTTGCTCAAGGGTTTCAAAGGCGCTCGTAGCCAAGGAATTCCGTACATCCTTACCACTCCTTGAATTTAAGAAAGGTGCCTGCTTATGATTATATCAAAAAAGGTCCTTCACACAAAAAAGAAGGTGCCTTCCGGCGCCTTCTTCAGATCATCGCAAAAAAACTATGGTGTTTCCTCTACTAATTTCACTTCATATGTGGCCAAATTACAATAGGCGTTGCCGAATCTGATGGTGAATTCCGCGTCCATATTTAATTCCAAACCTCCCGCAAATTCCAGCAAATCGCTAATTTGATCCCTACTGGTAATGGTGATGGGTAGTAGTTCCGATATTTCTGGGTATTGGGGGCAATCTATTACGCCTGGGAAGACGTAGTCCAAAGTATTCCCAGCGACATCCAGGATCGCCTCCACCAGTTGGCCAATAGTCAGAGTAGCACTGACCGTAATAGTTATTCCTGTTGCGTCTCGCGTGACTTCTACGATCGGTGTGGCGATTAAAGTTAAGGCAGTGGCTGGGTCGGTTAATTTGCCTAGGAATTCTTCAATATTGTTCTCAACAGCGCCACAGTAAAACGCTTGAACGGTCTTTTCCCAGTCTGCTATCAATCCTTTCGCAGCGGCGTACATCCCATCAATGCCAACGGTGATCGTAACTCCCGGCAGCAGATCTCTCTGTGCGCGCGCAGCGATCGGAGTGAACCCGGAAACTTCGAAGAGGAACCTGTTGTTACGTCCTACTCCGGTAATACCTACCCAATTGGAAGCGGATGCGTTCCACTGGAAAACATGTTGAATGGTGAGCGCAGTACCGCCGATGCTTAAATGTACGTGATTGATAATATCCTGCTCGTTCTCAAACAACAGGTCGCTTTGGAAGATCAGTTCCACTCCCGTAGCCACTCCTCCCGCGCCTGGCGCCGTTGGAATGACGGAGACCAAGAAGCTGTTGAGATTCTGGTACCACACCTTCACTTGAGTGCTCACCGCAGTCACTTCACCCGGGCAGTCCGCCGCGCTAGCGTAGAACGTTATATATCCATACTGAGAAGCTAAATCGATATCGTCGTTCTGGAACAAACTGGCGGTGCTTTCTCGTGTAAACGGATCATCAAATGTATTGCTCTCACCGTGTACATCAACTCCCGGGTCTGGCAGCTTCCCATCAGTAGCGATAGGAGTAGGCTTCATCAAGTAGACAAAATACTTATCGATATTATCATCTTCAAACTTGAAGCTAACGCCTACTCTATATTTCTTACCGCTATCCACGGCTTCAAATCCGGAATCCACGATGAGTCGGTTTTCCCATTTCACCAACGGTACCAACGCGTCTCTGTGGTTTGCCCTCAACAATTGATGAATGTCGATGATTCCCGTGAGACCGCCGATTTCAATGATCGGTTTATTACCCGCGTAGGTCGCTTCGAGGGTCGTTTGGGTCGCGGTCGTTTCGTCATCGATAAGCGTGCCGATGAACCGCAAGGTTCGTGATGTAGCCCATTGTGGTTGCAATACTCCCGAGAATATCGAGGTATAAGTGACTTTTTCCGGTACAACATTTTTCTTGACGGCTTCGCCAATAGGTATCTCGCGAATGGCGAAAGACTTCATCTTGATCAGCGGATTAGATGTGATCAGCGTCCCCGTCGCGTTTAGCGTGTTGTCCCTGCAACCTCCTAATTTCACGGCTGTGGCTTCCAATGTAACAGGCGACCCGATTTTCACTTTACTTTTCCACTCGCCCAGATTCCCGAGCTCGTCTTTCATTTCTACTCCCAGACAAAACTCGTTAGATGATGATTTTTCCACAAAATATTTTCTGATATTGATATTATGGAAAAGCGCCACTTCAGGCAAATCGCCAACCTTTTTGTAGAAATCCCAGAAATCGTCGTCTAATCTATTGCTGTAAATGTTGTCCATATACTCTTTCAGCAACCAACCGTAAATGTCCGACGCGGTTCGATGTTCCACGGTTTCGACCGTGGGTTTCAAATACTTGAGCGAGTTCCGCAATTCAAGGCTTGTGAAGTGCGATTCGTTTTCCGTGGATGTACCCGGGTACCCAAGGTGGTCGGACCAGCTCGCGACGGGAGAAAGCTCTTTATAACCGCTGAATAAGGGGTATGTGTCGCATCCACAGCACGGGTTCCAGAGCGCTAAACCGTGGTTGATAAGGTCTTGTGACCGAATCTCCGCCATCCTGTAGTCCCAGCACTCACTGGGATATATAAGTCGCCCGACGAAGAATTCGTCTATAGAGAGATCATCGTTCGAGTAATCCGCGTAAGGCTTCCCATCATGCAGATCCTGCGGTTTACAGCGTGTTCTGTCATTTCTTAATAATGAACAACTGGGGACTCCTTTCGGTCCGTTCGTGGGCACTCCTTTATTCTCTTCAAAGAAGAGCCCACCTCTGTCAATAGCGAGTAACGCGGCCCAATCGAGCACTGGATACGGATCGTTGCCAGTTAGTTTTCTTTTCTGTATTTCGTCGACGATGTTTAATTGCAGGATCTCGTCGGGTAGCAATGTGTCGGTCGCAGTTTCCAAAACATTATACATAGACAACCGCGGTCCTAGCGTATCGACGAAGATCGGCCACTGGAACTGCTCGTAGAAGCTGCTCTCGCTTTCGCTGCTCTTGTGATACCCTCGAACGACGATCGTGTAAGTGTCTTCTTTGTCTCTCAGACCCAGTTTATTCCAATCGAGCGTCCATTCCCAGAATCCCCATTGTGAAATGTTGCCAGGATCGGCTATCTTCGTAGTCTTCGCGATCACGTCCGGATTGAAGTCCAGGTTCCCATAGTCTCTTTCAACGGACTTCGTGTCCCAATACTCCCCTTCAATCAGATACATAGAAAGCTTGGTGATGTCCTCGTGAGTCTTGACTCTGAAATCCGTCGGGTGAGAGCCACCCACTACGGGGACACCTTCGATACGGGTGTAATAGTACCTGTCCTCGGTATTTGGCTGCTCCTGCCACACCCAATCGGTGACCTTCCATGGGTTGTAGGGTTTACCGTTTACCTCGTCGAGCTCTCTGGGGTCGATCTCCAACTTATTATTATTAAGATTGAGGTAGAGCCCGATCGGGTCATGGTCTTTATCTTCCACCCATTTGTACACCGGGTAGATGTCTCGCGGCAGATCGAAGACAGAAATCTTCAGATCGGCTTCGTCAAATTCGTTAGCCACCTGGTACGGATGGTAGGAGTGCATGTACCAAATGTCATTCTCGCAACTATCTTTGACCGGATAACTCACCAAATCGGGTTCGTGTATATCGAGTCGCACGATGTCCCAGCTGTGAGACTTGATCCGCAGTCTGAGCAGGATGACCATATCGGCGTCGTCTTCCGACATCGAGTCGTCGTAATACATCTTGTCGAAGTTGGGGCTGCCGTCGTCAAACCACGTCCCGAAGATCTCGCATTGGCGGTTCTTCGTCGCGTAACTCGGGTACTCACCCAAGTAAGTATCTTCTTTATAGTCGTGTCTTTCGTCGAAAGGATAGTCAAACAGCTTGGTGTCTTGCGCGCTGCGGTCTCGCGCGACGATCCAAAGCCAGTAGTCTCCCGTGGTATCCGGAACTCGGAAAGAAAACTCTGCCTTTTGCTCCTCCTTGGTCCCCGGGGTGTTGAGCTTCGAGCCGAGGAAGACCGTGGAGTACTCGCCGGCGTACGTCTCATATTCCTTGTCGACGGGGTTCGCGCGGATGATGTCGTTTTCTCTCCCGAAGGAATTTTGGTGCGCGGCGATCGCCCAACTGTCTACCACGTCATCGTTGGTGAAGTTCACGTAGTATTCGTAGTTCTTATCTAAGGTGAAGATCGGAGAAATGATCTTGCCGTTAATCTTGAAGTCTTTTCCAAGAATCCGAAGGATACGCGGCTCCTCTATCGGGAAGGCCTTCGGAGTCGCAGGTAAGGACTGGTAGACCAAGGGAACCAAAGTTGCCTCTCCAGTCGTTTCTTTGCCTTTAATCAGTCGGTAGGCGAGCATCCCTTCGTCATACACATAATCGTAGCCGGTTAAGGGGTGAGAGAAGCGGTCGTTCCTGCCGACATACGCGGCTTTCGGGCTATCGATATCGCTTTCATAGGTGGTGAAGTTTTCGGAGTCGTAGAAAACCAAGAGGTCATGCAGGGCGATGTCGTCCTGGGCTTTAATGGTGATGCTCGCTCCCGTGAAGACCTCGAGTTCGTGTACAAAAAAGTTCGGCACCGCGTAGTTTTTCACGGGGCTATACCATTGCCATTGGTCTTTGAACAAATGCTTGAAGGATTGAGACGGGTCGTCCGAATAGGAACCGGATATCTGAATGCGCGGCGTTTCTTCGTCCTCATCGATCGTGAAGTTCGCCGATTGCGACACCTTGCCTATATCCGGGTTTTCGCCGCCCCAACGCCAGTCGGCTATTTCTATCTGCATCTGGTAGTCCACGTGCTGGTCGCGCCAGGTTCCGGGTCCGATCGAGACGTCCACGACGTCGAGGACTTCGGGTTTGGTCACGCCTGCTTCGATGTCCGCTCGATTCACACGCACCACTTCCGGATAGATCCACACTTTGAAGGTCGTGTTTTCCACGAAAGCCTCTTTGCGGATTTCGTTGACGCGCGTCGTGTCCAGGTCGGTGAACTCATAGACGTAAGACCATTTCGGGAGCGCCCTATGGTCTAGTTCATCCGTATTGTGGCTCGGTGTGGGATCGTAGGGCTCTTCGTCCGGGGTGCGGTTGCCGGGCCAGCGGCCGTTGTCGTCGTCTTCCGCAAGGATATGGCCGTACCCGTCCGTCTTCCACCAGTATTCGGAACGACCCGCCGCTGTTGTGGGCATGCCGGGGATCTTTCCGTGAAAGACGTCGAACCATTTCGCGTTCTGGTGCGCTCCAGTTCCGTTGAGGGATGCGATCGCGTTGCTGACGATGTAGTCGACGCCGTCGTCCACGAGACCGCTGGCGTAATTGGTCAGCCCCGGGAAGACTTGGACCTTCACATGGTAACGAACCGCGAAGAGCCAGCCCTCTTTCTGATCGACGGCCGGGTTCATGTCGCTCACGACGTCTTCGAGGTCTCTCCACCCTTTTTGACCGATATTGACCCGAACGCGCAGGTCGGTGATTGCCTCGAGAAACTCATCGGTCGCGCAGATCGTGAACTCTAAAGGCACGCCTTCGCGATAGTCCTTCCCCGAATCGATGATCGAGACCATCGGTTCGAAGGTGTCACCGAGCGCCTTGATGTTCCAAATATAACGCACTATAGGGGTTCCGGCGTTGTTTAATATTTCCAGAACGAACCATTTGGATGTGTCTAAATCGACTTGGCGCCAAAAGTTGACCATGTCGAGGTAGAGCATCTTGTCGGCACCCACGGCCCCTTCCGCTCGCCATACGTCCGGTGTCGCATCGAATATCTCGCTGGTGGTCGTGAAGATATACCCCCTGGCTTTGTAGCCTGCCAAGACGATAGAATCCATCAGGTTGATGCGCATCTTCGATACGCCGAACTGCATCGGCAAGCGCTGGTCTTCCTGAAGCTCGCTGATAGCCGGTGGTGTGGCGCCTGCCAATACACGATAGTGAGATGGCATATTCGGCTCACTCGGCGTTCGGACGTGACCGATCGACTCTATGACCGCCAAGTCCATCCGCTGGGCCGTTATTGATTTGTTTGTGTATTGGGTCACATGCCCCTGGGCATCTCGCGCGAGCGCGTACCAATAGAGGGTCTTGGAGAAGTCTCCGGGCCCCATCCCGAGCATCGCTAGAGTGATTTGCTCGGTCGTAATCGTCAAACTCGTCGTACCGGTGGAGGTCGCCATTCTGGAAACCACCGTCGCGGTGTCCGACAGAATGTAGAACTCTAAATAAGTGAGGTCGCCGTCTGTATCTGCGCCTACGACGGTCGCCGTGAACGGGATACCCACTTTCCCGCCTGAAGTAGGCGTGTACGTCACGTTGATCGTCGGAGAATGCTCGGACGATTTTTGCACGGTCAAGTTTTGAGCTGCCGTCGCGGACTTCGGTTCGGCTTTGTTCAGCTTCACGTCTTGTACTACCGCCGAAGCGCTGAAAGAGTAAATCCCGACCGGCAACGTGATGTCTGAGCCCAACAAGTTCACCGAGAAGGCTGCGGTTGCCGTTCCGGTCTTAGCCGCCGGATAGGTCACCGTTTTCGTCACGCTTCCCCTGTCTCGCAAGTCAGTACCGACGGTGTTCCAAGTTAAGGTGATCACCGCGTCTTTCAGGTTGCTGTGCGCATCTTGCGCCGCAACGCTGACCGTCACCGTCATACCGCCGCCGGTATCCGGAACCGTCGTGGCTGATAAGGTGATGACCGGAGTTTCCACCACCGGCGGCGTCTTATCGGGTTTTACAACGGGGAAACAGCCGATGAGGGCCAACAGCAGCACGAGGAGAAATACGGGTAAAGAATAGAACCTTTTCGAACGCATAATTCCCTGTCCTCTCTTTTTAGAAAGGATCAGGACACCCCCTTTCCTTATGTATTTTCCTAAAAAAAGCATTTTCCACGCTTATATGTAGGGCTATTATATCACCTTTATTTCGGCCCCTGCAAAAAAAGGTGTGATTTCGTTTTTCCGGAAAAATCCGGGCGGTTCCGATGACTCCGAATTAGGGCGCCACACCAAAAGGACGCGCCCCTTCGGTCGCATGGGCGCTCAGAGTAAACGTCGGGCAAGACGCGGCCTTCCCTACCAATAGACGGGAAAGACCTTGGAATAGGCGATTTCATTTTCGGTCTCGGACACTGTCGCGTCAGGAGCGAGGAGGCCGGAGATATGGCTTTTGCTGACGATGCCGGTGTAAGAGACCTTGACTTCGACGGACGAATCACTATCTCGATAGACCATATCGAGAGCGTAATCGTCAGGGAACTCGAGATCGATATCCAAATCAGCAAGATCGGCGGTGGTTGCGCTGTTCGTCAACAACCGGCTTTGCGCCGCTCTCATAATCGCCGTCAGGTTAACTGCCACCTGCACTGCGCGCGCGTGGATGACCGCATCGGCAGATACTTTTATGACTACAGAAGTGAGTAAGGCGATGATGCCCAAGACGATCAAGAGTTCGACTATCGTGAAAGCTCTTCTCATTCCTATCCCTCCGCAGCGCCGTTTGAAAACCGCCGCTCGAAATCTTCAAGGAACCGTTCGATGTCTTTCATATCTCGATAGAGCTCGTATCTATCCGCGGCGCTAATCTTCGTCTCTTTCGATTGTAAGGCGTTATCCATTTCGCGGAAATACCCTTCCATTTCTCGATATCGCCGGGCGTACTCTTCAAAGACCTCGATAAATCGGTCTCGATAGGTCGGGCGTCCCGCAAAGTAACCGTCATCCATTTTTTCGACAAAGTAATTATACCATTTTTTGGGAAATCTCCAATCTTTTTTGAGAGTGTGCTGGGCAAGCCGTCGCCTGAAGCCTAGTACCTCGGTAACGCGCTCTTCGACGTCGACACCGTGGCGGATCACCGCGTCTAAGTATTCGAGGTCCAGGTGGTCCAGCTCGAGGTCTTCGGTGTACTGACGGGCGCCGTTCAGCCGGAAAGCCTTCTCATACCCGTAGAGCATCCAAGTTAACCAAAGCGCCCTTTCCTCGGGTTCTTCGACATCCCATTCTTCGTACAGCACGAGCATCTCATTCGCCGAGCGACCGATATTGAGGTAAACGGCGGGGTCGATCATCGAGTTGATAGAAAGGCAAAGGCCCCGGAAGTATCGGTAAAGGTACTCGATTCGCTCGCGTTCTTGAACTTTCAATTTGAAAACCCAACGCCCAAGTTCGGGGTATTCAGTCGGTGCCTCCCGCAAGGCGGACACACCCGTGTATCGGAAGGGCGGGAAATCAAACAGCAGGAAGGGCGGACGCGGGACCAATTCCTCCATCTTGCCGATCAACGTAGCAATTTCGTAAGTCGCGCTCGAAAGACCGGGATCCGCGATCAGGGCATTGGTGAAAAACAGGTATTGGCTATAATAAGAGGAAGACAATCGTTCGGCGGCGGCGGCTTTTTCTTTGCGAATCGCATCCTCGAGCCATTCGGGCGTTTCTTCGCTTCCCTTCGAAGAGAGCACGATCGCCCGGCCGACGGATTCCATATCTTTCAAGTATTGATTCTGCGCCTTCTCCCTTTGATAAATCCCATACGCGTAAAAGCTGTCCGCAAGGGCCGTTTTCAGGGCGATGAAGGAGAAAAACAGGGTTAAAAACAGGAAGGCCAATCCGACGGCTCGTGGGAAGGTCTTCCGTTTACCCTCGCTCACCAAAAACCCGCTGAACACCGCGAAAATCCCAGCGGAGGGCATCATGTGCAACGGGAACTCCGTTAAAGCGTGGACGAGGATCATCAACCAGCCGCTGAGGGCGGCCAGTATCATCAGGTTTTTCGTCGCGAGCCAGCGCTTGACGCCTAAGATCCCGATGTACAGCAGTAACGCGATCCATACCCCGAACCCGATGATTCCCGTCTCGGCCAGCATCTGGAGGAAGTCGCTGTGCGCCTCCGCGCTTTTTTCGTAGAACCCGAAATAAGCGGGGTCTTTTTCGGTCACTTTCACCTGGAAATCCTGGGAGAGTAGGATGTAGGAGCCCCAACCCCAACCGTACAAAGGAGAGTGGGTGAACATCTCCAACGCGGTCTTCCATTCGAAGACACGACGGTAGAGGCTGCCTGTGGCTTCGTCATAGGGGAGTTGAAGCTCTTGCGCCCGACTCACCGACAGCCGCAGGGGCCTTCGGTTTTCCGGCACGCCGGGCGGAAAGGCGTAGAGCGCGAGGATGATAACCACCCCGAGGACCATACCCGCCAGTTTGCGTTTGGTGATCAGGTGGCGCCGATCGGAAGTCCCCAATAAAGAGAAGAAGACAAGGAAGGCGACGAACAGTCCAAGGTAAACGGAGCGGGTCTGCCCCCACAGAACGGTGACGGCAGCGGCGACGGTCGCGATGAAGGCGAGGAAACGCCATCGCCCGTCTTCCATCGTTAAATACGCGGCGATCGTGATCGGCAGGATCGAGGCGAGGTAGTTGGACACGTAATTGACGTTCCCGACGGTCGCGATGATCGAGGACCTATCGAAAGCCGATGGGACGTAGATGTTGAAGAAGGTGATCCCGTAAAAGTTCTGGATACCGATAAACGAAATCCAGAGCGCGGACAGGACAGTCCACTTTTGGACGGCGGCGACGCTGAAGTCTTCGAAGCGAAAGACCGAGGCGCCAATGATAATAAAGAACACGATCCCGAAAAACAGAAGCGCCCTCTCGTTTTGGAGAGGGATCGCCGGGATCAGGAAAAGGGCAAAGGCGCAAAGGATTCCGAGAAGGAGGGGCGGCGCTTCAAAGGCGAAACGACGTTTCTTCAGCAGACGGTACAGACAGACAAAGACGACCAGCGAAAACACGAAGAGCTTCGCGTGTCGCGGGTCATATATCCACGCGGGATAGATTAAAGACGGAATCAAGAAAAATAGGGTGAACGCGAGCGTCTGGATTCCCTCCTAATAAAACAAATAGATGGGTGGGTCACCCATCTATTTGGATTTTGGAGCGTAAAATCGCTTTCAGCTGGAAAGACTCGATTACGGTGGTGGCTCAGTTATAGATATAGGATGAAACGTCTACTGTCAAATTTCCGCCGGCGAAAGCGTTATCAAACGCAGCTTTCAAGTAATCGACATCGTACTTGCTGCCATCACCCCACCCGGTAACACTGATGGTGTAAGTATTTGACGATCCGGCCGCAATCGTCATAGCGGTTTTGTAACCGGTTGCTACGTCGATAGTATTCGCAGTTACGAATTTCCCATAGGCAGCGACTTTCCCTATGGCAGCGTTCATCGCCGCTCTCAAATCCGTCGCCACTTGCACCGTTCTCGCCTGTTTCAATGCGTTCAATCCCATCGGGGCGACGACCGAAATCAGCGCCGCGATGACGGCCATAACGATCAGTAATTCCACTAACGTAAATCCATTTCTCTTCATAGTCTCACTCCTCCTAAATTTATTTTTGAGTTCGCGCCCAAACTGCCGTACTTGAATAACCACACAAACTTATCCCGTTTCATTGCTGAGTCTAAATCATAAAAAGTTTGTTTATAACAAAAGATGGGTAAACGATAAACTAAGCAATTCTACCACGATTATTTCGTTTTGTCAAAATTAGTTCTGATTCCGTAGTTATTCCGTTGTTCCTGTTACCGGAAACCGCTCTTGAGGATCGCTGATACCTTATCGGATCAAATCTCAGTTTCTTGAATGTGGTGGAACCGCGCTCGTTTACCATTTTTCCGTTTGAAAGGGAGTGACTGGCGGGAAGAGGCGCTCCAGTTCCTTCACGACGGCGGGCGCGTCAGCGGTTTCCCATATCCGATCCCGGGGCGCGTCTTCTGTTTCCCCCGGCTCCAAGATCATTCCCTGTCGGTATAGGTGGGTGGCAGATCGGTATCCGGCAGCAAGCTGCGCCAACGTCGCGACACTCATCGTCCACTTGTCCGGTCCCGGCCGGTAGGGCTCGGGAACCTCCAGCCACGGGTCGACGATGCCGAAGGGGCATCGGGCTAACGCATCCTGATCCGCCAAAGACACGAGGAGCGCGGGGATGTTGACGACGCGCATCATCCGTGAGCTCATCTCCGTCCACTCTATCTTCTCCCCGTTTTGCCAGTAGGAGTGTACCAAGCGATCCACCGGGAAATCCGCGGGGACGCGGTCGAATTTGATCGCCCGCACTTGGTCTCGGTGCTGGAGAATCAGCTTCTTCAGCGCGTAGAAGGCGCGCAGTGTGAAAAAACGCTGGTTCTGGACGCGTAGCACCCGATTCTCGTAGGTGAACAACAAGTACCCTTGGGCCCGTTTTTCCTTGTCTAAGGCGATCGCGATCCAGAGGTCCCGATCTAAAAACACGGCGTTTTCATAGGGCGCCGGACGAATCATCTCCGTGTAATAGGCGTTCTCAAAGGCGCGACGGCGTGTTTCGGCGTAAGCCATTTGCGCGTACGCGTCGACGCTCAGCTTGGCGAAGTGGACCGAGTAGCCGTCCTCGCCCTCGCTTTTCGGCACGATGTCCGAGAGCAGACTCCAGGGTACCGTCAGACTTTTGCAGTCGGCGATCGTGTCGAAGCCATATTTCCGGTAGTAGGCGTGCTTGAAGGGGTCCAGTAGGATGACCGGAATGTTGTTTTCGCGGCAGTCTTGAAAGTCGCGCAACATCATCTCTTTGATCCATCCGCGATTGCGATGGTTCGGGAGGGTCGTCAGGGCGTCCAGGTAATGTCCCCGAAAGGCTTTCCCCCGCAGGCATACCTGAACCTCGTAGCTGACGTAGGTGCCGACGATCCGCCTCTCTTCCTCCAACCCCCAGATCCATTGCCAGTTGCTCTCGTCATCCAACCACAACCGGTCGCGAGGCTCGGAAAATGAGCGTTGAAAGGCCTGTTCCAAACACCGGATCACTTGGTCGATGTGCGAGCGCTTTTCAAGACGGCGAATCTGCATCACGTTTCCTCCCTTTCTCCACTCGCGGAGAATACCCGCCCTCCGACTCGGCCATCCTTCATATGAAGGCCTTCAACCTGGCTGGGTCTAAAATCAGAAAGGTGTTCTTCCGGAAGTCGATGACCCTGTCGTGTTTCATCCGCCCCATTTCACGAGACATCGACGGGCGCGAGACGTTGAGGAACTCGGCCATCTCATTCCGGTTAAAAGGCAGCTCCAATGTGCGGCTCCCGGTTTGTTCATACATATCGAGTAAGAAGGCGGCGATCTTCCCGCGTAGGCTTCGGATACGCAGGTACTCGATCTTCTGATTGAGCAGCAGCGACTTTTTCGAGACGATCTTCAGGTAATTTTGAAGCATCACACGGTGGCTGTGACACAGGCTGAAGCAACTCGGAAAGACCTTGTCTTTGGGGATAAAAAGGGCCGAGCATGCGGTCTTCGCTTCGACGGTGGCGATATAGTGCCCATCGCCGGCGAAGGGCAGCATCTCCCCGAACAAGTCCCCGCTTTTCAGGTGTGTCATCATCAGACGCTCTCCGAGCGCGTTCTCCTTGGTCACGACCGCTTCCCCTCGGATGATCATCCCCACCCCTTGGAAAAGGTCCCCGCCGTGAGCGATCACGTCGTTCTTTTTATACACGGCTGTAGACGCGGAAACGCAACTAAGTAGGGCGTTCAGCTCTTTCGGCGTGAGCCCGACAAAGAGTGAGGCTTTGAGGAGTATCGGGGTCAACTCTTCGAACATCATTCCTCCATCACGTATCCTGGGATACTGTTTTTTCGCCTTCGATTATAATATAATTCGGGCGGAAAAGAAACTATTTCGCCTGAGAGCACCTTGAGAACGCCGAACTTTAGTTCGGCATGTTTCTCCAAAACTAAAAGATGTGTCGCACAGAGGGCACAGAGTACACAGAGAGAACACAGAGAAACGCCCTGGGAACGCCGAACTTTAGTCCGGCAAGTTTACCTTACTACGAAGACCAAAGGTAAGCCGACTAGGAAGTCAACGCCACCAGGCGCTCTCAGTAATCCCTCCTCTGTGCCTCTGTGGTCTCTGTGCGAACCCTGTTTTCCAAGACACGCCAACTTAAAAGTTGGCGTTCCCAAGGCGCTCCCAGAGCGTTCCCAGAAAGGCGAAAGAAAAGACATACCGAACTAAAAGTCGAAGTTCCCAAGGCACTCTCAGAGCGTTCCCAGGAAAGCGAAAGAAAAAACATGCCGAACTGAAGTTCGGCGTTCCCACAGGAGGTGGTTTTATGATAGAAAGAGTATTTCCCGTTACGCAGTCCGACAAAAAGACGATCGAGGTCGTCGTTGACGACGACCACGCGATGATCAACCACATCGTCCTCGCGAAGGGGGATGCCGTCCCCGAACACGATTCAAATTCGAACGTCTACCTGATCGTCGCGAGGGGAGAGATGACCATAGCCTTGGGACCGCAGGAAGCCCAAGTCTATCCCGCCGGCCGCATCCTCGCGGTGCCTTATCAAACGCGGATGAGAATCTCGAACGCCGGCGAACAGGCTCTGGAGTTTTTCGTGGTGAAAGCCCCGAACCCCAAGGTGCTGCTCAAAGAAAGCGGAAAAGCGAAAAAGTCGGGAGGCGCGTGAATGTCCCGTATGTTCTGTTTTCAGTGTCAAGAGGCGGCGAAGAACATCGGATGCACCGTCCGTGGCGTATGTGGCAAAACCGAAGATGTCTCTAACCTGCAGGATTTGCTCATCTTTGCGCTCAAAGGCCTGTCCGTCTATGCCCTCAAAGCGAGGGAAGCGGGGGTGAGCGCGAAAGAAGCCGATCGTCGCGTCATCGAAGGGCTTTTCGCGACGATTACGAACGCGAACTTCGACCGCCGTTATTTCGTAGATGCCATCAGGGGCGCGATTGCGGAACGGGAGTCTCTGAAAAAGGCGCTCGGTGGTTCTATGGCGACCCTCTCCGACGACGAGCGAGATGCGGCGACGTGGACCTTCCGCGAAGAAGCCCAGCTCGACAAAAAAGCCGCGGACGTCGGGTTCCTAGTGGAGCGCGACGAGGATATCCGGTCGCTCAAGGCGTTGATCCTCTTCGGATTGAAGGGGATGGCCGCCTACACCGAACACGCCGAGGTGTTGGGTTTTTCGGATCCCAAAATCCACACCTTCATCCAGAAAGCTTTGGCAGCCACGCTCAGCACCCGGCTTTCCGCCGAGGACTTGGTTGCCCTCACGCTGGAAACGGGCGAGTACGGTGTCGCGGCGATGAGCCTGCTCGACAGGGCGAACACGACCACCTACGGGCATCCCCAGATCACGAAAGTGAACATTGGGGTGCGAAAAAACCCGGGGATCCTGATCAGCGGCCACGATCTGAAAGACCTTGAGGAGCTGTTGGAGCAAACTCAGGGGACCGGCGTGGACGTGTACACCCATGGAGAGATGTTGCCGGCCCAATACTACCCAGCTTTTAAAAAGTATGAGCATTTCGCCGGCAACTACGGCAACGCTTGGTGGAAGCAAGATAAGGAATTTGAGAGCTTCAACGGGCCGATTTTGATGACGACCAACTGCTTGGTGCCCCCAAAGGACAGTTACAAGGACCGTGTCACCGTCACGGGTGTCGTGGGCTTTCCTGGGCTGAAGAGCATCCCCGCACGAGAGCCGGGCAAGAAAAAGGACTTTTCTGCGCTCATAGCCCAAGCGAAAACCTGTAAACCTCCGAAGGAGATCGAGACGGGAGAGATCGTTGGCGGATTCGCCCACGAAACCGTGTTCGCCCTCGCGGATCAAGTGATCGCCGCGATCAAGGAGGAACACATCAAGAAATTCGTCGTGATGGCCGGTTGTGACGGGCGGATGAAGAGCCGAGAGTATTACACGGAGTTCGCGGAAAAGCTCCCGAAAGACACGGTCATCCTCACCGCCGGGTGCGCGAAGTACCGGTACAACAAGCTCCCGTTGGGCACGATCGGCCAGATTCCGAGGGTGCTCGACGCCGGACAGTGCAACGACTCGTACTCCTTGGCGCTGATCGCACTCAAACTGAAGGAGGCCTTCGGGTTTGAGAGCATCAACCAGCTCCCGATCGTGTACAACATCGCCTGGTACGAGCAAAAGGCCGTGATCGTCCTGTTAGCGCTCCTCTATCTCGGGGTGAAGAATATACACCTCGGCCCGACTCTGCCCGCGTTCCTCTCACCCGGGGTGACCAACGTGCTCGTGGAAAAGTTCGGCATCAGCGGAATCACCGACGCCGACGCGGACCTGAAAGCCTTCCTGTAAACGGAAGCGCCTAGGAGCGCCCTGGGAATGCCAACTTTTAAGTTGGCACGTTTTGAAAAAAATGGGTTCGCGCAGAGGGCACAGAGGCCACGGAGGTGGGAAGCGTTCCCAGGCGGGGCATCGCGGCGTAAGCGCTTCTTCTTTTTGCGACGACGCGAAACCGTTTTTAGAAAGACATGGAGCGGATCGCGGGGTCCTGTTAGTTACCCCGCGATAACCTATAAAGTTCGGCGTTCCTAGGGGGTTCCCAGGACATTTCTCTGTGTTCTCTCTGTGATCTCTGTGTACTCAGTGCGAAACTTCTTTTGGTTTTGGAAAGACATAGAGCGGATCGCGGGGTCGTAAAAATCACCTACCCCGCGATACCCTGTGTACTCTGTGCGCGACTTCTTTTTTGAGGAATGCATTCCTCAAAAATACCAATTTCTGAAAAAATATGGAGTATACTCCCAATAATGTCAGAAGGGGGGAGGAAATGGCGCGCATAGAGCGGAAGGAATACCTGGATTGGTTGATACGCTGGAGTGGTCAACGGGTCATCAAAGTCGTATCCGGGGTACGGCGCTGCGGGAAGTCGACGTTGCTGGAGATGTTTCGCGAATACCTTCTCGAGCAAGGGGTGAACCCACAGCAGATTCTGTCGTTTAACTTCGAGGACATCGAACTTGAACACCTCACGGAGTATCGGGCGTTGTATCAGGCAATCCAATCGGCGCTGTCGCCGGATAAGATGAACTATATTTTTCTCGATGAGATACAACACGTCAGTCGATTCGAAAAAGTCATCGATAGCCTTTTCCTGAAGAGCAACTGTGACATCTATATCACCGGTTCCAACGCCTATTTACTATCGGGGGAGCTGGCGACGCTTTTATCCGGTCGATATGTCGAGCTGAAGATGCTGCCCTTGAGCTTCGATGAGTTTTGCAGGGGGGTGCCCGATTCGGTTCGCCGGCTGCCGAAAACCGAAAAGTTCAACCGGTACGTGGAAATCGGCTCTTTCCCGTTTATCGCCCAGTTCGCGGACAAAGAGCGGGAGGCAAAAGAGTATCTGAGGGACATTTACAACTCCGTATTGCTCAAAGATGTGGTCACGAGGTTAAAAATCGCGGATATACAAAACCTCGAGAACCTTTCGAAGTTTTTGTTCCACAATATCGGCAACAGGGCCTCCGTGAGGAAAATTGCCGATACCTTGAAATCCCAAGGGAAAGGAGTGGATCAGAAAACCGTTGAGAAGTATATGCGCGGACTGATAGACAGTTTGCTGCTCTACGAAGCGCGGCGGTACAACATCAAAGGACGGCAGCATTTGACAACGCAAAGTAAATATTACGCCGTGGATATTGGACTGAGAAACCTCTTAGTCAGAGGTCAGGAAGCGGATCACGGTTATGTCTTGGAGAACCTTGTCTATCTGGAACTGATCCGGCGTGGATATGAGACGTTTGTCGGGCAACTGGATGACGGCGAAGTCGATTTCGTGACAAAGACCCCGGATGGAACGGCGTATTTTCAAGTCGCCACAAGCGCGTTGAATGAAAACGTCTTGCAAAGAGAGCTTTTCCCGCTCAGAAAAATCGTCGACAACTACCCGAAATACCTCTTAACCTTAGACGAGGCCTTCGCGAGCGCCGATTACCAAGGCATCCGAAAGATGAATGTTATCGATTGGCTGCTTGGAGACTGATCGGGCCAACGTGCATTCTGGGAACGCTTCTCTTCTGGGAGCCCCGAACTTTAGTTCGCCATGGGTTTGGGAACGCACTCTTGGGAACACCAACTTTTAAGTTGGCATGCCTTAAAAACAGGGTTCGCACAGAGGGCACAGAGGGCACGGAGGTGGGAAGCGTTCCCAAGCGCAGCATCGCGGCGTAAGCGCTTCTTCTTTTCGCGACGGCGCGATACGCTTTTGAGAAAGACATAGAGCGGATCGCGGGGTCCTGTTAGTTACCCCGCGATTACCTATTAAGTTCGGTGTTCCCAGGGGGGCCAGGGCATTTCTCTGTGTTCTCTCTGTGTTCTCTCTGTGTTCACCGTGTACTCAGTGCGAAACTTCTTTTGTTTTTCCAAAAAACATGCCGAACTAAAGTTCGGCGTTCCCAGGGTGCTCCTATTCCCCCTCTTCACCCTTAAGCACATATACCCCATTCGATACCAGTATGTTTTTCGCGGAAGCCGTGTACCCGTTTTGAGAGTAAGTTGCGAATAAGGTTTTTGGACTTTTATCGTTGATTATGTTTTTGATCTCTATCCAGCGGTCCGCTTCTCGCTTTCCGTACTTGCCTTTCGTGTCTTTCACTTCGATCCACATTTCGACGTTGCCTTTCACGATCAGGTCGATCTCTCGGTCCAGTAACCCGATTTTGACCGTTTCTCGCTCTAAGATCGTTTTCGGTTTGATGGTGAGATCGATCCCGTTTTCCGCGAGGTCTTTCAGGTTGAACGGTTTCTTGATCCGTTCTCGTACGAGGTATTCTCGGAACTTACCCTTTTCGTAGCTCGTCCTTCCCATCTCTTGACGCAGCTCCTTTTTTATGTCGGGGACAAAGTAGTCGATCTCTTTTTGATAGAGGCGTCGAAATACGAGTTCGTAGGTTTTATCTTTCGCAATCTTGTAATCGAAGTTCGTTTGACCTTGCGAGATCAGGTCTGCTTTGATCAATTGGAGCAGCTTCGTTTCCAGTTCGGAGTCGGTCATATCGAGCTTGAGGTCTTTGATCATTTGCGCTCGGGTGCGTTCTTCTCCGGCCTGAAACAGATACAGCAAGAGCCGCTTCGCGTTTCTTTTGTTCACTTCCAAAAAGATTTTCGCGATATATTCCATCCAAGTGCCGTAGATTTCTCCTTGAGTAATCTCCTGTGTGTACGTCGCGATGATGTTGTCTTCGTTCGTGTAGTCTTTTGTATCGTTGTGCTCGCTCTGCATCAGCGCGCGGATATACAGCGGGTCCCCTTGCGTCAGATTCCATATCTTTTCTTCCGCCTGTTCATTGATTTTGGTCTGAGATACGTAAGCGTATCGTCGGATCGCTTCTTTTGCCTCCTCTTCCGGGAGGTTCCCGAGCGTTCGTTTTTTGAACCGGGCGGTAAGGTTTTGTATGATCTTCATCAATCCGTGGACTTCACTCCCCGAAATAATGAGCGGCGCTTCTTTCTTTTCCGCGAGGTCACGGTAAGTCCCGCTCAGCGAGTCGATCGTATTCCTTCGCTCATCAACGATATAGGTGTTGATATTTTGAAATTCGTCTATGATTTGGACGATTTTCATCTTTTTAACTGTCGCCAACGCTGCGGGCAACCTGCTGGCTGTGTTCCACATCCCATCCCAATCGTCTTCTTTCTTTTTTATCGCCATCGTTTCGTACGCATCCGTTAAATACTTATCGCCTTTTACAAGTGGAGCTAACTTTTCAAAGCCGATCGGATAGGAAAGATACTCTTCCTTCCTATCTCGAAAAGATAGGAATTGCCACATAAATTGGGTAAAGAAATCCTCCGCGAACCCAGACAACGTGACGGGTTTATCTTGAATGACATAATAGAACGGAATAACCTTGCTTTCCGAACAGCTCCATAGGATATTGAACAACCGCTGCAGAAACGCCGTCTTCCCTTTCTTTCGCCTGGCGACGATCGCTTGGCTTTGAGCCATATTTTTGACGAGGTATCGGTACCAATCTCCCAGATAGTAATCGAACTCCTTCTTACGGCCGACGAAGAGCTCGGTGTTTCCTATTTGCTCCGGTAAGGCATAGATTATCTTTTCCGGCATCGTGAACATCGCTTTCACCCCGCTTCGTTTCAGTTTGGAAAGATTATAGCATAGAGCGTAAGGCTGGGAGCGCCATGGGGAAGGAAAAAAGGGTTCGCACAGAGGGCAAAGGAAGGTTTTCTGGGGACTCCAACTTTTAAGTTGGTATGCCTTGAAAAAAAGGGGGTCACACGGAGGGCACAGAGGGCACAAAGGAGGGATTACTGAGAGCACCTGGTGGCGCCGACTTCCCTGCCGGCGTGTGTTCTGGGAACGACAACTATTATGTTGGCAGGTCATAAAAAACAGGGGTCACACAGAGACCACGGAGGGCACTGAGGACACAAAGGAGAGAGATTTTTACGAGAGTCAACATCTGGTTATTGTTTTCTCTGTGTACTCCGTGTTCTCTGTGCGAAACTTCTTTTGTTTTTCCAAAAAACGTGTCGAACTAAAGTTCGGCGTTCCCAGGGGGTTCCCAGGGCAGTTCTCTGTGTTCTCTCTGTGCGAAACTTCTTTTGGTTTTGGAAAAACGTGCCGAACTAAACTTCAGCGTTCCCAGGTGATCGCACGGTGTTTTCTATGCGAAACTTCTTTTGGTGTACCGGAACGTTTTTTACGAACCCTTCGGGTCGACGGGGCGTCCGCGCCAAAGGAAGTCTTTTTTCAGCGACCGGCGCACCGAAATGAAAGAGACGTACACGGAGAAAAAGAAGGTGAGCGGAAGAAGTAAGACAGTGTACGCCGGGAAACCGTATTTGAGGTCGACCACGAGCCAGGTGCCGGTCATAATCGCGAGGGTGACCAAGCTCAGCGCCAACTGCGTGAGGGTGCGACTGAAAAAGAGGAGGAGCCAAGGAAACAGGGTGATGAGAAACAGGATGAACATTATGAAGACCACCAGCGATATCTTGCCGTAGAGCGAATGGTAGAGGCTGCGCGCCACGCCTTCGATCGTCGCTTTCCCGTTGTCATACATCTTACAGGAAACGATATAGGTCACGTCTAACATCTCCGTTTTTCCGCCATACTTCGGAATGATTTTGTTTAGCGCGGCGTCATCCACCCATTGGTCCTTTATCGCCTCGTGGCCACCAAATTTCAGGTAAAAGCGTTTGTCGTACGCGACCAGCGCTCCGTGTATGGCCGTTCTCACGAAGCGAAAATTTCCGATTTTGAAGAGCGGCATTGAAGCGAGGGGGAGGTATGGCGCGACCGGAAGCAAGATGAGATCGACTATCGAGCTCGGGATTTGTTTTGGGCAGCCAGAAACGACCTCCGCCTCCGTGCGGTTAAAGACTTCATTAATCTTCCACAGGGCGTCGGGTGCCAGCAAGGCGTCGGCGTCAATGAACAAGAAAAACGGCGCGGTGGCTTTCAGCGAAAGCTGGTGGCACGCCCAGTTCTTTCCCGCCCAACCGGTAGGTTTCTGAGGGGCGCGGAAAACCTTCAATCGGGGGTCACCGATAGACGACACGATCTCATAGGTGTCGTCCGTGGACCCATCGTCCATTACGATCACCTCGTAGTTCGGGTAGTCGTTTTTAAGCGCCGCGCGAACACACGCCTCGATGTTGCTCTCTTCATTTCTGGCGGGTATGAGGATGGAGAAGGCGCGAACCGGCTCCCGCCGATCTTTTTCCGCAAGCCGCAACACTCGATTGAACCGGGTGTAGGTCAGCAGATTCAACGTGAAATAACATAAGAACCCGATCGAAACCCAGAAAAAAACCCAATGGACCATCCTCACAGCCCCTTTCCTTATAACAGCTTCTTTAAAGCTGATTCTACCTTTTTGGAACGGGCAAGTCAACAAAGCGAGCGCTATCGGAACGCCGGACTATAGTGCGGCACGGGTTTTGGGGTTCGCACAGAGGCCACAGAGGGCACGGAGGTGGTAGGCGTTCCCAGGGCGTTCCCAAGCGCAGCATCGCGGCGTAAGCGCTTCTTCTTTTCGCGACGGCGCGATACGCTTTTGAGAAAGGCAAAAGCCGGATCGCGCGAGTTCGTAGGCTTCCGAAGTCAGCCCGCTGGTTACCCCGCGATAACCTATGAAATTCGGCGTTCCCAGGGAGTTTCTCTGTGTACTCCGTGTTCTTTGTGCGAAACTTTTTTTGTTTTTCCAATAAACATGCCGAACTAAAGTTCGGTGTTCCCAGGGCGTTCCCAAGCGCGGCATCGCGGCGTAAGCGGTTCTTCTTTTCGCGACGGCGCGATACCCTTTTTCTGAGGACATAGAGCGGATCGCGGGGTCCTGTTAGTTACCCCGCGATGACCTATGAAGTTCGGCGTTCCCAGGGCGTTTCTCCGTGTTCTCTCTGTGTACTCCGTGTTCTCTGTGCGAAACTTCTTTTGTTTTTCAAAGGACATGCCGAACTAAAGTTCGATGTTCCCAGGCGCTAGCGGGGAGAAGGTCGCTCGTCGGTAATGGGGCGGCCTTTCCAGGTCATGTTCTTTTTTCTCGAGCCTTGAATCGATTTATATGCGGTATACGCCACGGTGAAAAACATCAGCGGGAGTAGGAACGCGCTGTACCAAGGGAAGCCGTATTTGCGATTGGTTACCCACACGATACCTGTGATGACTCCTATCACCCAGAGGCTGAGCGCCAGTTGTTCGACCGAGCGGCTGAAGATCAAGAGGAGAAACGGCACGATTGTCGCGAGGAAGAGCATCGCCATCAAGAATATGATCAGGGGGACCATTCCGAAGAGCTCGTGATAGAGGCTGCGCGCGAACCCTTCGATCGTATCTTTCGGCGATGTATACATCCGGCAGGAGACGATTTTCGTCATATCCAGCATTTCGGTTTTTGAGCGGCGCTTGACGAGTACTTTGTTGAGGGCGGCGTCGTCCACCCATTGGCCTTTAATCGTTTCGTATCCGCCCGTTTTTTGGTAAAAGTCTTTGCGTATGACGATGAAAGCCCCGTGGATAGCGCTTCTCACGAAACGGAAGTCACCAATTTTGAATAAAGGCAGGGTGGCCATCGGGAGGAGGGGCATGATCGGGAGCAGCACGCGGTCGAGGAAGGACGTGGGAATCTGCTTAGGGCATCCGGAGAGGACGTCCGCGTCGGTCAACGTGAAGACGGCGTTGATCCTCCACAACGCGTCCGGCGTCAATCGGGTGTCCGCGTCCATAAAGAGGAGGATGGGATGTCTCGCTTCCAAGGAGAGCTGATGGCAGGCCCAATTCTTCCCCACCCAGCCGTCCGGTTTATCCGGCGCGCGCAGCACGCGGAGCCTCGGGTCATTGAACCCTTTGGCGATCTGAGAAGTAGCGTCGGTGGAGCCATCGTCCATCAGGATCACTTCGTAAAACGGGTAGTCGTTCTGTAAAATCGAGCGTACGCAATCACCGATATTGTGCTCCTCATTTCGGGCGGGAATGAGGACAGAAATGTGGCGCACGGGCTCGGCGCGCTCTTTTCCGGCCCTGTCGAGCGCGCGATTGAACCGTGTGTAGGTCCGGAAGTTCAAGGAAAAGTAGATCAAGAATCCCACGGTAATCCAGAAGACTATCCAGTGCAGCAACTCGCTCTCCCCTTCGCTGTGTCCTGTTTCTGTTCGAGCCATTCTACCTGTTGGGAAAGGATAAGTCAAGAAGGCGAGGGAGAAAAGAGTTCACACGGACGGAGGTTTTCTGAGAGCACCTGATAAAAACCAAAGACATGCCGAACTAAAGTTCGGCGTTCCCAAGGCGTTCCCACAGCGCGGCATCGCGGCGTAAGCGCTTCTTCTTTTCGCGACGTCGCGATACCCCTGGGAACGCCAACTTTTAAGTTGGCAGGTTTTGCTGTGAGTGCCTGGTAAAAACCAAAGACATGCCGAACTAAAGTTCGGCGTTCCCAAGGCGTTCCCACAGCGCCCCCAGGGCATTTCTCTGTGTTCTCTCTGTGTACTCTGTGTTCTCTGTGCGACACTTCTTTTGGTTTTGGAAAGACATTGAGCGGATCGCGGGGTCCTGTTAGTTACCCCGCGATAACCTGTGAAGTTCGGCGTTCCCAGGGCATTTCTCTGTGTTCTCTCTGTGTACTCCGTGTTCTCTGTGCGAAACTTCTTTTGGTTTGGAAAGACATAGAGCGGATCGCGGGGTCCTGTTAGTTACCCCGCGATAACCTTAAACGGGCATCGTGGCGTAAGCGCTCCTTCTTTTTGCGACGGCGCGATACCCTTTTTCTGAGGACATTGAGGGATCGCGGGGTTCTGTTAGTTACCCCGCGATGACCTATGAAGTTCGGCGCTTTATCTTCCGTTGAACAGGGCGATGAGTGCGAAGTTGAAAGACCCCTTATAAAGTTCGACGCGGGCGACTGGCCAGGCGGGGGTTCTGGAGTATTCGTAGGTGTAGAGCTCGCCGTTGTCTAAGATCAGCCTAAACTGATTTTCGGATTTTTTCGCCAAGAAGGTGTGCCAAGCGCTGGAGAGGGAGATCTTCTGGGTGTACAGGACTTCGAAGTTCGTTTGGCCCGGGTGTGCGGCGGAGAGGGTGAGCATGCCTTTTTCGTAGGTGACCGACAGCCTCTCGAAATCCCGTTTGGGGTTCGTTGGGTCGTAGTTTCGGAAGAGCGTCCATTGGGGATCGACTTGGTATTCCCAATCGATGAAGAAGCAGAGTTCCAGTTCGAAGTCGCGGTCTTCGGTCACCGGAATGTCTCGCGCTTCGAACGAAACAGAGCCCGTTTTGGCGGTGTCGGCTTTCAACGCTTTCCCGAACTGCCACTCCACGATCGTGGGCGGTTTCCGGTACTCGATGTGGAACCTGCGGTCGGTGTAGTTTTTCAGACTACCCATCCCACACGCGTCATTGCTCCCGTGGGTCCCGTCGTCGTCGTTCTGCAACACCTTTCCGACGGCCGCCCCGATCGGGAAAGAGGAGAAATCTTGATAGAAAAAGGCCGTCCGATAGGCGAACCCCGTTATAACCACGATAGTGAAAACGAGTAACAGTAGCGTTTTTTTCATCTGATAGACCTCCTGCTTGCGTGACTTTTCGATTGGTCTGAAACCCCTTTGGGGTTTACGCTGTCCTGCAGTTGCTTCGCCGTTCTAACACGCTTTTAATGATTCACCCTTGAGACCGCACAAGGCAATCTCAAGAGCCTCGCTAAGTTCACAAAGCTGCCGATATTGGCCGATCGAAAAATGCAGCTCTTACACGATTGGCCCCACCCTTCAATACAGGGTAAATTCACAAGCCTAGTAATTAGGATTTTTCTTGCTAATAATTATCAAATACGGATTGGGACCGGACACCTCTAGTTCAAACCGCCCCCTACGATTGATGATTTTCGTTCCGTCTACGAATTCTCCCTCAGGAACTTTATATGAAACGAACGCAGCGATTTCGGACCAATCAGTGTTATCGGTGATCTTGATTTGAAAAGACCTTTGAGAAGGATATAAATACGTAGGAAGGATTTTCCATTCGATTCTCCATTGGTCTGTATCGATTTCAATGGGGTATGTTTTACTCAGATATCTCGAAACGGAGGTGGTATAGGAGTATTCCCTCCCACTCGCTGTCGTTTCTTCTATTTCGGAACGGGTCACTTCACGAGAATAGTAATAGTCATACTCACCATAAAGTTCCCCCGTGAACGCTTTGACGAAGATCCACTCGTCTTCTGGTTGTCGGGCATATTTTTTCTCGATTTCTCTGAAGAACAGACTTTTAAGAGTATTTTGATACTCTTGAGGGATTTCGTCCCAACCGATCGGTTTTTCCGTATCCCAGCTTTTCAACAGACCGAGTTTGTTCTCCATCGCGTAGAGGTAGAGGTCTTGGAAAATCGGAAGGTAGTCAGTGCGGAAGGGTGTGTCGCTCATCGTCGCAAAGCCGTTCGTGACCATCACGAGGTTCCAGAAGACGTAAAAAATCTTCCCCGGCTTGATGACCGGCACCCACAGGTACGCCGGGATCACGCCATTATCGTCACGGCCCTGCCAGTCGTAGGACAGGGCGACGGCTTTCCCTTCCAGGTGCCGCTTCACGAACTCTGCCGCCTCGGATTTCTCCGCATCCGAAAACAGCGATAGGCTCAGGCCTATCGAGGAAACGGTGATCGTCTTGGGCAGTGGCGCTCGCAAGGAGATTTCGAAGGTGATCGGGTCGATGATCTTCGTGATGACTCCCTCTTCAGGCGTGAACAGCGGTTTCATGTTCGATAGCGCAACATCCCAATAGTACCCGTCGAAAGGAACTAAAAAATAATTGAGAGAAAACCCCAACGAAATCGAGAATAGAAATAAAAGAATTATCCAAATCCGCTTCATATGCATCACACCACCTTTATTTCAAGTATCCGATCGTGTTGATGTTAATGTTCTCCACCGTTATCCTGGGCGTTTGGGGGTCGACGTATCTGATGGAAGGCGTAATGAATATGCTCACGCTCCGTGTGATATCGTTTTTCCCTTCCCTTCTGAAGAAATGCCCAACGAACGGTAGATCCCCTAAGAACGGGACCTTCGTCATCGAGGACGTCGAGGCCGTTCCCTCCAACCCGCCGATAATAAGGGTCTCCCGGTTCTTCAATATCACTTCGGTCTGCACGTTCCTGGTGTTTTCCGAGTAATCTGCGAGACTCAGCAGGTTCACCGTCTGGTTACTGATATTGATGTCCACGCTCAGCAGGATCCGCTCGTCGCTCCGCACGCTCGGCGTAATCGACAGGTTGTATCCGGGGTTGAAGGTGATCGTCTGGCTTTCGGTGGCGGTGCCTACCAACGTTTCGCGGATGAAGCTGACGCTCTCGCCTATCCGAATCGTCGCTGTCTTTCCGCTCAGCGTAGACAAGAAAGGCGCCGTTTTCAGCAAAGAATCCTCGTCGGAGGTTTTCCCTTTCATAGAGAGATTGAACCGCACGTTTCTCGTGAGGCTTTCTAATATTTTCGCGCTGTTCGCCAAATCAAGCAAGCTCGCGGTGAAGTTCAGCCCCCCGTCGGTGGACAGATCCAACATCGGAGAAGCGGACAAGGTGATATTGGCGCCCGTTTGGAAATCCCCCAATAGATCGTCGTCTACGATCAACACCGTGATTTCGACCATAGGCGGCGTTTGTTTGACCACATCGAAAAGATGCGTCATAAAGTTTTCCATTTTTTGGTCGGATATCCCGGTGAAAACCACGTAGCCCTTCTCTTTGTCCATATATCCGGTTCCATCGAATATCGGGCTTTGAATTAAATTCAGCGCCTCTTCGTATCCATAGTCCGTTCGCAACACCCGGATCTCATCGGCGCCAGGCTCGTATGTCACCCCCGGCGGTATCAGAATCGTCAGAGTTTGGGAATTCGTGGAAAAGGTGTCTATTTTAAAACCGTAAACTCTTTTTAAAATGTTCACCCATTCCGTCCAGCTCAAGTTCTCCAGATGGAAGCTGCACGTTTGAGTGGATTCTGTCGTTTCATACGAGGAATAACTCCGATACCCGGGTCTCAAGCTCCGCTCAGGGACGAAGACGTTGATCGTAGGCTGAAGGTCTTTCACGATCAAATCTGTGATATCCAAGACATCTTGGCCTGTCGCCTGCAGGTTGAAGGTCGTTTTCTCGTCATTCAGGATCACAGGAGGATACGCGCTCGTCAGCAAGTAAAGGGCGTTTTCTACACTATTCTCTTTCCCGCGCAATTCAAGCGTAGAAAAACGGGTTCCATCCTCGTAAACAGTTACTGCAACCCCCGGCTCACTGGATTTCAGAACCGCGATCATCCCCTCGACGCTAATTTTCTTCTTGTTAAGCGGATTCTGAAAAGGGAAGGCTGTATTGGAGAAGGTGAAGTTCCGCGTGATCAGGGGCTTCTGCGGCAGAGACTCGATATCGGCTATAGCCGATAATACATCGTTTTTGCGTCCGACGAACAAGAACGTCTGAGAGCTTGACAGATAGTTTATTTTTACGTTCGGATACGAAGAATAGAGCATCTGCAGGATATCTTCGGAGCTCCACTCTTTTTGCGCGTTTTCGGCGATTTTCTGAAAATCGAGCGTCTGCACATAAGGGGGTTCCATCCCCTCGATATTGTCGATCAGCTCAAAACTGCGCAATATGAGTTTGGCGTTGTCCGTCCTCTCTTTTTGCCCCTTGATGATGAATTTTGAATCCGTTAAATCTAAAATTTCGAGTTCCTTCTTCGAGAAGTACAACCCAAGCACCTTTTCTACGGTTTCGAAGGTGACGCCTTTCGCAATCTGGAGGATCGTGCTGTCCTCGATGAAATCGCTGGTCAATAGGTTCAAGAAATCCTTGGTCTTCGAGATTTGTTCTTCGGTACCGGTCACGAAGTACCCTCCCGGATCGAATCGCTCGATCTCTACGCCCGGAACCTTCACGGCGATGAGTTTGTCCAACGCCTCGTCATCGAGCGAGGTGATGTTTATCCGCACCAGCTCTGTCCGCACAACCGGTTGACCCACGATGCGGCCAACGTCAATCTCGCTCAATTCGTCGACGAAGGCGCGGACGTACTTTTCCGGACCATAAAACTTGTAGGCGCCCAGGGATTCGATGTAGATGATCTTGACGTTATGCTTCATATAAAATTGTTCCCAGATGAGCGAGATGTTCGGGGCTTTCAGGTATTCGAAATAGGCGAGCTCCGAGTAGATCGTCTCGTTCGCGGCCTCCCAATCCAAGCGGCGTAGCTCTTCAGCAGCGGCCTTAATGTCGGCGGCGTTTTCACCTCGGAGTATGAATAGGTCGAGGAAGTACACCGCGGATACGTTCACGCTCGGCCAGCGTTTGGCGAGATAGGTCGCGATGTCTCCCTGCCCGGATAGTAAGTTCGAAGCGACGACGTTGACCTGCCCGAGCTCGATGTATGAGGTTTTTCCAGCGGAGGTTGAACCGGTCGCTGACGGTGTGGCGGGGCTCTGCGTTTCCGTGGCTGTGGCTGAAGATCCTTGCGCGCTGGCAGAACCCGCGCTTTCTGTGATTTTTACCTGGGTTGTCATAAATTTATCCGCTTCTTTCGCCATCAGCTCTTGGCTCACGTTAACCACTTCGACGTATTCAGGCTTTTTGAACCAGACCTGCTCGAGGGTCGTCAAGTATCCGGCGATCGTGTCGAGGTCCTGTGGCTTCCCCCGAAGGATGATCAGAGGCTCGAAAGACGGGTCGATCTGTACCGACGGGTACTTCGCCACGAGGCTGTTCGGACTGTCGGGGTTCAGTAAGGCGGTTCGGGCGTTGTCCGGGAGGTTTTCGGACAGGACGATCATCCGTATCTCCGACTCGAGCGGGGGCACGAGTATGCCCCAGTCGTCGGCTATGCGCTTGGCCGTTATCACTTCGTAGTTCGAGCCGAGGATCGTGATCTCGTCTGGCTCTCCGTCGTAGATCTGCTGTAGCTTCCGCAACTCCTCGAGGTCTTTGTCGGTCCATTCGAAGGTGGGTTTACCCGCGAGCTGCGTCTGGGCGCTCATCCCTTCGAAGTTTACGAGTGCCTTCGGGAAGGTCCGATTCAACGCCAACGCGAAGATCATCCCCGCCCCGTCTTTGACCCTGAAACGCTCCATCTTTTCGTTTCCTCGGGCTTTTCGGTCTTTGATGTAATCGCTGAGGTATTGCGCCAGCTTCTTGACCTGTGGCTCTTCTCCATAGATGTAGACGGTCGCGTTCGCATCCCGTATCTCGAAGCGCATCGTGTCAAGCCGCGGGAAGCTTTCGTTCGGAGAGAAAATGTCTTTCACCGTCTTGGTGTAGAAGGTCATGAAGGCCCGCAATTCGTCGGTCGAAAGCGGGGCGTATTCGATTTTCTGGGAGTACTCGGTTACGGTTTGCGCCGTCTCGGTTTCCGCGCCTGCTTGTCCCATCCCCTCGAAGAAGCCCATAAAGTATTCGAACTTCTCTTGCAGCCTCGGGTTCCCGTACAGCAAAATGCCGATCGAAACCTCTTCCGGCCCGCTTTTACCGCGAATCAGCACGATGAGGTCGTTTTGTAGGGAGGAGGGCAGCTTCGCGTACTTTTCTCCAAATTCGTAGATGAGAAATTGAGTGAAAGCGTCTTTGTTGAAGACCTGCTGTCTCGCGGTGTCTTGAAAGTAGGAGAAGTTTTGGAAGAGTTCGGAGTCCTTCTTCAGGTTGAAGTTGTAGGAGGCCCAGTAACTGGTGTCGGTTTTCGGGGAGAGGTTGACCTCTTTCAAGACCTCCTGAACTTTTTCCGAGATCAGGTCTTTTCTCACGACGTAGACCGTGTTGTTCGGCAGAAACGCGTAGCCCAAAGAGGGATTGTTCATCATAATCTGGAAGAAGTAGTCCTCTGCTTTCAGGCTTTCGGAAAGCATCACGAATTCGGCTTGCAACCCGCGTATGCTGGCTTCGTCGATGACCAAGTTCACGTCCAGGTACTTCTGAAGTCGCGCCAGCAAGGACGTCAACGGCGGACGGCTCCCCGACTGCGCGCTGTCGGAGTAGATCGTCACCTCGTCCCACGCGACAGTCGTCCTGTAAAAGGTCACACGGAGGGTGTTCGCGACCACGACGATCTCCGGCTCGCGCGGCAGGAGCATGTCGAAGCGCAGGGTGATCACCCCTTTTCCAGACGAGGCACGGAACCCCACGATCGGCGAATACCCGAGGAAGCGGTTGATTTCCACGTCTTTCAGCGACCCGGGAAGGGTGATTTCGTAGTAGCGGCCGTAGTCGAGCGCTTGTGTGGCGTATTTCGTGGGTTCGCTTCCGAAGATGAATACGAAGTCCAACGCGTCTTCTGACGGAAAGTACGTGTAGTTCACGAGGTCGGCGCCTAACACCGCCCCTGCCAAGAGTAATCCCACCATCAAAAAGAAACGGAGATAAAACATAACGGTTCTCTTCATTTTTTAAACCCCCCTCGACACTCATTCATATCGCATCTGATAAAAAAGTAGAAATTCGGACAGTGTGCCCTGTATATGACTAATACGCGCCCCGTCAACTTCCGGCTTCTACGGGGATTTTGGTTTCAAGCCGGGCGCTTTGTCTCCTACAACTGGAAGTCCTTGTATGCCCGGGACAGTATTCGGTACAGCTGTGGATTCTGATCCTCCGGCTTCTTGTTCACGTCGGGGTAGCGGTAGATCAAAATACCGACCTCGTTGATGTCGATGATTTGCGTGTCCGGATACCCGGGCAACGGGTGGTTCACCTTGATTTCGATGATTTCGTTCTCTCTCTCGCGCGATCGTATCCACCCCGTTTTATCTCCGGAACGGTCTGTGAAGCAGCTCAGATAGACGATCTCCGGGAATGTGGCCAGACCCGGGGTTTTCGAGGTGAGGAGCCTCCGGATCTCTTCGGGGTTGTCCAAGCTCAACAGGTACGGGAGGATGATCTCGGAGTCGTATCGGGTGCTCTTGTCTACCTGGGAGAGCTCGCTCACGCTCTGACGAATCAGAGCGGCGTCCACACCCGCTTGAACGGGTACGGGAGCGCCGGCGCTTGGACTCGTCGTCACAGCTCCCACCGGCCGAACGGGTGCAACCGCGGCTTTCGGTTTCGAATTAGTCGGGAATAGGTTGATCCCAAGCGTCGGGAGGGTGTAGAAAACCATAACCACCATCACGGCGCACAATATCACGATTAGGGCGACGATCTTGAGTTTTTTGTTCTCTTTCTTCTTTTTCGGAGGCATCGGACGATCACCTCTTGCTGAGTTTTTCGTTGTACTGGATCGACTTGACCTCTAGATTCCGTATGTCGAAGGTCGTCATTTTCGACTCGCTGATCTGTATCGGCATCTTTTCGGAGTTGCTCGCATTGAACCGGTTGATCTCCAAGGTGTAGGCGTTTCCGAAGGCGCTCAAAAGTTCGGAGAAAGCCTGGGCGCTGACCTTTCCCGAAACCGTCAACGACTTTCCGCTCAACGTCGGTTTCAGGTTGTAGTTCCGCAAAACGGCCACCAGTTGATCGAACTCGTTGCTTTGGCTGTCGATCAATCGGGCGTACTGCGTGTATTGGTTGCTTTCGTTCTCGTGTTGCCGCCAGGTCTGTTCGTATACCTGCGCGATCAGGGTCAATGCTTCCTTCTGTTTTCTAAACTCCAACGTGGGCAGAATGGCGAAAAAGATAATGGAGGCGATGAATATCCCTATGGCAATGAGAATTCCGAATATCCTGTTGAAAGCCATATCTTTCACCCCCTAAAACTTGCTCGTGTCGACTGTAATTTTCGCTTTCAAGGCGGAGAGTTCTACAAACCCTATCTGCTGAGACTGATTCCGTGTATTTCCAATGATCCGATCGATACTGCTCAGGACATCTTGGAAAAACAGAAACTGCGTGTTTCCGGCTTTAAGCTGGATATCGAAAAAATCGATCTCGATTTTGGACTTCCTTTCGATTTGGATGCTCTCGACGAAAACCCGTTCCTCCTGGCTGTGCTTGTGGTAGCTCGCGTCAACCGCCTTGAAAAACTTCCGAGTGATCATCGCGTACACGAGCGCGCGTTCGAGGTTTCGGCGTTCGTTCTGAAGGATAGAAATTTGGGTCTTCGTCTCCTCGTCTTTCAAGGTCAACAACCGGATGCTATCATCGTAATCGGATATGGGTGTTTCGCGTAAGACTACGCCGCTTTGCGGGTTTGCCAAGCGTATCTTCTGCATTTCATTGTTCTTCAGGGTCGTGAGGGTGATGCGATACCCCAATACCGGCAACAGTAGGATCGCTACCAAAAACAAGATCGTGGTGATCTTAAGCTTTGGTTTTTTGTTTTTGTAAAGGTTTATATTTATCAAAACCTCTTCCCCCCCGCTCGATTTCTTTCACAAATTTGTATTTTCCGATTTCTCTAATGCCACGATAGCCCAGTCCGACCACCGTCCGATAAAGGTCCAAATCCTCCGGGAAGTCTGGTTTCAGAGGTATTCGAGTGATCGGCGCGCCGTTCAACAACCGCATATTGCGCGCGATCATCTCGAGGTCCATTGTGATGCGATGGTTCAACGAGAGGAGGGACAGAGCGTCCACTTGATTGATCGCGTTAGCGATACGAGAGTTGTTTAGGACGAGCCGGATCGCCTTTTCGGTCTCGAACAAAAAATTCCGGTAGGTTTCATCTATCACGGGTTCTATATCCTTCACGTAACCCAACGAGCCGATTTCCGCACCTTTGACGATCGCTTCGAGCACTTCTTCCACATCGACATCGAGAGTCCTCAACCGCTCCAACAGGGTTTTGATCGTGATTGGAATCTCGGCCACGTGGTAGATACTGCCGTTGAGAAAGGCGAACAGCAAAGAGTATTGGAGGTCGAGGAGCGCCAGGAAACGGAAGCGGTCGCCGGTTTTCATACTCCCCAAAAAGGCTTTGTTGTCGATGAGTTCGAAATATTTTATGCTGTCCGGTAGTAGGACGTCGGGTTCCGGGGCCTTCGCCTCGGAAAAGAGTCTGCTGAGATATTGGTCGATGGATACGCGCTTCGTCGCGAAGGCTAAGTGTCGGGTTTTTTCGAAGAGGCTTCTGGTATCGCGTAACGGTTGGGCGACCTTAACCACAAGGTCGCTGACCGAGATGGAATATTCCTCCGCCTTCTTGAACTTGATAGCATTGGCCAATTGCTCCTCTGAGAGGGCCGGCATCTGCTCGACCGCGGTGATCAGCTTTTCTGACGGAAAGTTGAGAACGACGAAATCCTCGGCGTCGGGCGATAGGGCTTCTACCACCTTCTTGAAATGGGTGACCTGGATATCAGAAAGGATCTCGTCGGTGAACGAGGGATGCGTCTTAATGATTTTCTTTAGTACCTTCGCCCTCTTTCCCGAAAGATGCAACAACAACGCTTTCGTGATAAACGGGTTCGTTTCCAGAGCTAAGACTCTACGGTTAAAAATCTGCACAGAGAATCCCCCCACCCTCTATGGCACCTTAAAAAAGCGGATACCGGCGGTGACCGGTGAGATGGTCAACCGAAAGAAGTCGTTGCCTTTAGCGACCCCCACGCTACCGCCTTTCTCTATAACCCCGAAATGATTGAACAGAATCTGAAAATCTTGCATAACGCGGAATCCGCAAATCACTGTGTCTTTACGTATGAAAAGCGCTTTCTGTTTTATTTCTATCAACGCTTCGCAGCGAACGCGAGCCATCTGCCGCTCGATGGCGGCCACGAAACTTTCGGGCGTTCCCACCGCCGAGTGAGAAAGCGAAGAGGTCCAATGCGTGAGGAACGCGGTCTCGACCGAAACGGTGATCAGGAGATAGAGGATGAACTCAACTAAAGACCAGCCTTTTCGTCTCTCCATACGGGGTCCGTCGCTATCGAGGAACCCCTAAAACCTCGAGAGGTTTTGTTGCCCCGAGAACATCGAACTGTACATCGCGTAGGCGATCAACCCGATAAAACCGCCCACGACCACCATCATCGCCGGCTCCAGCATAGACACCAGCTGCTTAACGGAAGTCCGCACCCGTTCCTCGAAGAAATCGCCGACTTTATCCAAAACCTTGTCCAGTTTACCGGTTTTCTCACCGGTTCCGACCATTGCGATCACGATACCCGGGAAGAGCTCGGCTTCTGTGAAGGCTTGTTCGAGCGTCTCGCCCGTTTTGATGCGTTCGGCCATTTCCTGCGCCGATTTTTCGAATCGATAATCGTTCGCCGCCTTGCTGGCGAGCTCCAACGCCCGAAGGATCTCGACCCCGGCGCCCACCATTACCGACAACGTTCGGCAGTAGCGCTCCAAAGAGCTGTTTCGTCTGATGTTCTTCACCGCCGGAATCACGCTCAAGATGTAGGATAGCGCTTTTTTTCCGGCGAAGGTCTTAAGGTAATAGGCTAGGAAAATCCCCAATCCGACGACGATGAGAAGCAATATGAGCCAGTTGCCGCGGAGGAAGTTGCTGGCCTGCATGAGGATAGCCATTATGCCCTCCGCTTCTCCACCGAAGGCTTCGACCAGTTTGGGCAACACGAAGGCGAGGATGGCGATCACCATGATCACCGAAAATCCCATCACGAAAACCGGGTAGGAGGTCGCCGATTTGATCTCGTCTTTCAGGCGTTTCTGAGACTCATAAAAGCTGGCGACTTTTTCGAGTGTCTCGGCAAGCGTACCGCTCGTTTCCCCTGCTTCGATGAGGTTGACGAAGAGATCGTCAAAGGCTTTTTCGTTGTCGAGCGCTTCAGAAAAGCTCATCCCGGCTTCTATATTCGAGAGAACGCTCGTGACGATCTTTCGGAATTTGGGCGAAAACACCTCCTGCTCCGCCAGGGTGGCCAAGGCGTTCGCCAAATTGACACCGGCTTCGATCATGGTCGCCAACTGCCGGGAAAAGGTCATGATATCCAGCAATCGCAGCGTCATAATCCGCTTGATCTTTTTTTCCGCGATCGTTTCCAGAGACAGGACGATGTATCCTCTGTTGATCAATGAGGTAACCGCTGTGGCTTCGTTGGCCGAGTTCACCACACCGGTTATACGGTTGCCGCTGGAATCCGTCGCTCTGTAACTGTAATTCGGCATAATTACCACCTGTGTCCGCGTGCTATTTGTCTAAACCCCTTCGTTTGAGCTCATCCAACCCGCGCGGGTCGTTTATCTTTTTCAAGGCCTCTACCGCGAATTTATAGACCGCCATTTCGATGCTCTTTCCCGTTTTCGGGTCCACGCTTTTCAGGAGGGTCGTATCGTTGAGCAAGGCGAAAAGCGGGTACACAGCCCGAACGTCTTTGATCTCTCCGAGCGCGTACGCGGCGAAGGCTTTAATCACCGCGTTCGGATCCGAAAGCAAATTGATCAGGTACAGGCTGGCCCCCGGGTCCTTTAACTCTCCTAGCGCGATCACCGCTTGCATCCGCACGTTCTCGTCGGTGTCCCGTAGGAAGGCGATCAAATAGGGCAGATTCCCCGGGGCTTTGATACGGCCCAGGGCATTGGCGACGGTGCGGCGGACGGCGGGATTGAAGGATTCGGCTTGGCTATATAGGACTTCTAGGGCCTTTTCGCTCCCGATCGTGACCAACGTGTTTAGTATGTTGATTTTTACATCGTCTGAATAGGTCTTTTGAAAGGCGACCATCAAGGGAGCGATCGCCTTTTCCCCGATTTGCGATAACATAGAAGTGGCTTTGGACTTGTACCCTTCGTTGGTTAGAAGGTTCGTGAGGAAGTTCGCGACTTCTACGATTCCGTCCGGGCTGTTGATGTCGATAATGATCCTGGAAACGCGTAACCCTTGCTCGTAGTCCTGCATAATCCCGATCAACTTCAGTTTGACGATCAGGTGAGGAATGGCGAGTTCTCCGAAGTTGATCAGTGCGCTGTCGATGCGCACATCATCATCCGAGCCGAGCATCCACACGATCGGTTCTAGGGCCAATAGACTCCTGATCTGCCCCAGCGACCAAACGGCGGACAGCCGGAGCTCTCTATTCTCGTTCTTCAAATACGTCAGAAGCAAATCCTCCACTTGTGGTTCGTAGAGATAGCCCATCGCTTCCAAAGCAACCCGCTTTTCGGCAGTGTTGCCGTGATTTAGGACTTGAAGCCACTCCTCGAAAGTCAACCCTTTGTAAGCGCTAGCCAAAAGCGATGTGCCAAGAACGAAGAAAATTAGGATGTAAAGCCACTTTCCCCTACGCATAAAACCCCCCTCAAACGAAATCAGATAAAAATTGCCTTTCCCTCGTCACGTTACGTATAATCGACCTGCATTTGCAAAAGCACCAAGCCACAACAGAGTAACCCCTCGCTGGCGCAAATGAACAAGATCCTCTTTTTTACCCCCCTGGGCGCTATGAGAATAGCGCCCATTCGCTATAGCCGAACGGGAAAAACGCAATAGGATGGTTCTATTGTACAACAAACCCGGTCTTTTCGCAACCTTATCCTTTTGTTAATTCTTCTTTTCCATCCACCTGGCTTGGAACGTCGAACTTAAGTTCGGCATGCCTTTCCAGAAACCAAAGCCGTTTCGCACAGAGAACACGGAGTACACAGAGAGAACACGAGCGTCTCCTATGAGCGCTTGGGAACGCCAAACTTTGGTTTGGTATGTCTTTCCAAAAACCAAAGCCGTTTCGCACAGAGAACACGGAGTACACAAAGAGAATACGAGTGTCTCTTATGGGCGCTTGGGAACGCCAAACTTTATTTTGGCATGTCTTTGCCTTTCTGGGAACACCTGCGGGGCGCCACCAGAGAGGCGGACTTTAGTCTGGCACGTTTTTGCTTTTACCTTGTGCTCCGTGCCCTCTGTGTTCTCCGTGTGAGCCTCTGTTTTTCCCTAAAAAACACGTGCCAATCTAAAGATTGGCGTTCTCAGGGCACTCTCGGCCGTTCGGCGTTCCCAGATGCACCTTATACCATATATAGATATAGACGGCATTCCGTTGAGTTTCCTCCCAAGAGACGGACTCAGGGTTGAGTCAGCCTCGGAGCGCGGCGTGACAACAGGGTTATAGCGGGCTGCGAGCCGGTCTCGGGTGGTCAAGTATGAGACCTCCTCCCAGTCTTCGCTATCGCTTTTTGTCCATCGCGGAATACGCCGCTTGAACGATATCCGCAGCCGTCATATGATACTTTTCCATGAGGAAGTCGGATTTTCCCACTTCTCCGAAATGGTCCTGAACCCCGATCCGAAAGACTGGCACCGGACAGTGCTCCGAGACCACTTCCGCGACCGCGGAACCCCAAGCGTTCAGCACGCTGTGGTTTTCGGCCACGACGATCGCCCCCGTCTCGCGCGCGGCCTGGATAATGGTTGTAGCGTCCACCGGCTTGAGCGTATGCATATTTAATACGCGAGGGCGCACACCCTCTTTTCGCAATATCTCCGAGGCTTTCAAGGATTGCTTCACCATCATCCCACTGCAAATCAGCGTCACATCCTCCCCCGTTTCCAGGGTTTCTATCTTGCCTATTGTGAAGGATCGATCGGGTGAGAAGAGGACTTCTTTATTCTTGCGGTGCAGCCGCATATACACCGGCCCCGGGTGCGAGATGACCTGGGGAAGCAAGGCCGCCAATTGCACGGAATCGACGGGCTCGACGATCGTCATACCGGGAAGGTTCCGCATGATCCCCGCATCCTCGAAGCTCATATGCGTGCCGCCGTTGAGCTCCGCGCTCACGCCGGGGTCCGCGCCACCGATTTTGACGGGTAACCGGGAGTAGGCGATCGATATCGTCACCTGATCGAAGGCTCTGCGCGTGGCAAATGCCGTGAAGGAATGCGCGAAGGGGATCATCCCCATCACCGCCAAACCCGCAGATATGCCCATCAGGTTCGCCTCCGCGACGCCGACGTTAATGAGGCGATCGGGAAATCGTTCTTTGAAGGCTTTCGTTCCGGTAGAACTCATCAAGTCCGCCTCTAACAGGACGATCCGGTCATCCTTTTGCGCATGCTCTATCAATAGCTCCGCGTAAACCTTTCTCATTTCCAATCCTTCGTACATCCTTATCTCCCCTCGCCGGAGGTCACGGGCTCGCCTTCTTGTCGCAAGCGCTCCACTGCCTCACGCCACTGTTCGTCCGTTACCACCATATTGTGGGAGCTCACCTTCCCTTCTGAAAAGAAAGCGCCTTTTCCCTTCGTCGTGTTCAGGATGATCATCGTCGGTCTGCCTTTAAACCGCTTCCCGAGAGTCAAGGCGCTATCGATCGCGACGATGTCGTGGCCATCCACCGAGTAGACGTTCCACCCGAAGGCCCTCCATTTATCCGCCACCGGTTCCAAAGAATTGATCTCGGAGACTAGCCCGTCTATTTGCATATTGTTGTAGTCGAGAAACGCGATCAGGTTATCGAGACCGTGGTTGCCCGCGAACATCGCGGCTTCCCAAATCTGGCCTTCTTGGCTTTCCCCGTCTCCGATAAGCGCGTAGACCCGTACGCCCTGACCCTGCATCCTCGCGGCCAACGCCATTCCCACGGCGGCTGAAAACCCTTGAGCTAAAGACCCGGCTGTCATATCGATCCCGGGCGTTTTCAACCGGTCACAGTGGCTGGGGAGATTGGTGTTCGGCCTGTTCAGCGTATCCAGCCAGCTCCTCGGGAAATACCCTTTATCGGCTAAGACCGCGTACAGTCCGGGGCCGCTATGACCTTTCGATAACACGAAGCGATCACGTTTTTCCCATAACGGGTTTTGCGGATCGACGGTCATATGCTTGTAGTAGAGCACGGTGAGCGCCTCCACGATGGAAAGGGAACCACCGATATGCCCGACCCCCAGTTTGCCGATCATCTCCAATATCAACCGGCGGATTTCGTTTGCCTTCGACACCAAAGCGTTTGTTTGCGTAGCGTCCATTGACATCATCACCTCACATAGTCTATTTCGATTTCCTTGATTATATAACGAAAGCCACTTTTTTTGAATTCTTCGAGCGTGCCCTTCCGGGATCGCATCCCTGAGAGCGTCCTGGGAACGCTCTGGGAACGCCAATTTTAGTACGTCCAGATAAGGCGGAAATGTTCAGCAGGAAGAAAGCAAGCCTGCCGGGGAAAAAGTCAGAACCCCGTAGCTTGGACAGCAGGTAGGGAGGAAACGAACTGTCTGGAGTCTGTTGACAAAGCCACGGAAAGGGTGGTGAGCGAGTAACCGGGCCGTAACAACCGTGAACGCATAGTAGCCTCGAAAGGCGTGGATTTGGAAGTCGAGCTGTTTGGAGTGCAGCGAAGACAGCAGGAAGTCTTGAAGACTGACTGAAACGGGACTTTCTTCCGGCGGGGTGCAAGCGACAGCACGTTACAAGGACATTTCAGGCAACTGGAGAGACCCTCCTCGCCCGAATATTACACGCGCGAACGGGGATGACTGGCAGAGGTGTAGTAGGGAGGCGCCCCGTCGACCGAAAGCGCTCACCGGTTAAAGGTCACAAAACCCTTTTGACGAAGACGTTTGGAAAGCCGTATGCGGGAAATCCGCACGTACGGTTTGAGGTGGCAGGAGAAGGAAACCGGGAGAGGGTAAGCTGCCAGGTGGTGCGATGGACACTCACACACAGAAATCGAGAGCGGTACATCTCTGACTCCACGGCGCCTTCTCTTGACCCTACGTGCGGCATGCCTTTTTGTTTTTTTCTAGGAGTCGCAAGAAAGCTTGTAAAACAATTAAAAGCTTAAACTATGCCGAACTGAAGTTCGGCGTTCCCAAGGCGCTCAAAAATGGCTCACGTGGCGGGCCCAGCGCGAATCTCCCTTCTGCGCTCTCTGTGCCCTACGTATGAACCCCTGTTATACCTTGATAAGATATGCCGGACTGAAGTTCGGCGTTCCCAGAGGTGTTACCAGCCGCGAGGCGCTCACGAGGCGCTCTCAGTTTGGCCCCGAAACCTCTCATATCGGAAGATGCCTTTTCAGCTCCTCCTCGCTCCGCATATCTATCAGGTCCAAGCCCAAGGTATCGAGTTGGTCTATCGTGAGTGCTTTCAGCTTTTCGTAGTACCTTTGAGGGATTTGGGGGAATTTTTTAGTGATCTGTTTCCAAAGAAGTTCTTCTCGGCCTTCTTCCCGACCTTCTTCTCGGCCTTTTATAATCCCTTTTGCTAATCCCTTTTCCATACCTTTTTCCATCCCTTTTTTCATCCCTTTTTCCATCCCTTTTTCCATACCTTCTTGAAGTAGCTTTTCCGCAATCGTTAGCATCTTTTCACTCCTTTCCAACGATACCGTCTTTATCCGCTCCTTGAGCTCCTCTTGCTCCAAGTCCGTCCGAGCGTAAAACAGATACCGGATGTACGCTTCGAAGTATTCTTCGTTCCCTACCGTGCCCCTTAATTCGTCGAAGGCTTTCATCGCGTCGAGTACCGTTTCTATGAATACTTCCTTTTCTTCTTCGAAGATCGCTCGGGTGATCCCGAGGAATATCCGTAGCTTCTTCGTCCCTCGTATCGGCTCATGTTTCGTTGACGAAAAATCATACAGCAAATATTCATAGCTCGGAATCTGGCGTCTATAAGCCCCATAGTGTTCTTTCCCAGTTTCGAATAATCCGTCAAAGTCTGTGGAAATCGTCCACTTCCTGTTTCCGTGATAGAAAACGATCGGTATGATGATCGGTAGCGGAGACGATGGATCGAGCGACAGAGCCTTTCCCCATATCGCCGTCATATATTTCAAGAGTTGTAGTCCTACGGGTTTATCAATCGCGCCTTTGTGTTCGAACAACACGTAAGCGTCCGTTTCTTCGTTTCGGAGCTTCACTCGGAATATGAGGTCAGAAAAGAGCTCCCGTAAGTCTTCGCCTATGTGGCTGTCTTTTTCTGCTGAGAGCGTTTCGAAATCAAGGTGCCTTGCTTTCTCGGGAGGTAGGTACTGCATCAAAAAATCTCTTACGATTTCTATATGGCTCATCACTTCTTTGAAGAACTTATCGTGAGGATTTGTGATCTTGTGCATTGGACTCCTCCCTATAGAGAAAACTCGTTCACGGATATTATACACTAATAAAGAGGGGGAGTTTGGTTTTCCGGGAGTGAAAAAAAGATATTTGAAGGTTTCGCACAGAGGGCACGGAGGAGAAATGAAAACGTAGAAAACCTGCCAACTTAAAAGTTGGCGTTCCCACGGCGCTCAAAAATGGCTCACAGGGCGGACCCAGCGCGAATCTCCCTTCTGCGCACTCTGTGCCCTCCGTGTGAACCCCTGTTATTTCTTGATAAGAAATGCCGGACTGAAGTTCGGCGTTCCCAGAGGCGTTTTCAGAGCGCTTCCGGAAGTCCGGCGCGTCCGGATGGCAGGAAAATTGTCGACGCGTCGCGCGCTTGTGGTATGATAGTCTTTAGATTTTTCCGGCGGATTCTCGCCTTTAAAAGGGGGTAAAGATGCCGTCCGATAGCCTGTCAAGCGATCTTTCGACCGTTAGTCGTCGAATAGAGGAATGGAAAAGACGCCTGATCGATGGGTCTCGAAACAATCAGCTGATCTACTGGAAATCGTCCGATCGTTCTTTGGAAATCGCTTACCCGGACTTTTCCACCGTCCTGACCGATGTCCTCAATCGGAAGCGTCTCTTTTTTTTCAGCTTCTCTGAAAGAGAGGAAGAAGCCTTTTCTTTAGCCGAACGTAATGACCGAGCTTTCCTCCTGGAACGCGCGCAGTCTATCGCAAGCCGCTCTACGAACTCCTTGGTCAACCGGAATGTCTTCTTCCGAAAACCGTTGGATCTGTTGCTTCGTCGGTTGATTTCCCGCGCGAAAACCGATTATTTGGAGCGGGGTATCCGCGTTTGTTATTTGTTCGCCGGTCTGCTCCACTGGACCGATCTGCAAACCTTTCAGCCGATTCGTTCTCCCTTGTTCCTCATTCCTATTGATCTATTCCCTCCCAGAAAAACCGCGCAAAACGCCTTTTCGTTGATGCTATCAGAAGACGATGCACTGATTAATCCCGCTCTAGAGGCGAAATTGATGGACTCGTACGGGTTCAGGTTCCCCGACTCGATCGAACTGGGTACGGGGGAGGAGGTCTCGCATGCGATCGATCTCTTGTCAACCCAGTTTGCGGAGCGAAATTGGTTTATCGAAAAAACGATCTGTCCCGGTTGTTTCTCTTTTCATAAAATCGTCCTTTACAACGATCTCAGACAAGAAGAGGAGTACTTTTCGAAACACCCGATCGTGAGAGGACTCGCGGGTATTGACGCGCCGGAGGTCCTTGACCCGTCTCCAGACTCGAAAGAAAAAGGTTTGGTTTCCATAGAACAAGAGACTCAAAGCGACCACTGGCAAATCCTCGACGCGGACAGTTCGCAGCAAGCGGTGATCGAAGCCGCGCTGAAAAAGAAAAACATCGTACTCCAGGGACCGCCCGGGACAGGCAAAAGCCAGACGATCTCCAACCTTATCAGCGAATGGATCGCTCGCGGATGGAAGATTCTTTTCGTGAGCGAAAAGATGGCGGCGTTGGAGGTCGTGAAAAAACGGCTTGAGGAATGCGGATTGGATCGGTTCTGCTTGGAGTTGCATTCCCAAAAAATGAATAAAAAGACCGTCCTCCAAGAATTGAAACGGTCGTATGAGAGTTTGACCGACCCGAGCAACGTGAAAGCGACCGTAGCATCCTCGGAATTCGACTTCAAGAGACTGGACGCGTTGAAGCGGGAACTGGACGCCTACCCCGAGTCTTTACACCGTGTAATACCCGGTATCGGGAAAAGCCTTTACGAGATGTTCGGGTTTTTGGCCGCCTGCGAGGATTTGATAGACTTTGCCGACCGCTACGATTTCATCGGTGCCGATGACACGTTCGGCGCTTGGGGGGAGCGCTTCCCTTCGGTCTTCAAGCGAATGGCCGAGATTTGGGACGAGCTGATCCAAAGTCCGGCGCTGTATTGGCGGGGTTTACGATATCAACAGAATCTCTTTCTGATACGCGAGACCGTGGAAAAGGCGCTGTCTTCGCTTGCTCAGAGCATTTCGGAGGTCTGTCAGATGCTTCGGCCACTTTCGGGCGCGTTGTCCTTCCAACCACAATCACTACGCGATACCGAAACTACCCTGGCCGCTTTCGACCTCTTACGGGACCTGGGCCCCCTTCCTACGGAATGGCTGTCCATCGATAGGTTGGAACGTACGCGTCAAGCGCTGAGGCGGCTCATACAACAGGAAGAGAGCCACCTCGCCACCATCGAGAATCATACGGGGCGTTTTCATCTCGAGTTTCTGACCCAGAGCCTACCGACGGTAGACCCCGGTGACCTGGAGCCCTTCCTCACACTTCCGTCCGCGAAGTTCGAAGCGCTGTCTTTTCAAACCCAGTGGCTGCAAAAGCATTTGAGAACGGTCTATGACATCGTCACTTCCCTACGGCGAGAGATTCACGCGGATCCGAAACCGCTGCTCTATTCTCAATGTGAAACCTATGGGCGCGTTTTGGTCGGGATAGCGAGAAGCGAGGGCCTTCCCTCTCTAAACTGGCTTTTGGAGCCTCAGAAATTGGCGGAGGTTCGGGGGCTGATCGAAACGCACCGCTCCACGCTCAAGACTCTGAGCGCCTATCGCCAATATCTCGGAGAAAAGTATACGGACCGGATCTACTCGTTGGACCTGCCCGCGATGATAGAAAAGATGGACTCTTTCTTTTTTACCTTCTCGAAATTGATGAAAGCTCTGAAGGACTGCGCCTTGTCCGGTAAATTGACGCAACAATGGAAAGAGGACTTGAAAAAGGCGCTCTTCGTGAAGACGCAGGAGGTGGCGCTCCAGAACGCCTTCGCCGCGTTGGATGATCTTCCGGGTGGTCTCGAGAAAAAACCGGCAGAGTACCTGGACGGGTTTCTGCGGCGCTACGAATCGACTGCTGCTTATGAAGGAAGAACGGAAGAAAAGTATATCGCGATCGAAATCCTCTCTTGTCTAAAAAACGACACGACTTTTTCCGCGAAAGTAGCCGACGGGGCTCAGGCTTTTCTCGGGCTCGAGGCTCTCTTTGGAGAAATCCGCCAAGCCTGCGGTTTCGATTTACGATCCGTGTTCCTGGCGATGACGGTTTTAGATACGCTGAGCGCGATAGAGCGCTATCAGGGGGCTTTGGATCCGCTGTTTCTCTTCTTTAGAACGGGCGAAGGGTTCTTGAAACCGGAGGCCAAGATGCCCGTAACCACGCTTTCCGAGCTAATTGTTATGATCAAAGAGATCGCCGAAGTCCAAGCCTTTCCCGGAAAAAAAGCGAAGCAACTAGAAACGCTCGAACGGCTGGGGACTAGCGCCCAGCCCGGCCTTTCTGAGCTGCGAACGCTGTCCGCCCGAATCGAACGGGCCCTCGAGGCGTTCGGGCTTTTACGCAGCGTCGGCTTTCCGGGTGAGCCGATAGAAACCGCCGACCATCCTCGGGTCAAGCTCAACCAGTTGGCGTTTTTTCAGACGATTTTTACGCCACGGGACCGAGACCGGCTTCAAGAAGCCCTTTCTCTTTTAAAGACGCGTCGGCAAGAGCTTCTGGCGTTGTTCGACCCTCTAGCGTGCCAGTGGGTCAAGGTGTTCGGGGACACGGTCTCCTTCTCATCTCAAATGAAGTACCTGGCGACACTCAAAGACCACCTGGGGCAGATTCCCGCCTGGATTCGGTTTGAGTCGACGATTGCGGAAGAGGGCCCCTCTCCCATCACCCGTTTCTTGGCGTTGGCGATGAACGCCCGCGTACAGGCGGACCTGCTGTCACACACTCTGTTGAAAACCCTCTATAAGCAAGCGATTAAACGCGAATGGGAGGAGAACCCCGTTTTAAAGCATTTTACCTCGAGGTACAGGGAAGAACAGATAGAAGAATTCCGAAAGATGGATCGGCAGAGTATACGGATCACCCCGTCACGCATCACCAGACGGGTTATGGAAAGGATCAACCAGACTGGATTGCCGGAAAAGGAGGTCCGGATACTCCTGGCCGAGTCCGAAAAGAGGCGAAACGTCATTCCCGTTCGAACGCTATTCGAACGTATTCCCGAACTCCTGTTTTCTTTGAAGCCATGCCTGATGATGAGCCCGCTCACCGTCAGCCAGTTGATCCCCTTGAAGGCGCTGACGTTTGACGTCGTCGTGTTCGATGAAGCCTCACAGATTTTCACCGAAGACGCCATCGGGGCTCTGTGTCGGGCGCGGCAATTTATCGTCGCCGGCGACTCCAAACAGCTCCCCCCGACCAACTTCTTCCAGGTACTCAACCGTTGGACCAGCGAAGAGTTCGAGTCGCCGGAGGAAGCCTTGGAAGATTCGAGTGCCAACTACGACAGCGTTTTGGAGGAGATACAGAGGGTTCCGAATGTCCATAGGCTCTCCTTGAACTGGCATTACCGGAGCAAGTCGGAATCGTTGATTTGCTTCTCTAATAAGGCCTTTTACGACGACCGGCTCGTCACGTTCCCGGAGCCCTACCATCACAACCCGAAGATCGGGGTCAAACACGTCTACGTTCCCGATGGCGTATATGATCGCGGGAAGAGCCGCCAAAACGAAAGGGAAGCGAAAAAGGTCGTCGAGCTGATCTTCCAGCACGTGTCCACACACCCGGCCAAGAGCCTCGGTGTGATCGCGTTGAGCGAGGCGCAGATGGATGCCATTCAGGATGAGCTGGACAAGCAGTTGGTCAAGAATGAAAAGTATAGAAGCTTTTTCTTGGAGGACCGCTTGAACGGATTCTTCGTGAAAAATTTGGAAAACGTTCAAGGCGATGAACGAGATGTGATCATCTTGAGCGTCGGGTACGGGAGAGATAAAACCGGAAAGCTTACTTTCCATTTCGGTCCGATCAATCAGCAGGGAGGGGAACGGCGCCTGAACGTGGCGATCACACGCGCGAGGGAGAAGATGATCCTGGTCTCATCCATCACCAGCGCCGATTTGAGCGCCTCGGGCTCCGCGAGCGAAGGGTTGAGGGTCCTCAAAGACTACCTGGAGTACGCGGAACGCGGTGTCTGGGAAAGCTTTCCGACGGGCGTCTCTGAGGGCGTAGAGGGCGAAGCGGCCTTCAGCGTGGATGCGGATGTGGCCAAAACCCTTCAGGAATGGGGATTGTCCGTCTATCGCCACGTGGGAAACGGCCCTTTCCGATTGGATATCGCGGTTCTGGATCCAGTCGAGGAAGGCGCTTATCAGTTGGGGATCGAGTGCGACGGTCCGGAGTATCACGCGGTTCGATCTACTAGGGATCGGGAGCGCCTCCATTTCGAGGTGCTTCAAAGGATGGGATGGCGTGTGTTACGCCTCTGGTCACCGAGCTGGGTCCAAAACAAAGGAGCGGAGCAGGCCTTCTTACGAGAGCGTCTTCGATTCGAAATGCCGTCACAAAAACCCCGAGAACAGGGTCATTCGAACACCCGGATCGCCGCGTTACCTCCAAGAAGTTCGCTGTCCCCGGCTGAAAGAGTTAGGTCAACCGACGACAACGGGTAGAAGAGCCGGTTCGTGGCGTGCTGTCCTTCACTTTAAGGGGTTTTTATGAAGTGAGGCGATCACTTGACAAACCGGTGAAAAAAGAGTATTATACCGTGCCATCAAAAAGATGGTGAAATAATTTCTGGAGGAAAAGACAACATGGTAAAAGGTACAGTGAAGTGGTTCAATTCCCAAAAGGGGTACGGCTTCATCACGCAAGATGGAGGCAACGACGTTTTTGTACATTTCTCCGCAATTCAAACTGACGGCTTTAAAAAATTGGAAGAAGGCCAACGCGTCGAATTCGAAGTTCAAAAGGGAGACAAAGGACCTCAAGCTGCGAATGTAAAAGTGATCCAATAAGGATACTATTCGATCGCTAAAACGGGGGGAGAATTCCCCCGTTTTGCTTTTTCAGGGGGACTATGGGCGATGTTTTCTTTACAGATGTCTATGAAAGTGCGACGCGCTATTTCAGGACATCCTTTCGAAAAGCCTTGGGTAATTGGAAACAGGTTTCTTTTCATCAACACCCCGTCGTCGATGGCCTCACCATCGACTCTTACCGGTGCGAACCCTTTCTTCAGACAAAAAAACTACTGGTTATAACGGGCGGCGAACACGGGATCGAAGGGTACGCGGGGATCGCGTTTTTGGATGTCTTTCAGAGAGAGTTCCTGCCGCTCATCGACCGAGACCGGATCGGCCTACGCGTGCTACTACCAATCAATCCTTGGGGGATGAAACATCATCGTCGGGTGAATGAGAACAACGTGGATTTGAATCGCACTTTCCATCCGGATTCGAGCCCGGTCGACCGCAAGGTCAACCGCGCCTATACCGATGCATTGAGCCTGGTGCAGGAAGAGAAGCCGGTGCGGGGCTACAACCTCACGCGGTTTCGTTTCGCCTGCCGGTACCTTTGGATGGCCCGGAAGCTGGGATTCAAAGATTTGAAGAAGGCCCTGACCTTCGGGCAGTTCCAATATCCCCAAGGCCTCTACTATGGGGGGACCCAAATCCAACCTTCCACCGCGTATATGAAGCGGTACTTCGACGAAGTCTTCTCCTCCTGTGAGGATATCGTGCATCTGGATATCCATACCGGGGCGGGGCCAAAAAACCGGATGACCATCGTGAACTCCGCATTTTCTCCAGGATCGTCCGATGACTACGAACGCCTGTACGGGTATCGCCCCGTCGTGAAGGCCACAAATGACGAGTTCTACGCGATGATCGGAGATATGATCGACTATATCTATCAAATGGCGCCCGTCAAATTCCCGAATACGAAGTTTTATTCCACATGCTTCGAATACGGCTTGATAGGGGAGAGCCCCTGGGGAAAACTGAAAAGTCGGCAAGCGATCGTCCAGGAAAACCAAGCCTTCCATCACGGGGCGGAGTCAAAATCCGTTCACCGCCTGATACGAAAGCGTTTCGACGAGGTCTTTTACTCCCATTCGGAAGACTGGCACACGGCGATGGTCGAGGATACGCGATTGGCGCTCTCGGGTATCTTGCGTGCTCACGGTTTCATCGCGTAGCGACCCGAAAGAACCATTTTTCACTTTTTCTTTCATTAACCCGCGGCGCGTATGATAGAATAAACTCGTTGATTCCTTACAGCGACAAAAATCGGGTGAGGTTTATGTATCTACAAGATATGATTCGAAACCTGGACGCCTTCTGGGCTTCCAAAGGGTGTTCTATCTTGCAGCCCTACGATATGGAGATGGGCGCGGGCACCTACCATACGGCGACGATCTTGGGCGCTTTGGGGCCGAAACCCTGGCGCTGCGCCTTCGTTCAGCCCAGTCGAAGGCCCACCGACGGAAGGTACGGAGAAAACCCCAACCGGATGCAGCGGTTCCTTCAGTATCAGGTTATACTCAAACCCTCTCCGGAAGAGTCCCAAAACCTTTACCTCGAATCTCTGAGGGCGTTGAGCATTCGACCGGAAGAACACGATATCCGTTTTGTGGAGGATAACTGGGAGTCTCCGACGCTCGGCGCTTGGGGAATCGGTTGGGAGGTCTGGCTGGACGGTATGGAAATCACGCAGTTCACGTATTTTCAACAGATCGCCGGAATCGACGTGAAACCGATCCCGCTCGAGATTACCTACGGCATAGAACGCATCGTGATGTACCTACAAGGCATCGACAACGTCTACGACCTGAAATGGAATGAAGAGATGACCTACCGCGAACTCTATCATCAAAATGAGGTCGAGTTTTCGCGTTATAATTTCGAGAAAGCCGATACCGATATGCTCTTTCGGCTGTTCGATATGCACGCCAAAGAATGCGAGCGCTTGATCGCCGATAAGCTCGTTAGGCCGGCTTACGAGCAGATGGTGAAGTGTGCCCACACCTTCAACTTGTTGGATGCTCGGAATGCGATCAGCGTCACCCAACGGCAGGCGTATATCGGCGCCATCCGGAATATGACGAAAGCGTGCGCCAAGGTTTACCTCGAGGCGTTGGAACCCGAAATTAAAAATGAGACAGCGCCGGTGCGAGGATGATAGTTTCAGGAAATAAAAAACAACGGGATTTCGTCAGAATAAAAAGCTGAAGAGAATTTGCAGGATGGGTGAAAAAATGGAAGAAAGGAATAGATGTCGATTCCCCGAGGAAAGTCGAGAGATCGTGGAGCGGTTTAGATCCGGTCAAGCAGAGCTCGCTTTTCTCGAGTTAAAACACCACATCAAAGAATGCCCCGTATGTGCCCAGCGCTTCGAAGCTTTTTGTGTCGTCAACCGTTTGTTCACAGGAGCCAAGAGAGAGGCCCTGTTCCCCGACTATCTGCAGCGTGTGGCCCTGAGGTGCGAGCGCGCCGGCATCGCTCTTTCGGAATGTATGACCCTGTACGAGGTTTTTATCGCGCACACCTACACGCAAAATATGAACTGCGATTCCGAAATCGGGAAAGAGCTGTCTTTGGCCCAAGAGTTCTATGATCTTTTGGAGGTCAATTTACCTGTGGGCAGTCGAAGCACCGGTAAGCCAAACGGGTTTTTATTTCGATGGGCGACCTTAATGGCGCCGGTTACGATCGCGTTGGTCTTTGCTCTTCAATGGGTTTCAGGCCCCCTGTTGACTTCCAACGCCGGACTTTCAATGGCAAAAGGCGTGGCCTTTCCAACCTTCGATACCCAGGCTTATTACACGCCGAAGGAGGCTTATACCCCCTCAAAAGTGGAGCCGGAATACAGAAACTACACCTTGCCGGTCGACAACGCTTTGAGGAAAACCTATGACTTGTCCTTCGATTCCGAGGAGACGTCGCATTCGTTCAAAATCATCAATATTTCTTTTAAATAGATTCTTAAAGGTTCTTTATGCTGTTTATCGTCTGTCTGAAGATCAAAAAACCACGGTTTTTTGATCTTTTTTTATGCTCATCATTATAATGGGAAAGGAGAAGCCAAGAGATGAATCAAACACTCGGAAGAATTCCGTTTTCTGAAACTTTGAAGTATACCCAGTTGGCGCAAAAGATGATAGAACAGGGAAAGGACATCGTTCGATTAACCGCGGGCGAACCGGACTTCAATACGCCAGAGCCCGTCATCGAAGCCGCTTATACAGCGATGAAAAAGGGAATGACGAAGTATACGAACAGTTCCGGTATAGAGGACCTTCGGGTCGGGATTTCGAAGATGCTTCAGCGCTACGGCATTCATTACAAGCCCGAAGAAATCGTCGTTTCCAACGGCGGAAAGCACGCCCTGTTTAATACGATCTACACGTTAACGAATCCGGGAGACGGGGTCGCGGTGATTACCCCCGACTGGGTCAGCTACCTGTCTCAAATCGCGATTTGCGGATGTCGCGGGATACAAATCCCCACGCTTTTTAAGGAAGAGTTCTACCCGAGACCGGAGGTCATCTCGAAGCACATCACTCCCGAAACCAAAGTCCTCATCGTAAATTCGCCGAACAACCCGACCGGCGCCGTCTATTCGAAAGAATTACTCGAAGAGATCGCGCGTATCGCCATCGACAAAAACCTCTGGGTGATCTCGGACGAGGTTTACGCCAACCTGATCTACGACGGAGAACACACCAGCATCTCGACCTTCCCGGGTATGCGAGAGCGCACCGTCGTGATCAACGCCTTTTCAAAATCGCATGCGATGACCGGCTGGCGATGCGGGTACTCCGCCGCCCCTCTGGCGGTCTCGAAAGAGATTGGAAAGTTGCAGTCGCATATGACCTCCAACATCAACGCCCCCACTCAAAAAGCCGCGTTGAAAGCGTTAGATGTGGATACCCACGAGATGTTCGACGAGTTTAAAAAACGCCGTGATTTCATTTGCGACCAGCTGAAGAAAATCGGCTTTTCCTTCGTTTACCCCAAGGGCGCCTTTTACGTGTTTATGGATTTCAACCCGTATATGGCCGCTTTCAAAGATGATGACGAGCTCGCTCAAAAAATCATCACCGATTTCGGGGTCGCGATGATCCCCGGAAGCGCTTTCCACGCGCCCGGTTTTCTCAGAATGTCTTACGCCTCATCGATCGAGGATTTGAGGAAAGCGGCCGAGCGTCTGGAGCGTTTTTTGCGACAATACCGCCGCTAAGCGTTCGATTTTGTATTCAGGCAAGAACCTCTGGAGATAGATAATACGTACAAAAAAGGTGGTCCGCCCGGACGCCTTTTTTGTTCCCAATAGGAGGGGGACGATGAAATTGAAAGCTAAACGGAAAGCGTTCGCGCAGTTACCGACCCCGATTACGACGCTGACCCAGTATGTCGAAGGCTTGACGGTGGAAGTCAAACGCGATGACCTGACCCATTTTTTGGCTTCCGGCAATAAAATCCGGAAGTTGGAGTATCTCTTTCAAGAGGCTATCGACAAAGGATGCCGGCAGATCGTTACCTGTGGAGGGATACAATCGAACCATTGTCGTGCGACCGCGGTGATGTGTCGGGAAAACGGAATCAAACCGATCCTGTTTTTACGGGGGCAAAACCCGCCATTTCCCGAGGGAAACCTGTTGATTGACCATCTGCTGGATGCGGAAATACATTGGATCACATCGGAGCAGTACGCGCAACGGGATCGGCTAATGGAGGAATTCCGGCTTAAGCAAGACCACCCGGAAGGGTTATACATCATCCCGGAGGGCGGGTCCAACGCCTTAGGCGCGATGGGATACGCACAGGCCCTCTTGGAACTTAAGGCACAAACGGATTTAGAGAGTCTTGAAGGTATTTTCGTGCCCATCGGTAGCGGCGGCACCTACGCCGGCATCCTGTCGGCGTTGGAGGGGCTGGGCTCGAAGGTGCCAGTGTACGGCATCAACGTCACTAAAACGCCGAGCGAGGAGTTTGCCAAACGGATCATCGACATCTTGAAGGAGATGGAACGCCGTTTTCATATGCCGCTGGCAGAGGGCTACGCGGAACGGGTTCGCGTTTTGGACGATTACGTCGGGGAGGGGTACGCCATCCCCACCGCAGAGGGCCTCGAGCAGCTGAGGTCCCTGGTCTCCAAAACCGGTATTCTCCTAGATCCCGTTTACACCTCCAAGTGTTTCGCCGGGATGCTGGACATCTGCAGAAAGAATGCCCTCAGGCGGGTGCTATTCTGGCACACGGGCGGGGGGTTCTCAATCTACGCCTACTCCGAGCGCATCCTCAAAGGCGTTTAACGTACTTGTCAAAGGGATTTAGGCGTTAAAACGCGGATACCTTTAAGCGGCTTCTCCTGGGGCATTTTTCTTTGTTCGTCCCAAGGTTTTCTGTGCTTGGAGTCAAAAAAGCCGTCGATCAATTGTGATATAATTCGGCGATATTATGTTCGATGCGCATGAGGAGGAATTAGATGAGGGAATGGTTTAGCAAGTGGGAAAAAGTGATCATCTGGGTGGTCGCCGTTGTGTTCGTTGGCGGTATCATCTGGTGGAGCATTGCGGAATACATCGGGGTCAGCCAATCTGCCCAGCAGCGCAATGCCGCCGTCGGTACCTACACACCCAACAGAGACGAGGCGCTGGCCGTCTTAACGAAAGACGGTACGGACCTCAAGTACGACTATTGGGTATTCTCCAACGAGCTGTCGACGACACTTCAACAGCTAATGGCTTATTATAGACAGATGGGAATGGATCCCGATGAGTTATTCGAAGAACCGTACGTGGAGTTGAACGCCATTCGGAGTTTGGTCGACGGAAAGGTCCTGTCTTATTACGCCGACCAGACGCATATCACCCCGACGAAAGCGGAGATCGACGCCGGCATACAACAGGTTATCGAAGAAAACATCACGACCGACGAGATACGTCAAGCCGTGATCGCCCGGTATGGGAGCATCGAAGCCTACAAAGAGCTCATACGCGCGCCGATGAGGACCCAGATGACGCGCGAAAAGGTCAACGCCCTCGTTTCGCAACCAACAGAAGAACAATACCGGGCCTATTTCCAGGACAACCTGTCCTCGCTACAAAGCAGCGGGAACCAGGTGAAAGGCGCCCACATTTTAGTGGACAGTGAAACTTTGGCGAGCTCCCTGATCGAGCGCATCCAGTCCGGGGAACTGACGTTCACCGCCGCGGCGAGCGATTTTTCATTGGACGCCTCAAATGCCCCTAACGGCGGTGATTTGGGTTGGTTTGGAAAAGGACAGATGGTAAAAGAGTTCGAAGACGCCGCCTTCGCCGCGTCTCCCGGGGACTTGGTAGGTCCGGTGAAGACGGACTTTGGTTATCATATCATCCGGATCGACGACAAAAAAACCCTCTCTTCCTTTGAGGATTTCAAGGGTCAGAGCGAGCTGTGGGAGAAGGCCAAAGGTACTTTGGAGACCGAGAACTACACGAAATGGCTAGCCGACTACAAAGCGAAAGAGAAGATCGCTTACGAGATCAACGACAACGTTCTGGAGATCTTCGACGATTATGTGAAAGAAACGAACGAAAGCGAAAGCGCCACGGCGGTAGTCGCTTTCCGCTCCAAATTGGAACCCTTCATCTTGATTCCGATCGATGGAAAGGTCGTCTGGGCACAGGACGTGGACCCGCGCGTCTCGGCTTTGTTCCTGAAGATCCTGGAAACCGAAAACGAAGAGCTGCAAAAGGACGTTTACCTATTCGATCGCGCCAAATTGTTGCAAAACAGCTTGAACCCGAGCGTAGCAGGCCTGGGAATGGAAGAGATCACCCAACGCCTCGCAGAGTTAGACGCGCAGTTGGCGGAGACGACGGATGGGGCGTCGCGCACTCTCTTGCTTAATCAAAAGTTCGATTTGAAAGACGTCGAGGAGTACTTGCAGAAATTGGATGAGATCGCGGCCAAGGGACTCGTTTTCTCCGAACTCAACGAGGCGGCCGATAAGGCCCGGGCGAAGATCCTACGAAACGACGAGCTGAGGTTATTAGGCTATAAAGAGCTGTACGATTACAATACCTCTTCGAAGGCCGTTGTGGAAAAGCTCCATTCTATGGTGCCAGAAGACCCGCAGGTTTCTCTGCGATACTACCAGAGTATGCTCAACGAATTTTTGCCCTATGTCCATAACAAGAGTATCTACCTGCAGTACCGTGTATACCTCGAGCCTCAGATGAAGGAGATACAGGCAAATTTGACCGGTTTGGCCCAGGATGGGACGGCTCCAACCGATACTCGCGTCGCGGCTTACGAATCCTTGCTCACCCTGATGGAGTCTTTGGAGAACTTTGAAGAAGAGGTGGTCTACCTCAAAGAGCTGAAGACGCTGAAACCGAACTACCCGGATATCGATCTCATCATCAAGCAGGTGGAAGAAGCCCTCGAGATCGCGCGCCTACAGGCGGAAGAGGCTCTTAGGGACGCGGCTTCGGGCAAGGCGCTCACCGGCGAAGCGACAGGGGAACACTAACCATTAAAAAACCCGGGAAAGGGATTTCCCGGGTTCTTCGTGGCTGGGACGGAGAGATTCGAACTCCCGAATGTCGGAGCCAAATTCCGATGCCTTACCAGCTTGGCGACGTCCCAAAACTGAGGTATTTTACCTTATTCAGGAAAATTTGTCAAGAACCGAAGCGAACGAAAATATGATGTGGATGTGAGCGTGTTTGATTCGTCTCTCCGTTATCAATAACCAAACCGAATACACCTATGAAACACCGGTCACGGGTAAGGCTTTGTTGAAGGCAACTGGGATGGAGTTTCCGCGCCCGGTTTTGGGCGCTCGCGTGAACAACCGAATACGAGAGCTTTCCTCTCCTATCTATATCGACTCGACCGTCGAGTTTTTCGATATCACCTCCTCGGACGGTTTCCGTATGATCCAGAGGGGATTGACCTTTCTGCTCTACTTGGCGTGCAAGGAAACCTTTCCGGAGCGGAAACTACGGGTGTTGCACAGCATCAAAAATAGCCTATACTGCGAATTAGGGGACTGGGTGTCCGAAAGGGACATCCAACTGTTGAAGGAAAAGATGCGTGGGCTCGTCGAACAAGACCTCCCGTTCTGGAAGGAGAGACTCGATAAGATCGTCGCTTTGAAATATTTCAAGTCGGCCGGCGACGCGGATAAGGTGAAGGTTTTCAAGTTCCGGAAAAAGAGCACGGTCAGCATCTGCCATTGCGGGGATAAGCCGAACATCAATTACTTCTACGGGTATTTGCCCCCGAGCACCGGGTGTTTGAGCGTTTTCGATCTGAAGGCCTACAGCCAAGGCTTTCTGCTGATCCATCCGACACCGCTCTCTCCGGACAGCCTTCCGGAGTACAAGGAATTGCCAAAGTTTTCACAGGTCTTCTTGCAGTATCAGAGATGGGGAGACATCCTCGATGTTAAAAACGTGGGCGACCTCAACGAATCTATCGTGAACGGTCGCATACGAGAATTGATCATGGTCTCCGAGGCCCTGCACGAAAAGAAAATCGCGCAGATCGCGACGGAGATCTCTCGTTCTGCCAATAAACGATTGATCACGATCGCGGGTCCATCCTCCTCCGGTAAAACGACCACCTCGAAGCGATTGGAGCTGCAATTGAAGGCTGATGGCCTGTTTCCGATATCGATCTCGTTGGACGACTATTTTGTCGCGCGAGAGGCCACACCCCGAGACGAAAAAGGGGAATATGATTTTGAGGACATACTCGCCTTGGACCTCGAGTTGTTGGACTATCACCTTTGCAGCTTACTGGAGGGGAAAGAGGTCCATTTGCCAAAGTTCGACTTCGTCACCGGTTCTTCGAAACCGAGTGGCAAGGTGATTCGGATCGATAAAAGCCAACCGATCATCATAGAGGGCATACACGGATTGAATGACAAGCTCACCGCGAGCGTTCCGAGGGAGACCAAGTACAAGATCTACGTCAGCGCGCTCACACAGCTCGGGATCGATGATATCAACCGAATCCCAACGACGGATACCCGACTGATCCGACGTATCGTTCGCGACCATCACTTCCGTGGTCACAGCGCGATGCGAACGATAAAGATGTGGCCCTCCGTCCGGCGGGGAGAGGAGAAGTTCATCTTCCCGTTTCAAGAAGACGCGGACGTCTTGCTCAGCTCTGCTTTAATTTATGAGCTCGCCGTTCTAAAGATATACGCTGAGCCGCTTTTGGTCCAAATCAGTGAGGAAAACTACGAAAATACCGAAGCGAAGCGTCTTTTAAAATTTTTGGAGTATTTTCTACCGATCACCGATACGCATTTGATCCCTCCGAATTCGATCTTGAGAGAGTTCATCGGCGGCTCTATTTTCCATTATTGAGTATCGGTATCACGGAGGATAACACCTTATGGAAAACGAACGTCTTAAGCCCATTATTGTACGCCTAAAGAAAATTGAAGGTCAGGTGCGCGGCCTCCAAAGGATGATAGAGACAGACAAGCCCTGCGCCTCGATTTTGGCCCAGGTATCAGCTGTTCAAGCCGCATTGAGAATGGTGGGCCGAAAGATACTCGAGCATTACGCCTATATATGTCTGGACGATGTACAAAGGCTCGCTACCCAGTATCAAGGGGCGGCGTCCGAAAAAGAATGGGAAAAGAGCGCGCCATCGTCGGCAATGAAGGAAAAATTGGAGGCTCTATCCGAGTTGATCGGTCAGCTGATGAGTTCGGAGTCACTTCCACAACCTTTATCTGAGGGGGAAAAAGAATGAGAAAATTGTTAAAAGCGGCATTGGTCATTTCGGCGGTATTGGTCGTTGTCTCTTTTTCGTGGACGCTGTTCGCGCAAACACAAAACGTCAACGTCTACGAAAAACTCGAACCGTTTTTTGAATCGCTCTACTTTATCGAAAAGGACTACTATGAGAAAGGTACCATCGATTACGATAATTTGGTCAACGCCAGTATCCGAGGGTTGCTCAGCGGGCTGAAGGACCCGTTTACCTACTACCTCACCAAGAAAGATGTCGCCGAAAACCAGATCGATCAAGAGGGAAAGTACGGCGGCGTCGGTTTGGAAGTGACCTACCACGCGCAATTGAAGGTCCTTCAGGTGGTTGCGCCGATGTACGGCACCCCCGCTTATAAAGCCGGCGTAAAAGCCGGAGACCTGATCATCACCATCGATTCCGCCCCAGTCGAGGAGATGACCTATATGGAAGCGGTCAATCGATTGCGTGGGGAACCTGGCACGCTCGTGACTATTCAGGTTTTTAGGGAAAACACGGGGGCCTTGGAGTTTATCATAGGCCGTGAAGAGATACACACCGCGATGGTACAATACGGCACTGTCGACTATTCAGGCCAAAAAATCGGGTACGTACGGATCAACAGCTTCTTCAAAAACACGGCGACGGAGCTGCACACTGCATTGCAGAAGATCTTTTCTAAAAACCCGAAAGCTCTGGTGTTGGACCTTCGGAACAATCCCGGTGGCTACCTGACCCAAGCGATCCTCGTCTGCTCGATGTTTCTCGATTCAAACGAGGTGATCGTGACCACGAGGTCTTCGGACGGGTTCATCAACACCTACAAGTCGATCGGAAACGATTACCCGAACCTTCCGATGGCCTTGCTCGTCAACGGCGGCAGCGCCTCGTCCTCTGAAATCCTCGCCGGGTGCTTGAAGGACTACAATCTGGCCACCCTCGTGGGAGAAAAGACATTCGGAAAGGCGGCAGTGCAGACGCTCTTCCCCCTGTCTAACGGGGGCGAGTTATGGTTGACGACGGCCCATTATTTCACACCGAAGGGTAACGACATACACCTGAAAGGGATCGAGCCAGATATCGTAGTAGAACCCTCAAAGGAACAATTGGAAGCAGTTTCCGAAAGCAACAGCACACAATACGAGATCGCGGTTGAGCCGGGCAAAGACATCCAGCTGCAAACCGCGTTGGCCTTTTTGATCGATCTGTTGTAGTACCGATGAAAGAGGTCGTTCTAAAGCTCTTGGCCTTCTCGGTGGGAGCGGTTGGCATTGCTTACGGCGTCTACGGGGTCTTCTCGTATTTGGCCTATTCGTCCGTGGACCGCCGGAGCTATACCAATCCTCCCGTCCTTTATTTTAGGCAAACCGCGAGCGCCCGGGCGCTGGAACCCCTTTACGATCTGCGTGTTCCGTACTTTGAGGAAAAGACGGATGTCTTGTGTAGAGACGACGGTGTGTACGAGGTGGCCACCTTCCGATCCTTTCAGCAATACACTCAAGACTATTGGAAGGGCAATCCGGAGGAGAAACCGGAAGTGACGATTTCGAGGGCCAGCTTCCTGGGAAGAGACTACGTTTCCTTGGCCGTTGCGAGGGACACGCGAACGCTGCTATACTACCGTCCGAAGCTGCTGATCTTGGTCTACGGATACGGAGACGATGCGGCATTTTTAGCGTTGGAGGAGAGCGACTTTCCGCTTCTACGGGGCATCACCTGCTCGAAAAAACAGGTTCGGGAGACCGCCGAAGCGTTTCGGAAGATGGAGGTGCCTTACTGTGCGATCACCTATTCGCCGACCGCGCCCGCGAGTTTGACCGGCCTGCTTGAAACCGCGCTGTTTCCTAACCAGTGGATTTTGAACAAACGAAAACCGACCCTTTCTCCCTCGGGCGAGGCCTCCGAAACAAGGGCGCTGCGCGTGAAGCGCTTGCTCTACGACGCCATTCTCAACGCCATAGATTCTGGATTTGGAATGATCGAGCTGGAAGCGGGCTATTTGGAGATCACCACGCTCAATCATATCTTGGAGGGGCTCGAGCCTCTGCCCGTTTCTCTGACGGACCTGCTGTTTTGGTCCACAGAGGGGTTCTCGTCAACCGGTCGGGTAGCCTCATGAAGGATCTATTCGACGCGCTCTTCTTTCCGAAACCGTTTTTTTCGAAACCCGTTTCGAAACTACCTGTTTCTATCGTCGCGTTCCTCGTGGTCTATTACACGAACTATTGCGCCTATTTCCCGTTGTTTCCTGTTTCGGGCAACGTTTTGCTCTTTCTCTTCGTTTCGGTGGCGATCGCGCCTTTTTTCCTGTTTTTCCTGATGCTCGGCATAGACCTGGTGTTTGCCGGTTACGATCAGAATCGTAGGCTGCAAAACCTCTACGGGTTCACCTTTTGCCCCTATCTGTTCCTCCCTTTCGTTGTCGCGTTCGCCAGGCGGGAAGGGCTGTTTAACCAGGTTTTCGGTTTCTCACTTTTCGCGGTGTTGTTCTTGTGGTCGTCGCTGTTGACCTATCGCGCCTGTGAAAAAAAGCGAGTCCTATTGTCGAAAACGATTCACGACCTCGTCGTTTTATCTTTTCTGTTGCGGTTTTAGGGGGGAACCTCGTGTTTGGTCTTTTATCCAAATTCGTCTACAGATTCTGGAAAGAAATCTTGCTGGTCGGCGTGCTCGTTTCGATCCTGATGACCTACCTTTCTCTGCAGATGTCTATCAAAACGGACCTCTTGGTTCTACTCCCTCATAATGACCCTTACAGCCAAAGATACAAGGAACTCTTCACGGGAGAGACCGTCAGCGAAACGCTGATGATCGTCGTCGATATCGACGGCAGGACCTTCGAGGCGATGGAAGCGGCTGCACAGATAAAGAACGAACTGGAAAAGCTGACCGGCATCGTCAAGAGTTTTCGGAAGCTGGACACGATTTCCTTAATGGGTCCGGCGGGAATTATGTTGACCCACGCCAACCTCTTCGAAAAGCTCTCTTCCACCCTCAATTTTCTCAATTTTCTGATTGCAAACCCCGCTGCGGTGGACTTCGGCATTATCCGGCAGATGGGCATCTCTATGAACAAGGTGATGGACCTGCTCAGGGAGATGGAAAGGATAGAGTCTCTGGACAAGTACGCGTTAATCAGCGACGATAGCCAGATACTCACTATGACGGTCGTGTTGACGCGCCCCGCCCTGGATTTGGCCTTCACGCAAAGGGCGGTGTCCCTCCTGAAAGAAAAGGTCGGCGCCATCCTGAAGCCTTATGGGTTCTCTTTCGGATTCTCCGGGAGCCACCAAGGCGCCCTGGACTCGCAAAGAATCATCTTTGGCGATTTTTCGGTGACCACCCTATTGACGTTGGGTCTGATCACCGTCTTGTTTCTCGTCTCCTATGGGAACATCAGCATCACCCTCGGCATCTTCCTGACGCTGGTTACCGGATCGGTGTTCTCTCTCGGCGCCTTCTATCTGATCTTTCAGAGTCTAGAGTTCACATCCAGCTTCGTCCTGGCGCTTTTGCTGGGGCTTGGGATCGACTTCGGGATTCACCTTTCGAATCGCTCGATGGAATACCTATTAGAAAATTATCCCGGCTTCAACGCGCTTAGCAGAAAGAAGAAGCAGGAGGCGATGCGTGAAGCGGTCCAATATGCCATCCAAAGCGCGGGAAAGGGCATTTTCACCGGCGCCTTGACGACCATCGCCGCCTTCTTGTCGATGGTCTTCGTGGATTCTCCCGGATTGCAGCATATCGGGCTGATGACCGGCCTCGGCATCTCTCTCTTTTTCGTGTCCATGGTCCTATTGTTGCCCGGATGGTTGGTGTTGTTTTCTACGTTCATGCGGATTCGTACGCCAAAAGCGGACCGTGAGAGAAAACGAGAAGGGCGCTTCCGTGGCTATTATTCCCGTTTTTCTCGGTGGGTTATCCTGTCAACGACCCTTCTCGCCATCCCGTGCGCCGTGCTTACGATAATTAATTTCATCCACTTCGACTATACGCCGACGAAGGCGCTCCCTGATGAGATCGAAAGCATCAAAACCTTACGGGCTCTTCAAAAGCACGGTTTGGGGTTTTCGGTGGACGACTCGATCGTCGCGTTCGTGGAGGATCCGCTCAAACTATACGCGATCGAGGAGACTTTGAGAAAGGAATCGAAGTACATCGGATCGGTGGTTTCTTTGGCCACCTATTTGCCGAGATCGGTCATAGAAGACTTCGACTCCTTCCGCCAGGAAACGGTCCGAGTTCTCAACGACGCGCAAAACGCCTTCACCTTGATCGCGTTGAAACGGCTGAACGTCTATGACGAAATAGAGGAGATCCTGGGCATCCTCGTAAAAAGCAAAAACTTCGCGCATTTCGCCGAACTCCTGTTCAAAAGCGCGCTATTCCCTCCTGAGGTCAAAGATTTTTTTACGATGGAGATCGACGGGAAACTGAATTTCCGCGTTTACGCCTTCACGAACACCAATATATGGCAACACAACCGTCTGAAGCATTACGTGGAAGAGCTCAACGAAATAGGTTTCCAGTTTTATGGGTATCCGATCATCTACTACCAGATCACGAAAAAGGTGATCTCCTCGATAGTTTTCTCCGTTCTCGTCGCGTTGGTGATGATCGTGGTACCGGTAGTCGTGACGCTACGTGATTTCCAGCTGACCTTCCTGGCCCTCCTGGCCCTGATCCTCAACCTGGTGATCCTCTTCGGACTGAGTTATCTTTTTGGCACCGGACTCAATTTTATGACCCTGTTGGGACTACCGTTGTTGTTGGGGATGGCGATCGACGCGCCCGTTCATCTGTTGCTCCGATACAAAGATGAGCGTTCGAAAGGGTCGCAATGGCATACGGATGACTTTCTGAAACAGGTTTTCCTCGGAACCGGGAAGGCGATCACCCTGAGCGCTCTGACCACTGCGATCGCCTTTTTCAGCTTTCTGATCGCCTCATCCCCACTGCTGTTGGAGTTCGGCGTGATGTTGGGAACGGGCATTATGATCAATTGGCTGCTCACTTTCCTATGGGTGGGTGGTATTCGTATCGCGATAGACCAAAAACGGAAAACAGAAGGGAAACAAGAATGATCGGCTTGGCTTTGCTGGTTCAAAAGCACGAGCTATGGGTGAGCGTTACCAACACCTATCGGGACCTGTCTCCCGATCATTTTGAGCTTTCGGTCGACCACGTGGGAGCGAAAATCGAGTCGGTCGAGAGAATCGACCCCTCGAGGTGGGCGCGTGAATTCGGATGGAAAGAGGGATGGGAGCTTTGGAGCATTCGGTTTTCCTCCTCCCGTGTCGACACGCTCACGGCGAATCTAAGAATTTCGTTCCTGTGGAACGGCCACACCGTTTCTCAGAAAACGCCTGCGCTATTCCGGACACTCCTTTCCGATTATCACGAGGCCGGAACCCCATTCTCTTCTTGGGAAAACTGTTTTCCAAAGTGTACCGAAACCGAGAGCCAGTTCCGGTTATGGGCCCCTTTCGCGAAGAAGGTCAGCCTGTTGTTTTACGATAGACCGGAAGCGCTCAAACCCTCCTGGCTGCTCTCGATGAAACGAGATACGGAAGACGAACTGCAAGGAGTCTGGAGATTGCGGGTTTCAGGCAATTTGCACGGGACGATCTACAAATACCTGGTCGAGTCGGGGGGAGCCACTCACGAAATCTTGGACCCCTTCTCGATCTCGGTCACGACAAACTCGCGGCACTCCGTCCTATTGGATCGTCGCTATTTGGACCCGCCGGGTTGGGAGACTGATTCGCACGTGTTTTTACCCAAATACAACGACGCCGTTATCTATGAGTCCCACGTCCGAGATTTTACCGTCGATCCGAGGACCGACTTGGAGGCCAAGGGCTCTTACGTGGCGTGGACCTTCGGCGGCTCAAAGACCCCTGAGGGCCATACGGCAGGTTTAGACCACCTCGTGGAGCTGGGGATCACCCATGTCCATCTCTTACCGGTACAGGACTTCGCATCGGTGGACGACACCCATCGAGCCGACTACAATTGGGGATACGATCCTTTGTGTTATACCGTGCCGGAGGGGTCCTACAGTCTCGATCCGCGGGACCCCGCGCGACGGATTCTGGAAATGAAGCAATTGGTGCAAGCCCTCCACAGCCGCGGTATCGGCGTCATTATGGACGTCGTGTACAACCACGTCTGGGAACCGAACGGCTTTTCTCTTACGCCTTTATTTTCCGAGGCCCTCTTTCGTCTGAACATTGACGGTTCCTTTTCCAACGGTTCAGGCTGTGGAAATGAATTCGACACCAAACACCCCGCGTTTCAGCATTATTTTAGCGAAACCTTACGCTATTGGGTAGAGACCTATCATGTCGACGGTTTTCGATTTGACTTGATGGCGTTGATCGACCGTGGCACTATGCAAAGCGCGATCAGCGGATTGCGCTTGAAGTATCCTCATCTTTTATTGTACGGGGAACCCTGGACAGGGGGGAGCACCCCTTTGCACCCTTTAGAACGCAGTACGGGAGATTTCGAAAAAGAGGCGCCAATCGCCGTTTTCAACGATCGATTTCGTGACGCGATAAAAGGCTACCCGGACGACGAATCGACCGGTTTCGTCACAGGTCGGTTTGACCGATTGGATGAGGTGTTGACAGGGATGCTGTCTATGGAAAGCTGGGAAGAAAAGTCCTATAGCGACCCTTGGAAAACGGTTATGTACGATTCTTGCCATGACAATCTCACCCTTTTCGACAAACTGCGCAAGAGCCGCCCGGACCTCTCTATTCCGGAATTGGTGACACGTGTAAAACTTTGCCACTTCCTTGTGGCTATGTCTCATGGCATCCCCTTCTTTCACAGTGGCGAGGAATTCTGTCGGACGAAATACGGTCAATCGAACTCGTATCAATCGGGGGACCTTTACAACGCCATCGATTGGGGGCGGAAAGACACCTTTGCGGAGGTATTTCACTACCTGCGGGGGCTCTTGGTGCTCCGAAAAACATATGAGCTCCTAAGACCGAAAAGCGGAAAAGCCATCGCCCGAAACGTGTACTCCATAGAAAGATGGAGAGACGGTTTCTTCTACGTGCTCAAAGGAAAAAAGACGGAGGGGTGGCTCCTGATCGGCGTTCACCTGGGGAATTCGGAGCGCGACCAGAAAATTCCCGACGGAGAGTGGGAAATCTACGCGAACTCGCTGACCGCGGGGACAAACCTGCTCGGGGTCGCCGAGGGGCATCTCTATTTCCCACCCTACTCTTGGTTCTTCGCTGTCAAAAAGCCGGTTACCGAATAAGCGACTCGTTTTTCGAAGGGCGTAGATATAGTAAGGCAGCGCGGTGTTTCGGTTAGTCGCGCAAAAGTTACCTCCCCTTACAAAAACGAGAAAAGAAAGGGCTCATTATGATACATTCCATCAAAGGAAAGATCGTCGAACGCATAGAGGGAGGCTTGATCATCCTCGAGAACCACGACATCGGCTTCGAGATATGGGCGGATAAAGAGCTCTACGATACCGGTGATGTGGAAGTGAAGGCGTTCGTGATATTCCAGCCTTCCGAAAGCGAATGGCGTATGTACGGTTTTTTAAAGAGAGAGAAGAGAGCCTTTTTTCAGCTGTTGACGACGGTCAACGGGCTCGGTGCGAAGACGGCGATGAAAATCCTCTACGACGCCTCCGTTCGCGAGATCGCCCGGAGTATCTTGGAAAACGATCTGACCTATCTCAGCACGCTGCCGAACGTTGGGAAAAAGACCGCGGAGCGCATCGTGTTGGAGTTGAAATCTAAAGTGAAACAGGTCCTCCCGCTCCTGGAAGAGACGCAGGCCGAAGGCGACGCTTTGGACCTCTCCCTTTTCCAGCAGGCGACCGAAGCGCTGGAAGCGCTGGGGTATTCCCCCGTTCAATCCCGCCGGGTGCTGAGAGAACTCTTCTCGGAGAAAAAGCAGTGGGGTATGGAAGAACTCATCAAAGCGGCCTTGAAAAAATTCTTCGAAAAATAACCGCGTGGGTCATCGCGGGTAACCAACGCTACCACGCGATCCCCGTGAAGGTTATCGCGGGGTAACCAGCGGGCTGACTTCGGAAGCCCGCGAAGTCTCGCGACACCCGAGCGAGGTTATCGCGGGGTAACCGAAGGGACCCCGCGATCCCCCTTATGTTCTCTTTACACAGCGACGAAGTCGGGGTATCGCGCCTTCGCGAAAAGCAGGAGCGCTTGCGCCGCGATGTCGGTGTGGGTTATCGCGGAGTAACGAGCGGGCTGACTTCGGAAGCCCACGAAGTCTCGCGACACCCGAGCGAGGTTATCGCGGAGTAACCGAAGGGACCCTGCGATCCCCCTTTTGTTCTCTTTACACAGCGACGAAGTCGGGGTATCGCGCCGTCGCAAAAAGAAAGAGCGCTTACGCCGCGATAACTGTAGGGGCGCCGCGATGCCCGAACGGGGTTATCGCGGGGTAACCAGCGGGCTGACTTCGGAAGCCCACGAAGTCTCGCGACACCCGAGCGAGGTTATCGCGGGGTAACCGAAGGGACCCCGCGATCCCCCTTTTGTTCTCTTTACACAGCGACGAAGTCGGGGTATCGCGCCGTCGCAAAAAGAAAGAGCGCTTACGCCGCGATAACTGTAGGGGCGCCGCGATGCCCGAGCGAGGTTATCGCGGGGTAACCGAAGGGACCCCGCGATACTAATGAAGCCCAACGATTCGCCTGTGAAAAGCGTATCGCGCCGTCGCGAAAAGAAGGAGCGCTTACGCCGCGATCCCCGCGAGGGTAATCACCTACAGGGTATCTAAGGGGATTCTAACCGGCGTTCCTTTATAATCAAAGGGATTCTGCCGATAAAATAAGGGACAATGCCGGAAGTCGCAGAAAAATAGAACGAGGTGGTTGCGATGTACGAAGCCAAACGGAAAGGTTGGCGTCCTGTTTTTTGGTCGTCGGTTTTTCTCATACTCGTTCTGGTTATGACCTCTTGCGTGTTGCTTACGGGGAGGGGATTAAGCGGTCAATCGACCGGTAATGCCGAGAAATACGGAATATTCAAGTTTTTGGATCCCGAGACCGGTAGGCCCCTATCGGGGCCGTTCACTGCGCCGGCGTCTTTTGTCGTAGATTTCGCCTACAAAGGGCGGTTGCCGGTGATCAAGCTGGAATTGTCCGCCTTTCGGACGGAGGACAATGCCTATTGGTTGGGAACCGAAGCGGCCAACACACGGACGGCGACCTGCCTTTTCTATTCCGAAGACAACGCCGGACATTTCTCGTTCTATGCGACGGTGACGGACTTCTATAAGAACGTTCGAACATACGAACGCTCTTTGAAAATCGCTGATCCCACACCACCCGTCCTCGAAAGGATAGAGTTTTACACGACAGACGAAGCCACCTTGATTCCATTCGAGAAGAACCTGGCGTACCTTTGGATGCAGCTGTGGGATGCGCAATCTCCCATCTTCAACGACGACACGGTCGGCGCGTTGCGAGAAAAAACCCGTTTCTATTTAAACGGGAAAGACATCACATCTACCTTCTGGTATGCGCCGCACGAAATCTTCACGACGGGCGCGAAAAACCGTTTGATCTGTATCGCCAACGTAGCGCTCGAAGGGATGAAAAAGGGGGAGAACGAGCTGCGTATGGTGATGGGCCGATATCAGGACGATGAGCAGGACTTCGTCTTCGCGACATCGACGATCAGCTCGGCCTATCCGGACACGACGCCGCCCGTTTTTTTGGACTACGATTTCCAACCGCAGGAGCCGGGAGACTTCTTTTTCGATTTTAAGGTCATGGATGAGTTCTATCTACTCCTGTCGGTGAAAGACCTCCCGGATAAGCCCAACTACGAGGCAAGCGGTTTGAAAGAGCTTTCCTGGACCGTAGAGGGGGAAGGGAAGAAGCTTTCCGGTGTGTACCCCTGCGACTCACTGATCGAAATGAACGCGACGATCCCGATTCGACTTCGACAAAACGCCTTCCCCGACGGCGTGTACAGCCTGTACGTCGTTGCCTCGGACAATATGGGCAATAAGGCCAAACTCGGGCCGGTCTATTTTCAGTTGGGCGTGACCCAGTACGAATCTCTGAAGATCATCGATGAAAAGATCGGCGGGAATGCGTTGTTGTCTGAATACCGTGTGGGAGACACGATTCGTTTCACGATCGACACCGACTACACCTTCGATTCCGTGCCGGTTTGGAACATCTACCCCTCGAACGCGCAGTTCCCCCAGAACGCTTTGGAGTCGATGTACACCAATGCGCGAATCGGAAATCACGAAATCACCGTGACGGCCATTCACAAGGGGATACAATGTTTCGGGCGGAAAGCGATCACGGTGTTGGCAACCCCGGTTTGGGAAGACGATATACCACCGGTGATTACTATTTCAGAGCTGGTCGTCGATGATCCATCTTTGCCTTTCGTCGTGACGGTGACCGACGACACCAGTTTGGGCACCACGTGGGAAGAGATTATCAGACCGACTTATTACGCGATCAAAGAGCCGGTGGCCACGGCGTCCGGTACGACGGCCACCCCTTACCCTTTACAGGTGTCGTTCCTGCCTTTAGGAAATGGAACGCGTTTCGAACAAAAGTTTCAGTTTTTCTTGTCCGATCCGCTGTATGGTGGGAACCCGACACTACAAATCGGAGAGAAGATTAAGGTCTACTTGGAGGCGCAGGACGAAAACGGTAACATCCGCGCGAGCTCGATTCTGTTCTGGAAGTGAACGCCGGTGTCGAACCGGCGCGCGAGATCTTTTTTCGGCGAGAAACCGTCTAAATAATACAGACGGGTAAGAAAGGGCCGGACGCCGGGAAGTCTCGCGAGAGAGGAGTGAGAACGATGAAAAAAACCGCGATGGTGGCTTTTATCATACTTTTCTTTTTGCTGCTATTCAGCTCTTGCGTATTACAAGACCTTTTTGGAGGGACCTCTCGATCGGTAAGGATCAAGGTGACGATGACACCCGAAACCCCTTCCTACATAGGGCAGGTGTTGAAAGTCCTCGTCTCGACGACTCCGAGGAAAGAGCTCCCCTACATCCGTTTGACGACCAAAAACTTCGTCACGGGAGAAGAAAGATCGTATATGCAGGAGAACGTCGGTTCTCACGAATTCTCTATCAAACTCCACTCTTCGCAGTTCGGTTTTTTTATCGAAACACCCGGAAGAACTCGGCAAAACGGGAACGCAATATGGTGGCCGTCCAAAGAGACCTATATCGAAACCGAGGACTTCACACCGCCTAACGTTTCCGTGAAGGTGTCTCGGGTCAACGAAAATGGAAATGATTACACCTTCGAGGTAATCGCCGATGAGTCCGAGTCGGCGGTCATTCGCCGTTGGGTCACCGTGAACGGTACGGAGTATGAATTGGAAGGACAAAGGCAGTCGACTCGATTGCCCTTGTCCATCGGAACCTACATTATCCGAGGGTTCGCCCAAAACAGTTACGGATACGTCGGCAGCAGCTCCAACAAGTATGTGGAAGTGACTCCCCCGAGGAGCAACGAGCCTGCGCGCATCGGCTGGAATCACCCGAAACAATTGACCCCTTTCACAGACGAGAACGTCACCCTGAGCGCGCAGATCACCGACAACATCTCCTACATCAAGCGGATCGAGCTTCGATCCCTCTCCGGCATAAAAAAGACCTATCAGTTTGACCCGATGGTCCCCACCTATTCTCTTCGTTACAACTTGAAAGCGACGAGATCCGAAAAGGTGACGCTCACCGTGACCAATGGGAACAATATCGTCACCACGGACGAAGTAGACCTCTCGATTCAGAGCCACCGAGCTCCAAAAGTAACCTTGGAAGGACCCGCGGGGTCTTTTCCAATAGACGAGTCCAAATCCTACTTGCTGAAGATTGACACCTATGACGGCGCATTGATAGACAACGCGCGGTTTTTGGTGAACAACACAACTGCGAGCGCTTTTCCAGGTATTGGAGAGAGCTCATACAAAAAAACCCTCACTTACACGGTGTTGAACGGGAAAAAATACCTGAAGGCTATCGCCACGGATAGCTGGGGCGCTACCGGTCAGAGTGACGAGATCGAGGTCATCGGGTACAAGATCGACAAGACGCCGCCAAGGATCCAGCTGTATATGCCCAGCGTCGCCTATAAGAACGTTCAAACGGATCTTTCCTTTTTGGTTCAAGATTCCGATTCTGACTTAGCCGGTATCCCTGGTCTTTCCGTTCTTGAGGATAACCTGACCCTCAACCCACTGACCTATGACAACGCCTTCTATTTCGCGAAATGGACGCCCGAAGGGACGGGGACTCGGACGATACAGGTGACGGCCACGGACACTGCGGGAAATCAGGCCACCGCGACGGCTTCTATCCAGGTGAAGGATCCGACCGGCATCGTCAGACCCACGGTTGGTGCGCTCTCCGCCTACCCGAATGTGCTGATGCTCGGTTCGAGCGTTTCGTTGGTCCTATCGGTCACACCTCCCTCTCAAAATCCCGGAGGGATCGTCCCGGTGGTGGAGATCGCGGTGACGGCTCCAAACGGTGGAACCCCGTACAAAATCGGTAGCATTTCGCAAGCCGGCTACATCTATACTGGGACCTATCGCCCCGCGGTGGCCGGAGTTCATACGGCGATCGCGCTCATCCAATGGGGTGATGATCAATACACGAAGTCTTGCACCTTCCGTGTGGATGCTCCAAAACCGACGATGGTGTTTACGGTCGAGCCGGAAGAGACGTATATCGGAAATCCTGTCACCTTGAAGCTCTCTCCCGACACGGCAAACCCGAACGCTTCGTTAACGGTTTTGGAGATGAGCGTCGAAGAGGAAGCGCTGAGCTGGGTGAGAACGATCGGAGCCGGCGGAAGCGTGATCTATGTCGCGACCAAATCGACGCTCGATATGAGCCCAGGAATAAAGAAAGCACGGGCGAAGATACGGGACAGCTTCGGGGAGGAGATCACCACGACCGCGACCTTCACCCTGAGATCCCCGAACTTGCGCATAACTGGGTACAAATACGTCACGGACAGCGGGAAACCTCCGAACGCCTATGATCCGACGCGCATAGAAGTGTATATGGGCGCCGACCTACCCGCTGCGATACCCATCAATGGCGAGGTCGCGATCGCGCGCAGGGGCTCCTCAGACGAGAGAGGGGTGGCGGAAACCTATCCGTTGCAGCGCACTCCGTCCGATGCCTACACCTTCGTCACGAAAGAAAAATGGATTCCGAAAGAAGCGGGCCTATACGATATCTCCTTTCGTTTGAGCGGGGTGATCGGCAGCCAAGCGACGGAAACCAAATTGGCGACGGAGGTGAGGGTGGCCGCAGCGCAACTGAATGTTGGGATTTCGGCTACTCCAGTAGAGATCGATAAGATACGAACCGGGGAAGCCTTCTCGCTTGTGTTTACGGTGACGGGCGCCACAGTTGTCGATCCGATCAAATCCTTCACTTACGGCATCAGCTCCGGATCTGCTATCCATCAGACGGAAACGGCGCCCACGCAGATGGGAAGCTTTACGTATACCCATACTCCTCCTAAGTTCAGTGTCGCCGGATCTTACACGATCACCGCAACTGCTGTCACTATCAGTGGGAACACGAAGGTCTTAACACTTACCATAGAGGTAAAAGCGCCAGATATAAGTATCAGTATCGAAGCGTCTCCAGCAATCGACAGGATCACGGTGGGACGGCCAATCACTCTGTTATTCTCAGTGGATGGCATCCCGAATAGCGACAAGATCGATTCTTTCAGTTATGCGATTTGGAAGGGCAGCGAGATTTACAAAGATGCTGTCTATCTTGAGCATCAACGCGCCACACGCTATACCGATCCCATCGAGCCTTTCGTGACGGAGGGAGTCTATACCATCATCGCCACTGCGACGACAGCCGGGCTTTCTGTCGGTGTCAACAGCCGGACTTTCACAGTATTGTCCGCGGAAATCCGAAAAAAGACTTTCGCGCTAGAAGGCAGTCCAAGCCAGCTATTTATCGGAGCCCCGTTGTATTTCCTATTGGAATTGGAAAACCCGAACAACGTCTCGAACCTATCGGTTCGTATGTACATCACTGACGCGACGGGGGTTTCTATTCCCGGTGTTGTACCTATTGGGGCGTCACCCACCAACAACAATAATACGACATTCAGGAACAATAAACCGTTCTATATCAGTCAACCGGGAACCTTTACGGTCTACGCGTCAGTCACGTTGAACCAGGTACCGCAGATAGACCTACCAGTTATGCGTTCCGACAGTGATTACGCTATTCCTCCTTCGACAGTAGGAGTCTCTATCGATACCTCGAAGCAGTACTTAGCCGGTTACGAAGGGTCGCTGCGCGTGACCGTGACAATCCCGCAGGGAATGAACATACAAAGTCCAAGAGTCCTTCTCGAGAATAGCAATTTGGGAGAGATCGACCCGACTCCATATTCATCTGACGTCAGTGGCAGTTCGGCGAAGTACTATAATTTCAAATTCAGGCCGACGATTCCGAGCAGTCCGGTGGTCGTCATCTCAATCTACGATACTTCCGATCTCTCTGGGACTAACCCGTTGACTACGAAGCGAGCCACGTTAACCGTGGTACCCTTTAACCCGCAGGTCAGAATCACTTCGGTTGGCAACGTTGCCTTCATACAAGCGAAAGAACCCAGAGTCCGATTAGAGATCGATCAAATTCCGGAATTCTTTACCGGGTCTTATGAGTACTTATGTTCACTAAGTACCTACGACTTAACCGTTACCGCAAACGAACCCAGTATCCTGATCGATCTACCGGTGCAGGCTTTGTTCAATCTAAAAGGCACCCAAGCCGCTACGGTAACCGCCGAAGTAAAGGCTACAGGAAACGGTAATTTTATTGCAAAAGGACAAGAAACCTTCGATGTGGTTCTTCCATCCTTTTCGAATTTACGGTTCCCTTCGGATGTTACTAACGGCACTTACTTTATTTACGAGCAAGAACAATTACGTGTCGTCTTTAATAACGACCAAAAGGTTTCAGACAACAGCCTTATACAAGTAAGATTAGAAATAGAAGGTAATCCTAATCCTGCGGTGTATATTGCCGCGCCAACGCTTTCGTCTACTACGATACCGGCAAGCGCGCTTTTCGATCAGGTGGTTTTCTCAAAAGTGGGGAGCATTTGGGCGACACCGACTATCTATTGTCTGAACACTAATCCGAGTTCCGTGTTGGCGACATCTTCTGGCGAACAGTTAAATGTGTATCCTTCAACACCTCGGGTTGAAATCATCCAACCTTCAACAATAGACCCGTTGTTTGTCGGGCAAGTGATAAAGCCGATCGTTCGACTCATACGAGTCCCGCCAGTCGTAACACATGTTACGATAGCCTTATGGGAAGAGGGGTCATCAGAGCCACCTTTAACCCGAGACCTTATTCTTTCAGAAAACGATGATTGGATCGTATATTCCGGCGATCCTCCGATAGTCTTTACTGAACCCGCTTCGTTCACCCTCGTGGCAACTGCGACCTCTTCCGCAAACCCAAATGTAGGGTACGTAACGGAAAGAAAGTTCAACGTCGTTCAAGGGGATTTGCAAACGAGGGATCTTAGTATTGCCGACGGGGGTTCTCTGTTGTTCAGAGATGAAAAAGTCAGGTTCAAATTCGAATATGCGTTTAATAATCCGTATCGCGTACCATCTACTCTTGCCACGCTTACGAATGTATCGAATGCGGAAATCGCACCTCCAAATATCGTACGTGAATCGCCGCCAAGTACTTCTATGAATGGAGATTACATTGTCTTTACGGAATATTGGGTTATTGCATCAAACACCGCCGCTTCGGGAAATTATCGCTTGGAACTCGTCGCTTTTTCTGGGGATTTAAAACGATCAAGAACGACTGAGTTCGATATATTACAAGCTCTGACGATTAACGATAGTCTCATCTCGCTCGCACCTGAGTTGGTCAACGAAGGCGATAGGATTACGGGAAAAATCTCGATCACTCTGCCTTCTGATTTTATTACTGCGGTCGGAACAGACAATATTCAGCCTTACTTATACGGTTCTGTCGTGTTTGAAGGGTGTGACTCACAACCTACGAATCACCGATTGTATACAGATCCTGACGGTAATCCCGTTTGGATAATTGAAGCGGAAGGTATAGCTAGAAGACACTCCGACACTCCTGGTGCAACAAGACAATTCTACGCGCGGTATAGTGTCACGTTGGATAGTGTCAATGTCTTATCCGTTCGAAAGCCATTTTCAATAAAAAACAATACCCCATAAACCATTACAAGCATTAACGGTTACAGCGGGGGAAACAACTGAATAGTGCCCAAATATGCAACCTCTTTTTGAGTAGAATTATTCGCTCGGCGAGCTTCGTGTTATCATAATCGAATAATGGCTTAAGAACGTCTATTCGATGTTTAGGAACAGGTAACGTACCACGGTTATCTCCGTGAATCCGAAGCTTTTGTAGAGAGATTGACCTTGTTTGGTCGAACGCAAGATGAAGCCGATCATCCCGCTTTCTATTGCCGTTCTGATCGCATAGAGGCTGATCTGCGCACCATAAACTCGTTTTTGTAATCTATGGCCGATTGGTAACGAAATAGAGGACCCCGATCGATACCTGTTGAAACAGGAACACAGTGGATACGGGAAGATAGCCGTTCTAGTCGAGGAACAACTCGTACGACTTCATCTGGCGCAGGTTTCGAAAAAGTAGGAGATTCCCCCGAGCGTCTTCTTGACCTCAATGGAAGAGAAAATCCGGTGTGGTTCAAGCTATGGGGTGACATAACTAAGAGGTTAATTGCGGGGTAACCAGCGGGCTGACTTCGGAAGCCCACGCAGTCTCGCGATCTGCTCTTTCCCATTCTCGAACGCGTATGCGCCGTCGCGAGAAAAGAAACGCTTACGCCGCGATGGGTCTATGGCATTATTGCGGCGTAAGTGGTTTTTCGACCCTGCGATCTGCTCTTTGTCCATTCCTGATGGAGGTTATCAGTCGAGTATGACGCAAAAGAGATACCGGTTCTTTCTATTTGTACTTCTCCTTTTTCTTTGTCTATCCCCTCTGTTCGCATCCGAACCAGTCCGCATCTTCTGGGTCACCGACAATCACCTGAAGTACGGTGATTCCGCCTTGGAAGCGCGACTGGAGTGGTTCATCGACGAGGTGAACGACAAAAGACCGGACATCGTGATTCACACCGGGGATGCGATCGACGGTAAAAGAGGGCGGGCGCTCGCGCTGAAGGAGATCGATCGTTTCGCGCATTACTGGGACCGGATACCCGATTCTGTCCTTTCCCTGTTCGTTCCGGGTAACCGCGATATCGGCTCAGCCTACGAAACCACCGAGTTGGATTGGCTGTTCCTCTTTCCATCCACTCAGGAAACCGCGGGCTCTTTCTTCAACCGGATCGTTGACTATCAAAAAGGGGATGTTCGTTTACGGTTCATCCTCTTGTGTGACTTCTCCCAAACGCTGGACAGAGCCGAGCTGGACTGCTGGCTTGCCGATGCCTTGTCCGCGCCCGAGGTCACCGCTCTGTTCGTCTTGGCGCACAGTCCATCGCTGTACTCTCTTGTTGTCAGACTACTTGAAACGTCACCGACGCGAGACCAACCCGTTTATTTCTTACACGGCCACTGGCACGGGGGCTTAGGTATGACGCTGCAGGAGGAAGATTCGGAGTTGAAGGTCTCGCGTTTCCTCTTAGGCGGGCTGCAAGACGGCTACTACGGGGCGGTGCAATCGCTCTTCCAAAAAGTCTTACCGTTTTTGATCCAACCCCCGTTTTATGAACGCCTCCTCATCGACGAAACCGGCGAGTTGACCCACCAAACGATCTGGCAGTCCGCAGATAGCGCTGCCTTTTGAGAGCGTCTGGTAAGCTTTAACACCTGCCGAACTGAAGTTCAGCGTTCCCAGAAAACACGCGAATCTAAAGATCGGCGCGCCCAGTCGGCGCTCCCCATACCGTATCGAAAGCGCGCGGTTTTGTTGTATAATCGAGGGCGCTGTCTGTTGAACCGATTAGGCGAAGTCGGTTTTTTTTTGTTGCTTGTGTGAGAGACGTGGGGGTCAGTCTTGGCGGTTCCCCTTACGGAGGTGCAGGCTGGGTTCCGTATGAGGATAGGTGACTTTGCTCAGAAGTACGATATTTCCATCGATACCGTTCGGTATTATATCGAGAACGGGTTGTTGTTACCGGAAAAGATCCATAACCAGTACGCCTTCGATCGCAGTTGTGAGGAGGATATAGAAAGAATCCTCGTTTTCAAAAAGATGCGATTCACGATCACCGAGATCAAGATGCTCTTTTCTCTCCATCGGTTAACGCAATTGGTTGACGAAAAGGACAGAGACTACTTCGAGTCTTACTTCATCAAGAAGCGAGAGGGTCTGCTGCTGGAAAAAACTGCTCTCGATGAGGCGCTATCGCTCATTAACGAAGAGATCGCTCAGCTTCAAACTCAGAAGCTCACCGTCTACAGACCGTTGGGTATTCCGATATCCTTTTTCAGCGCCTTCGCCTGTCCGCGGTGTGCCGAGCCGTTGGAAGTGGGCAAGGCTTCCGTTGAGGGCAATATGATCTATCAAGGCGAATTGGTGTGCTCCTGTGGCTATCAAGCCAGTATCGAAGACGGCATCGTTATCACGCCCTCTTCCGGCGCGGAGGGCGGCCCCTCCTACCTGCAAGAGGAGAACCCCGTTCGCGCTTATCTGGATAGCACCGACCCGCTTTTCATCAGTTTCACGAAAAAAGGTTTTGACTGGGTGATGCGGCGCGTGGCTTTCGAAAACCGCCCGTTAAGCGTCTTGGAGATAGGTTCTGGCTTCTGCTTTTTCCTGATGGGATTTATCGACAGACTGCCGGACAAAGTCACCTATATTATGGCGGAGAATCACTTGTCGCTCGTCCGATATGCGAAGAAGCACTTCGAGACACATTATCCGAATAAACGGTTGATCTTCATCTGCGCCGACTTCAACGAGCTTCCCTTGCGCAAAGAGTCCGTCTATTGTGTTTTCGATATGTTCGGATCCAGCGCTCATAATTTCGACAATGACTTCTACCCCGTGAAAAACGTGCTCCCATTGTTGAAAAACGAGGGCTATTGGCTCGGCTCCTATCTCTATTTCGAGCCCGAAGAGGCCGAGCTGCTGCCCGCTTACCGGAAGTACCGCCGTATGTTCGATCTGGAACGGATACAACTGGCCTTCTCAGAGCTCGAGAAGATCGAATCCTCCCGTCTGGCGGAGATTCAGGTCACTCCCGATCTCTTGGACCGTTTCCGAAAGGATTCGATCGTTTCGCTTTGGGTCTACAAAGGGCAGAAGATGGGGTAAACCCGACGTTTTACGAAATTTTTACCCAAATGTCCGGCTATTTCTGCTTGACATTGGGTTTGCCTGGACTTGTACAATGAAAGAGAGTCCTGATTCCAAGCCATCGTGAACTGAAAGAGGGAGGTGGGGGATGTTCGAATTTCCTGATTCGTTGTATTGCGACGTCAGAATCGAAGAGGTGTTTCAAACGAGGATCGCCTTCGGGTTCGGCGACGTCCAGGAAATGCTGGAAAGACGCTATGAAGCCGCATTTGTACGCGTTTTCGACGGCAAGCGTTGGTACTATTCGGCCACGTCATCCGTGGACGCCGTTCAAGAACACATCGATCGGTTGGCCAGCCTAACCACCCCCTCACAGGCCGTGTCCGAACACCCGGTGGTGCAGAAGTTGGAAGCCCATCGGGAAACCCTCCGACAATTTTCAGGCCCCCAGTCCGTTTCTTCGAAAACGATAAAAGAAAAGTATGACCTGCTCTCTCACTACTTCCCGATCATCGACAGCTACGACCATATCCGGCTCTGGACGGCGCGCTATGTCGATGAATTGCGAAATAAGCGTTTTATTTCTTCCAAAGGCGCGGATTGCTCTTTCGATTACCAAAAGATAGGCCTTCTGTTTTCCTATGAGATGAGCGCGAAAGGCAACCAGATCAAAGATTCCTTTAGCTATGGCGCACACGTTTACCGAGATATGGAAGCTCAAGATCGGAAGTTCGCGAACACGCTGAATCGTTCCGCCGATTTCCTCAAACGCGCGAAGAGCGTCGAGTCCGGTCGTTATCCGGTCATTCTCTCCCCCCAAGCCGCGGGCGTTTTCGCGCATGAAAGCTTCGGACACCTCAGCGAATCGGACACTTACCAAGGAGACCAGACACTAAAGGATCGGTGGGTGATCGGAAAGCAAGTCGCCCACAAAAACCTGTCGATCGTCGATGACGGCGGCGTTTTGGGGATGGGCTACACCCCGTTCGACGATGAGGGGACGAAGGCCCGGAAGACCTATCTGATCCGTGACGGTGTGATGGCTGGGAGGCTGCACAACGCATCCACAGCCGTCGACTTCGGTGAAAACCTCACCGGAAACGCGAGGGCGATCAGTTTTGAGTATGAACCGATCGTTCGGATGACCAACACCTACATCGAACCCGGAAAAACACCGCTGTGCTCGCTCATCGGCGAAGTGGACAATGGCTTTCTCATCGATACGATCAAAAGTGGCTTCGGCTCCACCAACTTTACGGTTTCTCCGATCATCGCCTATCGGATTCGAAGGGGAACGATCGCCGAGCCGGTAAAAATTTCGCTGCTAACCGGAAATTCCTTTGGCACCCTATTTAAAATCGACGGGATATCGGATCGAGCGAGTCTCGGCGAGAATCCGTTCGTCACGTGTTCGAAGAGAGACCAATTGAGATTGCCGATCGATTTCGGAGGCCCCTATGTGCGGATTTCCGAGATCGATGTGGTGGGTTGATCTCGTATGATCAGGGAAGCGTACGTAGAAACTGTGGGCGAGATATGCGCCCGATTGCGAGGGGGTGCCATCGATTCCACCCGATCGAGAGAGATCACTCGGGGTAGCGTCCGTTTGTACGAGAATGGAAAGATCGGTATAGCCGGCGCGTTGGGCGAATTCGACGAAGAAGGGTTAACCCAAGAAGCGAAAAAACGTCTGGATATGGGCGTCGTGTACACGGCCTCCCCGACCGCGGACAAACACGAAGAGCGTGAATACATCGAGACGGATATGGATGCGTACGATTTTCTCTGGGAGGTCGAAGAGATGCTGGGAGAGCAAAACCGCCGATTTCCCGATTGCTCTTTCGTTCACGACATCCGTTATATCAGCGAAAGCCGCCATCTCAGGAATACAGTCGGGCTCGACCTCTATCACAAGGCCAGGTACTTTGAATTCTACCTAACCCTAAAAAGAAAAGACTCCGAAAACGTAAAAGATGGAACGCTTTCTTTCAGATTACCGAGTTTTGACAAGCGCGCGGCGTTGGATGCCCTTCGGATGCTCTGCGACGGGCTCGGACAGAAGCCCTGCGCTCCCGAAGGAAGGATTCCGGTCCTCTTTTTCTTCAACGACCCTCTGTACAATAAAACGCTTTGGGAAACCCTCAACGGTATCTCATACGGGTCCGGCTCTTCTTTATACGCCGGCAGAATGGGCGAAAAAGTCTTCGCAGACGGGTTGACACTCTATCAGTCGAGAAACAGGAAAGACCAATTCTTTAACGCCTTTTTCGATATGGAAGGGACGACAAACCCCGAGGACCGGTGCCTTCTGATCGAAAGCGGCGTCTTCCGGATGCCTTTTACCGATAAAATGACGGCAACGAGGTTTTTTTTGCCTTTAACCGGCGCGGCCCAAGCCGAATATGACTCCGTTCCCTCTATGGATTACCCGCACCTCGCCTACCAACCGTCCGAGCATTCCCTGTCCGAGCTGCTGTCGCAGTCGCAGCGTGAAAACTCGGGCCGAGCGCTTATCGCGTTACAGCCCACCGGAGGCGATTTTTCCTCCGACGGTCATTTTTCTTTACGTTTGCAAACGGGGTTGTGGTACGACGAAACGGGGTGCGACGCCCCCGTACACAATATATCACTGACGACGGAGATACACAAGATGCTGGGCGACGATTGGATCGGTGTGCCCAGGCACCCCCTGTTTCACATACCCGGACTGTACGGGGTCTGTTTTTGGATGACCGTTCAAGGGCCTTCCCCGTCCGACGGGCGGCTTTAACGGCCCGGCTTTAGAGATTCCGGATCCTATGCCTGCGAAAGGTGAGCGCGGAGGAACCGCGCGTAGTTGCCTCCGAAGACCTTTTCGATCTCTTCCGGGTTGAACCCCTCTTCTCGCAACGCCTCTTCCAAACGGGTCAGTTCCGGATGGCCGTCGATGATCTCTCTAAAGACGGGTATACCGCCGGTATCCGTAGACGAAGGCCTCGGACTGTCTTCCCTAAGGTGTATACAGAAATCAAACCCTAAAGCCACGTGATCGATGCCGGTTAGGCGTTTCATATGGGCCAGATGTTTTGCGAAGTCCCGCACGGTGGCTTCACGAGGAGGGTCTTTGATAAAAATGTTCGCTGCGTTGCCGCCGATCAGCCCGCCGATTTCGGCAATCCGTCGAATATCGATGTCCCGAAGGTTCCTGGCGGTGTCCATCAACGCCCGGCAATTGGAGTGTGAGGCGATGAACGGTTTACTCGCGTAGGCGTAGACGTCCTCAAACCCTTCGTCGTTCAGGTGGCTCACGTCGATGATCATCCCCAACTCTTCCCCTTTTTTCAACAACGCTACCCCAAAATCCGTCAGACCGCCCTTTCGGCCTTCCGAAACCGGTTTGAAATGGCAGCCATCCGCAGCGTAATTCCGACGGCTCCAGACGAGGCCCAAAAATCGGATTCCCAATTCGTAGAACACCCTGAGGAGACCCAAGTCGTTCATCAAGGGGTCGGCTCCTTCCAACGAAAGGAAGAAACCGAAACGCCCGGCTTGTCGACATCGCTCGTAATCCTCATAGGTCTTACAGATATCCCACGTCCCTTGGCTCTCCCGGCGGTCTTCATACAAGCTCCCAATCTGGTCTAAGGCCTTTCGTAATCCCATCTCGGGTAAGAATCGGTCCTCTATGAAAACCGACGCGATCATTCCGGTGAACCCTCCCGCCCGAAAAGAAGGGAGAAACTGCGTTTCTATAACGTTTTTTTGACCGATCCGCCTTCTATGATCAAGCGACATCAGTAAATCGAAGTGACCGTCTATTCGATCTGGCTTGGACATTTTCTCCTCCTATGATCGTTCGGACAAGACCTTCTCCAGGTCTTCCAGACCCACGACACGGGTGTCCGCTGCTTTCCGTGGCAACAACGAGAGGTCTTTCATCCCAGAGCCGGTCAGAACCATGACCACACACGACTCAGGGGGAATCACACCTCTTCGACGAAGTTTTTTTAACGCGGGAAGTACCGTCGCGGAGGAGGGTTCCACGAAAAAGCCGCTCATCGCTAGCCTTTGGTGGGCTTTGATGATCTCTTCCTCCGTCGCCGTTTCGGCCGGCCAGCGATACCGTTTCGCCTTTTCCACGATCTCGGAACCGCCCGGCGGGTTCGTGCTCGTGATCGCTTCGGCCACCGTGGGGTAAACCGGAAAGGGATGGATCTCGCCCGATTCACTTTGGATCGCTTGGACGATGGGCGCGTTCCGCGAGGCCTGGACCGCCACCATAGCCGGTAGTCGTGTGAGAAAACCGGCGGCCATCAGCTCGCGAAAGCCTTTGAAGATACCCCTGATATGCCCGCAGGCGGATATCGGAAGGGCGATGTAGTCCGGTGCCTGTCCCTTCAATTGTTCGTAGAGTTCAAAAGCCAAGCATTTGTACCCTTCACAACGGATCGGCCCGTTTCCCGTCACCACTCGTACCCCGCGTGCGGAAGCGGTTTCGAGCACTTTGCTCTTCATCTCGGAGTAATGCGGGGATCGGACGCGAAAGACCTCCGCGCCGAAGAACGCCATCGGCAAGACCTTTTCCATCGGGGCGAACTCCGGAACGAAGATGAGCGCTCTCTTTCCCGAACGGGCCGCGTAGGCCGCGATCGAATGGCCCATGTTGCCCGTTGAAACCGTCGCCAGGGCGCTTTCTCCCATCTCGTCCGCCATCCATAGGCAAAACAAAGACCCCCGGTCCTTGAAACTGCCAGTGGGGTTACGGGTTTCATCCTTGATCCAGAGATTCTCGATCCCGGTCTCTGCCTTCAAACTCGCGTCCGCTTCCAGTAGCGGGGTGTCGCCTTCTCCTAAGGAATAGGTGGCCTTGGGATCGTTAAAAGGGATGAAATTGGCGTATCGTTTCAAGACGCCGGCCTGTTCCGTGCGGATTTTCGCGTGCTCTACGCCTTCTAACTGGACTTCTAAAGCCTCACCGTTATCCGCGTATTCTTCGATCCTCGAAAAGGGAAAGGGCTGCTGAGAGATCGTCGAGATCAGTCGGCGGGCGAACATCGGTTCGTCACCCCGAAACGTATTCTTTCAATTTCCGCTGTAGGGTCGCTAGCGGCAGCCTGATACAAACGAAGGATGGATCGGTGATGCCCAACCGTTCCGCGATCGCGTCTTCTTTTATTTCCAAGACCTCGGAGATCGTTTTCCCTTTCACGAGCTCGCTCGTGAAAGAGCTGGCGGCGATAACTCGAGGACAGCCTTGTATCTTGTAGGAGATGTCTTTTACGCGGCCGTTTTCCAGGTCAACGTAGAAAACGATCTGGTCTCCGTCTTTCAGGTGATCCGATTCGACCTTGAAGGTGTAATCCGTTAGTCGCCCGATATTCCTGGGGTTCATAAAATGGTCGGTTAAGAGCGGTGAGTATTTATTGACCATTTCGGTAACCCCTCAACTGCAGCACGCATTTTTTCAAGATTTCACAGAAGAAATCGACCTCTTCCTGCACGTTTTCCACGCCCAACGACACACGAATCGTCCCGTTGGCGTATTCTTCATCGATCCCGAGGCTCTGAATCACGTGCGAGTATCCCCTTTTTGCTGAGTGAGATTGGCAGGCGGATGCCGTAGAAACCGCGACGCCGTTCATATCCAGCAGTTCCATCAACGCTTCGCCATTGATTCTCTTAAAACTCAAACTCAATAGACCGGGGACCCGCTGCTGGGGATGTCCGTTTAAACGAAAACCGCCGATTTCTCCGCATTTACTCAGGATTTGGGCCGTCCACCGCTCATATCGGTAGTGCGTCCGAGTGAACAGTCGGGTCGATATTTTTAGCGCCAACGCCATAGCGATAGCACCCGGCACATTTTCCGTCCCGGAACGCAACCCGCGTTCGTGGCCGCCGCCTTGAACGATTGGAAGCACCTTCACCCCTTTGCGCAAATAGAAGAATCCGATGCCTTTTGGGCCATAAAACTTGTGCGCGGAAGCAGAAAGCATATCCACCCCCAGCTCACGAACATTAATCGGAATCTTCCCGACAGCTTGTACCGCGTCGGTATGTACGAGCGCCCCTCTTTCGTGCGCGAGCTTCGCGATCTCCTTGACCGGCTGGACCGTGCCGATTTCGTTGTTCGCCGCCATCACCGATACCAGAAAGGGCTTTTCTTCTAAATATGCCTTCAATGCGTTCAAGTCGACGACTCCATTTGTATCGACCGGTAAAAAACGAACCGGGTGTCCTTTCGACTCCAACGCCTTCGCGCTCTCTAAGACGGCTTCGTGTTCGATCAACGAGGTGATCATAGGTTGACCGGGGTAGAGCGCTTCGGTTCCGAATAGCGCTATGTTATCGGATTCCGTACCCCCGGAGGTGATATAGACCTCTTCAGGCTCGGCATCGATCAGCTTCGCGATGTCTTCACGCGCCTTTTCGAGTGCGCGGCGCGCTTTTTGGCCCGTCGCGTGTAAAGAAGAGGCGTTTCCGTAAATGGTCGCATACGATTCTTGTAGCGCTTTGAGAACCTCTGGATAGGGCGGAGTCGTCGCCGCGTGATCTAAATAGACTTCTCTCATCAGTATTCCACAACCTTTATCTCGACCTTGTCCACACCGGGCAAGGCTTCGAGATGTTCGTAAATTTCTTCCAGAACGTTTTGTTTAAAAACGTCTGTCTCCTCGAGTGAAACCTCGATGTAGATGGTCCCTTCTTCGAAAGAAAGGTAACGGATCATATTCGTATCCACGATGTTGATGCCGTTCTTGGGATAGATGACCTTTTTCAGCTCATCCAGAATCGCCATTTCATCGACCTTTCTTTCGGATTTCACACCGGTCGTCTTTTCCTCATAATCCTGAATGGCGGCCCTTAATCCGTCTATCGCCAACACGGAGCAGTGGATCTTCACGGGTGGTAAACCTCCCAGCTCGTCCACCGCATCCTTCCACGTAATCGCTTTCGCCTCGGCCAAGGTCTTTCCCTTCGCCATCTCCGTGATGATGGATCCCGTCGCGATGTTCGAAGCACAGCCGTAGGACAAGAATTTGATATCGGCGATACGGTCCTCTTCGACCTTTAGGAACATAGAAACTTGGTCCCCGCAAGCGGGTGACCCGACGGTCGACTGACCGTCTGCGTTCTCGATCAACCCGATGTTTTTCGGATTTCGAAAGTGCTCCAATACTTTCTCTGAATACCTGATGACTGCCAACGCTTTTTTCCTCCTTCATAAGCGGCGCCCCTTCATCTTCTATCGAGCTTGTTCACTCTAGGGGCTGTTTTGGGCGTCTGCCTTCTATTTTCAACACCTCTTTCGAACGGATTCGATCGAGGATTTCACGTTTCGGCGATTCTACCGCAAGGTGCTTTGCGCCCGTAAACGACTCACGATAGGCTTTAATCGATCGACAAACCGATCGATCTGCTCCTCATCGTTGTCCCACCCTGGCGTGATGCGAAGCGAGCCATGCGCCATCTCGTGATCGCGGCCGATCGCGCTGAGGACGTAGTTGACCTTGAGATCCGAGGAGGCACAAGCGCTTCCGGTCGCCACGACGATGTCCTCGAAGTCTAAAAACAACATAATCGACTCCCCCTCCACGTAACGGAAAGAGAAATTGATATTATCCACCGCCCGTTGTGTCGGGATGGCGTCGAGATTCCCGAATGAGGTTGGCTTGGGCCCGTTCAGGACGACATCCGGTATATCCGATTCTATCAGGTTTATCGCCCGCTCCTGCAACCGGCGCGTCTTGAGGCGGTAAGTCGCGCGTTTTTCGGCCGCTAGCCTGAGGGCTTCAGCTAACCCCACAATACCGGGTATGTTCTCCGCTCCGGGGGTAAAAGGAGAGGTCGTGACCGAACCGAAAAGCGTCGGCTTCAGGAGTCCGTTGTTCCTGAAAACGACGGCGCCTATCCCTTTCGGTCCGTAAATCTTGTGACCGGAAAAGGTTAAAAAGTCTATTGGAAGCTTCGTGAGATCGAGATCCATCGCGTTCAAGGAGACCGCCGCATCGATATGAATCCGCGTGTTGGGATTTCGCTCTTTGATGATCGGTAACAGCTGCTCCAACGGCTGGATCACTCCGATCGTGTGGTTGACGTGAGTGAAGCTGACGAGGAGCGTTTTCGGTTGTATGCTCCGGCGTAATTCCTCCGGATCGATCCATCCGTCATCGTCGACTTTGAGGAAGGTCACCGAAACCCCTTTCTTGCGATAGTATTCGTAGGTATGGACGATCGAAGGGTGATCGATGACGGCGCAAACGGCGTGCGCCTGCGACGGTTCCACGTCTCTCAAGACCCCTGAGATGACAATGTTGTTGGCGGCGGTACCGCCGGAGGTGTACATCACCTCTCCGGTTTTCAGATGGAAGGTATCCAATAGTGTCCGATTCGCTTGTTCGATGATCTCCTCCGCTTTCGTCCCCCTTTTTGTGAAAGGCTCCGGAAGAAAAAAATCATCCCGGAAAAACGGGGCCATCTTGCTGACAACCGCCTCGGAAACGGGTGTCGTTCGATAATGATCCAGGTAAATCAAGGGTTGTTCAACTCCTTCGTCTCGACATCTTATTATACTACCACAAAAGACGAAAAACGGTGTTGTCCTCTGCCTTTGAGATTGGCTACTTTTTTCTCCGTTGCGACGTGGTTTTTACTAGGAGCGCCTTCCGGAAGCACCGCCTGGGAGCGCCTTCCAAACCCAAGCCGAACTACAGTCCGTCGTTCCCAGCCAACCAAAAGGCAAGCCCAAACCGAACTAAAGTTCGGCGTTCCCAGAGGGGTAGCGTTCTTTTCAAAAAAAACCGCGGCCAAGGCCGCGGCGATTAGGCTCGTCTATTCGTCTTTAGGGACTGACGATCGCGGGCATCGCGGGGATCAATTGCGTATCCACTTTATCGATGCCCAAACGGACGCGAAGCATATCGTTGTATCTATTCACCCCTGAAAAAGAGTCCACACATTCGAGTATCAGCATCGTGGTGAGTCCCACCGCGCCAACGGTTCCGACGATAGGGCTGTTCATCCTAAAGACAGGTTCGTCGTTCTCGTCGACAGTCGCGGTAGTCCAGAAGCCCCATAGGGTGACTCCGGTGAAGATGGCGCGCGTCGCGAAAAAGAAGACGCCCGCTCCCCAGCGTTCGGTGTAGAAATGCCCCCCGCCTGGGATTACCAAACTGAGGCCGACGGAAAGCAGCGGGTTTTTCGCGCGTTCTTGGTAGAGCAAAACGCGTTTGCGGCTTTCAAATTCCATATCGATTGTGTAATACGGGCTTTCCACGGCGATCTGCGCGCTTGCGACAGGCGCAGGATAACCCACCTCAGGGACCGGCTGCGCCATTATGGGTGAAGCCGAAGAGGTCTGTGAAACGGAACCCGAGAGAGACTCCGTGAGTATAGAAACGACCTCGGACCGAGGCAGTTCCATTCTTTGCCCGTTCTCTCCCTGGACGATGAAGGCGGTTTCGGTCACCTGAAGTATCGTCCCCGAGTGGGTGCTCGCGTCTCTCATAATGAAGATGGCGCCGAAGCCTCCAACGGCTAATATAACGATGAATAAGACAATGAAAAGGCCAGACTTCATAACGATCATCTACCAACCGTAGAGGGTGGGATAATAGGTCCCCCACGGATAATAACTGACCGGCACCCAAGGAGAGTAGACTACTGGCGCGTAATAGGCGACCGGGTAACGTACGACGGGCACAACGTAGGCCGGAACCGTTGAGACGACCGTCGGGTAATAGGTGCGAACCGGAACGGTATAGACCGAAGGCGCTACCGCGTAAGAATAGACCGAAGGCGCAACCGGGTAGACCGATCCATACCCGTAATAAGGGTATACAGCTCTGTTAAGGTAGTAAGGCGAATCCAGAGCAGGTAACGCCCAGCCATAGTTTCTTGCGGGTATGGTGGAGAGCCAGGAAAAACCGACCAACGCGATCAATAGGAAAGCCACTACAAGTGTCAGCTTCTTCATAGATGAACCCCCTTTCGCAATCTTTTTTGTCCTTCCAGCGTCTGCTTATGCATCATTTCTCAAAGCGGAATGAACATATAACGGTATTCTTCTTTTATTTTACGTGAAAAGATTATACCATAACGCCAATAGGAATGCAACAGGCGGTGTGGGTATAACCCAACTTTCGACTAAAAGTGCTACAAACGGCGATAAAAGCCACTTTCTCAAAAAAGTTGGCCACTACAATCGACGAGCCACGTAAGTCAGTTGCCTGTTCTTAAGCATCGGAACACCGAGCTTCTTGTAGATATCCTCGTGAAGAGATTCCGGTTTACCCGAT
>Ga0209718_1000195_pt1 | contig 86338 bp, 74 predicted proteins | sample AD_JPNAS1_MetaG_FD_184420 | JGI IMG/M metagenome (GOLD analysis project Ga0209718, IMG submission 184420) | Active sludge microbial communities of municipal wastewater-treating anaerobic digesters from Japan - AD_JPNAS1_MetaG (SPAdes) (version 2) | ecosystem: Engineered > Bioreactor > Anaerobic...
AAAATGTATTAGTCACCGCTATGACTAATAGTCCGCTGCATCGCATTAGTTTTTATGTCACTATTCACGAAAAAGTTGCGCCCCCTGAATACGAAGTCGCTCTTACTAAAGATAGGATTACTATTGACACTACTACACAACTTGAAGTTAGTGTTGATGAAAGTGTCGCTAATGAATATGATGTTCGTAAACTCACTTTCTTTAGTGAAGACGAAAGTGTTGCAACTATTAATAAGTACGGTGTTATTAAAGGGATTAGCGTTGGCGAAACTTATGTTGGTGTTGTTGGTGACGACCGAAAATTTAAGGTGAGTGTGAAGAGTAATGATACACCGCTAATATCGCCAACTTCAATTACTTTAGAATTTGATGAAATCGCTTATGTTTACGACAAAATCCCCCTAAATTATACATTTGACGTGGAAAATGTTACTGATCCATCACTAACTTTTGTATCAAGTAATGACATTGTTGCTACTGTTATTAAAGAAGATGATAATTACTTTATTAAGACACCTAAAATAAAAGGTACCGCTACAATTACTGCTTACTTAAATAGTAACTTTGCAATCAGGGCCACAAAAGATATTATCGTTAATAATGTGATGCCAACTTCTGTTAATTTTACTAATGTTCCAACTGAATTAATTACTGGTCAGCGGGTAAATGTCGGTTATGACTTAAATCATTCCTTAGCGAAAGAATCGTTAAGTGTGACTGATAAGCGTGTTATTTTTACTTCAAGTGATAACAGTATTGCGCGCGTATCAACTGGGAACATGTTTGGCACTATTGTTGCTTTAAAAGAAGGCGTTGTTACTATTAGCGCGACAAGTGTTGCCGACCCTACTATCAGCGCATCTTTTAGTATTAAAATTATTCCGCGACCCTTTATTAATGATGATAATTTTAGTGACTTCCAAGGCTTTGTTCGAAAAGCAGTTGGTCACTTCTTCTTATTTTTTATCGACGGGATCTTTGGATTTTTCACTTTTTACTTATTTTTAAAAGATAAAAAAAGCACTAGGTTAATAACAGTGCTTTCTCTTATTACTGGTGTTTTTATTGCTGCTCTTAGTGAATTTATTCAGCTTTTTGTTCCAGGACGAGCAGGTACTATTACTGATGTTATTATCGATAGTGCAGGGTACTTATGTGCAACAATGTTAATGCTGTTAATCATGTATCTAATAAATAAAAATAAAAGCAATAAAAATGTCCAACAATAATAAAAATAAGTGTTAAATCACGTTTTTGAACTTTTTAAATGGCAAAATATCACGTTTTTGAACTTTTCGAATATTTTTATAGTGTTTTAATCACGAATTTCTTTTAATAATTCTTCGATTAATGGTGAAACATCTTCATCGACAACATCAACGAGAAAGTCATAAATCGATTCACTTAATTGTTCCACACTTGCAGCGGTAAAGTCGTGTTCTAAAATTAATGTGTTATCTTCCTCTTCATCTAAAACAACTTTGGCATAGAGTAATTTAGTGTTTAATTTATTAATAAGCGCATATAACTTTTGTGGATTAGGAATTTCGCCAATGAAAAGTCGCATACTCACTTGCATGAAATTAGAGCGGCGATAATCACTAATCGTAATTTGATAATAGAAAGCCTCGTTATAAAGACTAATCACGACTGGTACACCTAAAGTAACACCAAGTGTTTTAGCGTTAACGTCAAGTGGTAATTGAAATTCAAAATCATTATCAACTGAAATCGCGTGCAAAGTCGCTGTTACTTCATTTTCAATTTCATGGTGATTAATGCCAATCATGACTTACTCCTTTCTTTTTAAATACTTTCTTCAAGCGAAGTATTTAAGAATATAAATAGTTGTTCAACTAGCTCACCGATGCGTGGTTGTGCTTCAACACCTTTACGCACAAAGGAAATGAGTTGTTCTTCTTTACCAATTTCGTAATTAATTGAGCGAAGATAAAGCCACGGTATCCCGTAGAACCGACAACACGCTACAATCCCGCCCATTTCCGTATCAAACACTGTTGGCCCTTCAATATAGTTTTCTTGACGGGCAATAATGCGTTCAGCTTCCGCCTTTTCTTTCACAAAGTTATTAACACTGATGACGGGACCCCTTACTAATTTATAGTTCCCTGTTGCACTGTTTAATAGTTCAAAGTGTTTAATATACACTTCTTCACTAACATAATATGGGTGCATATGAATTGCGTCTCTGAGCGGTAAATTTGTGTAATTGTTATAATCTAAGTCCGCGATATAAACGCGTTCAGCAATAAAAAGATCGCCTTGATTAAGATTACTACTTGCACTTTGTGCACTGCCAATTGAAATAACAAGATAAGGATTAAATTTACGAATCATGTAACTTGTGAGCACTGCCGACATAATATTACTATGCCCAGTGTAAGTCATACATATTTCTTTACCACCATATTCCCCGACAAAGTAAAAGTGTTCGTCTTTATTAACCGCACCTTTTTCTTTCATAATCATCCGGTTTTTAATATAGAGAATGTCATCCGGAGTTGTTCCCAATAGTAAAATCATTATTTCCGTCCTCGCTTTTTCTTCTTATTAGCTTCGAAGAGGTTATCTTCGAGGAAAGCTTGATATTCTTCAGGTGGTAGTGGTCTACTATAGTAGAACCCTTGGATGGAGTCAGCCCCCATCTCCTCAAGCATCTTCACTTGTCTTTCATCTTGTACACCTTCCATAACGACATAGGCGTCGAGAATGTGCGCTAAATCAATAATGTTTTTAATCATTAATCGTGATTTTTGATCAATATCAACGTCATCAAGGAAAGCCTTATCAATTTTAATAACATCAAAGGGAATCTTTTTAATATAACTAAGCGAAGAGTAACCAGTCCCAAAGTCGTCAATGGCAATTTTAACTTTCAAGTTTTTAAATTTCTTCACAATTGAGAGTAAAAGTAATATGTCTTGCAGTGATGGTGATTCAACGATTTCAATTTCAAGCAACATCGGGTTAATATTATATTTATCTGTTACTTTAATTAGGTGATTAATAATATTCCCAGTAAAGAGTGTTCGTTTTGAAATGTTGACACTGATTGGTAATAAGCGTTGTCCTTTACCCCGCCATTCATCAAGTTGTTTACACACTTTTTCCAGCACATAATGGTCAATTTTAATAATTAAGTCACTTTGTTCGGCAAATAAGATAAAGTTTGCAGGTGAGAGTAGTCCTAACTCTGGATGGCGCCATCTAACAAGTGCTTCAGCGCCCGCAAAGCGGCCTAATTTTAAGTCATATTTTGGTTGATAGTGCAGTTCGAATTGTTCTAATTCCAAACTGCGTTCAATTTGTAAACCAAGTTGGACATTTCGTTTATTACGTTCATACATCTTTGGTTCATAAAGTGTTAAACCACCTAAATCACTTTCGGCACGACCGTGATCAGCTGCAATGAGTGCCCGTTGGAGCATCGACGCCGCGGTAATAAATTCGTCATTTTCATTTTGACAGTAACTCACACCAAAGTCCGCCACAAATTTTACCTCATTACGATTTTCAAATAATGTTTTATTAATTTCTTCAATTAAGTCATTCACATATTCTTGTACTTGTTCATAAGGTGTATCTCTTAAATAAATAAGGAAGTTTTCATTATAGTCGTAACCGTAATAAGAATGCGGGTATTTTGTTTTAAGTGTATTAAATGTTTCATACACTAAACCTAAAACTTCGCCGCCTTTCTCATACCCATATCGCGTAAAGACAATCTTTTTAAAACGTGTTGCCGCAAAAGCGACAAGTGCATTTGCTTTACCTCTATTACGCTTAATATCTTTAGCGACATAGGCTAAAAACGCTCGTTCTGAATTAATCCCTTCCACTAATTCAAATGTCGCATAATTAAAGCGAATTTGGTTTGAGTTTCGCTTATAATATACAAAAGCAATAATCCCACATACAATACTAGCGATACTTATAATTACTAATAAAATGCCGATTATAATATCAAGTGTTTTGTTCCCTGTCATAGGAATAAGACCGAAGGACATTAAAACATAAGTACTAAAAGCAAGCACTAAAAGCATTACACATAAGATGCTATACCATAAATACTTTTTTCCGCTATGTCTTCTAGCTTTCTTTTGTTTCATCTTTTATGCCCCCCTCTAATTCTTTTCGTAATTTTTCTTTTTCTAATTCAATTAATAATCGTAATTTCTCTTGTTCTTTAATTCTTTCAAATTCGGCCTGTTGTTCACTTATGCCACTCGGCGTGGCTTCACTCCCCTCGGTACTTTTTAATTGTTTTAGGAGGTCCATAAGTGAAGAACCAAACACAATTAAGAGTGGTACCATCGCAAACACAAGCATAAATATTGGATTAGCGAGCAACACACTAAATTTACCAAGTACCATACTTTGACCAACAACTTTGCCTAAAATATCCGTGTCACGCACCCAGTCACCACGCGCTTCTAATGTACAACCACTTTCTGGACACTCTTTAGCGTGAATATTATCACCAAGCGTCCGGAAGTAAACGCGGCCATCTGCTTGCACCTCAATACGATGAATCCGGTGAGTGACAATGCGTTTATCACCAGGTAAATCATAACTTCCGTGATAATTACGCACAAAAGTAATGACGTCCCCATCTAATGCTCCTTCGCTTGATGGTCCTTTTAGTGTTTTTGGATCAACACGTTTTACAAATACCATTGTATCAACTTTGTATGTTGGTTCCATTGAATCAGTTAAAACGCGTAATGACTGATAATTACCGTAACGCATCACTCCATGATTATTTTTAGCGGTTGATTGACCAACGACTTGTAAAACAATAAGTAAAACAACGATCGCCCCTAAAACAACGCTTGTAATTTTACCAATACGCCCTTTTTTCTTTGGCGCTGCTTCACTATTTTGCTTGTGCTTTGGCATCTTCAATCGCCTTCTTTCTTTCTTCAGTTGCTTGTGCGGCAACAGCCTTACGTGCTCGGCGTAAGCGTTCTGCTTCCGTCATCATTAATTTTTGATATGCTTTCCGTTCGGCAAGTAAGCGTTCTTTCTCCGCGCGTAAGCGTGCCCGTTCCATATTCTTTTCAATTTGCCGTTGTTTTGCTTCTTCTTTGCGCCGTTTAGCGCGTTCAGCAGCTTCTAACTTGCGTTTAAGCGCTCTTTCTTTTGCCCGCGCTTTCTTTAAGGCTTCACGTTCTTTTTGTTTACGTTTTGCTTCTTCGCGTTTAAGTCTAGCTTTTTCGCGAGTAGCTTCACGTTTTAGTCGCGCTGCTTCTTGTTCAGCAGTTTCAACACGAGCGTCAACACGCATTGGTAATCCTGGTTTAGCAAAACGTTCATCACTTAATTCATAATTTAAGTCGCCCGCTTCAATAATCGGACGAATATTCTTTTGCTCAACATTACTTAAAGCAAGGCGCGCATGCTCTGTTTCAATTGTAAAGAATGAATTTAATGAAAATTGATTAATCTTATCTAAATATTTTTTATCAAATTCAATTTTGGCTTGGGTTGTTGTATATGAAATACCTAGTTCTTCATAGCGATGAATAAAGTTCCATAATTTAAAAGCATCTTGATACGCCCAGTTTAAACGAATAATATTTGTTTGTGCAATTGGCTCAGACACAGGTACGGCTTTAGCCATTTCACGCATAAAGCGGCTATTAACTAAGAATTGTGTCCGTCTTCTAATATTTTCTAAACGTTCAAGTAAATCCATATTACTTTCGCGTGCCCCTTCGTCATCACTAGGCACTGACATTGTAATTGTTGCATCAACTGTGAAGAGCGAATCTTCAACTTGTACTTCACGCTTAATCGTAATTTGGTCACTATTACGCGTATCACCATGTTCTCTAATATATTTATGCCGCAATTCAATAAAGATTTGTAACCGATTAATTAGTGTCATAATGAAACGGTTCTCATAAATCTTTAAGTCGTCATCAACATAAACGTTAAGAATCTTTTTGGGGATAACACGACCATCATCTAATACCTCAGATACATGATCAGCATTTTGCGCCATATACTTGACTGCTCGCGGGGTAAGTTTCCGCGCTTTTTCTACTTGCACGACTTCGGCAAATTCATTAATAAATTTATGCGGATTAACGACAATTTCTTCAAGAGAAGGAATCACGCGTTCAATTTTTTCAATAAACTCTGGGTCAAAACGTTTTACTTCATTACGCGTAATACCAGACAAAGTTGGTGCTTTATTAGCAATCGTATTGTATAAATTCGTCGTTGGCTTACTTTGCTTAACAGTCCGATTTAAAAATGAATAATAACGGCTACGAACCTTAGTAAAACGCTTGTAGCCTTTTAATGCTTCACGCTTTCTTAATTCCATCGCCGAAAGTCGTCGACGGCGTGGCACAGCTTTTTTTGGTGCTTCTTTTTTGGGCGCTTCTTTCGGTTCTTTTTCTTTAGCGGCAGGTGCTTCAGTATCAAGTGCTTTTTCCGCTACCTTCTCAGTTTCAGGCTTAGCGTCAGCTTTTTTAGGGTCAGCCTTTGCTTTTTTCGCCTTTTCAGCTTTAGGTTTAGCGTCCACTTTTTCCTTTTCAACTTTAGTGTCACTTTTTTTACTAGCAACTTTTTTAGTTTGTTTTGGTTTGGTGTCCGCTGCTTTTTTTGCTTTATCTTTAATTGGCGCTTTTTTTACTTTTTCTTGGGCTCCAGCCACTTTTAAAGGTTTGTCCTTTTTTGTTTTAGGCGCAGTTTCTTCCTTAGCGACTTCTTCCGCTACAACATTTTGTTCTTGTTTAATTGTAACTTTATTCTCGTCTGCCATTATTTACCTACGCTCTCGTCATAAAATCATCGATTTGATTAAGTGAATGTTTAAATGTGTTTTTACCAAATGTCCGTTCAATAAAGGCGCGTAACGCACTTAATTCGTCACGCATAAACGCTAAGTTAAGTGATCTAAATTTCTTTAAAATTTTGGATGAAAACATAAAGTCAAGTGCTTCTGGTTCAGTCCCGCCGCTAGCGACATAAATTGGTACAAATGTATGAATTTGCCGTAAAATCCGGTTCCCAAATCCAATGCGGAATTTATTCACAACATATTCGTCAAGCTTACTAAACTTATTAGCGTTTGCTTTGGAAAGTGGGAAATTAGTTTGTGCTTCATCAAATAACCGCCGTAAGTGTTCATACGGAATCTTTAATGGTTCAGTAAATTCAGCATCAAACATTTGTCCACGTTCGTTTAATGTAATACTAATCGCACGGTCATAGACTTTATCGGTAATCGTAAATGTTGAGTCGTCATTATTTGCGGTACCAAAGAACCAAATATTTTGCCCAATTAATAACTTACCATTCACTAATTGCACTGGGTTCATTTCATCTGCTGTCTTTGTTACTTCAACATACCACTCTTGTGGGTTAGGCATTTCCATAATCGATAAGAATTCCGCAAAGTAGTATTCAATTCTCGCTAAGTTCATTTCGTCAAGAATAACAATGTTTACATCTTTACGATAACTTGCTTCGTAAATCGCCCGCAAGAATTCACTTTCGTTAAACTTCTTCGTAAATTCGTTATAGTAACCAATGAGTTCCGTACGGTCACGCCAGGATGGTTGCACACTACAAATCGCGACGTCATTTAAGAAGAATTTACCTAAGGAGTAAGGTAAAGAAGTTTTACCAGTACCAGAGATACCTTCTAAAATAATAATTTTAACCGTACCCATTGCGGCAAAGAGCACACGCACTAAGTCGATATCATAAAATAACCCAAGTTGCGATGCGGCAAAATAACGATAGCGCACTGCAATTTGTTCTAAAGTAATTTCGCGGTCTAATACCGGTGTAATAAAATCAGTGTCTTTATCTTTATATTTTAAGTCCACTGCCCCAAGTTTTGGGAATGTATCAATAACGACCGAAGTTTTGTCACCTTCCACAAGTGAAGGATCTTCAAGACCTAATGATTCAGCTTTCAGTTTAAGTACTTCATTTTTCTCTTGAATGGCAAAGAAGAGTTCTTTGTTAAGCCGTTGTACTTCGGCAATAAGTTTCGCTTTATCATAATTTTTGCTTGAATACTTAACAAGTCGACGAATAAGGAGCACTAATAAAAAGATTAAGCCACCAATAACGGCCACATTAAGAATCATTAAGATTACAAAGAAAAACCAACCCCAAAATCCAAATGAGTCCATGTACATTTCAATGATTGTACGATAAGTACCAAAGTCATCGGACACTAGTTTCCATGGTTCAACAAATACAGCGGCTAACCATTCGACAAAGTTAGCCCAGAATGATTCAAATGTGTCTCGGATATAACTAAAAAATGCGTTCATAATATCACCATTTCCTCTTCTTATTCAGCCCTTTTAGCGACAAAGTGTAATTGCATTCCAAAAGACTTGTTTACAACTTTATTTGTGGTCGCTAAGTCCCAGCCTTCTAACCAAAATTTAATATTCATTTCTGCCACACCAAGGTTATTTGTGTAGCAAAGCGGTTCACCTTTATCACCATCAAGCATATATTTTTGGAAACTTGTGTAATATTGGCGCTGTGGTACAACGTTAATAAGCGGACGGACTCCCTTGTAAGTCACCGCATGGAAAACATCACCATGTTCTAACTTTTCTTCTGCTTCCGCAAGTGGTTCACCCCAGTTTTCATTTGTGAGTGGCTGTTCAAATTCGCCATAAGCTATTTCATAAATTTGTTCACCACTTTCGCCATACTTCGCCCCATCAAGACCAAATGTATAATCATAAAATCCTGTAAGTGACGCTGGAGCACGCGGGTCATCTAAGTCAAGTCTGCCACCAACAGCAATTGAACCTGTATAATCATTTTCTTCTAATAAAGTGCGCCCTGGACTAATGATGTCTTTTTTAGCTCCACTTTGGAAACCAAAACGCAATGCTTTTGGTAATTCATTTTGACCATGGACCTTCGTGTCTCTATTGAAGTAAATGGCTATATTATCAAGCGGGATTGTTCCGGCTCGATCTTCGTCAATTAAAAGTCTAAATAATACTGTAAACCCAAAATAATCTTTTGGATCTGCTACATTTAAGTTCAAATTGTGGCGTTCTGCACGGTTTTGCTTCGGTGCTTCATAAAGCGTAAGTGGTAAATATGGGTCTTCATCTTTCGTAAAAGAACCAGAAGTAACTGGGCTAAGTCTATTTGTATTTGAATAGCCCTCATGCTCAAGCACAAAACTCATCGTCTGTGGCGACACGTTTTGCGTTGTCCAATACACATAACCTTCACCACCAACCCAACCTTCATCAGACTGTAAATTGTATTTATGTTGTTCTGTAACTGTTAGCGGTTCACTAAGTCTAAACCCAACTTGCGCAAAGCGAGCTTCTGGGTCTTTTGACAATAAGGAAAGCGAGGTTGCGTTTGCAATATAGTAACCAATTGCATACCCTAAGTATGAAATAATGATAAAAACAATAATGATGAACGCTGAAACAGCGACAACTTTTTTAGTGCGTTTCCGCCGCTTTTCTTCACGAATAATGTCGTTAGCAACTTCAAGAAGTGGATGTTCACTTAAATTAATTTCTTCTGCCACAATATTCTCCGTTTTCTTATACCGCTAAAACAATCAATGATGTTTTAGTGATATATGAACATTCTTTATTATTTTAACACGAATGTCCGTGCACACTATCCTAATTTTATAATTTGATAGTGGCGATTAAATAAAAATGATGCTAACCACTCTTTGCCAGAAATAATAACATTCATCTTTATTTCTTCGAGGCAACTGGCTACCATCACACTTTTAGGCCCTATAGTTTTGCGTCCTTAGATTTCTCTAAGTTTGCCTTTTCTGTAGTTATTATATGTTGTACATATAAAAGTGTCAAGAACTATCTAATTTAAGTATTAAAAAAGCCGTATTTTCTACGGCAATTTTAAGTATTTTGTGATTAATTATTCTTCAGGTTTCGTTTCAGGAGCGGGTTCGTTTTGTTTTGCTAACTCTTTACGGAGTTCTTCAAGCGCTTGTTTGCGCGCTTCTTCAAGTAATTCATCTTTTGTCATTTGTTTGAATTCTTTACTTGAAGCTTCATTCATCACTTTAATTAAGAGATAAATATTGAAGAGAAATAACACAATAAGCGGAAGGACAATTAGGACGAAAAACCATACGCGGTTACCAATTAACCATTTAATAAATGGGCCTCCTGATCCTGCTTGAACATTCTTTAAAGCGACAATAGAAATGGTTACTAAAGCGACCATCAGCGCTAATTCTAAACCAAGTAGCAAATATGTTGCCCAACTTGGTAATTTAAATTTCTTTTTCTTTTCTTGGCCAGTCATGAGGTACTCCTTCACATGTATTATTTCACACGTAATAAAATTTTACATTAAATGTAATTAAGTGTCAAACATATCTATGCGATTATATGGCTCTTTAACGATAAATCTTTATAAAAATACGTGTTTTTTAATAAAAAACATCAACCCAACTGGATGGTGTGTTTTAATAATTCATGATTAATATTAAGAGCTTATACTCCTGTCGAGTAAATATCAAGTTTAATTTTAAACTTACCGCCAATAATGCTTTCAGCAGCATGAATATCAGTACCTTCAATCCACACACGGAATGTCACATCAGCGGTACCAGTACCTGCTGGTAACACTGCAATTTCTGGATAAACTGCTTGTGAATCTGCAATAGTGTAGTGTGTCTCAAACGAATCACTTTTTACTGTTGCGGGCACTAATTCATGGGTAGTAAGACCATACGCTCCCCCACTTCCTAATTGAAGATATTCGGGATTTATTTCTGCTTCTGGTGCATATAAGATATCAACACTTGGCGTGCCTGTAGCTGAGTCATTGTTATCATAACTTATTACCGCCATGCGTAATGCTTTTAATGCACCAACATCTTTTGGATTAGCCGGATCCGCCGGCAGAATCGCTGTGTTTTGCCCAAGAAAGACATATAAATTTAATGGGTCTTCGCCAGGCGAGCGAGATAATGTAAGAGTGAAATCAATAAAATATCCATCCGCATCGCCAGGATTTGTACTTGGTACGGTATTAATGACTGCTGCGGTTACATTGTCTGAATTCCAGCGCGGTTTATAGAAGTTGATACCATTGCCCGAGATATCTGTAACTTTATTCGTGCCGGTTAATGTTATTTTAGTGATTCCGTCTAGTTCACTAGTAGCGGATAATGAATTCAAAGAGCTCTTATAGGTAACCACTAAATCAGAATCCCGCATGTAAACTTCAGCATCACCATAAGTGATACCTGCAGTACGCACAGTTGTAAACCACGCTAAGGTTCCACTAGTTGCGGCAATAGCGCTAATAAATAATAGCGTTAATACTGTTCCTAATCTTTTATTTCTTTTATTCATTAGTTTTATTTCCTTAATTTTTTATTGAGGTTTGTAAAAAGTTTCACCCCAGAGAGAATGTCCCTGGGGCGAAACGGGGTCGCAACTTTAATTAGTTAATGAATGTGTATAAAGCAATGTTAACATTGAACACACCACCGAGAATGTCGTTATTACAGTCTTTATCTTCACCTTCTAACCAAATACGGAAGGTAACGTTTGCTTCGGTAGCAACACCTTTACTTAAGTCAGCAACTAAGAAACCAGCCAGATCAGCAGCGGCCTTGCTGTCTGCAGAAGTGATTTCTCCGTGTTTATAGTTAAGATCAGTTGTAGTTTCGAAACCTGACACACCGTAAAGTGAGTCAGTACCAGTAGTAATGTATTTTGGTTCTGTTTCTTGTTCTGGAGCCCAGCGAACTTTAACGTCTCCTTCATGATCAATGACTGCTAAACGAGCAGCTTTGACTGCACCAGTATCTGCAAGATTTTCAGGATCTTTTGGCGCAATAGTGGTACCAGTACCAAGGTAAACTTTTAAACCGTTTTCATCAACATCATTATCACGGCTTAAGCGGACGGTGAAGTCAATGTAGAATCCATCAGCAACACCAGGAGAACCAGTGGTTGGAACTGTTTCGATGCTTGAAGCAGTACTAACTGGGGTTGTCCATACTGGTTTATAGAATGTTTTACCATCACCAGAAATGTCAGTAACTTTGTTAGCACCAGCAATTGTAACTTTATTGGCTTCAGCATCATAAGTTGAACCACCACTCCAATTATTTAATGAGCTTAGGTATTCAATGGCTAAGTTGCCATCTGAAGCTTGAACTGTAGCTTCGCTGTAAGAGATGCTAGCGGTACGCACGGTTGTAAACCATGCAAAGGTTGAGCTTGTCGCGGCGATTCCACTTAAGAGAACTAAGCCGATCGCTCCTAATAATACTTTATTCTTTTTGTTCATAATATGTAATATCCTCCTTTGAACAATTGCCGGAAGTTGTGGCCGGCCCCACTTTCATCGATGAGATGAACTAATTGGGCAATTAGGTTCTAATTTAATATCTTTGATATTAGTGTAGTACTTGCCTAGAGACTATAGATGTCTAGGGCAACTTTGAACATGCCTCCGAGTGCCTTGTCTTTGGTCGCTTCCGCGTCCGTACCTTCAATCCAGAAGCGAAACCCAACGTATGCTTCGGAGTCACTCGATAAATCGGCAATTTGATGAGTGGGTCCATCCGCTTCACTAAGTTTTGTAACGAATGGATCACTGTTAACTTCTGCACTTGCGTCATGAACTTTATAGCCATTAACACTGTAGGCGGTGCTAGCCGTATCTTTAATAATATATTCTGGGCTAGTTTCGACGACAGGGGCGTGCAGTTCAATTAGTGCAGGCGAAGCGCGGAATTCGTCCGCATAACTTATTACTGCCATGCGTACTGCGCTTACTGCATCAACATCGCGTGGTTTAGTGGCATCGACCGGAAGAATCTTCGTATTTTCGCCTAAGTAGACTTTAATTCCCGTTGCGCTTGGGGAATCGCTTTGTCTAGCAATCTTAAGGACGAAGTCGATGTAGTAATTTTCGGCAGTCGCTACTTCTTTAATATTTGTAGCAACGCCTTCAATTGGCGACCACACGGGTTTGTAAAAATCTAAACCATTTCCGGAAATATCTGTGACACGATTCGCACCCGTTAATTTAATTTCGTTTGCTTCGTCACTAATCGTTCCGAAAGTGTTTAGTGAATCAACGTAAGTCACAACGAGATTACTATCGCTACATACAACAGTCGCATCACTAAAAGTAAGTGAAGCAGTACGTGTCGTGGTAAACCACGCGAATGTTGTACTTGCTGCGGAAAGACCACTAAGTAAAACAAGCGCTAGAGCACCAAACATAATTGATTTTTTGTTTTTCATATGTTCATCTTCCTTTCGTTGCGCTTGTCGTGTGTCTTACAAGGTTTGACCGAGTCGGAAGAGTAAGTTCTTTGTAATGTATTACTAGTTTTAAGTCCGAGTAATAAAAACAGCCACCTATTCTTACGCTCGGTAGCTGGCTATCTTATTGCTAAGACCCTATAGTTTTGCGTCGCTAGATCGCTCTAGCTTTGCCTTTTACACCATGATTATATATAATTCAGAAATTTTGTCAACAAGGAATATAAAATTTTTTAACTTTTTTTCGTTTTTCCATTTATTTTTATCATTCTATGGTGGTTTAAAAGGTTGTTTATATATTTTATTTACATTTGTTATCGTTATCTTTCTTATTTTTAAAGTAAAATTTTACAATTGAAATTTTTGTTAGATTTTTCGAGAACAATTTTAAATTTAATGCATTCTATGACGAAAATAAAAGCACTTACATCAGTAAATTTAAGTTTAAAACTTTTCAAAAATTATTATATGTAGATATAATACAACACACTGGAATATATCTATGGAGAATTTCTTTGTTATTGTTAGCGCATTCTTCTACCTGTCAATCATGACAGCGTCTTTTATATTTTTAAATCGGCAAGATGATCAAAATTCACGTCGCTTTCGGGTTGTCGTCTTACTTTATGTGTTTACAATCTTAGGAATAATTCTTGATACACTTTATCGTTTAGATTATGGGGGACTAATTAATCTTCCGTCATACGCCTTTGCTGGAGTTATTACCGCTACATATGTTTGCTTACCAGTCATGTGGGGATTATGGTGCTTATATATTAGTCACACTTCATATTTAAAAGAGATACCGCGCGCTTATAACATTGTTGTTGCTGCGACCTTACTTTTAAATTTAGCGCTTTCACTTATATCTTTAATTCCTGGCACTAATATTTACTTTACTATTGTTGATGGCGTATATGCTAGAGGTAAATTATTCTTTGTCCAAACAATTATTTTCCTTTTATTCTTAGCGCTCACCATTTGTTTTTACACGCGTTTCTTTAAAACATTTGGGAAAAGTGAGCGCTTTACTTTCTTACTTATTATAACTACTCTGATATTAGCACTTGTTGGTCACTTATTAAATAATTTTATTCCGTTTATGGTTATGAATAATATATTTAACTATATGATTCTGGCAATGAATGTTCAACATATTCATGCTTCTACTGATTTCTTGACTGGTCTTGCTAATCGTCGGAGCTTAAGTAACCACCTTCATAGTCGCATGACTGGTACGGGGAAAACGAGCAGTTTTTCCATTATTATGTTTGACCTTGATAATTTTAAAATGATTAATGATACATTGGGTCACGATGCCGGGGACGACGCTCTTCGTCAATTTGCGCGGTTCTTACGCCATCATTGTGACAATGTTGACTTTGTCGCACGCTTTGGCGGTGACGAATTTATTATCGTTCTTGATAGTATGTCGCCCGCTGAACTTAAAAAACGTGTTGCGGTCATTCGCGAACAATTTAGTGAATATGAAGGTAATAAAGTCGGTAATTTTAAACTAGTCTTCAGCGCGGGATACTTTATCCATAACAAAGATTTAAAAATTAGCACTGGTGAACTTATTCGCATTATCGATGAGCGGATGTTTAGAGATAAGCGTAAACGCAGTAATGGTAAAACTAATTAAAAAATTTTACGCACACATAGCGCGTACGTATATTAATAATTAAGTGTGGCAATCACACTTTTTTATTTACCTTCGTTAAATTTCTTTTCCATGATGATTTCTTTACTCTTCATCATCCGAATTGTATTGCTGCGTTCTAAGTCTGTTAGTTTCATGCGTATCACACGAATTTGTTCTTCAATTTCTTTAATGACAATATTTTCAATCGCATTAACACGGCGTTTTGATTTCTCAATTTCCGCCACTAAGATTTTAATGGTATTTTCTAAGTTAGCAAGTTCGATGAGTAACGCAAATAAATCTTGAATCGCTGTGATTAAATCATCAAAGGCACTAGTTGTCGATAGTAAATCATAATTAACTTCAGTGTGACTAGCTTTTGTTTCTAAGTTAGGAATGACTACACCCATTACGCGATCAAACTTTGCACTTAATTCATGTTTCGTTACACTGTCATTAATATGGTCATTAATTGCTTCTTTACTCATTTTGACACACGCAAATTGATAGCGAATTAAAGTTGCACTTAATGCACTTTCAACCTTTTCCCGCAGAGCGCGGTACTCAGGTAGCAGCGGAATAAACTCATGAATTAATTCATCTTGTTTGTCTTTTAAAAGCTTGTGACCACGCGTTGTGGTCGCTAGTTTATCCCGTAACCGTTGTAACTCCATCCGGGTTGGATTAATTTGCGCAGTGCTCATTAATTACTCTTTACTTTCCTTATAATATTTATCAACGAGTTTTGGATCAACACGCCGTAATTCTTGCCGTGGTAACATTCCTAAAAGTTTCCATCCAAGATCAAGTGTTTCTTTAATACTACGGTTAGTGTCAAAGCCTTGTGAAACGTATTCTCTTTCAAAAGCATCGGCAAAAGCCGCGTATTTTTGGTCAATTTCAGAAAGTGCACTATCACCTAAAATAAGTGATAATTCTTTTGCATCTTTACCGCGCGCATACGCACTAAAGAGCTGATTCATTGTATCAGCGTGATCTTCACGCGTTTTACCTTTACCAATCCCTTTATCTTTAAGCCGTGAAAGTGAAGGTAAAACATCAATCGGTGGCGTTAAGCCTTTCATTGAAAGGGGACGGGACAAAATAATTTGTCCTTCGGTAATATAACCCGTTAAGTCTGGAATTGGGTGCGTTTTATCATCTTCAGGCATCGTTAAAATCGGAATTTGGGTAATGGAACCTTTAAGTCCCTTTACGCGACCCGCGCGTTCATAGAGCGAGGCTAAGTCTGTGTACATATAGCCAGGATACCCTCTTCTACCAGGCACTTCTTTACGCGCAGCACTGATTTCGCGCAGTGCTTCAGCGTAGTTAGTAATATCCGTTAAAATAACTAAGACATGCATCCCAAGTTCATAAGCAAGATATTCTGCCGCGGTAATCGCCATACGTGGTGTTGCAATCCGCTCAATCGCTGGGTCATTTGCTAAATTAAAGAACATTACAGTCCGGTCAAGCGCATCACTTTCTTCAAATGCTTCACTAAAGAAGTTTGCTTCTTCAAAAGTAATGCCAATTGCGGCAAATACAACCGCAAATTTTTCGTCGCGTCCTAACACTGTCGCTTGCTTAGCAATTTGCGCAGCGAGCCTGTTATGTGTTAAACCTGAACTAGAGAAAATTGGTAACTTTTGTCCGCGAACAAGAGTATTTAACCCATCTATGGCACTGATGCCCGTTTGAATAAATTCGTTTGGATAATCGCGCGCTACTGGGTTAAGCGGTACACCATTAATATCAATGCGTTTAAAAGGAATAATGTGCCCTTTGCCATCAATTGGCCGACCAAGACCATCAAACTTTCTTCCTAAAATGTGTGGTGATACCCCAAAAGTAACACCTTCACCAGTAAAGATAGCTTTCGCGTCATCAATTTTTAATCCTTGACTACTTTCAAAAAGTTGGACAACGGCTTTATCATTATCAATTTCTAAAACTTTACCAAGCCGCTCTTCACCGTTACTTTGAATAATACGCACAAGTTCATCAAATTTAACACCGCTGACATTTTCGACAACCATCAGGGGGCCAACAACTTCTTTAATTGTTTTAAATGCTTTAATTGCCATATATTTATTCCTCCTTCAAGTTGTTAAATGCCGCAATAACATCTTTTTTAAGCGCTTTAACTTGTTTATCAAAATCTTTTTCTTCGACATATTTTATATGACTTATGCGTTCATTAACCGCAAGGTTTTCCATTTGCTTGTATTCAACGCCTTCGTCAAGTGCAAGGTTTGCTTCTTTAAACCAAGTAACAATTAAATCAAGCATCCCGTATTGCTTTTCAATGGAAGTATAAGTATCTACCGCGTGGAAAGCGTTTTGGTGTAAATAGTCTTCTCTAATCATCTGCGCAGCGTGGAGTTTGACTCGATCTTTTTGACTAAGTGAATCAATACCCACAAGACGAACAATTTCTAGAAGCGCTGCTTCGTCTTGTAATAATTCTTTTAAAAGAGCGACATAATCTTTCCAATACGGGAAAGAGGCACTATGATGCTTAACAATATCGTCATCATACAAAGAATAACTCCGTAACCAGTCGATGGCCGGGAAATGCCGCTTATACGCTAGACTAGCGCTTAACCCCCAGAACACTTTAACAATCCGTAAAGTTGCTTGGGAAACCGGTTCACTAGTGTCACCGCCTGGCGGCGAAACTGCGCCAATTGCGGTAATCGAACCTAAACGTTTCTTTTTACCTAAAGTCACAACAACACCAGCTCTTTCATAGAAGTCACTTAAGCGACTTGCTAAGTAAGCGGGATAGCCTTCTTCGCCTGGCATTTCTTCAAGGCGTGAACTCATTTCTCGCAGTGCTTCCGCCCACCTAGAAGTAGAGTCGGCCATAATCGCCACACGGTAACCCATATCACGAAAATATTCCGCAATTGTAATACCGGTATACATACTTGCTTCACGTGCCGCAACTGGCATATTTGAAGTATTAGCGATTAATACCGTCCTGTTCATCAGTGATAATCCTGTTTTAGGGTCAACAAGCTTCGGGAATTCCATTAAGACATCAGTCATTTCATTCCCTCTTTCACCACAGCCAATATACACAATTAAATCTGCATCCGCCCATTTAGCGAGTTGATGTTGAACAACGGTTTTACCACTACCAAATGGCCCAGGAATTGCTGCAATCCCCCCACTAGCGATTGGAAACAAGGTATCAATCACTCTTTGACCAGTAACCATCGCTTCTTTAGGTGGTTTTTTTGTAAGATAAGGCCGCTTTTTACGCACTGGCCATTTTTGTAACATCGTAAGTTCTTTCTTGCCGTCAATTGTTTCTAACTCAGCAATTACTTCTTCAAGAGTAAATTCACCTTCATTAATTTTAGTAACTTTCCCTTTTACTCCAGGCGGCACTAAAATTAAATGTTTAACTGCAGGTGTTTCATTAACATAACCTAATTCATCACCTTCTTCGACTTCTTCGCCGACTTTTACAGTCTTGATAAAGTTCCATTTACGTTTACGATCAAGTTTTGGTACTTGCACACCAACAGGAATATAAGTGCCATGTAATTCATAGATTGAAGTAAGAGGACGTTGAATACCGTCGTAAATTGCTTCCATTAACCCTGGACCAAGTTCAACGGAAAGTGGTTCTTCAGTTAAGGTAACAGGTTCACCAGGACCAACCCCAGCGGTTTCTTCATAAACTTGAATACTTGCCAAATCATCGCGTAATTCAATGATTTCGCCAATAATTTGTTTATCACCAACAAGCACAACGTCATAAACTTGCGCTGTTTTCATCCCGCTTGCTACGACAAGCGGACCAGATACTTTAACAATTTTACCAGTTACTTTTGCCATATTCATTTCCTCTTATAGAAGATCAATCCCAATTGATTTTCTAATACTTTCTTTCATCTCACTTATTGCTTTACCTTCATCTTCCGTATTAAATGGGAGCGGTAAATAAAGGGGATATAATTGTTTTTGATTTTTAGTGTACTCAGTAAAGAACGATGTAAAAAAGGTGTCATAGGCTATTACTTTTACTTCTTTTGGTAATTCTTTTAAGATTTCAGTAATTTCTTCTTCGTCTTTGACAACATGGACTAAAAAGCCAATTGCTTTAAAAAGAATTGCTTCGCTTTTATTACTAAATAACACTAGTTCGTCCATCTTTTATCCGTTCCTTTTCGTGTACACAATATTGCGTAACCTTTCAATTTGTAATTGCTTACGTTTAATGTAATAAATTAATGTTGGTTTAAAGTCACTATCCATCGCTAGTATTTTTAACTTATTAAATAAGTATTCATCTAACTTTTCTTCTAACTCCACTGTTGATTCGCTTTCACTAGCGTCAATATTGAAGTTGTTTTTTAAATACGCATAGATAGTGTGAGTATCACCATTTACTAAAGCGCTAAAAGTTTCTTCACTTAACACACCCTGTTTTAAGTAATTCGCTAATAAACTCGCGGTGGTGTCGCCTCTTTTTTTACCACGCACTAGTGTTAATATGTTTAAGAGCGCGTGCGTATAATCTAAATAATTTACTAAGGCTTCTTCTTTTCTTTGTAGCGCTTTTTCATATGTTTCATTATAGAAATCACGAAGTGCACCTTGGTCTTTTTTAATAACATCATGGGCAAAGAAATAATTAACGTATAAGGGGTCGTTTTTCGTATAAAGACTAACTTCTTCTTTTAAATCACTAAGCGCGAGCTTACATAGCGCTTCAAAGTTCGTAACGATACTTGTCGAAACAAGTTCATTATTAATAAAGAAGTTAAGTCTATCCATACCGCTAAGGTTTGCAAAAGTTGCAAAATCACTCTCTGTTAAGAGATTTGATATTTTAGCGTCAAGTACTCCCTTTAAATAAACGTTATTCATCTTTAAATAATTCGTTATAAATCCTTTGCTCGTGTTTCTTTTGATAGTTAATGACGATTTCTTTGAAGTCAAAGATTAAGTCATACTGCGGTGTACTTAGCAAAAAGCCTTCCGCAACATGTGTCGGTTCTTTACTTAATGTAAAGTTATATTTGGCATCTTTCTTATTTAATAAGTCAAGGTTTGTCGCATCTTTCTTACTTGAAAGCGCGGTCACAAATTTCTTAAAGTTGCGCGCAGAAACATGTATTACTTCATCACCTTTAACTTTTTCTTTAGCAATTAAATTAGTGACAAATTTTAATAATTCTTCACCTTCTAAATTCGCTAATTTATTAACAACCTCGTCAAAGATGCTTACGACAATTTCTTGACGAACTTGTTCTTTATAGTTGTCCAGTCCTTTTTCGTTACGCTCTTTATATTGGCGAACGCGTTCGACACTTTTTGCTTTAGCTTCCGTTAATTCGGACTCATTTTGCGCGGAAATAGCGTCCTTTCCCGCTTTTAAAATACGGCTGGCCTCGCTTTTAGTTTCCTTAACTAAAAGTGCAGCCTCCTTTTTAGCTTCTTCAGTAATTCGTTCAAAGATTGGCTTTTTCATAAGCGCTCCTTAAACCGGTACCGCAATGTACATTAAGACACTAACAAGTAACGCTAAAATTGCGTAAGTTTCAACCATCGCTGTCATTGTCATACCACGCGCAGACATTGCTGGGTTTTTACCAGTCATGCTAATTGAAGCAGCAGCCATCTTACCTTGATAAATGCCTGAAGCTAGCCCACCAATCGCAATCGGTAAAGCAGCGGCAAATAATGCTAAACCTTGTTCATTAGTAAGAGCAATCGGGTTTCCACCAATCATCCCAATTTTAACCATAATTAAGACGGCGACGAGGAACCCGTAAATCCCTTGTGTAGCTGGTAAGGCTTGTAAAATTAACACCCGACCAAATAATTCTGGTTTTTCTGAGATTACACCAGCGGCGGCTTTACCACCTAAAGAAACACCTACTGCTGAACCAACGCCCGCAAGACCTGCGGCAAGAGCTGCTCCAATGAGCGCATACACTAATCCTGTTGTCATTTATTCATTCTCCTTTATTGCATTAACATATTTTAATTTGTACGAAAACGGCGTAAATTCATAACCGCCACCTTCGTAGAACTTCCCAAAAAATTCTAAGTATTGTAACCGTCCATCATGGACATAGGCACTTAGAAGGCCCATTGCAAAGTTAAAGACATGGCCAATTAAATACACAATCGCCGCAAATAAAATGCCGACGACTGGAATACCGCCAACCATGCCCGCTAAAAGATTCATCGTAAAAGCAATAACTGCTGTACTTAAACTAAGCGCTAATAACCGTGAATAACTTAAAACATCACTTAAGTAACTTGTAACATTGTATAATCCGCCTAGACCAGCAAGCGCTTTACCAATGATCCCTTTCTTATCGCGTCCGCTAAATAATAAGATAAAAATAGCGCCAATCCCAATCATGCCGTAAGCTACATAGAGCACAATTTGATTTTTTACAACAACCGCTATCACTAATCCCACTAAGATTAAAATCCAACTAACAGCGTCAGCAAGCATTGATTTAATATCACGCTTTCTCGCATCATTAATAATCTTTAGTACTAAACCCGTAATAATATGAGCAATTCCTAACGCTAGTGAAAAGATTAACATCGGCAGCGGATCTTCAACGGGTTGCAGTACTACTGAAGTTAAGTTTGGATTTCCAAACCATTTACCAACAATATTTAATAAATCGACAGAAACACCAAAGAAACTGCCAGTAAGTATCCCGAAAATAATCGAGGGAATACTTGAATAAAGAAAGATAGTTGCTAAGTCTTTAAGTCCGCCTTTAGGTTTTGCTAGTTTTAAAAATAACCCAAAAATAATTAGCAGCGCTAGACCATAACCCATATCACCCATCATAATCCCGAAAATAATCCAATACCACACTGACATTGCGGGGTTAGGATCAAGTTCATTAGGGTTAGGAACACTAAACATGTTTGTGATCGATTCGAATGGTTTCACTAGCTTATTATTTTTTGTCGCAGTTGGCACCATTTCTTCGTTTTGCACTGCTAACTCTTCAATATCACAATCAACTTTATTTTCTAAGTTTTTTGTTAAGGTTTCAAACTCATCTTCACGCACCCAACCTTCAACATAAGCGACGCGTTCAGTCGTTTTAGTTACCACGAGTTTACGCAGTGCTAAATTGTAATAATAGTCGTAATAAATCCGTAACTTTTCTTCATCGTTACTTAACGCTTTTAAACTATCTTTTGCTTCTAAAATAGCTTTGTCCTTATTCGCTAAATTGTCATTTAATTCCGGCAAAAGTGCTTTAAGTTTTGTATCATATAGTGGTAGTGTTACTTCAGTAAAACGATATGAATTAAGTAAAATGAGCGCTTGGCTTTCATACACTACTTCATAACCAAAAGCGCCATAGACAAATTCATGGTCGCGTGATGACTCTTCAAAAATATGACCTTTTTCGTCCGCTTCTTTAGCAAAATCTTCAAATAAATTAAGCGGGACTTGTCCAATAACAATCCGTGTTCGCACTAGTTCACTAAGTGGTTTAGTGGCAACACTTAAATTTAAGTACGGCGTTAATGTTTTAATTTCTGCTTGTAATTCCGCAATTTCTTTTTCAGCGTTTTCAATTGTTTTTAAAGCGCTATTAATTTTAGAAAGCAAAGCTTTACCTTCCGCTTCAATCGTGTTAAATTCACTTTGTTTAACTTCATGATAGGCAAAAAACTTTTTCTTTTTGTATTTGCTAAGCGCTTTAATCCCGCGCTCAATCGCTCGAAGTTCATTATTAATATCACTAGGAAGGCTTGGATCGTTTTCATGTTCAAAAAGCATAAACTTGCTTTCGTGTTGTAATGCTTCAATAAGCTTACCTTGTTCACTGATTGCGGTTAATAGTCTAATTTTCTTTACTGGAACAATCATTTTTCTACAATGTCCTTAAAGACTTTATCCACTAGTTTACTTTGGTTTGCTTTTGCACTTTTTTCAATCTCATTAGTGATTGTTTCTTTTTTCGCAGCAAAAGTTGTCGCTAGTTTTTCAATCTCGTGATCAGCTTTTTTATTAAGCGCGTTAATTTCACGCGCAATTGCTAAAGCATTTTCAGCGCGAAGTGTTGCTAATTCATCGTGAGTATCACTTAATAATTTCGTGTTATCTTCTCTTGTCTTAGCGAGTAATTCTTTCGCGTCAAGTTCAGCTTGTACAATTTTCTCTAATACACTCATAGGACTCCTTTCTAGGCATTTTGTCCGCTACCAATTTATTTATATAAATAGGTAGAGTTTTGTATCCACGTGTAGTATTTTAACATGTTTACATTGCTAATGTAATGTGATACGACTATGTGCTTCCGCTAAAATGTTGAATGTATACTAAAAAACCGCACTATGCGGTTATTTTAGATAAGAACATAATAGTTAAAACTATTTTTTGCGTTTAGCGTTTTTTATATATTCAATTGCCGCGTCAACTTCAAGTGGGCGGCTCATATAATACCCTTGCCCGAATTCACAGCCCAAGCCTTTTAGGGCATCATATTGTTCTTTAGTTTCAATGCCTTCTGCGAGTGACTGAATATTAAACTTTTTACAAATGTTAATAATATCTTGGGCAATACCTTGCTCAGCGTTTTCGGCATTTATTGGTGTCACAAAAACGCGGTCCATTTTAACCGTGTTGAAATTCAACCTTTCGATTCTCGCTAATGAAGAAAAGCCAGTACCAAAGTCATCAATTGCCGTATCAATCCCGTAATCTTTAATTTCAGCAAGTGCTTCACTTAATTGTTCATAGTTTGTAGAGAAAATTGATTCAGTCATTTCAATCATAATCATTTCAGGCGGGACACCCGCTGATTCAATGCGTGCAAAAAGGTCTTGGGCAAAATTTGGATCTAAGAGTTGTAATACGGAAATATTAATTGCGATACCACAATCATGAATCCCTGTTGCGAGCAATTCTTTTGCAAAGGAAACCGCTAAGTTAATAATTTTTTTACCAAAAGCAATAATAAGACGATTATTTTCGACAATTGGAATAAATTCTGACGGGGCAATAGGCCCATATTTATCACTAGTGAATCGCGCAAGTGCTTCAAAGCCACGTACTTTACCAGTTTGCAAATTAATAATCGGTTGGAACATGAGTCGTAATTTATGTTCATTGCCTGGCTCGTAAGATATAGCAATTAACTCTTGACGGAGGTGTTCTTCTCGCTTCACTTTTTGATCCATTATATCGTTGTAGATATGGATAGAAATAAGCGCATTTTCATCATCAATAAATTCACTTGCAATCCGTGCTCTTTGTAAGTACACTTCCGCAATGCTAATGCTCTTATGTAAGAATGTTACACCGATACCAGAGCGAATTTGTTCGCGCGAAATAGTGTGACCAATCGCACTTTTAAGTTCAGCGTAAAACTTTTTAATTTCTTCGCGTGTCATCTGATATTTAGCGTAAAATACAAACAAATCTTCTTCAGCATAATGCAGTGTTATTCTGCTTGTTTCAATTGTTTTTAATTTAGTAACAAGCGAAGCTGTTAATAATTCCATATATTGATAGCCATGTGAACGATATAATCTTTGACTTTCTTTTAGGTTCACTAAAATAATCGTTCCGCTATAATTTTTACTATCTAATTTTGCTTGTATTTTATCAATTAAATATTCGCGGTTTGGTAAATTAAGTTTTTGATCATACTGTTGAAAATGTTTGAGTTGTTTTTCAATTTTCTTCATATGATTAATGTCGGTAATTATCCCTTCATAGAATAATAAATTACCTTTTTTATCAAATACTGGTTTTGCAGTTTCACTTACCCATTTTTTAGTGCCATTCCTCGTCACTATTTCATATTCTTGGCGGAATTGCTTTTTACTCTTTGTTGCTTCATCAAATGCTTGACGAATTCTTGGTCTATGAACACGCACAATTAAATCGTAATAGGAAACAGTCTTATTATCGATTAATTCTTCAGGTCGATACCCCGTTAAGGCAAGCGCTCCATCAGACACAAATTCCATTGTCCAATTTTTATCATTAAGTGAGCGATACGCCATACCTGGTAAATTTTCTAATAAAGTAGCGCGAGCGCGATCACTTTCCGCTAGTGTGTCTTCAACCGCTTTTTGTTTCGTGACATCCCAAGATATTACTATCCGTGAAAATCCTTCATATTTTTCTGATTTTATTATCGAAATAAATTGTTCAACCCATACGATGTTACCGTCTTTTTTTATAACGCGTTTCGTGACATTGAAACTATTTTCTCCAAGTAGTTTAGCTTGTTTTTCAATTTCCGCTACTCTTTGCAAATCATCAGGATGAGTTTCCTTATTTAATCCCAACTTTTTATATTCTTCGCCTGTATAACCAAGAACCTCATCATTTTTTCGATTGAAAAGCGCTAGTTCTAAATTATCGTTGGGGATAATCATGATCCCAAACGGTGCACGTTCAAAAGCAGCGTACACCAGTGATATTTTTTCAATTGTGGAAAGCGGATATTCTTTTAATTCATATATCTTATTTAATAAGTCCGCAGCGGTGCTTGTTTCCATACACCAAAAGCCAAAACGTGCCTCTTCATCAATTGACTCATAAAATTCTTTACTCGCTAACACTAATAGTTTAAGGCGAGGATACTTTAAATATAGACGACTAAACTGCTCAACGCTTTGAATGTTTTCGTCTTTCAATTCAAAAATAACGCCACAGAGTTCAGGGTGTTTTTCAACCTCATTAAACATCTCTGATGGCGTACTAAAAAATAATATGAAATCATTCTCAAGCGCAGTTTTGACTGCGTTCTTGGTATTAAAATTATTACTGACAACTAAAATTTGTCCGTTTTTTTCCATTTGATCCCGTTTCTATTATACATTATAACATCTGTTATACATATTTTTTTGTTTTTTGAAAAAAATAAATATTATTGAGTTTTTTCGGTGATTTTTCGCTCCTTAAAATTTTTAAAAATTTAAAAAAATTGCAATATAAAAATTAATAAAATATATAAATGTTTTGCATTTTCTTTAGCAACATATACTCAAAAATCATAATAATATTAAAAGTTTTATCTTGCAAAACAATGTTATTTCCCTTGCATTTCGTGGTTATTTTGCACTAAATACAATTGCTTCATCTAATATTTTTTCGTCAAAGTTAAAGTTTTTATATCCTTCGCGTACTCTTCTTATATATTCCTCACTAGGAGCGCCAAGAATCCTGTCTTCATGCATGATATAGACAAAGGCATTAATTGTTGTTTTCTTTCCGTTTTCACTTATTAATTCAACAACAAAATCTTTTTTATAGTAAAGTGTCGGAAATCCTTCATAACGGTCAAGCGCTACTTCGTCACCTTCTTGAATAATAAAAACACCAACTGGCACTTGATAACCCTTTGCTTTTTCAATCGTTAGGTAATTGCTATTTTCACTTCCCTTAAACATCAAGCGATAGTCTTTAATTATTGCTTTACCAACTTTTTTCGATGTTCCACACCGCTCCTGCATTTGTGCAAGATTAAGATTGCTGCCGTAGGCTAAATAGTACCGCAAATCTTTGTGACTAAAATCATTAAAATTCATAATATTTTCCCCATTACCTTGTATTTATTGTTCTTTTTTTAGCACTGCTTTAAATTCCTTCGTGCGTGTCCAATATTTAATGCCCCAATTTTCAAAATTCCATTCTTCGCTGAACTCATTACATTCGTAATCAACGTAATATATTAAGTTGTCTTGCACAACAAAATTCGTGGGGTAGTAATCAATATTTAGGCCCGCTTTTTTGGCTAAAGCTGCCATTTCTCGAACTTGATCAATAAATAAATCGATATTTACATCTCTTTTTACATATTCAAAAATTGTGTCGCCTTTAACATATTCTTTAATGATAATCTCTTGGCCTTTACAAATATCAATTAAGCGCGGCATTCTAATGCCCGCCTTGAATAATCGTTGATAATCGTAATATTCTGCCTCAATCTTGTTGCCAAAAGTATAATATTCACATGGTTCATGATGAATCTTTTTAACCACGACTTCTTTATTATTAAAAGTCGCTAAATAGGAATAACCACCTTTCCCTTTACCGAGCAATTTTATTAGTGTGTAAGTTTTACCGTTTACCATTACTTCTTTTTCCATAGTTCACCATCAGTATAGCGTTTTTAACCCTTAAACTAAAGACCACTATCGCTTTTGAAGGTGAAAGCTGGTAAAATAAATAATATGAAGATTATATCGAAAAGTAATTACACACTATTTAAAAATTGTCCGAAGTCACTGTGGTTATCTTTTTATAAAAGTGATGTCGCAGCGCCTTTAACCATGGACGTTTTAAAACGAATTGAAGACGGAAAAGAGGTCGGAGACCTTGCTAAAAAGTATTTTGCAAACACAATTGATGTTAAGTCTTTATTGCCAGATGGTTCGCTAGACATTTCTAAAATGCTTGAACTAACTAAAAAATATTTAAAACAAAAAGGTGTCACAATCGCTGAAGCTTCTTTTAAAGTAAATAACCTCTTCTGTTCTATAGACTTATTACGCGTCACTAGTGAAGGCTATGAAATTTATGAAGTTAAATCAACGACCGAAGCAAAAGTAGAACATAAGGTTGACGCTGCATTTCAAAAGTATGTATTACAACAATATGGACTAAATGTTATTAACACATATATTCTGCATTTAAATAAAGACTATATTCGTAAAGGTGATTTAGAATTAGATCAACTATTTACCATGAATCATCTAGATGAAGACACATCTTTCATAGAAGCAATGCACAATATGAAAAGTGATTTAAAAGCTATTGATAAATTACTGTTAACAAAAGCTGAACCCGCTGAAACATTATTAACAAGATGTAAAAATTGTGACTTTAAAGATTATTGTCAAAAGGATATTCCTGTTCCAAGCGTACTAGATGTTTACCGCCTATCAGGTTACAAATATTTAAATAAAGGCATCGTCACTTTTGAAGATTTATTAGAAAGCAATGTTGCTTTGCGAAAACGACAAAGTATTCAAGTTCATGCCTATTTAGATAATAAAGAAGTCATTATCGATAAAAAAGGGCTTGCCTCTTTTCTAAAGAAAATTAAGTATCCTGTCTATCATTTAGATTTTGAATCCTACCAAATGCCAATCCCACCATGTAACCTTATGAAGCCATACGACCAAATTCCCACACAATATTCATTACATATTGAATATGAGGACGGAAGTTTAGAACATAAAGCCTTTCTTGGTAATTCACTTGATCCGCGTCGCGAAATTGCTGAGTCATTATGCGCTAATATTCCGCGTAATGCATGCGTTACTGCCTATTATAAAGGCTTTGAGTGTGGTCGCTTAAATGAACTCGCCACATTATTTCCTGATTTAGAAGAGCATTTACTTAACATAAGTAAGAATGTCATAGATCTATTAGAACCATTCGAAAGCGGATATTATTACCATAAAAACATGGGTAAAAGTAACTCCATCAAGGCGGTTTTACCAGCGCTATATCCTGATGATTCTGAACTTGATTATAGTGCGCTGCCCGTTGTCCATAACGGGAGCGAGGCTATGGTTATGTATCCAATAATGCTAGGAGCAAAGAAGGAAGAAAAAGAAAGAATCCGTAACGGACTCTTAGAATATTGTCGCTTAGATACTTTAGCAATGGTTAAACTCTTGCAAAAATTACGAAAAACACAATAAGTGTTATTTATATAGTTCAAGTATTTCATTAAGGTAGGGCACTGATTGGGTTGCCCCTTTTCTTGATACTGCAATACTTGAAGCGGTCGCGGCAAAGCGTAATGAATCTTCTATTTCGTAACCATTTGCTTTCCGATACGCTAATGCACCTAAAAAAGTATCACCCGCACATGTCGTGTCCACAACATTTGTGGGTATTGCCAGCTGATAAATTATTTCGTTATCTCTAATTAAATACGCACCATCTTCGCCAAATGTAACAATCGTTGACTTTGCTTTTAATTTATCGTGTATTTCCTGCAAATCGTTGTTATTTTTATAATTAACCCCTGTTAATAACTTGGCTTCTGCCGCATTTAAAATTAATAAATCTACTTTCGACAATATGCTTTTATTAAATTCACAGACTGGTGAAGGATTAATAATAATATACATTCCTAATTCATGTGCAAAATCTATTCCTTTATATAGCGCTTCTAAATTTGTTTCTAATTGTGCGATGAATATATCGCCTTTACGCGCATATTTCTTTAATAAGTCAATTGCTTTTTGGGGGGCATTCATCAAATTAGCGCCATTCCCGACGATGACAGCATTATCTTCCGCGCTACGATTAAAAATAATAAAACATGTCCCGCTAGGCTCGCCTTTAATTACTTCAATCCCGCTAGTGTCTACACCATGTTCTTTAATGCTTTTAAGCATGATATGACCACTATCGTCATCACCAACCGCACTAATTAAAAATACTTTATCAACACCAATCTTTTTCGCCGCAATCGCGTGATTAGCGCCCTTGCCCCCTAAATTAGCAATCATTCCTTGACCAATTATTGATTCACCAAGAATCGGCATTTTATCGGTATACACTACTACATCATAGTTAATTGATCCTAACACGAATACTTTCTTCATTACTTAATTGCCTCCGTTATTTTTTACACACTACATTCGGAAATATTTAGTGTTAGATGATTTGCCAATTTTCCTGACTTTACCACTCTTAACCATTTTTCCTAAAACATATTCGACGGTGGTCACACTTATGTCTGGTAATATTTCACATATCTCACGTTTTGAAATCGGTACAATTGAATTTAAAACCGTTGCTTCAATCCGCGCGGTCTTATTGACTTTTTCACTGTTTACGGTTAGAAACCTTTTATCTAATTCTTGATAACAATAAAAGAGCGTTACTAAAAAATTCTCAATAAAAAAGAAATAGTTATTATTATTTTCATGCCAGCCAACCGAGGATTTCCTAAGTGCTTCATAATAAAATCCTTTTCTCTTATTAATTTGCTCTTCAAAAGAAATATACTTGGCAGCGTCAAAACCAGCTTTATAAAGCAATAATAATGTTAAGAGTCTAGAAACCCGTCCATTACCATCACTAAATGGATGAATACACAAGAAATCTAATATCACGCACGGGATCAACAATAATTTATTAATCCCACTTTCAGCAACGGCAATAGTGTAAGCAAGTATTAGTTGTTCAATTGCGGGTGCGGTTTCACTTGTCGGAGTCGGTCTAAACCTAACATTTCTTGTTCCATCAGGTTTAATTTCTATTATTACATTATCACTAGTTTTATAACGACCTGCATTTTCAGGACTTGAAACCGCTAAAAGCAATCGATGTAAATCTAATATTGTCTTTTCTTCAAATTGTAAATTTTCATATGTATTATGAATAATATTTAATGCATCGCGATATCCAGCAATTTCTTCTTCGTCATGATTTAAGGGCGCGCTATTTTGATTAACAATTGCTTTAATTCTTTCGTCAGAAGTAACAATCCCTTCAATCGCATTACTACCTTTAACCGACTGAACTTTAGCAATTTTTATAAGCTTTGTATAAATTGATGCATATTTATGCTTTCTTGTTTCATCAAGTGTTCGTAAAGAATAAATACTCGAAATTAATCCGATTAAGCTCGCTGGAACGGACCCGTCTTTTAAAAACAAATAATCAAATTTTCTCATACTGCATAACAACCTTTATTCTCTGCATATATTTTACTAATTATTATGCAGAGATGCAATTATTTTATGTGGTCGTCTGCATAATTTTGATAAATTTTTATGCAGAAATTTTCTTTTACATAATTTAAGTATTAATTTTAAATAATGAAAGACCAGATTTAAAATCAAAGAGGCTCATCTTATTTTCATCAAATGTTAGTGTATGTTCTTCTCCCATTACATATTTATGCTTGCCAACATTCTCTTTTGATTTAAATTTCATACCATTAAATTTAAAGTATAAATAATATTCATAACCCAACAATTCAACAAAATCGATTGTTGCTTTTATTTCTGGTGCTTCATTTTCGAAGGTTTCACCAGCAATCTTTGGTTTAATATCTTCTGGACGGATACCGAATTTTATCGGTAGTCTTTTTTTCGTTTTACATTCCTTATAATAATCGATATTTTTCATATAATCAGTTATTTCTTGATTATAAACTTCAATTTCATCGTCTTTTTCTATTCTTTGCCTTGCATGTTTATCTTCTGTTCCTGCTTCTTTTGCAAGCAAAGTTTGATAATTACTATTTATTGTTTTTAATTCAGTGTCTTTGCGGGTAAGAAGCACATCTAATTTTCTTTTCAAGTAATCAATTCCTTCTTGAATACCATCGGTGTCACCATCCGCTAAAGCTTTTTCTAGGTTAGAAATGTTTGTGCGGTGCAAACCTTCTTTTCGTGCATACTTTCTTTCAAGTTTAAACAAGGAGTTAACTTTATAGCGTTCGGCTTTTGAAGACAGATAAAGTTTTCGCTTGTCTAATTTTTTGGATGTTTCTAGCAACAACTCTTCATATTCTTTTATCTGTTTATTGATAAATGACATGACTAAATTATTTTTATCTTTATCTAATGAGAATTTGTAACCATCTTCAAATTTAATAACCCCATTATCATAAATAGCGTTAACAGCATTCATCGCAGGCGAACCAATAAATGTTGCTACAAATAAGTTGTTCGGATGTGAATAAACTTCTTCTGGTGTGCCAATTTGTTGAACACGCCCTTTATCCATTACGACAATACGCGTTGCCATTGTCATTGCTTCAGTTTGGTCATGAGTTACATAAACTGTCGTTGCTCCAATCCGATTATGAATCGAAACAATCTCACTGCGCATTTGAATCCGTAATTTAGCGTCTAAGTTTGATAGTGGTTCATCCATTAAAAATACAGGGGAAGCTTTAACAATCGGTCTTCCAAGCGCTACTCTTTGTCGTTGTCCACCACTTAGTGCTGACGGCTTTCGATCTAGATATTCGTCAATTTCTAATATTCTTGCAGCTTTTTCCACTCTTTCAGCAATCACATCTTTTTTTAGATTTTGAATTTCTAAGCCAAATGATAGGTTTTGGCGGACAGTCATATTTGGGTACAATGCATAACTTTGAAAAACCATTGATATGTTTCTATTTTTAGGTTCAATGTCATTAGCGTATTTGCCATCAATATATAAATCACCCGCAGTTATTTCCTCTAAGCCCGCGATCATTCTTAGTGTTGTGGACTTACCACAGCCAGAAGGACCGACAAAGACAATAAATTCTTGCGGCTTTATATCTAACGAAAAATCAAAAACAGCTTGAACAAAATTAGGATATATTTTATTTACATTTTGTAAGGAAATGATGGCATCTTTCGGTGCAATATTTAGTTTCTTTGATTCTTCAAAACCGCGCGCCGCAACGTTATAATAATTTAGCTCTCGTTTTTTATGTTCAATTATTTTGTTTCTTTTTTCATCTTTTGACTTTTTCATAATATGTTCCCCACTAGTGCTTCATCTATTTCTTTAGTAATTTCTTCATTACTTTTAATTGGTCTTAAATAATAATGGTGGCCATCTTGATCTTTAGTAAATGTCGTGAATCCGTTATCATCAATATGCATTACCCCAGGCCCAACCGATCTATATAAGCGTTTAGTAATTGCATAATAAACCGCTAATAAATCCCAACTTCGCGATGGCCCGTTAGCGTATTTTAAATATGCAAATTTCATTGGTGAATGTTCATCATGTTCAATTACTTTCTTTCCTGTGAAAACATCGACGCCAACATAAAAATCTAAAAAATAGATGGGTTTTGCCGAGATTTTAACAAACTTTTGTGCATCTTCAATCGCACAAACAATATTATATTCAGGGAACGCTTCATTATTATTAAAAGCAGTAATAGGATGATTATCATTTATTAATCCACCCATTACACAACTATACTTTACTTTTTTAGCAAATAATTCTTGGCCAGATAATGGTGATATTTCATCAGGTAAAGAACTTACCAAATTCGCTGCATTAGTGAGTTCACCAATCGTGATAAAAATAATTGAATCATCTTCTGCTTCAGCAAGAACTTTACGATAAAGTTTATATGCTTCAATATAATTAGTTTCTTTTATTAAATCTTTATAATGATCGACTAAATCAATATCAAAAATATGTTGGTCTTCGTTGCATTCAACTTTTTTGCCATAATACATTCCAATTGGAAATTTTCCGCCATAGAAAGAACGCACAATATCAACACATTGCACCCCATAAATATTCGTCGTACAATAACCGACTGCCTTAATATCGCAAAACCCATGCTTTTCTAATTGCAACGCTAACACAAGGGTCCCAACATCATCACAATCAGCGCCTAAATCAGTATCAATAATGACAGCAACTTTATTTTTGACCATTTAGTAACACCTCTTTGTTTGTCCCGTAAAAAACATCTTTTTTATTAGCAATATACGCTAGGAATTTTTCAAATTCTTCCCACGCATCTTCAAAATCCAATTCGTAAGAATGCCCCCAAATATAAAATATCTTATCCTCATAATATTCAGTGTTAAGAAAAGTGCCTGCTAGTTCATACATCTTTTTAAAATCTAAAAAATGAATTGTTGGCCTAAACGCTAATAAGTTATCTTGTAAATCAAAATTGTATGTCGCCCAAATACTTCTTGCGTATTTAATCGGCGTATTTCTTTTAATAATATTAACTATCCTATCATTTAATGTGCCAAAAGGATACGCCATCCCAACTATTTTGTCGCCTGTTAATTTTTCCAACACCTTTCGGTCTTGTTCAATCTCATCAATGATGATTTTTTCGTCAGCGATTGTTGTTAAATCAGGATGGTTAACAGTGTGAACCGCTACTTCGTGGCCGCTATATAAAGCCTTAACCTCTGCGCTATTTACCTTGTTATGTGGTGCACTCCATTTTTGCCAGTGACAGACACCATCTTTCCCAAAACCACCACTATTTAGATTGAAAGTGCATTTTAAATTATACTTATTAAATAATGCAACGAGGCGGCGATCTTGTGTTACCCCATCATCAAAGGAAAAAGTTATCGCTTTATGTGTATTATTTGGAAACATCTCAAACCTTCTCCACTAAAATATCATCAACAATCATTGTCCCAATGCCGTATAAGCCAATAATAATCATTGTGTCATCGCAACTTGGCGTCATTAGCTCAAAGGTCTCGGTATAAACTGTTTCTAAAGTACTGGCGCTGGCAAAATGAATTTCTGTTCCCACAAGTAACGGATTATCAGGATTACCGTCGACATGAGTAGCCTTGCTTCGTGCAAAGATATAGGCATAGCCCTTTAGTGAAGGATCACTATGTAGCCTAATCTCCGTCATCAATTTATATTTTAAAGTTAAACGATAAGTTGAATTTCCGCTAAGTTTTAAATACTTGTCATTTGAGTACATGAATTCATAGTAATTATTCTTATCTTGGAATTGATATGTAACCTCGTCTAATTCACTTGTAAATGACAATTTTTCATTAATTACCTCATTAGGCTTATTTGTAAAGTGACCCCATCTATTAAAACCAAATGAGAATAAGCTATCTGCTAAAACACCATCTTCAAACCCTTCTTCATAGCCAAGACCTTTATTTGGTGTAAATGGTCGAACATTATTATCAAAGCCCACATCTTCGCCATCAACAATATGACCATTTGGTAATTCGATAAGGCTAATGTTATCAACGTAATATCCGCCCTCATTTTTAATACCAAAGACAATTGTTAAATCCTTACTGTTTTCTGGCGTGGTAAATGTAAATATTTTGTTATTCGCGGGCGCATCGGGCCTATCATACCATTCCCCAATTGTCATGATATTTTCTTGTCCAGAGCGTAATTTAAGGAAATAATAAGCACCGTTGCCACCAACGCGATATCCTTTAGTGTCAAAGCTTATTTTATAAGCGGTGTTCGCTTTTAATTTGATTTTTCCTTTATTACTCATAAGCCCTTGTTGCTCACCATGCAAAACATTACTTTCGATTAAGACAACATTTGAACCATTAATGTCTTTTTCTTCATCGCGATAAATATCAGTATAAATACTGTCTGTATACCACGAGTCAGTTTCAATATTATATTTCCCTTCAAAATTAATGAGACTGCTGCTGACCTTGTTTATCTTAATATTTTTATAACTTATTTTATTTTGATAAATACCTGATCCCGCTATTTCTAAGTGGTATTTGCCGTCTTATTTAATAAATCTTTCGCAAACGCCTTGGCGGTTAATAAATCTAAATCGTAAACCGTAAATTCAGCAATCTTGAAATCAGATACTGTACCCGCGATGCTTTTTGAAACAAATCGAATTTGTTGTTCAGGTAATGTCGTAGAACAGTAGAAATCAATCACTAATGTGTTATCACTCCACGTAATATCACAAGTTTCTAGTCCGCTATCATGGGTAACTTCACCCGTTACTGGATTAATCGTAAATGTTGTATGTCCGGCCCAGTTCCCAACCATATTAATATACATTTCGGTTGTGGTTGGAGCTTCTAAAAATTTAATAACATTCCGATAGTTTTTACCTGCCGTATATGTTAGTGGTAAGTGATTAAAGAACATTGCTTCCCATGTATCAACAGTGTTGTTTGTACCATAGAAATGTAAATATTTTTGTCCACTTGCTGCAGTAGCAGGTTCTAAAGTGCCATCCGCAACATAGTAATGATCTTGTTGTGATGAACCTGCAATTGTCCCATAGTTATCTGTTGAATAGACATCATCAAGGCACACTACTTTGAAATTATCAATTTTGAAAGAATCGCCGCTTGCCATATTAGCAACAAATATCTCAAAATAGTGTCCACCTGCCGAACATGTAAAGGTTGCTGAAACTTGTCCATCAACATATTGAACATTTCGGACTGTACCATTTGAACTCTCGGTCTTGTATGCAGTAGTTTTGCCGACTTTAAAACTTGTCCATAATCCTTCAATATTAAAGTCAAACTGCACTGTCGCATTATCCGCAACGCTTGTTACTAATGCATCAAATTCGACACGATATAATTTACCGTTTTCAAATAAATCATTACCAGTAAGACCTGTTTGATGTGTGTTAATACCACCTATTTGTGTAGCTCCACCATCATAAGTGTATAAAAGTGAATGATTGCCAGCATTTTCGACAATGCTCATCCCGTTGCCCCAAAATTTGGTGTCTTGATAAATTTCACCAACAATATTTTCAAAGTCTTCATGATAAACGACTGTTTCGCGTGTCGCATCATTTTGTTTAGCTTCCACTAGGCTTTTGTTGGGCGTTAAAAATCCGCCAAGCGAAAGGGACGCTAAAATTATTGGAATTATAAGTTTTATAAAATTACCTCCATACATCTCCATTCTAACATACATGAAAAGCGTAATAAAAACATTGTTGTTGCGTATTGATGTAGTTTTGTTGTTTTGTTAATAAGTTATTACTTCTTATTTTTATTTATTCTAAAACCGACCAATCATCAAGGAAATACCCGTTGATGGTGAAATGCACAACATCACTATGAATAAATTCATTCGTGTTACGATCTAGGTAAGAGTTTTCACTATAGTTAAAGTTCATGTTTTGTTGAATAATCTTTAAACTATTTAAATCAACTGGTGCAGCATACCCGCTACCGTTAACATTCGCATGTACTTTAATATATAGGAAATACTTTTCATCTTGGCTTGGATCATAAATTCGTGAAATGTTATAGACAAAATCAAACCCTGTTGCCGCTGTGACAAGATAATGATCGACATTTGGATTAGTTTCAGCGTCGTAATTAGGATTGGTTGTTAATCCAAAATACGGCATTGTCATTGATGGTACGTAATCTGTTCTACCGACTGTCGCAATCATGTTTGTCGTATTTTTAAATACATAGTCAATATTTGGTAAAGACGGGATGACAATATCGTTTTCGTGTAACGGGTTATTATCATTGGCTGCGACGCGGTCACTTGATAAGTAAACGAAACACGCTGTTCCGCGCGATGCTTCAAGGAAATATGTAATTGGTACTGTTTCAATTGGTACTTCGAAAGAGTAGGCAATTAAGAGCCTGTTAAAGTTTGGATAAACAGCATACGTCGGGCTTGATGCACTCGTTTTTAAATACACTGGTTTAGTGCCAGTAATTGTTGAACCTGGCGGTGGCGGTAATACAAAGCCGCTTAATAATTGCCGGTCACCAACAGTTGTGGTTCCACTACCAAAACGGCTTACAGTAATAAGTTGTTCAACGCCTTGACTTGGGTCAGTAGCGACAATAACATTAATTGTTGCTGTTGTTTCTGTTGAATCTGGCGTTTTAGCGTTAACTGTAAACCCAATACTACCTTCTGGCACATTAATAGGCGGCCCGTCGACCGGCGAAGGAATCCCAGTATTAACACCGAAGAAACGCTCAAGGCCAGAAGCGTTTTTAATATAGTAATAAGAAGTAGGATCACCGATTAATAGTGCAGTGTCCCCTTTTGTAATTGCTTTATTCCGGTTATCAATCCACCCGAGAGAACTAATATCTTTAATTTCATAACTATAGCGTGAGGTCGGTACACTTGAATTATAAGTACCGGTGTAAAAGAGCACATTATGTTCAGTATCTATCGTCTCTGTTGTTCCTGCTGGAATAAATTCTTCTAAAATATTACGGGTTGCCACTGGGCTTTCACTTGGATTATTCGTGTTATTCGTGTAACGCACAGCGTAAAGTGCAAAGGAAGACGCGTAAGTTCCTGGGCTTGAAGTACTAACAGCGCTAAAGCCTTCGGCAGTTGAATAAGTCATATACCAGTTTGAAGTACTTCCACCACTACTACTAGCACCAGTCCGTTGAATATAAAACTTATTAAAATTACCCGTATTTGAAGTAGGACTAATCCGATACCCTTCAACATAAGGCGGGTTGCTCGTAGACGCTGTTGCCATGAAGCTTGATGTTGGCACTGCATTACTTTGCGCATTAACCCGTAATGGGCGCGGTGCTTCTAAAATTTTAGTTTGTCCGTCCACTATTCCGGTTACAATGTCGCCATAAACGGCGTATTGTAAAGTCCCTGCACTTGAAGTAGTGTTTCTAAAGTCCATTGTGATCGGACCACTAAAACGATAAGAGAATCCAGCTTCATAAGGCGGATAAGTAATATCAGCAGTTCTTTGACTTAAGTTTTCATAAGTGAAATATTTAAATTCACCGTCCGGTATAACTAGGTTATTAGGATCTACTTCCACACCAATCGCAGTAGAACCATAACGCACAAGTGCATAATGCTTTGTCGGATTAACAGTCGTGTCTTCATACACAAGCATATAACGGTAATCAGCATTACTACTATATGGTGAGTTTAGTGTTCCGTAATACTGCCGATTGAACCATCCCGTATAATTCCAACTCATTTCGTTATTAGTAATGCGTGTTGCGGTATATTTTGTCGCAGGACCGACGTCGCGCGTTGTTTGTGTATACGGATTTGTTGGATTAGTGGAAATTGTCCACTCATTAGTGTAAGCATCTGTCCAAATCTTAGCGATACGGTCTTTCCCGCGTGACTGACGACTGTGGGCAAAAGTAAATACACCAACGTGGAAATATGAATTATCATTTGGATCATAAAGTTCGTCACCAAAAGTGTCTTGTAAATCATAAGAATTATTCGGAGCAGGATTGCCAACAGTCGTATTTTCTTCCATGAATTTCCAAATATCTTCAGCGTAAACAATCCCCTTACCTAAACCCGCTGCAGCTTGACCAGCACCTTGATCACTACCGTCACTCGTCACTGGGTTTTCAATTTCACCGTCAACAATAACGCGTTTATAAAAACCAATAATTCCGCCGGAAGTTGTATATTTAGCGGTGTCACCAGCGCTGACATTAAAGGCGTCAACATGGGCAACGCCATTTGTTTGTGAATAATAAACACTGATTTTGTCTAAATTTGCGTATTGAACGTGACCCGCAAGGATTCCTAAGTGGTTTGTTTCTTTAGTAACCCCCGTCTTAGCGTAACCGTAGTGGCCGCTTGGCATGACACCAACGGTGCTAGTGTTAATTTGTATGTTATATAAAAGGATATTAGAAATTTCCCCTTGATAGTCGGTTTCAGGAACTTCGCCTTCAAGATCTGGACCAACACAACCAAATAACCCAATATCAACTTGATTTTCTTCTGGTGTAACACGAACATTACCAATAATACTAGTGTCGGTTAATTCCCCAGTCGGTAATGTCACATATTTATTTGGATCGGTTGTGGTAATCCCTCTAATTTTGGATACGAAAGGATAGTCTTCGTTGCCAATTGATTGAATCGTAAATAATTGGTTCGCGGTTGCTCCCCCAACATAAATTGGGTCCCCGTTTTCATCAGAAACTTGGAACACGCTGTTTTCATTAACATAATGACTATAAGCACCATTTTGTAAAACTGAAAGGTTTGATAAGTGATCGGTGCTCATAATTAAATATGGGTTAGTGTCTGTACCCCATTCGCCAGTTACGAGATCTTCACGTAAATGACCAAAAAGTAGTTCAATTTCTAGCGTTGGTTCTACTTGTCTTTCAATATTAGCGCGGAAATAAGCATATACTGGATAGCCAATTGTTAAAACAAAAGCAAAGAAAACGGTAATTGAAATCCATACTTTACTGAAGAAGTTTTTAAATTTATGCGTTTTCATCTAATGTTTTAACCTCCCCGTTTAATGACATTCTAAACACCATATTATATGGTGATAATTGGATTGGAACAAGCCGAATAATATTTTGAACCTTAGCAATATCTGGTTTTAACAAAATGTAAATCCATGTATCTAAAGTCGCACTATTGCTAAGTAATGCGTGTGGCAAAGTTGTGATTTTAAATGGGGTCATTGTTTGTAAGTTCGCAAATACAGTCAAGGGATTAAGATTATCACTTGTTGAAGTATAGACATAAAAGTCAAAGACATTTTGTGCATTTTCTGCTGCGAAATAATCAACACCAGTAACTGCATGAACACCATCAATGTTGGAAATAACTGTTTCAATATTGTTTACTATCACATTGTATTTAGTTTGTGCATCACTAGTTTCATTGATTCTTATTTTTAAATAAGTATTGCTATTAGCAGGAATCTGTGCGATATTCGTCATCTTCCCTAAATAAATACTAAGCGGTTCTGCACTCGTACTATTTTGCCAACTACTCGTTGTGTAATTGTAGTGCGCTAGTGAGATTTCGGGCGTAAGTTCACCAGGTACATTATGTGTTTGTGCAAAATTATAAACGGAAATATGCCACGCATATGTTAAAGAAGCGCTTGCCACAAGTGACAGCACCATTAACCAAATCGTTCTAACAATATTGCGTTTCTTTTCTTTCATTTTATATTCCTCGATAGAAGAAAGCACTTAGCGATCTTCTTGATACACCTGTTGTCGGCCAATCAACAAAATACATACTTTGGTCAGTGCCATTATCCACAAAAGTGAATTCTAAAGTACCTGTTAAGGTTTTATTCGCAGGCACAGAAACATTTTGGATAATATAAAAGCGTGCTATTGATGTTAATTCATTTGCGACACCATTAACTTGTCCTTTAACAACACCAACACTATTTGTTTCCACTAAGTGATTGCCTGCACCACTTGTGAAAGTTGGTGAAGCACCGTCAATTGCCAGTGAAACAGAAGTTAAAGCAATTTGACTACCTAAATAATAGTAATAATTTGCATTACCCCATTTACCCGTTGCATCAATATAAGGCACTTCTTCAAGCGCTGCTGGTTGTTCAAAAAATAAATTCATTTTAAAAGTTTTGCTACTTAAATTAGTGAGCGAGAATGTTAATGTTTTACGATGAACATGACCCGGATAAAATGGTGTAAATTCAACACTTCCGTTCGTAATAGGAACGCTATTAAGAGCACAGGAAAACGAATGAGCGTACTCATCATCAACACCGATATCAGGAATTTCAGCGCCCCCTTTAAGCGTCGACATAAACCATGCTAGCGTTGTAATAGTAAGCGCGACCGTTGAAACAGCGGTACCTAAAAATGTCAAAAATAGTCTAAATTTTCGACTTGGTAATTTCGCTACTTTCTTGATCTTGTTTTGACTATCCATGTTCACTTTCTCTTAATAGCCTTTTCCTGTAAAAAAAGCTACCTCTCTGTTAGGTAGCTGGCTATCTCGTTTCCAAGATCCTATAGCTTTGCGTCGCTAGATTGCTCTAGTTTTGCCTTTTTCTAGCATTATTATATTCATAAATATGAATAATGTCAATAATTTTTGTAGATTTATCGGTATTTTTCTAAGAAATAAAACTTATTCAACTTCGTTCATTATTCAAAACATTAAAAAATATCGTTAATATGATATGTTTTTTAATACTTTAAAGTAGTAATTGGCACAACATAAACACCATCTTCACGTTTATAAGCATAACGACTTAATCCGCAAATAACGACTAAAATGTCTGGTCCTTTGACCCCTTCTTATTCTAACGCTTTTTTATTTTCACTAACTTATTAGCGGCTTCATCAACATTGCCGGTTTTATTTTAAGGGTCCATTCGCTCACATTTTGGGCTTCTGTTAGGTCATATTTTGAGTTTCTTTTCGTTTATATTTCACATTTAATTGATTTCAACTATCCCAATTATTTTTTTTTAAGTGTTACTACAACTAATATTTTTCGTATTTTTTTCAGTTGCACTTAAATTTTTACGCATTTAAATAAATAGTCGCGCATTCTTTTATAAAATGATTATTCGACAATCATTACTTACTTATTTCAAAATCACAATTTATAATTTCTAAAGTAAGGGCTTCACGATATTTCCAAAAATAGTTTTTACATTTGCTAAGATCCAATATATAGTTCTTTTGTTGTATGTGTGTCTACATTTAGGGTATCAGCACATAAGCGATATTATTTTTGTCCACTTATTTTATGATACATTTCAAATAATTCTTTTAAAGACACATCAACTCCTGCTTCATGAAGTTTTTTCTTTCTTTTATTAAATAGTTTTTTAATCATTTTATTTGCATCTCTACCATAATGAATTTCGTTATGACAATTGCTACAAAGCGAAACTATGTTTTCTGGAATATCAATTGATTTATCAAATTTATAATGATATGCGAGCGGAATTAAATGATGGACTTCAGTATACGGCATTCCGTTGCTTTTTCTCAAAAAACATTTATGATTTGAATTCGCTTCACACTTATAGTTAGCATTTTTAAGAGCAATTGCAGCCATCTTTACATCACGAGGATAATATAGTCCCCCTCCCGTCCCCTTCTTCAAACTAACTTTATCAACCGGGTGCGTAATATAGATATATGTAGATTCTTTTTCTTTTGATAACTTTTTATTTAATTTATTATCAGCTTCTTCATTTAGTTCTTTTGTTTGGATTACATTGTATTTTTCACGAATTGAGTACAAAAAAATCATGAAGTCATGATTATCTTTTTTTGAAAAATGTTTATCTTTGTATTTAATCAGCGCTTTTTGCGCATTTTCAAAAGTTTTACTACTTTTACCAATTAAATACTCTTCAAAGTATTGTAAATCTTCAAGTAAAAAACAAGGTATCATAATAGATGGGTTGTATAGGTACATAATTTTATATTTAAACATGCCAGAAAACAACGATTCTAAATCTTTAAATTCCGTAAGTTCTCTCGTTTCTCTAATTAATTTTGCCAATGCGATTTTGATGTCTTCAAATGCTTTATTAACACTACAATTAAAATGTTGTTTTGTCGCTCTATATTTAATCTCTTTATCTTCTCCATGAGTTCCATACCAAAGTCCAAACTTTGAAGAATTTGCGCCACGAATCTCACCTAACTCTTTTGTACCCACTTCCACCAAATAACAAAACGACTTATTGTCTGATCCCCATCCAACTACATATTCCTTTTTATCGGTCATTGCTTCAATGTACTCTGGTGTAAAATGTGTTACTAAATAACGCCAATTCTCCCGAGTTTTTTTGCTTATTTTTTTATTTTTTTTCATATTCTATCTATTAATGTGGAATTTTCCGGCAATTAAAAGCACCTTTTCTTTTTTATTTTTGGTTGTTTTTAAGGACACATAAATTTTTACACAATTATTATTAATAACTAAATTTTTTGTTTATTTTAAATTAACCCACCTCTCTATTTTACATTGTAGCACGCAAACATGATTGTTCTTATATATTAATTATTATCCATTTAAACACTTCCATATTTCTCAAATTTTTCCCTCAAGTTTGTTTGCCTCAACAGCAGGATAAATTAGTCAAAATTTTTCCTTACACTTTTCTTTTAAAATTGCTTTATAATCATTTTGTATTCCTTTCTAAAAATACATCTTTTTTAATATTTTTAAAAACTAATAGTCCTTATAGAATAAAATATGTGTTTGCTATATTAATAAAAAAGATTATCTATTGAAGAGCGTTCTATAATTACCTTATAAATAATGAGTATATTATTTTCTTAAAATCAAACTAACAATCGTCTCCGCGTGAGCGGTCCGCGGAAACATGTCAACACATTCAATATGTTCAACATTATACTTCTTTGTTAACTTTTTTAAGTCTCTTGCTAAAGTCGCGGGGTCACATGATACATACATTATTTTAGGCGGTAGCGCTCTAAGTAAAGTGTTAACAAATTCGTCACTCAATCCTTTACGTGGTGGATCAACGATGACAACGCTGAAGTTATAGTTCTTTATTTCTCTAGTTAAAAAAGCACCAGCGTCATCTTTAAAGAACTTAACATTTGTAATATTATTTTGTTTAGCGTTTACTTCTGCGTCTTTAACAGCGTCTTTAACAATTTCAACACCGATAACTTGTTTAGCTTTTTTTGCTGCTAAAATAGCAATTGTGCCTGTGCCAGAATAAGCATCTAACACCACATCATTTTTTGTTATGCCCGCTAGAGTTAGTGCTCTTTCGTAAAGCACCTCAGCCTGGAGTGTATTAACTTGGAAAAATGATTTACTAGAAAGCGTAAATTTAAGTCCGTGTAGCTCTTCATTAATAAAACCAGGACCATATAGTACTTTTTCCTTTTTACCTAAAATAACATTGGTATCTTCGCTATTGATATTTTGAATAATCGTTGTAATATTTGGGCAAATTGCCACTAAATCACGGCAAAATGCGTCTAGATTTGGAATTTGCTCATCTTTTGTAATAAGTACAACCATTACTTCACGAAGATAATGACTTACACGAACCATTACTTTTCTAACTTGCCCAGTATGACTTTTTTCGTCATAAACTTCGTAATTATATTTCTCAATTAATTTACGAACTTCAGCAATAACTATGCTTGCTAATTCGTCATCAAGATGTGTTTTCTCCATCGCAATTATTTCGTGCGTGTTATGTCTAAATAAACCGGTATAAACTTTGCCGCTCTTTCTTTTGCCAAACGGTAATACTGTTTTATTACGATAGAAATATGGGTTCTTAGCAGTGTGGATCTTTTCAATTTTAAAATCAATGCCACCGATAACGCGTAAGGCTCGTTCAACTTTTGAAAGTTTATATTCCACTTCTTTTGCGTAATCAAGTTGGGTAAATTGACAACCTGCAAGATGGATTGTTTCCGGGACAACTGGTGTAATACGATCACTAGACATTTTAGTAAAACGAATTATTTTACCAGTCGCAAAATTACGCATTACCTTCGTTATTTTAATTTCCGCTTCTTCACCAATAATTAAGTTATTAATGAAAATAGGAAAATTATCGACTTTAGCTAGGCCAATCCCTTCACTAGTGTAGTCGCCCCCAGTTACGACATAAATGTCATTTTCTTTAATCATTATTTCATTAAGTTTTTAATGTATTCGACTTCTTCATTAACTTTTAGGCGTGGGAATAATGGTTCGCCCTTATTAACTTTTTCTCCACCTAAAACACCATATTTATTTAATAGATTAATATCTTGTTTATCTTGCGGCACCCCAAGTTGCTTAAATAATTCTTTTGGTGCGTTTACTAGTACAGGTTGCAGTAATATTGCGCCAATAAAAAGGTTATTTGCTAAGTGGTTCATTACTGAATCTAATTCTTCTTTTTTACCTTGAGTGTTTAATTCCCACGGTTTAGTGTTATCAATGTATTTGTTTGATGCACTAATAATTTTAAAAGCAGTGGTAATCGCTTCTGTCACTTTTAAATCACTAAAGTGTTCGTGATATTCTTTAACGACATTAATCGCTAAGTCTTCGATTTCGGTGTCAAATTCAGTTACTTGACCTCTATAAAGCGGAATAACACCATCACAATACTTTTCAATCATCGATACTGTTCTATTTAATAAATTGCCGAAGTCATTTACTAAATCAACATTAAAGCGTTCGACGAATTGTTCAGGTGTAAATTGTCCGTCATTACCAAACACAACTTCTCTTGCTAAGTAATACCGCACAGCGTCCACGCCATATTTATCAATAAGCGGCAACGGATCAATAACATTTCCTTTTGATTTAGACATCTTTCCGTCTTTCATCATCAGTAGCCCATGGACAAAATAACGGTCTGCTTGACGTAACCCTAGTGCTTTAAGAATCATTGGCCAATAAATCGTGTGGAAGCGCGTGATATCGGCACCTAAGATTTGCACTATTTCAACATCTTCACTTTGCCAAAATTTATGGAAGAGTTCATCATCTTCACTTAAATACCCTAATGCCGAAATATAATTAATTAAAGCGTCAACCCACACATACATTGTGTGGCGCTCATTTTCTCTAACAGGCACTCCCCACTCAATACTCGTGCGTGAGACGGCAAGTTCGCTTAGTCCTGGTTTAATAAATGTATTAACCATTTCATTTTTACGCGATTCAGGCGTAATGAAGTTTGGCGTTTCTTCATATTTCTTTAATAATCCTTCAACATATTTATCGGTTTTAAAGAAATATGACTCTTCACTTGCTAAATGCACGCTCCGATTACAATCGGGACAAAGTTTTTCTTCACCAACCTGAGTTGTAGTCCAAAATGATTCACACGGAGTACAGTACCACCCTTCGTAACTCCCAAGATATATATCACCTTGTTCTAAAAGTTTGGTGAAAATCTTCTGCACAGTTGCAATGTGTTTTGGATCAGTCGTGCGAATAAAATCATCATTTGTTATTGCTAATTTTTCCCAGAGGTCTTTAAATGTTTTTACAATATCATCCACGAACTTTTGTGGCGTTTTATTTGCTTTTGCCGCGTTTTCCGCTATTTTTTGCCCGTGTTCATCACTTCCAGTTAAGAAATAAACTTCTTTACCAATCATCCGATTATAGCGCGCTAAAATGTCACTTAAAGTTGTACAGTAAGCGTGACCAATATGTAACTTAGCGCTTGGATAATAAATGGGGGTTGTTATGTAAAAACGTTTTTTCATAGTGTACCTCTTATATTTGAAAAAACTGCCATTTGATTTAACAGTTTTTCAGTAATCAATTTACTTAAGTCCGTATTTTTTATTAAATTTATCAACACGACCATCAGCTTGGGTAAAGCGTTGTTTCCCTGTATAAAACGGATGGCAATTTGAGCAAGTGTCAACACGGATTTCTTTTTTTGTTGATAATGCTTCAAATTCAGTACCACAGCTAACACAAGTCACTGTGATTTTTTGCGTCTTTGGGTGAATTCCTTGTTTCATAATATCTCCTTCCGCCTAGGTTAACTCGATTTAACCTAAGTAAGCAAAAGTAATAATATCATTATTACAGTTATTTGACAACCGAAAATATTATTCCTGAGTTCTAATAATCTCTTTTATGATATTTTATGAAATCAATAAAAAGTTCCCAAAACAAGTACCCTAGTAAAATTATTACTTGCAACAGATAGTTGCATTTTAATATCATAGTAAACAATACAATCTTTTTTTGAAGTGAAGTGTACCCCAAATCTTTGATAACAAAAAAGGGGTACACATCAACATCAACATCAATACAACTCTTTTTTCTTCTTTTAAATGAATGTTATGAAATAGTAATTTTTTGATGTTTCTTCTATATGGTATGCACTGTATCGCTGCGCTTCAATCAACTCGTTAATTATAATAATGAAATTACTCAAAGTTAGATTTTTTGAATTTGAACGATTATTGCAATCAAAAACATAGAAAGCAATGTTGCTTTTACATGCTTTTTTTGAAAATTGACTTTTATCATAAACTTTTTTTGCTTCATAACTTAATTCATTTATGTTTTTTTATTCTTCATTAATATTTCTCCTCCTTTCGTTAAGTTACAACAAAACCAATAATTGTTAATTTTGTTGCTCATATAATTTAGCGTGATTTTTTTAGTGCTTTTTAAAGAAATATTAATCTTTTTTATTAGTAGCTGCCCTTATTCGTTACAATTTGAATATTAAATTGTTGTATTATCTAAAATTCCCTAAAAAAGCGCTTTTCCCCATATTTCCTTCATATTTTTGTTATCATTTTTAATTAGGAGGAAGTACATTATGATTACAAAAAAACTTGCCCTCGAAGTATTAAATGTAGCGCTTAGTACCGGTGGAGATTTCGCTGAAATATTTTTAGAAGAAACTTACAGCGGTAACTACACTGTAGAAAACGGTAAAACGCAAGCGCCTGCTACTTCGTTAACTTATGGGGCAGGCATTCGTATTTTAAAAGGATTACAAAGTGTTTATGGTCACACAAGTGACTTAAGCAAAAAAGGTTTATTAAATCTTGCCACTGCGTTAAGCGCTGGCTTTGATGGTCAAAGAGTTTTAAGTGTTGAAAAACTTAAAAATGTAAGGGTTCGTAAAAATCACGAGTTAGAAAAAAGTCTTGAATTAGTGGATATTAATGAAATTGTTGAGAAGTTAAAAATCACTAATAAAGTAATGAAAGATTATGACGAAAAGATTGTACGCGCTATCAGTGTATTATTAACTGATGTTCGTAATATCACTATTTTTAATAGTGAAGGTAATGCATTTACTGATAAGCAAGAGCGCGTAAGATTGGTGTTTCAAGCAATAGCAATGGCACCAGGCGCCTTTGAATATAGCTACAATGGACCAGGAGCACACAAAGGCTTTGAATATGTTGAAGGTTTAGATTTAGAAAAGATTGCGCGTGATGTTGCTGATGTTGCTGTCCGTAAATTAACCGCAGCGGAATGTCCAAGCGGGAAAATGCCGGTTGTGATTGGTAACGGCTTTGGTGGAGTTATTTTTCACGAAGCATGTGGTCACCCGCTTGAAGCAAGTTCTGTTAGTAAGGGATTATCACCTTTTGCCGGTAAAGTCGGAAAGCAAATTGCTCACCCAGCGGTTACCGCAGTCGATGACGGCACGATTGTAAACGGCTGGGGATCAAACAATATTGATGACGAAGGCGTAAAAACAAAGAAAAATGTTTTAATTAAAAACGGCATTTTACAAAGTTATCTTGTTGATCGTTTTAATGGACGGCGGATGGGAATTGAAAGCAATGGTACAGGCCGGCGTCAAAATTATACCTTTGAACCAACAAGCCGGATGTCAAATACATACATTGCCGCTGGTAAATATACACCTGAAGAAATCATTAGCAGTGTAAAACTTGGATTATATGCAAAATCACTTGGTGGTGGACAAGTTAATCCAGCAACTGGTGACTTTAATTTTGCGTGTGATGAAGCTTATATTATTCGTGATGGTAAAGTTGCCGAATTAGTTAAAGGTGCTTCACTTGTTGGTAATGGCGCTGATATATTAATGAAAATTGATATGGTCGCTAATGACCTTGAACGCGCTCAAGGCATGTGCGGTGCCGATAGCGGGAGTGTTCCAGTTGATGTTGGCCAACCAACAATTAGAGTTAGTGAAATTACCGTTGGTGGTAGAGGAGGGGCATTACAATGAACGTGAAGAAATTCTTTGAATTAGCAAAAGAAAAAGGCCTTGAAGCCGCTGAACTCGTTATTCAAAAAAATAAAGGTATTGAGATGAGTGTGTATGATGAAAGTGTTGAAAAATACACCTTAGCGTCCACAATTAACGTTCTAGCGCGCGGTATATATAAAGGTAAAATGGGTTTTGCAATGAGTGAAAAAGACGATAAAACAACTGCCCAATACTTAGTTGCCCAAATTAAGATGAGTGCCGGAGTTTCAGAAACAGAAGACTTAAGTATTATTTTTGAAGGTAGTCCTAAATATCGTAAAAAATCATTCTTTAATAAAGAACTTGCCACTATTAGTGAAAGCACAAAACTTGAATCGCTCTTTACCATTGAAAAAGCGTTAAAAAAAGCGCACCCGCTTATTACTTCTGTTTCAACTGTTCAATATTCCGAGATTGAAAGTGATTATAAATTATTTAATTCATATGGTTTAAAACTCACAAATAAACAAAACTACTTCTATTATGGAACATGGGTTGTTGCTAAAGAAGGCGATGATGTTAAATCGCATGTCGAAGTTTTCCTTGATAATGATTATAGTAAATTTGACGCTGACACATTTGTGAAGAAGGCGGCTGATGGAGTTATAGAAAAACTTGGTGGTAAACCATGTGCTACTAAGGATTATCCCGTTGTATTTAACCCAAAAATGACCGCTAGTTTACTTGCAGCTTACTTAACAAGCGCAAGTGCTGATCGTGTTGAAAAGAACACTTCTTTATTTGCCGACAAACTAAATGAAAGAGTAGCAAGTTCAAAAGTAACTGTTCTTGATGCACCGTTAACAGCTAATCTCTTCTATCGTTATTTTGATGACGAGGGCGTTGCTAAAACAAATAAACCAATTATTAAAAATGGTATCTTACAAACATTCTTCCATAACTTAAGCACCGCTACTAAAATGGGTGTTGAACCTACCGGTCACGGCCGTAACACGGGCGGAAGAATTAGTGTCGGTATTAGTAATATCACCTTAAAACCTGGGCGTAACGACTTTGATACTTTAATTAAAGATATTAAAGAAGGTGTATTTATCACTGAACTTATGGGTCTCCACTCGGGACTCAACACAACAAGTGGTGACTTTAGTTTACAAGCAGCAGGGTTTATGATTCGTGACGGTAAAGTTGCTGAACCTGTTAACTTAATTACCGTTGCTGGTAACTTAGTTAAACTCTTTAACGATGTTAAGGCGGTCGCTAATGAAAATGAATTACAACTTAGTAGCTACACTACTTCAAGTATTCTTGTTAAATCATTAAAAATTGCTGGCTAGTAATAAAGTATCTTTATCTAAATTTAAGAGGCGTCCTTTGTGGCGCCTTTGCTTTTTATTAGCGATAACGCTAAGCTGTGTGTTATAATTCTTTTTGCGAATCATTCGCAAATTGAAGGATTATGAAAAAGAAATTATTATTACTATTACCATTCTTACTTTTAGCGGGTTGTAAGGCGCGCGAAAAACCAGATATTGTTGTTACTTCGTTTGTAAGTTACGATGCTGTAACTAACATTGTTGGTGACAAACTAAAAGTTAAAAACATTGTCCCTTGGGGCAGTGAACTTCATGACTTTGAACCTACACCACGTGATATTGAAGATATTAATAACGCTAAGCTATTTGTCTATACTCATCCTGCGCTTGAAACATGGGTTAAAGACCTTGTCACTAATAAAAATAGTTTTGATATGAGTATTCATTCTGATGTTGAATATGCTTGCAAAGTAAAAAAACAAGAACATCACGATCACGAACACGACCATGATCACACACTTCATTACTGGACAGATCCACATATATACATCCGTGTTATGAATGATCTTTTAACTGTGCTTATTGACATTTCGCCGGCAAATGAGACCTATTTTACAGAAAATCATAATAATTACACAGCGCGATTATTAGCCACAAGTAATGATTTTCGTGACTTTTTGTTTCCACCGTTAGAAAAACCACCGCTTTTCTTTGCGGGGCATAATGCGCTTGGTTATTTTGCTGCTGCTTATAAACTAACTATTAAGACAATTAGCGAAAGTTATAAACCAGATGTTGATTTTTTATCACAAGAAATTATTGATTTTATGTATGAAATTAAAACATTTGATTCGCATTACTTATTCATCGAAGAATTAGTGGAACCGCGTGTCGCTAATTTAATTAAAAATGAATTAGCAAAGGAAAATTATGCGATTACTCTTTTAGAACTTCATGGGTATCACAATATTACTGCAGCACAAGCAAAGGAGGGTATAACATATGCCGACATCTTCGCGCAAAATGTCGCAAACATCAAACAAGCCTTTGGCGGTTAAACTCACTGATGTAAGTGTAAATTTTGGTGATGTCATAGCGCTTAAAAACATCAACTTTTCAATTAATAAAGGGATGCTCCTTTATGTGATTGGTCCTAACGGATCAGGTAAAACAACTTTTATAAGGTTGCTTGCTAAATTGTTAGAGCCGACGCATGGCACTATTGAACATAGTGATGATCGTTTAGGTTATTTACCGCAAAAATTAAATATTAACCCTAATTTCCCAATCACGGTTGAAGAAGTAATTTATAGCGGCCTTGCTAAACAGTCACTACTGATTAGTAAAGGTGATCGAGAACTAATAAAATCATGGCTTAAAAAGATGCAAATCCCGCACTTGCTTAAAAAACCAATGGCCCATCTTTCTGGCGGTCAACAACAACGCGTCTATATTATTCGCGCGCTTATTAGTAATCCTGATTTTATTATTTTAGATGAACCCACTTCTGCACTCGACCCGTCCTTTCGCAGTTTCTTTAACGACATAATTACAGCATTACATCACGAAGGAAAAACAATTATTTTTGTCACACATGAACTTCATGGTGCGCTTTGTGACTGCGCTAGTGTGTTATATATTGATCAAGAAATACGTTTCTTTGGCGGCTTACAAGAGTATTTTGAAAAGGAGAAAAATATCCATGTTTAGTTTCTTACAACACACTTTTATGGTTTATGCTCTTTTGTTAGCGCTGCTTATTGCCCTAGCGGCCGCTCTTTTAAGCCCGTTTCTTGTTTTATCTAAACAATCTTTAATTGCCGACGGCATGGCGCATATTGCCTTTACCGGCGTTGTTATTGGATTACTATTTAGTAATGAACCCCTTTATATTGCCTTACCTTTTGCGCTTTTAGCCTCAATTGCCATTACCTTTTTAACAGAGCGCGCTAATCTAGATAATGATGCAGCAATTGGTGTTGTTAGCGTCTTTGCTTTAGCGCTTGGTTTAATTATTATTAGTAAAAGCGATGGTTTTAATCGCTCTGTGGAATCGCTATTAGTTGGTAGTTTATTAACAGTTACTGTTCCTGAAATTATTGGTGCTTCAGTTTTAGCTTTGCTCGTTATTTGTTTTATCTTAATATTCTATCGTAAGCTTATAATTACGACTTTTGATGTAACTCATGCGCGTTTTGCTGGGGTTAACACTATGTTTCTTAAATATGCCCTTTCCGCACTTACTTCTATTTTTGTTGTTGTCGGTGTCCGCGCGATTGGGGCACTACTAATCTCTGCATTTATTTTGTTTCCAACATTAATCTCTAGACAATTATCTAAAAGTTTTAATATGACTTTGTGGGGCGGCGTTATTATTTCACTAATCGCTACTTTTATTGGGATTACTGTTTCTTATCACTTTACTTTGCCGACAGGACCCGCAATCATTATGGTATTTACTACATTTCTCATAGTAGCGTATATTATTCGTATTATCATTGCTAAAAGGAGACTTAAAGATGCGCCTAACGCCCGCTCGTAAACTTGTGCTTAATTTATTTAAAACAAAATCTTCATTACTTTGTGCCGAAGACATTGAACGATTATTAAAAAATGAATCTATTTTTCTTTCAACAATCTATCGTGCTTTAGAATATTTTGAAAAAGAAAATGTTCTAGGCAAGAGCACTATTAATAAAACAGCTTACTATTACTTAATAGACGGTAAACATCATCATTACATGATTTGCACTACTTGTCTTGCGCGATTCCCTATTGATTGTAAATTAGATAGTATGATTAACAAAAATATGAAGAAACATAATTTTGTTCCCACAAGTCACGATCTAACAATTTACGGGTATTGTGAAAATTGTGCAAAGTTGCAAAACAACTAAAAAATGCCGCGATTAAGCGGCATTTCATTAGTAATTAATTATTGTTATTTACGAATATATAAAATACCAATTGTGCCTGCGCCACAATGACTTGAAATAACGGCGCCTGCTTCACTAATTAAAATATTTTTGGGATCGACAAATTCTTTTAGTCGGTCGTAAAGATAATCAATGCGTTCACCGCCGTGTGAGTGCGTAATAAAGACGCGTGGTGATTCTAAGCCAGCACTAATTTCTTCGCGTGCTACTTGTAGCATTAGGTCTAATGCTCTTTCACTTTTACCTTTTGGTGTCGCTACTACTTCTAACTTGTCATTATTAACTTGTAAGAATGGGTGGGCACGTAGTATACGACCAAAGAATAACTTAATGCCTGTTACTCTTCCACCAGCAGCGAGCATTTCTAAATTATCAACAATGAATTGCGCTCTTGATTTAGGCGCGATTTTTTCTAAGTAATCAGCGGTTTCATCAAGTGTTTTGCCTTCGTTAAGAAGGTCATAAGCGCGTAGCGCTAATAACCCGCTTCCTGTTGAAAGTGAGTGTGAATCGACGACTCGGACTTTAAAGTCTTTAACTTCCTCTGCTGCTAAACGCACACTTTGGGCTGTTGCACTTAGGGATTCACCAATCCCCACAAATAAAGCGCCTGTATAACCTTCGGCTTTTAATTTTTCAAACACTTCTTTAAATACTCCAGGGGCAACAGCGCTCGTTTTTGGTGCTGTTTTCGTTTCTGCTACTTTTTCATAAAGTTTATCAGCGTTAATATCGACGCCGTCTTGGAAAGTTTCTTCACCAATATGAACGTTTAATGGTAGAACAATCGCCCCAAGCTTTTTATATTGTTCAGGACTAAGATCAATTGTTGAATCAACGACTATTTTAAATTTAGGCATATTTTCTCCTTTTTGTGATTTGCTCACAACTCTTTAATCATCACTTTTAAGTGACTTCACTATCAATAATATCTTATTTTATTTTATTTTGCATATTTAAAGTACTACGGTCTTATTTGTTTTACTACTTACTTTTAGCTTTATGCTAAAATTGAAAGCAGAAAGGAAATAAATTATGAGAAAGTTTTTTAAAGAATTTAAAGCGTTCATTGCCCGCGGTAATGTCTTAAATCTTGCTGTTGGTATTATCATCGGTGGCGCTTTTAACGCAATTATTACTAGTTTAGTAAATCATGTAATTATGCCGCCTATCTCGTTATTACTTGGTAATGAGGTTTCACTATTAAAATGGGTTATTAGGCCAGAAGTTCGTGACGCTGCTGACAATGTTGTGACTGCAGAAATTGCTATTTCATGGGGTTTATTTGTCCAAGCAATTATTAACTTCTTATTAATTGCTCTTGTTTTATTTGTGATTGTTCGTGTCGTAACTAGACTTACTGAAAAAGCAGAAGCTTTACGCGCTAAACTTCTTCACGAAGAAGCTGCAGCTGCTCCAGAGCCAGAGCCAGAGCCAGAACCAGAACCAAGCGAAGAAGTATTATTACTTCGTGAAATTCGTGACTCATTAGTGGCCAAAAAACAAGAAGCAAAAGCAACTAAAAAGAAAGAACCTAAAAAGTAGTAAAAGAAAAACACCAGTTTCTAGTTTCTAAGTAAACATTTACTGGTGTTTTTTATTTTATTTAAGTACTGGAAGTTTTAGATTTTCATTACCAGGCAAAGCCACAATTTTTTCATACGCTTCATTAAAAAGCGCTATTTCTTCTTCTTTACGGAAATCGTTTATTCTAGCGCGCAGTGCTTTAGGAGCACGACTTAAAACAAAGGCGCATTCACTTTGGCTCTTAGTAACTAACCCACTATAGAGAAGATACACACGCATTGTTTCAATTGTTAAGTCGTTACTAATAAACTTACGATCTGCGGCGCTTAGTTCATCAAACCAATAAGCACTTGCTGCTTCACTAGCTTTTGTTAATAAGTAAATATAAAGTTTTTGCGCTCTAATTCTCGCAATAAATTCATGTTCAACTTTACTCGCATTCTTTTCTAAGTCATCAATTAATGATAATGCCTTGTCCCACGCTTTTTCATCAATTAATTGATATAAGCGATATAAACTTAAACGTGCTGTCATTGTTGTGACTTCGTCAAACTCTTTAATGTCCGTAACTTTTTCATTGTTATACACGAGCGATTCAATTCTAATTAATTCGTTATACGCTTCAACATTTACTTTTTTGCCAAGAAGCACAATGTAATATCCGTCTGTGAAGTTATCAAGTTTAAAAGGCATGATGTTATAGACTAGAAGCATTGCACCAATCCCCGCAACGATTAACACTTGGTGATGAATAGGTTGATTATACTTTGTTAATAAGAAAATAACAATTGCAACCACAAATTCCAAAAGCACCATTATTGTTGGACCAAACAAATAAAGCCGTGGTTTTGTTTTATCGCTTTTAGCAATAATTTTTGTTTCGCCTGTTAATCCTTCATAACGTCTAAAGCTAAACTTCCACCCGCTTTTTGTTTTGTAATAAGCTAATCCAAGGATGTTTACACTTATCACACTATAGCCACCAAGAAGCGCACCAAAGACATGGCCTAACTCAAATAAAATAACATTAATAATAATACCAACAAGGATTGTTAATATCGCAAATCCGTAGCGTTGTAAATCAGTCACTAAATCAAGTGCGTCAAGCGCAGGTTGAATAATTCTTAACCCAATAAATAACGCAATAATTAGCATGACAAGATACACTAATATGCTAAGCAAATCTTCTTTTTTCATATTCGTCCTCCAACAGTTTTAAAAACAACTTTCATAAAGTTTGATTATATCATCTCTTGTGAGATTTTTTTGGTCGTGATACAACTCTTTTGTGCCGTTTTCCGTTACGATATCCGCTAAAGTGGGGATATCTTCACGCTTAACACCTAAACTAGATAAAGTAGTTGTTAATCCTAAACGCATAAATAATTCTTTAAGTGCTAAAATGCCTTCTTTTGCGTTTGTATCAATGTCTTCATGATGAAGATTAAAAACAACACGCGCAAAACGATCGAGTTTCTCTTTTAATTCTTCAAAATAAACAAAGAGCCATGCGGGATAGAGCACCGCTAAACCGTGCCCATGAGCAATACTTGGATAAAGCGCACTAAGTGCATGTTCTAAAGTATGGACAACTAAATTAGCTTTTTTACCCATGCTTGTTACATCATTGTGACTAAAAGTGCTCGCTAACATTAAATTAGCGCGCGCCGTTTCATCAAGTGGGTCAGCAATAAGTGTCTCTGCGCATTCCCGTAAAGTAACAAATATCGCTTCTGCAAAGCGGTCGGCTAACTCAATTTTGTCGCTTTTATTAAAATAGCGTTCAAGCGAATGCATAAATGTATCAACAATCCCCACTGCTGTTTGATACATTGAGACACTATAAGTTAATTCTGGATTAGTAATAGCAAAAAGCGGTCTTACTAAATCGTTTCTAAACCCTTGTTTAAAATTATTAGTGCTATCACTAATTACACAGCTCGCCGACATTTCACTACCCGCTGAAGCATGGGTTAAGATTACACCAAGCGGTAATGCTTTTTTAGGAGTAACTATCCGTTTACTAAAATCTAGTGCATCGCCTTCATAATAAAAATTCACTGATAGTGACTTTGCGACATCAATTACACTGCCACCACCAATTGCTAAAATAAAGTCTACTGCATATTCTTTTGCAATCGCTTTGGCTTCACGCACATAAAAGACTTCCGGATTAGGCGTAATCCCGCCATAAAGTACATAATCAATATTTTCAGCATCAAGTGCGTTAGTCACTGCTTCTAAAAGCCCACTTCTTACTGCGTGATTTTGACCATATAATATAATTACATTCTTTTTGCCGTAACGCTTAATTATACTGCCTACTTCAGTATGCCGGCCGTTACCAAAAATGAGTTCAGTTTGAATCTTTAAGTTAAAACTATGCATAGCCGTGTCCCTTATAATTTATAGCGTCAAGCGGGAAGTCATTAAAAAATGTTACTAAATTCATCACAAATTCGTGTTCAGGGAATAAGTATTCGCCTTCAATCCACGAAATAATGCTACTAGCGATACCTGCGCCATATACTCTTGCTAAAAGTTTTCGTTCGTTTAATGTTAATTTTTCAAATGGATCTTTTTTATCAATGTAATTTAAACACACATTATATAAATAATTAAAAAGAAACTCTCTTACCAAATCTTTAGCAGCGCTCGCTAAAGTGTTTTCAATCATTGCTTCGTTATGTTTAACATAACGCAGCACAATAAAGATTGCTTCTTCTAATTCATTGTTAGATGGTTTTTCAATTTCCTCATTTAAAAATACCCATGTTAATAAATCATAAATATTACGAAAATGATAATAGAAAGTTTGGCGATTAACTTTACAATCTTTCGTGATGTTAATAACGCTTATTGTATCAAGTGGCATTGTTGCCATGAACTTTTTTAAAGAATTTCCTAAACGAGCTTTAGTCTTCATATAACTCCCGGCAAATATGTTTAGCAATTGACGCTCCTAACTTAGCGTTATTAATGACAAGTGCTTCGTTTGCGGCTTGACTCTTACCTTTTGTTAATTCGTTTAGTTTGGAAAGAAGGTAAGGCGTTTCTTCTTTACCTTTAACCCCAGCTTTTTTCATTTCTTCAAGCGCTTCATCAATTACTTTTTCAATGTCTTTATAAGGCAAGGCTTCTTCTTTTGGAATTGGGTTAACAACAAGTGTTCCGCTTTCAAGCCCTAAGGCATGACTTGCGTTAACAATCGAAGCAATTTCGCTAGAAGAATCAACGCGATATAAGACATTTAATGATGGACTTGTTGTGTAAAATACTGGCATTTTGTCGGTTTTATAACCTAAAACTGGAACACCTTTAGTTTCTAAATATTCCAATGTTTTTTCAATATCAAGAATTGCTTTTGGACCAGCGCATACGACCGCAATGTTTGTTCTGGCAAGTTCATCAAGGTCGCTAGAAATATCTAGTGTTTCAGTCGCACCGCGATGCACTCCGCCAACGCCACCAGTTACAAATACTTTAATGCCAACTTTAGCAGCAATAACCATGGTCGCAGCAACGGTCGTCGCACCCCACTTCTTTGTGGCCATAACATAGGCTAGGTCACGCCGTGAAACTTTAATGACATCTTTTCTTTGGCCTAACTCTTCAATTTCATCTTCATCCAAACCAACGACAACGTCACCACCAATAATCGCTATTGTTGCTGGTAGCGCCCCATTAGCGCGCACAATTTCTTCAACCTTAAGCGCTATTTCCACATTTTGCGGGTAAGGCATCCCGTGACTAATAATCGTTGATTCTAGCGCTACAACTGGTAAGTTGTTCGCTAAAGCGTAGGCTACTTCTTGGCTAATCCGTATTTTCATAAATTATTCTCTCCTTAATTTCTTTACAATTTTATTATCCACTAATATGTACATTATTGTAAGTATTAAATTTATTGGAGTTAATATTGCATAGTGAATTTGCTCTAAACTTGAGATGTTTATTTCTAAGAAATATTTTTCCGTAAATGTTAACCCGACAGTGTTATCGAGAATAATAACACCAATTGCTAAAAGGCTTAGTACTAAGAAAAGTGTCAGTCGATAACGATTAAATGGTAATGAGTTTCGATATAAAATAACAAATGACAAGAATGTAATTGTAAGAATCGACATTGTAATCATTTCCATTGATGTATCACTTATTTCTGCACCAAACATTTCGCCAAAGTTTTTACTTATATAGAGTAAAAATGCTCCAGCGACCATCAACAATCCTGCTGGCACGCTGCGACTAATGACATTATCCATAAATGTCCCGCGCACTCTTTCTTTATTCGGTTGCATCGATAAGAAGAAGGCGGGAATTCCTAATGATAATAATTCCCACAAATACAAGTGTTTTGGTTCAAAGGGATATCTAATGCCTGATCCTTTTGGTCCTAAAAGGCCCGCAGTAACAAACATAAACGAGAAGATAATCGCGAAGATTGTTTTAACAAGGAATAATGACCATGTCTTTTGTAAGTTATTAATTGCTCTTCGTCCTTCATCAACAATTGAAGGCAAAACATCAAAGTTATTATCAAGGAGCACTAAGTGACTGACTCCGCGTGCTGCTGGACTACCAGCGCCCATTGCAATTGAACACTGCGCAGCTTTTAATGCTAAGACATCATTTACGCCGTCCCCAACCATCGCTACAACTTTACCGTCACTTTGTAATTTAGTTACAATACCTTCTTTTTGTTCAGGACGCACTCTGCCGTAAATTGTAAAGTCTTCAAGTGAGTGGTGACTTGGATCATCAATTTTAGAAAAGTCTAATAAATTTTCGGCATTATTAATCCCGACTTGACGCGCTATTTCACTCACGCTAACAGGATCGTCTCCGGAAATAATTTTTACTTCAACACCAGCATCTTGGAATAGTTTAATGACTTCACTAGCTTCAGCGCGAATATTATCTTGAATAACAATAAGTGCTAAAGGGGTCATATCAATTGGTAGTTTTTTAGCGATAAACGGCTTGCGAGACGAAGCAAGTACTAATACACGTAAGCCGCGCTCTAAGTAAATGCGTTCAACTTCTTCAACTTGTTTTTGTGCTTTTGGACCAAGCACCATACTTGAAGCACCAATGATATAAGTTTTACCTTCCATAATTGCACCGCTACATTTTAGTTCGCTATCAAACGGTAACACTTTGGTGTATTCCATATATTTTCTCGTTTTAAAATGGTTTTTGAGTGCTATAGCAGTGGCGTTTTCATCTTTAGTGGCTCTTAAAATTGAGGCAACAATAATGTTTAAATCAATGTCTTTTGCGCCTTTAAGTGGCACAACTTCATTTACTTTCATTGTGCCGTCAGTAATCGTGCCTGTTTTATCTAAACAGAGTACATTAACTCTTGCTAACATTTCAATCGAATACATTTCGTTCACAAGTGTGTTTTTTGTCCCGAGTCTAATAACTCCTACGGCAAGCGTCATACTTGTTAATAAATACATCCCAGAAGGAATCATTGCCACAAGTGAACCGGCAATAGAGCGCACACTATCTTCAAATGTTGAGCCTTGATAAAAGGCATTAAACACTAATAGTAATGCCATAGCAATCACAATAAACCCAATTACTTTAAATAGTGAATTAATTGAATTTAAAAGTTCAGATGTTGGACGCTTAAATACTTTCGCCCGTAATTGTAATTTTTGTGCATAACCTAATTTTCCAATTGTATCAACTTGATAGTAACATGTGCCTGTTGTGACAAAAGACCCCGACAAAACGCGGTCATCTTTTGCTTTATGAATAATGTTTGGTTCACCAGTTAATAGTGATTCATTAACACCAACACTACCGTGCACTACCACACCATCTGCTGCGATTTGATCACCTAATTTTAATTTAACGATATCATCAAGTACAACATCCTCACTTGGAATTAATAACTCAATCCCATCGCGCACGACCGTTACTTTTTGTTCATTTAATATTAAGAGTTTCTTTAGTGTGCGTCGCGCCCTAAAGTCTTGGATAAGTCCGATTAAAATGTTGGAAAAAAGAATGACGAGAAATAACAAACTTTGCCACTCTTTAATATAAATAAGCGCTGCTCCTATTGCGTAGAGCAAAACATTAAAGAACGAAAAGAAATTACGCATTAATATTGAAAAGATTGACTTAACGCCTTTATTTGGTTTTTCGTTAGTCATTTTCGCTACTTTGCGGGCGTTAACTTGTTGGGTACTTAAGCCTTCATCGTGTTTTGGTGTATAACGAATTACTTCATCAACTTTAATTTCGCTTTTTTTAATGATTGTTGTTGCCGTACCCGGTCTTTTTTTCTTTGTTTCTACAAATTCCTCCATAATGAGTCCTTTCTATTCATTACTCGGTGCGCAGCGCTACGACTGGATCTTTGTTTGCCGCCATCTTACTTGGAATTAATCCAGCGGTGACGGTTAATAATATATTAAATACAATAAGCGCTAAAGCTGCAAGTGGTACTAAAAACGCTATTTGTCCAATGTTTTGTTCAGGAAATAGATTGTTAAGAATAACATTTATCGGTATTGATAATATATATGTTGTCCCAACGCCAATTACCCCCGCAAGTAGTCCAATAATAAACGTTTCCGCGTTAAATAGCCTCGATATATCTTTCTTCCTGGCCCCAATCGCACGCAGTATCCCAATTTCTTTTGTCCTTTCAATCACACTAACATAAGTAATAATGCCAATTAAGAATCCTGACACAACAAGTGAGATACTTGTAAATACAATTAATACAATTGAAACAACATCAATCATTGTCGCAATTGAATCAGTAACAAACTCTACTGCATCAAAGATTACAATTTTATCTTTCTCGTCTTCGCGCGTATTATTATATTCATTAATCCGTGCTTTAATTTCTTTTTTTGAATCACCGTCTTTAGCAAAAATTGCTACTGATTCTACTGGTGAATAAGCTGTATTTAATAATTCTTTTAATAGTGTTTCGTAAATCGCGTTGTCCTTACTTATATCCGCTAAGTCCACTCCATAAATTTTGAGGTTGCTTAAAAATTTATCAATCCTTATTGTTGTTGGATTAACTGGTTTTACACCCGACCAATCGGTAGTAGCGCTATAAAATTCAATTGCAGTATTAATATTTTCTGCAGTGATATTTGCTTCTCTGATTACTACATTATTAACTTGTGCCTTTGCAACTTTGTTATGTTTATTTGTTTCATGCATATATTTATTTAATGCTTGTGTATACACCATTCCTGGCGCGAGCATTTCAAACTGAATTCCCGGTTTTGGCCGCAAAATGCCAGTAATTTTCAGCATTTCACCAACCGTTGGGTCATCATATAAATATTGTGGGTTTTGAAAACGATACTTTTCAATCGTGCGTGGTTGCCCCATAAAGTCAAGCACTACATAGTCATCAATATTACCCAATGCCTTTTTATAAATATCATCGTTGTGCACCATTTTAAATTCTCGCCCAATAATGTCATCAAAATTAAGCTTTTGTACATTTGCGGAATTATCAACAATGCCCATCCGTTCTAAAGCTTGGACTGAGATACGATTATATTTATCAAGTACAAACATAATTTCATTACGCTCTGTCGCAAACTTTGAGTCTTTACCAATTACATCATAAAATTCAGTAATATAGGCTTCGTCCCCTGGTAATTGGGTAAATACCCCAAAGGGTAGTGGCGTCACACTGACATAATAAGGCCACTGTACAGTACGCGCGTTATCAGTGGGCGGCTTTGCTAAAATTTGCATTTGTGTTGGATAATTAACCATTGTACTAGCGGCAAGCCCGTCTTCCTTTAATCCGTCCACTAAATCTAAGAATTCAGATGTTATCCTATTATTTGTAATGGTAATCCGTGTTGTTTCTGTATCATTTTCATTATAAACAACGATTTCTTCACCGTCTGGATACTCAGTATTTTTATCAGGTTTTTTTATGCCTGCTTGCATATCCATTGTTTGCGCAAAAACGGCAATTGGGTAATTTGCCATTGTTTCCCGCTCCAAACGATTAATATAATTTTGAAATCCGTTACTAACCGCTGCTACTAACCCAATACCAATAATCCCTAATGATCCTGCAAGCGCAGTAAACACTGTTCTTCCTTTTTTTGTTAAGATGTTTTTATAACTGTTTTTAAGCGCGGTTAAAAAGGACATTGATGTTCCCTTGTTTTTTTCTGTTTCCGTTGGTTCTTTTACTTTGCGCTTCTTTTTACTTTGTGCTTCATCAGTGTCACTAGTAATTCTGCCATCTAACATCCTAATTACTCGATCGCTATATCGTTTAGCGATGTCTTCATTGTGCGTAACCATTACAACAAGTCGTGTTTTACTAATTTCTTTTAAAATTTTCATGACTTGTTCGCTTGTTTCACTATCTAACGCTCCGGTGGGTTCATCCGCTAAAATGATGGAAGGATCATTAACAAGTGCACGTGCAATCGCTACTCTTTGAAGTTGACCACCAGAAAGTTGATTTGGTCTTTTATATAATTCACTTTCAAGATCAACACTAAGGAGGGCTTGTTTAGCCTTTTCGCGACGTTCACTACTCCCCATCCCAGAAAGCGTTAAAGAAATCTCAACATTTTCAATCACACTTAAGTGCGGGATAAGATTATAACTTTGAAACACAAATCCAACACGATGATTACGATAAGCGTCCCAATCTCTATCTTTAAATTCTTTTGTTGATTTACCTTCAATGATTAAATCGCCTGATGTATATTTATCAAGACCGCCAATCAAGTTTAAAAGTGTTGTTTTACCACAACCCGATGGACCTAAAATTGTTACGAATTGTTGTTTAGGAAAAGTAAGGTTTAGCCCCTTTAAAACATGAAGTGGCTTTTTAGCCACATAATAATCTTTATAAATATCTTTGAGAACAAGCATAAATATCCCCTTTCGGATTTCACTTTATACATTGTCTAACTTTTTATTTATCTTTTCAAGATAAAGGCATTATTATTTACATTAATTTTATAATTGCGGTTTTACAAGAGACGGGAATTTAGTTAATCTTTGTTACTATACTAAATTTGAATCGTAAATATATCTTTTTCCACTATAAGTTCTTCTTCATATTCTAATTGAGCGTTAACTTCAATTGCATCTATTGGTTTCAGTATTTGTGTTATTTGTCTTAGTCTTAATTCATCAGGAACTCTACCTAAGTCAGTATATGAAATTTGATATCGTGAAATTACAAAATTTTCATCGAAATCAATTCGTATAATTTTATATGTTTCTAATTTACTGAAAAATGTAGAAACAATCAACGAATTGTTTTTAAAATTAACATTTGATTTATTAACAACATGTTTTTCTAAATCAGTCAGCTTAGTCTCAAGAGTACTTATAATATAATCAATTTTATCTATTTCAGTATTTATTTGTAATGTCTCTATTTGATTTGTGCCATATGTTTTTTCAGTCCATGTTTCTTTAGGTACATAACCGTTGTTATATTTTATTGTTTTATGCAAATATTCTCCGTCCCATAATATGTTTTCAAAATTTTCGTTAGGAATTTCTGTTCCTACTCCGCCCACTAAAGAATGATTTAACTGCATCATATTTGCTTCAAAATTCCATAATGTACCGTATGGTTTTGATTGCAGTTGAGCCTTAATATTATATGTTTCTATATGAAAATAATCTGTGTTTTCAACCTTTGATTTTTTAAATGATGTTATACTATAAAATCCTGTTTGAAAGTTATATCCGTCTGGATACACTTCTTTATATTTAATCAGGAATTTTTCTAATTCGCTTTTTTCTTTTTCTTTATTTGCACAACCGTTAAGAACAACACTAAAAAGTAATGAAATTATAACAAGAATTCTTTTTCGCATAAGAATTTTCTTACCTCCTCATCCTTGGGAATCCTGACGGCATTGGCCCACCTTTTTTATATCCCTGCATTTGTTTCATTTGTTCAAGCGTATCTATCATTTAAATCAAAATCTCCTTCCGTAATCTTGCGCGTTGTTTTTTGTCTTTTGTTCAAATTGTTGTTGTGCTTTTTCAACCAATGTTAATACAACCTCTTTTCCTGCGTTGTGTCAAATAATATAAAACATGACAATAAATTGCACATTAATCTTAGTTTTTAAATATTCTAAATTAGTTTTACTAAATCTTATCAACATAAATTCTGGTGGTTCCAACGCTAATTCTTCCTTTATTTCTACTGCCGACTGCTTCAGAAGTCATATAATATCTAAAACATTTAGTACCGTTAGTGGGGAAGTTGATAATATATGTCTTCAGTTTTAATGTTTCCAAATGATAAACATGTCGTTAATACTAGTCCCAAAGTTGTAAGCATATGATTAATCTCCTTTGCTAAAACTAAATTTGAATCGTAAATATATCTTTTTCCACGATAAGTTCTTCTTCATATTCTAATTGAGCGTTAACTTCAATTGCATCTATCGGTTTCAGCGTTTGTGTTATTTGTCTTGGTCTAAATTCATCAGGAACTCTACCTAAGTCAATATATGAAAATTGATATCGTGAAATTACAAAATTTTCATCGAAATCAATTTGTATAATTTTATATATTTCAAATTCACTGAAAAACGTAGAAACAATCAACGAATTGTTTATAAAATCAACATTTGATTTATCAAAAACATATTTTTCATAATAAGACAGCTTAGTCTTAAGAATACGTATAACATATTCTATTGTATATAATTTAGTATTTATTAGTAATGTCTCTACTTGATCTGTGCCATATGTTTTTTCAGTCCATGTTTCTTTATGTATATAATTGTTGCATTTTATTGTTTTATGCAAATATTCTCCGTCCCATAATATGTTTTCAAAATTTTCAATAGGGCCTTCTCTTCCTGCACCCAACACTAAAGAACGATTCAACTGCATCATATTTGCTTCAAAATTCCATAATACACCGTACGGTATTGATTGCAGTTGAGCCTTAATGTTATATGTTTCAATTTCAAAATAATCAGAGCTATCAACCTTCGATTTTGTAAATGATGTAATACTATAAAATCCTGTTTGAAAATTATATCCGTCTGGATACACTTCTTTATATTTAATTAGGAATTTTTCTAGTTCACTTTGTTCTTTTTGTGGTTTTGTACAGCCGTTAAGAACAACACTAATTAGTAAGGAAATTACAATAAGGATTCTTTTTTGCATAATTAAACTATATTTCAAAACTACTCCTGTGTCAAATAATAGAAAGCGCACATTATGATTATTCAATTATCGTATGTAAACATTTATTTATATACATATTATATTTTTCGTTTGTTACGGAAAAATGATTGAATCACTTCCTTACACTCTTTAGCGAGCACCCCGCCTTTTATTTCCGGTATATGGTTAACTATTCGCTCATCAAAAAGATTAAACGCTTCACCCATGGCGCCGCCTTTTGGATCACCAGTGCCGTACACTACCCGTTTTAAGCGACTCCACATTATCGCGCCCGCACACATTGCGCACGGTTCAACTGTGACATAGAGTTCACAGTCGACAAGTCGCCAATTGTTGAGTTTTTTACTCGCTTTACGAATCGCAATCATTTCCGCGTGACCAAGCGGGTCGTTATTAATTTCGCGTTTATTAAAACCTCGGGCAATAACTTTATCGTTAAGCACGATAACTGCACCAACAGGTACTTCATCAATTGCCGCTGCTTTGTGCGCTTCTTTAAGCGCTAGCTTCATATATTTTTCGTCTTTATTCATAGTTTAAATTAAAAACCACCGCACATGATTAAGTAATCTTAAGGCTGCTACGTTCCCGTCCTGACCTGGTTCGAAGAATAACCATCGCGATGGCACCTTCATTATAGCAACTACCAGTCAGGATGTAAAACTTTTGTCCCCACAAACGCTTGTAAAACTTCAGGAACTAAAACAGTGCCGTCTGCTTGTTGGAATTGTTCAACAATTGCTGGTATTAATCTTGATGTTGCTAGTCCAGAACCGTTAAGTGTATGTAAATATTTCACCGCATTTGTTTCTTTATCGCGATAACGCGCCATACCGCGCCTAGCTTGATAATCTCTAGCGTTACTAACACTGCTAACTTCTTTATAAATACCCATTGACGGAATATATACTTCAATATCATAAGTTCTTGCCATTGAATGCGAACAGTCACCTGCCGCAAGTTTACTAATTTGGAAGTGTAAGCCTAACTTCTCGACAAGACCTGCTGCGTGAGCGACCATTTCTTCGAAAGCTTTTGATGAATCTTGCTCTTTAGTGTATTGGAATATTTCAACTTTATTAAATTGATAACCACGAATCATCCCGCGTTCTTCAGTGCGATAACTACCTGCTTCGCTACGATAACACGGAGTGTAGGCAAAGTATTTCTTTGGTAATTCATCTTCTTTTAATATTTCGTCACGATAAAAATTAACGAGTGCTGTTTCCGAAGTTGGTAGTAAGAATTTACGCGGTTCTGTTCCTTCTAACCAAAACACATCTTCTTTAAATTTAGGAAATTGTCCAGCGGTAAAGCCACTTTCATAATTTAATAAGTGCGGAGGTAAAATCATGTCGTACCCTGCTTTTAAGTGTTCACTAACAAAAAAGTTTAAAAGTCCCCATTCAAGTAGTGCTCCTGCTTTAGTGTAAATCCACGTGCCGCTTCCTGAAATTTTTGCAGCTCTTTTATAATCGATAAGTCCTAAACTTTCACAAAGTTCAACATGATCTTTAATCGGAAAAGTAAACTTTGGCATTTTACCAAAAGTATACACAACTTTATTATTTTCTTTTCCACCCGCAAGTAAGTCTTCGTCTGGTAAATTTGGTAATTCTGCTAGTAAATTAAAAACTTCTTCATCAAGTTTCTTTAATTCTTTTTCCTTAGCTTCGTTTTCCGCTTTCAGGTCTTTTACCTCAGCAAAAATGGCCTGAATGTCGCCTCCAGCCTTTTTAACAACCGGTACACTTGCGCTTAATTTGTTGAGTTTTGCTTTAGCTTCTTCAACTTCAACGCGAAGTTTCCGCCGTTTTTCATCACGACTTAAAATTGGTTCAGGATCAAAATCCCACCCTTTTTTAAAAAGTAAACTTTTAACTTTTTCTGCTTCATTTCTAATTAAATTAATATCTAACATAATACGCACTCCTTTCTTAAACAAAATAAAACGCCCTAATTAGGACGTCTTTAACGTGGTGCCACCTAAGTTTGATACAAAGTTGTATTCTCATTATTGTCTTAACGCGACAAACGAAGCGATTAAGCTTTGTTCTCCGAGGTGGAATTCATAACCTTTAGTTCTCGCCTTCCCACTATCAGCGAGTCACTGTTAAACCGCGAATTATTACTAGTCTCTTCACTGAACACATTTATTTTATCAAGTTTTACTTTATTAGCGAGTATATATCTTATAAAACAAGTTATAAATCGCTTCTGTAAATAAAGCGGCGTTATAATTTTGTGTATATTCGTAAGCTTTTTCCGTAATTTTATCTGTTTCTGCTTCTGTTCTAATTAAGTAAGCCGCTCCGTTATAGTCATTTACAATGTAAGCTTTTGTCTTATCAACAATTTCTTTAAAAATTACATTTTTCCGTAAAATAAGTGGTACTTTTAAGTACATCGGCTCAAAAAGCGTCATTACATTCATCTTGTCGTAACCTAAATCAATGAAGTAACTTGCACCAATAACACCCATCCGATAAACATCTTCTGGTACAAGCTTAGTCACAATTAAGTTCGGTGAAGTTAATTTATCCATCGCTTTAAGCCGCAATCTATCAATAAATGATGTGCCACCGCTGATGAAAACATAGAAATTATAGTTTGGTACAGCAGCGGCTAAGTCATTAAGTTGGTCAATATGTTCACTTGCTTTAATGTTCATCACTGTTATGGCATATTTTTGATCATCGTTTATACGGAAATAGCGACGAAATACATCTGTTTTGCTTGTTTTTAACTCATCAATCCGTCGAACATCAACCGCTCCATAAATTACAAAGATTGGAATTTTTACACCGAGTTTTCGTAAAATAACACGCGCTTCTTGTGCTGGAACAACAATACCGTCCATCATATTAATTAATTCAAGACGCGATAAAGGAATGTATAACTCTCCATCTTTTCTTGTTTCAATCACACGAGCGTAAGTGTCGTTATTAGCGAAGAACATCCATAAAAGCGTGGGTATACTTGCGGCAATTGATTGCCTAATCACTTTCGAAGATTGACTATTCAAATTTATAAAATTAGCGATATCAATATCAGGACTAAATTTAGTAACAAGTGTTACATCATCTCTTTGGCATGCTTTTTTTATTTGATATTCAAGCATTGCTCCTTCAAAGAAGACATCAATCTTTTTATGTGGAAAAGAGATTAATATTTTCATAACTATTCTTCGTGACTAGGAGTCCCTTCACCTTCGTGATCATCTTCGTCAAAAGCAATCCCTTTTTCGACAACTGCGAAAGAACAAACAACATCATCTGGGCGTAAACGAATGACACGCACACCCATTGTATTTCGGCTTGTTGTGCTAATTTCTTTAAAGTTGGTGCGCACAACCATTCCGCTAGCGGTCGTAACAAATAAGTCTTCATCTCCCTTAATTGCTCTAATTCCCGCAAGTGTTCCAGTACGTTCACTTTCTTTAATGGTAATTACACCTTTTGAACCTCGTTTTGTTAAACGGTAATCGTTAGCAGGTGTTAATTTACCATAACCTTTTGTTGTAAGCGCAAAGATTAAAGCACCCTCTAAACTTGTTGTAACGCCGACAACATAAGCACCTTCGTCAAGTTTAATACCACGGACTCCGGCCGCAGTTCTGCCCATTGCCCGCACATCCGTTTCATAGAAACTTGCCATTTTACCATTACTTGAACCGATACCAATTATTGCCGTACCATCAGTAATTTTGACATCCATTAATTCATCGCCTTCGCGTAAATCAATAGCGATTTTACCACTGACATTAATGCGTGAGAATTCCGCTAAAGTTGTACGTTTTGTCACACCGTTGCGGGTTACATATAAGAGGTAATGGTCTTCACCATATGTATCAGTCGACACAATAGCACGTACCGCTTCTTCTTTTTCAATATTTAAAAGATTAATGACTGGTAAGCCTTTCCCTTCACGACGATATTGCGGGATTTGATAACCGCGTTTACGATATACTTTCCCTTTGCTTGTAAAGAATAAGACATCAGTGTGTGTATTTGTGTGTAAGATAATGTCAATTATTTCTTCTTCTTTTGTGCGCATTCCTTTTACACCAACGCCACCGCGTTTAATCGTTCTAAATTCTTCAGGATCAACGCGTTTAATATAGCCTTGGTTTGTGAGCATCACAACGATATCTTCAACTGGAATTAAGTCTTCGTTATCAATATCAGCAAGGTCATCACTAATTTCAGTACGGCGTTCATCGCCATACTTAGCTTTTATTTCTTCTAACTCTTCAAGGACAACATCAACCATATGGTCACGTGCACTTAAAATTAAGCGATAGCGTTCAATGTTCGCAAGTAGTTGTTCGCGTTCTTTATTTAATTTGTCAATTTCTAAACCAGTTAAGCGACGGAGTGTCATTCCTAAAACTTCGCGTGTTTGGATTTCGCTAAAGAGGAAGCGTTCCATAAGCTTTTGACTCGCTTCTTCACCAGATTCACTATTTTTAATAATTGATACAATTTCATCAATGTTATCAGTGGCTTTTAGTAATCCTTCCACAATGTGGTCGCGCGCTTCTGCTTGCGAAAGTTGATGTTCTGTACGACGACGAATAATTTCCACTTGGAAGTTTAAATATTCAACAATTAATTCCTTCATGTTTAAAATACGCGGAGCTTTATTAACTAAACATAAATTCGTTATTTTATATGAAGTTTGTAAACGTGTTTGTTTTAATAAATTGTTTAACACGACTTCTGGTACGACATCACGACGTAATTCGATAACCACACGAATTCCTTCTTTGTTTGATTCGTCACGAATATCAGTAATGCCGTCAATTTCTTTATTACGCACTAAAAGGGCAATTGCTTCAATTGTTGTTGCTTTATTTAATTTATAAGGCATTTCATCAATGACGATCCATGTCCGATCACCTTTTGTTTCAAAGTGCGTCTTAGCGCGAACAATGATACTGCCTTCACCAGTTTCAAAATAATCTAAAATCCCTTTGCGACCTAAAATGCTCGCACCAGTTGGGAAGTCTGGACCTAGCATTCCGTTTTCAAAAATTTCGCGTGGTGTAACATCAGGATTTTTCGCTACTAGGTTAATCGCATCAATTGTTTCACTTAAATTGTGCGGCACCATATATGTTGCCATCCCAACAGCAATCCCGTCACTACCATTAACAATTAAGTTTGGGAAGCGTGATGGTAATACTTCTGGTTCTTTTTCACTACCATCATAGTTACCACCAAAATCAACAGTGTTTAAATTAATATCACGCACCATTTCCGTTGCAAGTTTTTCCATCCGTGCTTCGGTATAACGCATCGCTGCTGCTTCGTCACCATCAATACTACCGAAGTTACCGTGTCCGTCCACAAGCGGATAACGTAAACTAAATGGTTGCGCCATCCTGACTAATGTTGAATAAATTGCTTGGTCACCATGAGGGTGATATTTACCCATGACATCCCCAACAATCCGTGCGCTTTTCTTAAACGGTTTGTCTGGCGTCATTCCTGATTCATACATCCCGTAAACTATCCGACGATGTACTGGTTTGAACCCGTCTCTAACATCTGGAATAGCGCGACTAACAATTACCGACATTGCATAATCTAAAAATGATTTACGAACTTCATCTACGACATCAACCGGGTGTATACCGGTGTCAATGCCTTCTAATTCATGCTTCTCTTCTTCTTCGAGCATATCTTTGATATTGTCTTCTACCATGATGTCCTCCTTATACGTCAAGGTTTTTCACAAAGAGGGCGTTTTCATTAATAAACTCTTTGCGTGGTTCAACCTTTTCTCCCATTAAATCTTCAAACACTTGATCAGCTTCGATTGCGTCTTCAATGTGTACTCTTAAAAGTTTTCTGTTTGCGGGATCCATTGTTGTTTCCCATAATTGATGTGCGTCCATTTCCCCTAACCCTTTATAGCGTTGGAAAGGATAACCTGGACGGAGATCTAAATCAACTTTAAGCTTTTCTAATTGTTCGTCGTTATAACAATAATATTGTTTACCGCGATAATCTACTTTATAAAGCGGTGGTTGGGCAATGTATACATAACCATTTTGAATAAGTGGACGCATAAAACGATTAAAGAATGTTAATAGTAATACGCGAATATGACTACCATCAACGTCCGCGTCTGTCATAATAATAATTTTATGATACCGTGCTTTAGTTATGTCGAATTCTTCGGCAATTCCTGCACCAATTGCTTGAATCATGTTCCCAATTTCAGCGTTTTCATAGATTCTTGTTTCTTGCGCTTTTTGCACATTTAAGATTTTTCCGCGTAACGGCAAGATCGCTTGTGTATGACGGTTGCGACCGTTTTTAGCACTACCGCCCGCACTATTACCTTCAACGATAAATAGTTCGCTTTCTTCAGGATTACGACTACTACAATCTGCTAGTTTTCCTGGCAAGGTTGTAAATTCAATCCCGTCTTTACGACGCACACCTTCACGCGCTAATGTTGCAGCGCGGCGCGCTTTAGATGAAAGTGAAATCTTCTCTAAAATAAGTTTCGCTTCATTTGGATTTTCAAGCAAGTACTCTTCGAGTTTTTCCCCTAACACTTGACTGACAACAGCCCGAGTATCAGTGTTACCGAGCTTTCCTTTTGTTTGTCCTTCAAATTGTGGGTTTGGGTGTTTAACGGAAATAATCGCCGTCATTCCTTCAACGACGTCTTCATAAGTAAAACGGTCGTCTTCATTTTTATGAATTTTTGCTTCTTTCGCATAATTGTTAAATACACGGCCGACCGCAAGACGGAAACCTTGTTCATGTGTTCCGCCGTCCCCAGTTTGAATGTTATTAGCGAACGAGAAAATCGTTTCTTTATATTCAGTCGTGTACTGAATCGCTACTTCCACTAAGATGTGGCTTTTTTGTCCGTTAATTTCGACATCACCTTTGCCCTCAACAAAAATAACATCTTGAGTAATCGGTGTTCTATTTTTATTAATGTGTTGGACGTATTCTGCAATACCGCCTTCGTAATAAAATTCTTCGCGTTTAAGCTCTTCGCCACGGCGATCTTCAACATTTATTCTAATCCCGCGATTTAAATAAGCCATTTGTCTTAGTCGCGTGCTGATTGTTTTGTAATCAAATTCCACTGATTCGACAAAGATAAGTGGATCAGGTTTAAATGTTACTCTTGTACCGCGTTTGTTTGTGGGACCAACCTTTTTTAATTCGCCTTCAGTGTGACCATCGTTATTAAACGCTAAGTAGTATTCATCTCCGTCTTTATAGACATTAACTTCAACTCTTTCACTAAGGGCATTAACGACTGCCGCACCAACACCGTGGAGACCACCTGCTACTTGGTAAGCGCCTTTCCCGAATTTACCGCCAGCGTGTAATACAGTAAAGATAGTTTCTACAGCTGTTTTTCCAGTTTGTGAGACAATACCAACCGGCATTCCGCGGCCGTTATCCGCTACTGTTACCGAACCGTCTTTGTTAATTGAGACATCAATTGTGGTACAAAAGCCTGCTAGTGCTTCGTCAACAGCGTTATCAACGATTTCCCACACTAAATGGTGGAGTCCAGGAAGTCCTGTTGTCCCAATGTACATCCCGGGTCTTTGTCGTACAGCTTGCAACCCTTCTAATACTTGAATGTCTTCAGCAGTGTAACTTTCACGAGCGCGCATTTCTTGTTTAGCTTGCTCTAGTTCTTCATCTACTATTTTATGTTTTTTCTCTTCACTCATTAGGTAATCCTCCTTAGTTCTCGGTCACTTGTAACTTCATAAATTGCATGAGCGTGATTGTCATAATGTGTTGCGGTAATAAATGCTTGAGTGCATGTGAGTAATAACTCTATTAATCGTTCTTGATGACGCTTATCTAATTCACTTAAGACATCATCAAGAATAATAATCGGTTTTTTGTGTAAGTCCTTCTCTAAGAAGTAAGGCGCTAGGGCTAAGGCGATAACAATTAATCTTTTTTGGCCTTGTGATGCGTGTTCTTTTACACCGTGACCATTAATTGTTGCTATTAAGTCGTCACGATGCGGTCCTAGTGTTGTACTTTCGAGAATGTTTTCTTTTGCTCTAACTTCTGCTAGTCGTTTTAATCCGTTTCTCTCAATGTTTTGGACACTACCAAGCGAAGATTCATATGTTAGCCTTACGCTTAGGTGTTCATCACTTAACTTCAAGAGTACTTCATTAACTACTTTGTTTAACTCACGGATGAACCTTGTGCGTTTTTCTACAATCGTTTTTGCTAGTTCGATGAATAGTTTATCGATTAAGTCGAGTGCTTCATCGTTATCATCCGTTTTTAGGAGCACGTTTCTTTCTTTAAGCAACTTTTCATAACGCACTAATGTCGCAAGATAAACTTCATCAGCGCTACTTAAGTTTGCGTCTAAGAACTTTCGTCTTTTAGCGGGACTTGCGTCGAAGAAGAGTACATCTTCTGGTTCGAAGGTTGTCGTCCGAACATACTTACTTAATTGCGACACCTTCGGGAGCACTTTCCCATTTATTAGTATCCTTTTGCTGCGGTTTGTTAACTCAATACTTATATCTGTCCGACTTGGTATATGAATTGTTCCGCTTACAATCGCTTTTGCGGTATCGTGCTTTATTAGTGCTTTTGTATCGTTTGTTCGAAAGCTTTTAGCGAACGCAAAGAGATGAATCGCTTCTACAACATTTGTCTTACCGACACCATTATCACCAACGATGACGTTTAGTCCACTGGTGAAGATGACATTAAGCTTTGGGTAGTTGCGATAGTTTAATAGTTCAAGATCGCTAATCAACATCTTTCACTACTACCTTTTGTGCTGCGTAAGTTATTATCTCTCCGCCATAAAGCTTACGACCCCGTCTAGTTTCAAGGATTCCGTCAACTTTTACTTCGCCGTTTTGAATTACAAACTTCGCTTCTCCGCCTGTTGAAACGAGATTATATTTCTTTAGTGCTTGCTGTAAAGTTATATATGGTTTTGTTTCCACTTATACGCTCTCCTTGTCGCTATGAACGTATTATACCACAAAAAAGAAAAGGGAATATAAATATTCCCTTAAATTTGCTCCTTTTTGTGTCCTTAGAACGACTTTTGCTTGAATCGTGAGGATTTGCCCGTTTTTTATTAATTTTCGCTCTAAATTGCTCTATTTTAATTATGTCCGAACTGGTGTAACAATTAACACAAGCGAGTCATCTGTCGCTACTCTGATGCTAAATGGTTTGTGACCGCCGTTAAACCCGATGGTGACATCTTCAGCACCGGTCGCTTTAATTGCAGAGCTTACTAATGTATAGTTAAATGAAATTTCAAGTGGTTCACCGACATACTTACAAAGCGCTACTTCTTCGCGTGCACTTTCCGCGCTGAATGTTGAACGCGCAGAGACAACAACACTTTCTGGACTTAATGACAGTTTAACGATATTATCTTTTTCCGCTGCGTAAAGAATTGAAACACGGTCCATCGCTTTTAAGAGTTCATTAGCGTTAGCTTCTAGGAAACTAGCGTGTGTTTTTGGGATAATGCTACGAGTTGGTGGATATTCACCAGCGACAAGCCGCGAGACAACGAGTGTATCATCAAACATGAAATTAATTTTATTGGCGGACGCACTAACTTCGATTGTTTCAATGCCAACCATTGTTTCAAGAAGCTTAGCGACTTCGTTCATAATTCTTGCTGGAACATTAGCGACAAACGAAACATTGTCTTTTAATGTCACAACTTTGTTTGCTAGTCTTGCACTGTCTGTTGCAACTGCCGTTAAAGTACCATTAACTGCATTTAAATTTAATGCGGTTAAGATTGGCCTTTGTTCTCTCACACTAGCGGCAAATGAAGTTTGATCAACGAGTTTAATAAAATCTTTAGCGCCAATTTCAAATACGGTGCCATCTTGACTTAAATCAATATCTGGATAGTCTTTAGAATCAATCGCGCCGAGTCGATATTCTGTGCGACCGTCACTAATTTGTGCGATGGTACGGTCAATAATCTCGACATCAATTTCGTTCCCTTCCATTTTTCTTATTGATTCATTAAGTGTTTTACTGGAAATAAGTGTTTCACCTGGTAAGAACATCCGAATGACTTCGAGATCATTAACTCGCATTGGAATATGCGTGCGGATCGCTAGTTCGTTGCTTGAACCAAGTAATGTTAATCCAGTTTCATCTAATGACAATAAAATGTTTCCTAAAATGGGAATAGGAGACTTTGCTTGAGTTGGTCTAGAGGCTATCGATAAACCTTTTAGAAATTGTTCTCGATTGATCTTAAACTTCATAATAATATTTAATTCCTTTCATATTTAATGATAATAATAAGGGCTGTGGAGACTGTGGATAACTCCACAAAAAAGCTTATTGACTCTTTTTAATTTTAGCACAGAAGCAAATACTTTATTATATAAATCTATTGTAAACGCTCTTTTATTTCGTTTATAGCTTGAATTAAAGCAGGATCTTCTTTCAACTGTTTTTCCACTTTTGTAATAGCGTTAATCACAGTACTATGATCTTTTCCCCCAAACGCTTTGCCGATGCGCGCGAACGGAAGGTCTAAAATCTCGCGAGTTAAGTACATTCCGATATGGCGAGCAAGCGCAACTTGGCTTGTGCGATTACGACCAATAATAAGCGCTGGAGTAAGGTTATAGTAGTCAGCGACAACATTAATAATTTTTGTTTCACTTAATTTCGTGACAGCGTCTTTAACATTGATTAAAGACTGCACACTATTGAGTGCTACTTCCATCGTAACGTGTTTTGTTGGGGCGATGCTTACTACATAAAATAGTAAACGATTGAGCGCACCTTCGAGTTCACGCACATTATTTGTAAAGTTTTCGGCAAAGAAAGTAATAACTTCTTCATCAAAATCTTCAATATCTAAATTATTTAAGGATATTTTCATTCGTAAAATATCTTTTCTTGTTTCTAAGTCAGGAGCGGAGATACTAATTTGTAAACCAGAGTTAAAGCGTGTCACTAAACGCTCTTCAATACCTTTAAGTTCGCTTGGGTGACGGTCGCTAGTTAAGACAATTTGTTTACCAGAGCCGACCAATAAGTTAAAAAGATGGAAAAATGTTTCACTTGTCGACTTTTTATCCGCTAAAAATTGGACATCATCCATTAATAAAACATCAACAGTACGGAAAAAGTCTTTGAGCGAACCGCCCGGATTATCACGAACAAAACGAATAAATTCATCAGTAAACTCATCAGCGGTAATGTATAAAACCTTAAGATTTGGGGAATTTTGCTTAACATGATTACCAATCGCATGTAAAAGGTGCGTTTTTCCTAAACCCGAGGCACTATAAAGGAAAAGCGGGTTATATAATTTACCTGGTGAATTAGCGACAACAACCGCTGCTTGATAAGCTTCGAGGTTGCTTGAGCTTCCGACAACAAAATTATCAAAAGTAAGATTAGAATTAACTTTCGCGTTTTTAAAAAATGTCTCTTTCTTTTCGCTAATAATTTCACTAACACGCGGGATTTCGCTTTTTTCAATAAAGCTTATTTGATAATTAGATTGCGTAATTTCACCAACAGTTTCTTCTATAACATCGCGATAATTCGTGTTTAACATTGACTTAGCTAAGCTAGAATTAGCGATAACTGTAATGATTCCGTTGTTAATTGAATGAATATAAGTGTCAGGGAAGAAGGCTCCATAAACTCTTCGATCTTGAATTTTTTCTTGGAGCTTGATAAGCGTACGATCCCAAATTTGGGTGATTTCTGAAATTGACATGTTCATAAACTATTTGCCTCCGCAATCTTTAGCAATAATTTAACATAATTGGGATAAAAATAAAGAGATAAGGGAATAAGATTTTTTTGTCCACAATTTGTTACTTATAAAAGCGCGATTATATGTAGTTATCCACCAAATCCACAAAATAATGGTGTGGATAACATTGTGGAAAACCTTTTCCATGTTGATAATGTGGACTTGCGCAAGAGTTATACACAGTGTTTTAAAATTGTCCACAATGTTTTTGTTTCATATAATCGGTTTTTTTGATTAATTAAACATAATCGTATGTGTTTTCCACATAAAAGTGGATATTTTTCAATTAATTAATAAAAAATGATGAAAAAAAGCCAAAAAGACCGACAGATTTAACGATATCCTGTTATTATTCGTTGTTGAAAGAAGCATCTACTAATTCGTGTTTAATAGTCATTGGTTGACTTTTACTATGTAAACCACTAAAATTAATCGCGAACAACTTTATGTTGGATTGAATGAGGAGAAATATTATGAAACGTACGTATCAACCAAGTAAATTAAGACGGGCTCGTCTTCACGGGTTCCGCGCTAGAATGGCGACTCCAGGTGGTCGCAGAGTTCTTCGTAACCGACGTGCTAAAGGTCGTGAATCTTTAACGGTCTAAGCTGACTACTTTTGAGGAGAGTTGTGAAACGGGAGCATCGGATTTTAAAAAACGAGCAATTCCAAAACATTATAAAAAATGGAAAGCTCACAAAAACCCCGCTTTGCTATGGTTACTTTGCTTCTAACGAACTCGAAACTTTACGTGTAGGTGTCGCTGTTAGCAAGAAAATTGGTAACGCCGTCACCCGCAATAAAATAAAAAGACAAATAAGAGCAGTTGTTAGACCGTATGTTAAAACGCATACTGGTGACTTTATCATTGTGGCGAAAAAGGAAATTAATGATTCATCCTTCGGTGATTTAGTAGATGCAATTGCGAAAATATTCGACAGTAACGGAGATTAACATGAAAAAGAATAAAAAACGGATTATAAAACTAGGCGCAATTGTCGCCGGACTTTTCGTGCTTTCTTCATGTACCGCGAGCTTCTGTTCCGCGAAAGACGTGGGCTATATGCTTTATGCTCAAGATTCAGGGTTAGTTACAGAAGTCGTTGAAGGTACTGAAACAAAAGTACACAACAAAGTTTTACATAAGATTATTTTAGATGCTCAAAGTCAAGGCTACGCTACTCCTAGCCTAGAGTATTATGAAAAGTTAGATCAAAAAGTTTTAGATTATGCAATTCTAAATTTTGATAATAGTGAAAACTTAGAAGGCGCCGCACTTAACGCTGCGGCCTTAAAACAAAATGGTTACTTAAAGTTTTTAGGTACCAAAGGCGCAACAGTAGTGACTGCTGATGGTAATGAACTGTGGGTTAACTGGACAATTTGGAACAAAGAAATTGGTGCAGAAATTGGTTATGAAAATGTTCCCGACCGCGACTTTGCTAATTTTTATAAAACACAAATTTATAACAAAATTAAGGCAAATCGTGCTTGTATTGCGCTTTATGACGGCGAATATGGACCAGAAGATAGTAAAATTCCAGTCGAAGCCAAGACATGGAAAGGTGCATGGAAGAAAGGGTTCATTGAAGGCTTAATTGTTTATCCTGTTGCAGCACTACTTGAATTTTTAACAAAATCATTTGGCGCTGGTGGATGGGGACAAATTTGGGCCATCTTAGTTACAACAATTATTGTGCGGGGACTACTTGTCCTTATGACACTTAAACAAACGGTGGGTGCACAAAAGATGCAAGCCTTACAACCAGAGCTTGCAAAGATTCAACAAAAGTATCCAAACTCTGACACTAATCAATATGAAAGACAAGCTTTAGCGCAAGCACAAATGGCGTTATATAAGAAACACGGAATCAACCCACTTGGATCACTACTTGTAATGTTCATTCAGTTCCCAATCTTTATTGGGGTATGGGGCGCAATGACTGGTTCTGCTAGTTTAGCAAGTGATAGTGTTTTAGGGCTTAACTTAAGTGCTCAACTTGGTCAATCAATGATTAATGGTTGGTTTAAGGGTGGCTGGTGGACAGCGTGGGTGTTATTTATATTAATGACCGCTGCACAATTTGTTAGCACAAAATTATCAACATGGCTTAACAAGAGCAAAACAAAAGAAATTGGTAAAACAACCGCTAATCCGGCTGCGGACAAACAACAACGGCAATCAAAAATGATGATGAATATTATGTTTATTATGATTGTCTTTATGTCGTTTACTCTTCCTGCAGCGATGGGTGTGTATTGGTTTGTAGGGGCAATTATCTCAATTGTTCAAACTGTAGTTGTTCATAATGTGATGAAAGGAAGGAAACAATAATGCGGATATTTGAAGCAAAAAACCTTGATGAAGTCTTAGCGCTCGCAAGTGAAGATATTGGTATTCAAACAAAAGACTTAGTGTATGAAGTACTTGAAGAAAAGAAAGGACTTTTCAAAAGTTCAATCAAAATCAGTGTATACGAAACAACTGATTACATTGAATACGCTGAAAATTATTTACGGTTAGTCGTGGAGTCATTAGGTTTTACTCCTGAATTCACCACGAGTTTAGATGGCGAAGTCATTAAAATTGAAATGAGCACAAACCACAATTCAATTCTTATTGGTAAGGGTGGTAAAACATTACTCGCGTTAAACGAAATTGTCCAAGTCGCGATGACCGTTAAATTTAAAAAACGCATTCGAGTATTATTAGATATTAATAATTATAAAAATGACCGTTACCGTAGAGTTACTGGCTTAGCACGTAAAGTTGCGGGTGACGTCGCACGTTCTAAGCAAGACGCAACACTTGATCCAATGCCAAGCGACGAAAGGCGCGCGATTCATAATGCATTAAGTGAATATCGCAATGTTACCACTGAATCAATTGGTGCAGGCAAAGAAAGACAAGTCATCATTCGTTATAAAAAGCCAGAGAAAAAAGAAAAGGCACCAAAAGAACCTCAAGACGAATAAAACAAGATAAACACCACCGCTAAGGTGGTTTTTTCTTATTAGATAATAGGATATGATAAAATTTAACTATGTTAGATACGATTGTTGCTCTTGCTACTCCACCAATGATGGGCGCCCTTGCCATCATCCGTCTCTCAGGACCTGAGGCTTTTAATATTGTTACCAAAAGTTTTACGAAAGATTTAACTAAACTAGAAAAAAGCACGATGGTGTACGGCAAACTTTTTGATGACGAAGAACTTGTTGACGAAGTAATTGCTTTTTGTTTTAAAGGGCCGAATTCTTTTACTGGTGAAGACGTTGTCGAGATTAGTTGTCACGGCAGCATGCTTATCGCTAACGAGATAATTGAATTAATGATTAAAAACGGCGCACGCCTTGCGGGGCGCGGAGAGTTTACTAATCGCGCATATTTAAACGGCAAGCTCGATTTAGTGCAGGCCGAAGCTGTTAACGATATGATTACCGCGACGACAAAAGAAGCAAAGAAACTTTCACTATTATCGCTAGTCGGTGAAACGAGTAAAATCGTTTATCCGATAAGAGAAAGAATCGCGGACGTGATGAGTTTAATCGAAGTTAACATTGATTATCCTGAGTATCGCGACATTGAAGAAGCAAGCTACGCACTTGTTATTAGTGAAGTTGATTATATAAATGCGGAGATTAAGAAATTGATTGATCAAGGACGACAAGGTCAAATAATCAAAGAAGGAATTAAAGTCGCTATTGTTGGTGCTCCTAATGTTGGGAAGTCGTCATTATTAAATGCATTACTTAAAGAGGATAAAGCAATTGTTACTGATATTGCTGGTACAACGCGTGATGTTGTGGAAGGTGAAATTAATTTACACGGACTTCGCCTTCTTCTTCTCGATACCGCGGGAATTAGAGAAAGCACAGATGCAATTGAAAGTATCGGTATTGAAAAAACAAAGAAATCAATTGCAGACGCTGATTTAGTAATATATGTAAAAGACGCAGAAAATGTAAGTAAAAAAGACGAATTTACTGGTTTAATTAAAGGTAAGAAAGTAATTACCGTTTATAACAAGGGAGACTTAGTAAGTAAGAAAGATCCTAATCGACTTTACATTTCAGCGCTCACTAATGATATTGGTGCCTTAGAAAAAGCAATTGCTAAAGTTGTAGGAGTTGATGAAGATAGTTATTTACGACCAAGTTTAAATAATGCGCGTCAACTAGCGTTGTTGCGCAAAGCTTATGGCGAACTTGAAATCGCTAAACAAGAGGCGCTTGATGAAGTCGCTATTGACCTTGTTAGCGTGTCTTTACAACAAGCTTTCTTTACAATCAAAGAAATATTAGGAGAAAACGTTGATAATGATTTAAGTAAAGAAATCTTTTCGCGTTTCTGTGTAGGTAAATAAAGATGTTTTTTGATACACACTGTCATTTAAACGATAAAAGATACGAAAACGATATTGAAGGGTATGTTGAGCGTGCTAAAGCAGTGGGCGTTAATTATCTTTTAATTGTCGCATGGGATGTAAAATCTAGTAAAAAAGCAATTAAAATCGCTGAAAGGTTTAATAATGTATACGCTGCCGCAGGTATTCACCCAGTTGACGCTGTTAAAACACCGAAAAGTGATTTAAAAGAACTTGAAAAACTTCTTACCCATCCCAAAGTTATAGCAGTAGGGGAAATAGGATTAGATTACCACTGGATAAAAGACGAAAAAGAAAGAGCAATTGAACACGAATTCTTTATAGCGCAAATTGAGCTTGCAAATAAATATAAAAAACCAGTGCTTATTCATATGCGCGACGCTACAAGTGATACATATGAAGTGTTAAAGAGTAATATCCCAAGGTATCAAGGAATAATGCATTCTTACAGTGGTTCAAAGGAAATGGCGTTGCGTTTTATAGATTTGGGGATGTATATAAGTCTAGCGGGACCAGTAACTTTTTTAAATGCGCGTGAGCCAAAGGAAGTGGCAAAGGTTGTAAGCGAAGAAAGACTTCTACTTGAAACAGATGCGCCTTACTTAACCCCGCATCCATATCGCGGCAAATTAAATGAAAGTGCAAATATCCCACTTATTGCTAAGACCATAGCAACGATTCGTAATGTTTCTGTCGAGAAAGTTGCAGAGTTTACAACAAAGAACGCTAAAACATTATTTAAATTATGAGTAGCAAAACATTGTTAAATTGTATCTTTGTTGCGGAAGGAAAGCGCGACGAAGAAAGACTAAAAAAGTTAGACATCCCTTACATAGTAAGGACAGACGGGCTAAATGTTCCACGTGAAACAACAAAGCATTTACAAGAATTAGCGAAAATTCATGAGGTTATAATCTTAACAGATCCAGACGGACCAGGGCAAAAGATTGCAGACAAACTTTTACAAGAAATACCTAACGCTAAAGTAATAAAAGTAATAAAGAAAAAAGCAGTAAAGAAAGGAAAAGTTGGAATAGAACATATTCCGCTACCGCTTCTAGCGGAATTAATTAAACCTTATAAGCAAGAAACATTTACTACTTCTTCCGATGTTACACTTATAAAATTACTAGATTTAGGGTTATCTGGGCCAAATTCACAATTTAAAAAAATAAAGTTAGCGACTAAATATAGTTTATTAGTAGCGTCACTTAAAAATATGTTAACGCAAATACAACTATTAAATATAAGTTATAAAGAATTAAAGGAAGCACTAAGTGAATAAAGAAGAAATCATAACATTATTAGCAAAGGAAAACTTGTCGCCACAAAAAAGAAAGGGACAAAACTTTTTAGTGGATGAAAATGTAGCGCGTAAGATTGTCAGCTTTCTTGAACCTAATTACATTGATGTAATTGAAGTTGGACCTGGACTAGGTGCACTAACAAAAGAGCTGCTTTTAAAGACCGTAAATTTTACTGCAATTGAAATTGATAAAGGTTTTGTGCGAGTATTAAGAGCAAAGTATCCACACCTTAACATCATTGAGAAAGATTTCTTAGAATATAGTGTTCCACGTGAAACAAAGGCTGTTATTAGTAATATTCCTTATTACATCACCACAAAAATAATAGAAAAGGTGTTATTAGAAGCAGAAAACCTTAAAAAGTTTGTATTTATGACACAAATTGATGTTAAAGAAAGGTTGTTAGCAAAAAGCGGAACAAAAGCATATAGTCCGCTGCGGGTTTTACTTAGTTTGCTTGGTGATGTTGAACAAAAACTAGTGGTAACCGCTGATAAGTTTTATCCAGTGCCACATGTTGATTCAGCGGTATTTTGTTTTACACGATATAAAACCGATATTCCTGTGCGTGAATTTTATTCGTTTTTAAATAACGCTTTTCTAAATCGGCGCAAAACACTATACAACAATTTGAAAAACATATACGACAAAGAAGATATATTAACCGCTTTAAAGAAACATAGAATTAACGAAAACGTTCGAGCAGAAGCACTATCTCCTAACGATTTATTAACATTATTTGAAACATTACGATAATTAAAAGGGTTAAAATGACAATCAACAAAAAACTCAAACATGAGGGAAAATTGGAAATTTCAGCAATTTATGATATATTGAATATGTAAATATCAAATCTAAGGAATATAACATGAAAAAATACTGCAAATTTTCAACTACATTGTTGAATATTTTAGTAACGGAAGTTATTTATTATCGAACGGTGTCTATGTTATAAGTGACGCTGATTTAGATGCATTTAATAGTGGTACACTTGATATTCCAAAAAATAATGAAGAAATATACAATTACTGTTGTTAATAAAAAGGGAGGAAACGACAATGAAAAATAAAAAGAAATTGTTTTGGTTAATATTACCATTTACTTTAATTATGTTCGCTCTTTTGTTTGCGCTTTATCCTACACCATGGGGAGCCAAAGAACCATACAAGGTTTTTCATTCCCCTGAAAAACATTTAAAGGAAGTTGAAAAAAGAGTGAATCAAAAAATAGAAGAGCGAGAAATGGATTATACAAATTTACGAGCACTTCCTCTTTATGATGAATATAATAAATTTAGCTTTGTACTTGTAGAATTTGAACCCCAAGATTTTATGATTTTAAAGGTTTACCGCACTAGTATAATAAGTGTTAAAAGAACCATATATTTGCGTGACACAAATAATAGTTTTGGTGTACACACCGAAAATAATAATGAAAATAGTCAGTTTAATCCATATCAAAATTGTGACACTTCTAACAATAAATAATATTTTTTAAAAGCAAACAACGGAAAAATAGGGGGTTATATACCCGCGATAAAAACAGAAGATAAATATATTAACCTGATGTCAAATGAAACCATGGAACTAGACTATTATAATTATGATACTGATTATGCGAACTTGAACATCTCATATTTAGCTAAAAGGCCATTATATTTTTAAATTATTTGGATCTATTAAATCTAAGGTGGAAAAAGGTGGAAAACCAAATTAACACCCTAAAACTATTAAATCCAAGGTGGACAGACCAGGAAGTCAAATTCCTGGTCTTTCATTATTAAAGTGTCTACGCTTAGGGTATCAGGACAAATACTTATCTACATTGTTAACAAAAGAAAAAAGATAATTTTGAGATGCACCCCAAATCCTAGACAATAGGAAAGGAGTGTTTTCTTATGAGATACACACAGGGATTTATACTGTTAGTTTATTATAAGCACTGAAAACGCCCTAAAAACAATGTAATTTTGATATCATATAAATATGATAGTAACTGCGAATGCACGCTTGTCCATAAGTGTAGAAACAACGCTTAATCCATTGACTAACGCTTTAGAGATTAAAAGCCTTGTTTTACCTATTGAATTTAGTGACACAATTACGATTGATGTCTTCAACACTGCCTTTATGGATATTGTTCATTACACTAATAAGGCGCTTCATGTTAAAGAAAAACGGATTATTGATGAAGCGTTACTAAAAATGCGGGAACAATTTGGTTATAAGCAAAACTTCTCTGTTAAAATCCATAAAAATATTCCAACAGGACACGGTTTAGGGAGCGGGGCAAGTGATGCGACCGCTGTCGTGAAAGCTGTTGCACACCTTGCTAAACTAAAACCAACACCAGAGCAATATTATAATCTTGCAGTCAAAATTGGAAAAGATGTCCCTTATTTTTTAGTAAATAAACCCGCAGTGTACAATTTAAACAAACAAGAAGTAACACCTATAAAATTTAAACATAATCCACAGGTGTTATTAATTATCCACCCAGACATTTATGAAAAAGAAAATGTTGTTAAAGACTTTTTGGATTATGGTGAATCACTACAAAAACCGCTTGAAAAAGTTGTTGAACTTGCAGAAAGTGGTTCTTTGCGTGAGTTAGGTTCTGTGCTTTTTAATGACTTTAGTGAAACGATTATTAAACATACACCAGCATTACGGACAGTGCTTAATGATCTAAAACAATTAAATGTTGAAGCTTATGGTATAGCGGGAACAGGTACTACGATTTTTGCACTAAGTGATAATCGACACTTATTACGTTTTATTAGTGATAAATATCGCAAACAAAATTATCAAACAGTAATGACAAAAGTCATCAGATAGGAGAATTTTATGAAAAGAAATGCCATTATTCTAGCAGCGGGTAAAGGCACCCGCATGAAATCATTAAATCAAGAAATATCGAAAGTAGGTTTTGAAATATTAGGCAAGCCACTTATTAATTGGGTGTTAGATGCCGCAAAGCCGCATGTAACAGGAAGAACTGTTGTG